>Ga0335084_10003868_pt1 | contig 14711 bp, 10 predicted proteins | sample Lox_Sample_44_FD_206721 | JGI IMG/M metagenome (GOLD analysis project Ga0335084, IMG submission 206721) | Soil microbial communities from Loxahatchee National Wildlife Refuge, Florida, United States - Lox_Sample_4.4 | ecosystem: Environmental > Terrestrial > Soil > Wetlands | place: USA...
ACTGGCGGGTTGTCGCGAAATCGGAGTGTGGGCGTGGAACTGGGCAAAGGCCGAAAGCTTTCCGAGATCATTGCCGGCATGCACGGGATGGTCGCGGAAGGAGTCTTCACAACGACAGCAGCCGTGGGCTTAGCGCATGCTCGCGGCGTTGAGATGCCCATAACCGAGCAGATGCATGCCATCCTTCACCATGGAAAATCTCCGCGCGAAGCGATACAGGAACTGATGACACGAAGCGGCAAGAGTGAAACGAACTAGAATTGGCGGCTCGAAGTCACATCCTGATGCGGACCTTCGTGGTACCCTTTACGGTTTCAAACTGCTCTCCTGGAGGCTTTCATGCGTTTAAGTGCGGGTGCGGTTGCCCTCCTCTTTGTGTTCTCTTTCAATTTCGCCCACGCACAAACGAAAAATACCGCCGAGCGGCTCGGCTATCCTCGCGATTCGAAACTGCTGATTATCCACGCTGACGATCTCGCGGTCGCCCACTCTCAAGATGCGGCGAGCTTTGATGCGCTCGACAAGCACGCAGTTACTTCGGCCAGCATCATGGTTCCCTGCCCCTGGCTTACCGAGGTCGCTGACTACGCGAAAGCGCATCCCGACGCGGATCTCGGGTTGCATTTGACTCTCACGGCGGAATGGAAGACGTATCGCTGGGGCCCGATAGAATCGAAAGACAAAGTTCCAAGCCTACTCGGTCCAGACGGGTATCTCTGGCCTGAAGTGGCGCCCGCGGTCCAGCACATCAAGGCTGACGACGCCGAACGAGAACTCCGCGCCCAGGTCGAACATGCCAATGCGATGGGCATTCATCCGACGCATCTCGACAGCCACATGGGCGTGCTTTTTTCTCGACCCGACTTGATGGCGGTTTATGTCAAAGTCGCGCACGATTACAAGCTGCCATTCCTGGCGATGCTGTCTCCCACTCTGCCGCCCGAGGTGAAGTCGATGTTTTCTGAGAAAGACGTTCTCCTCGACTCCGTTGTGATTGCTAATCCAAGCATCCCAGCCGCGAATTGGAAGAATTTCTATCTCGATGCCATCAAGAACCTGAAGCCAGGCCTCACGGAGATCATCATCCACTTGGCGCATGATGACGCCGAATCACAGGCAGTAATGGTCGACCATCCCGACTACGGCGCGGCATGGCGCCAGCGCGACTACGATGTCATCACAAGTCCTGAATTCAAGAAGGCGCTCGATGACAACCACATTGTGCTTGTGACTTGGAGAGACCTGAAAAAACTCGTCAATTGATTTGATGGGCGGGTGAAATTGCCTGCCACAACTCCAGCAGAATGTGTGAATTGCCAGTTGCGATTTGTCGGTGAGAACCCGCGCCAGACGGCACATTTCAGAAGGTACTTTGGTAATGCCGCCGACACCTGGTTTTCATCAAACCGTGGCGATTCCCCGATAAAATTCTATAGATACCCTTGAAATCCGCCGCCACCATGCCTTACGGCGTCTGTGACGAGTGAGGGGAGAAACGTGTCCTCGAGCGATTCCAACCACGCCCGAATCCCGATTATCTATTTGATCCTCGGCGTGTTGCTCGCCGTCAGTACCATCCCGATCTACTTCTACTCGGTACAGGTAGAGTCCGCCAACAGCAAGAGCCTGAAGACCAACGAAAGGTATTTGCAGAACACAATTACGCGGTCTCTGGCGGACGATCTATCGCAACACGAACGCGCGCTCCGCATGATGCTCGCTAACCTGTCTTCAGCGATTCAAGTGGCTTCCGGCGGCGACATCGGGGACAAGAATATCGAAGCGCCGGAACTACGGGCGCTGCTTGAGAACTTCGTTTCCTCCTCTGAAGATATCGCTTATGCGACCCTGGTGAACTCAGAGGCCAAAGGCATCACAGCTGGGCGTATTTCTCCGGACGCCTTCTTGCAGCGCGAGCTCGAGCGCGCCTACGCCGCTGCCCGCGACGGCCGCGTCTATAGCGGACAAGCCCTCGTCGTCGGCGAAGGCAAGAATACCCGGACCGTTTTCCTGGTCAGCGCTCCCGTGCAGTACGGCCCGCGTTTTCTTGGGATGATTGCGTCGGTCGTCGACCTGCAATTTCTGATTCGTCGTCTGCACGAAACCAGCAATGGAGGCCTCACATCCTACGTGGTGGACGCACAGGGGCGCCTGGTAGCGGCCGCGACTCCGGAATTCGCCACGGGCCAGGACATGAAGAATCTCGAGATCGTGCGCGCATTCGTGGATGGCGGCAACAAAGCGCAACTAGCTGAGACTCGCGAATTCAATCTCAATACAGGTAAAGGCCGGGTGGAGATGGTAGGCAGCTACAGCCCAGTGACATCGCTGGATTGGGCTGTGGTTGTGCAAAAACCAAAGCGAGAAGCTTATGGCGACATGTATGAGCTGCAGCGAAACGGACGGCTCCTGGCACTTGCGGCAGTTCTGATCAGCGTTCTTGTTAGTATCTTTGCTGCCCGGCGTATCACGAATCCGCTGCAGGTGCTCACGGAATCGAGCCGCGCACTTGCGAAAGGCGATTTCTCGCAGCGGGTGCACTTGTGGAGCCGCACTGAAATCGGTGAATTGGCGCAGACCTTTAATTCCATGTCAGAAGAGCTCGAGAGATTCGTTGAAGATCTGAAACGCGCTGCCGACGAGAATCGCGCATTGTTCATGGGCTCGATCCAGATGCTTGCTGGAGCGGTCGACGAAAAGGATCCATACACGCGCGGGCACTCCGATCGCGTGACGCGTTATTCGCTCTTGATCGCGAAGGAGATGGATCTGCCAACGGCATTTATGGAGATATTGCAGGTCTCGGCGCAGCTTCACGACGTGGGCAAGATCGGCATCGAAGATCACATTCTGAAAAAACCTGGAGCCCTGACCGAAGAAGAGTTCGAGGTCATGAAGACTCACACTACGAAGGGCGCCAACATTCTGCGTCCGGTCACGCAATTGGCTGAGATGCTGCCCGGCATCGAACTGCATCACGAGGCTCTGGACGGCCGCGGGTATCCTTACGGCCTGAAAGGCGATCAGATTCCGCTCCTGGCGCGGGTTATTGCCGTCGCCGATACTTTTGACGCGCTTACCACCAATCGTCCGTATCAACAGGCACACACGCCGGATCAGGCCCTGCAGATCATTAAGAATCTTGCCGGAAAGCGTCTTGATCCCGCCGCTGTGGCCGCTCTACTGGCTGTCTACGAACGGGGCGAGATCAAGATCCAGCGCTTCACGATCAAGCGGCCGGTTGCGCCTCCACCCCCAGTCGAGCAGGCTGCCGCACCTGCGGTCGCGGCCATTCCAGCACGGACTGCATCTCCTGAACCCGCGACTCTGGAACGAACCCGGGTGTAACCTGCAGTCTTCAGATTCTCCGAAACGGGCTACTATCGCGGCGAGTAGCTCTGTATGCAAGTTCCTTCATCCTTGACACCAATGCTGACGCGACCCAGAATGAATTTCGACCCTCCACTGGAACGGGGCGTCTGGGGCAGTCCTCGTTTTTGCATAGCGAAGTTGGTGCAGCTTTGTCCGCTGAATAATAGCGGCGGCACGGTTTTGTTTGGTTAGAAGAGTAGTTTCGGGCCGAACCCGGGTAACAATCCCCCCAACGTAAGCACATAATCCGTTTTTCGTTCGTTCGCTTTCAGCGTGCAGTTTCCACGAGGGGAGTTTGCATCATGACGGGATCAAAGGGCCGGACCCTGTACCGTGCCTCAATATCTGCCTTGTTACTCGCGATTGCGAGCATCCCAACCATCGCTCAAACCACCGAGATTAACTCGTCACCGAGCTCTCTTTCTTTTGCGAATACCTACGTTGGCAAGGCATCCGGCAGCAAGGTCCTTACCATCAACAATCTGACGACAAGCGGACAGGTGATCATCCAGAACATCGGTTTCAGCTGCCCCGGCTTTGGAATATCGTCCGGAGTCGCCCCGTTTACTCTCGGCCAAGGACAGAAAATCACTCACTATTCGGTCTTCTTCCAGCCCACCGCCGCGCAAGCGTACAACTGCAATTTCATCATCAACCTGAAAGACGGAACGTCGCTAAACGTCCCGATCTCAGGAACCGGTTTGACGACTGCGGCAGTCGCCAGTGTAAGTCCGACGAAGCTTAGCTTTCCGAATCAGAGTGTAGGAACCACCAGCGCACCTCAGACTGTCACCATCACGAATACGGGGACGACCAGCCTAACTCTGAATAGCATCACGACGTCGCCCACAACGTTCACGACGAACAACATCACTCTACCTGCCACGATCAATGCAGGCGCAAGCCTTCCGGTTCAAGTCTTTTATGCTCCGACGCAGGCGATATCAGAGATCGGCGCGCTGGACTTCACTTATAACAGCCTGCCCGATAACGGCAGTTCGCTGACGGGCAATGGCGCGGCACCTTCCACGCTTGTGATCTCGACTTCGCCAACTCTGCCACAGGCGACTCAAAGCGCCGCTTACCAGGCGACACTTCTCGCGGCCGGAGGCACGGGACCTTATACATGGTCGTTGGGAAGTGGATCGAGCATGCCCACTGGGCTCACGCTGTCGAGCGGAGGCGTAATCAGCGGTACGTTGGGTGCTTCCGTCGCCAAGGGAAACTACTCGTTCATCGTGCAAGTCACGGACACGGCGACAAGCACGACGGCCAGCAGCAGCATGCTGCTGACAGTCGTGGCAAATCTGGGAGCCAACTGCGGCGATCTTTCGTTTAACGTTCCCAATACAAGCACACCACTGGTCCCGCTGACGGACCTTGGCACCGGCACGTACCAGGGCGCGGTAGCCGGGCTTTATCCCAATGGCAGCAACGTGCGTCCCGCATCGCATGACGCCGACGGAGTCGCCCTCGCGCTGGGAATTCAACCGCTCGACGCGAATGGCAATCCGAGCCCCACTGGGAAGTACGTCCTTCTGGCCGTCGGGGAGTCCACCGCCCAGAACGAATTCAATCGCTTCCTTCCTATCGCCAATGCCGATCCGGCAAAGAATCCGAATCTCGTAATTGTCAACGGAGCCCAGGGTGGCGCGACACCAAACAACTTCACAACGCCGGATTCGGTGTACTGGGCAACGACCCTGAACAACTACTTGCCTCAGAATGGAGTCACCGCTAATCAGGTCGTCGCAATCTGGATAGAAGATACCGATGGTCTCGCCACTGGCACGTTTCCGAGCGACATTGCCAACATGCAATCGGAATACGAGACCATTATGCAGACGATGCACACGCTGTTTCCAAACCTGAAGCTCGTGTATTTCTCGTCGCGTGTGTATGGCGGATACTCGAATGGTGTAGGCAGTCCCGCGAATCCCGAGCCGTATGCCTACGAGATGTCTTTCGCAGTGAAATGGGCGATTGAGGACCAGCTGAATGGCAATGCCAATCTGAACTACAACGCCAATAACGGCCCCGTGGTCGCACCGTGGATGGCTTGGGGACCCTACTACTGGTCGAACGGCATGTTGGGCCGCAACGATGGTCTGGTCTGGAACTGTGCCGACTTCTCGGCGGATGGCACGCATCCTTCCTCTACGTACGGCCAGTTGAAAGTAGCAAGCGCACTACTCAGCTTCCTCAAGACCGACAACACGAGTACCCCGTGGTACTTGGCTGCGTCACTCGCGTTGACGGCCACCGGCGGAAATAATCAGACTGGTACCGCTGGAACGATGTTGCCTAGTCCGCTGACCGTGCTGGCATCAAACCTTAATGGTGGGACGGCACAAGGTGGCGTCAGCGTTACCTTCAGCGATGGAGAAGCCGGCGGCACGTTTGGAACGCCTATAGCTGTTACCGATAGCACCGGCACCGCTTCGACCACCTACACGCTGCCTCCTACGGCACAGACAATCACCATCAGCGCGACGAGTAATGGCTACACATCAGCGTCCTTCACTGAAAACTCGACGGTCTTGCAAGCGCTTTCGGTGTCCTCTGGAAATGGTCAGACCGGCGGTGTCGGCACGACGCTTCCCACTGCACTCGGCGTGCTCGCAACCATTAACGGAACTCCGGTGGCGGGCGTCAGCGTGACATTCGATGATGGCGGAGCCGGCGGAACGTTCGGTAGCCTGACTGTCGTAACCGACAGCAATGGGTTGGCGTCAACAACCTACACGCTGCCATCCAATGCGCAAACCGTGATCGTGAATGCCTCTGCCACCGGCTACGCGTCGGCGTCATTCACGGAAACCGCGGCAGTTCAAGCGCTGGCCGTCAATGCCGGGAATAACCAAAGCGGTAACGTCGGCACAACTCTGCCCAATGCATTGACGGTACTTGCCACTAGCAACGGAACTCCCGTCGCCGGTGTCACTGTGAATTTTAGCGACGGCGAAGCAGGAGGATCGTTCGGCAGCCCGAGCGGCACCACCGACAGCAACGGCCTTGCCTCGACGACGTATGCGTTGCCCAGCACGGCGCAAACTGTAACAGTTACTGCGTCGAGTTCGGGCTACACCTCGGCGACATTCAGCGAGACGGCATCGGTTCTGCTCCTTGCGCCCAATGCTGGAAACAATCAGAGCGGAAATATTGGCACAACGCTGCCGACGCCTCTGACCGTTCTCGCCACGGCCAACGGGGTTCCGGCAGCGGGCGTCAGTGTGGCCTTCAGCGACGGCGGCGCGGGAGGAACTTTCGGAACGCCCACCGTAACCACCGACAGCAACGGCCTGGCGTCGAGCACCTACACACTTCCAGGCACGGCGAAGATTGTATCCATCACGGCCAGCAGCACCGGATACACTTCTGCATCCTTCACGGAAACTGCAACTTCGTCAGTTGCAGCGCTAACCGTTGTCTCGGGAGGCAAACAGAGCGGAACGGTGGGATCAAACCTGCCTCTTCCGATCGTGATCAAGGCGAAGAACTCCTCTGGCGGTGCTGTCGCCGGCGTATCCATCACGTTTAGCGATGGAGCGACTGGATCGTTCTCTCCGAATCCGGCGGTGACAGGGACCAACGGTCAGGCGAGTACAACCTACACTCTGCCCAAAGTCCCGAAGGTCTACACAGTCACCGCGTCGTACGGCAGCGTGAGTGTGCGGGTCACTGAGTCTGCTCTGATTGGTCCGCCCACGAGCTTCAACGCGGTTGGCGGAAATAACCAAACGGCGCACATCAATACGACCCTGCCGAAGCAGCTGGTCGTCAAACTGACCGACCAATACAACAACGCCATCTCCGGGGCAACGATCACGTTTACCGACAACGGCGCAGGCGGAACGTTCTCCAGCACGACTCCGGTGACGAACACGTTCGGCCAGGCTTCGGTCACTTATACGACGGGACCAACCACGGGGACGGTGACGATCAACGCCTCGACTCCGGGTGTGAACTCGGTGACGTTCAAGGAGTCGGTAAGGTAGTCCGCTCAGGGTAAATATCCGTGCGGGCGCGCTGTTCAGGCGCCCGCATTTTCCTGGTCCGTGCAACTCACAGCGTGGCTACTCTTCGTTGCCCGATAAGGAAGTATAGGGCGACCACGACCAACAAAAATCCATTGACACTCAGAACAATGGGAGCGGTGTAGACCGGAACCAGCCATCCCGACACCAGATTGCCAATTGGCATGCCTCCGCGAAAAGCGAAGTTGTAAACGCTCATCACGCGTCCGCGCATTTCGTTAGTGATATTTAACTGCACCAGGGACGTAACGGTGGCAAACACAGCCATCATTGACGCACCAACTATCACCAGCATGATGTAACTGAACGGAAGGAACTTGGAAAGCGAAAATCCGGCAATTCCCGCGCCCATTATCATCAACATTGTGAGCGCGAATCTCCCCTTCCTTGAGATGTTTCCCAGACCCGCGACACTTAGCGAGCCGCAGATCGATCCGACCCCCATCAACGACATCAGATTCCCGTACGTTTCCGGCCCACGGTGGAAAATGTCTTTCACAAACACAGGGAAATACGTTCGCATCGGCATACTCAGGAAAGTCATCGAGAACGCCAGGACGATCAACGCGACCATCGCACCCTGATGCCAGATGAAATGAATTCCCTTCTTTAGACTCTTGTACATCGACTCGCCGGACTTTTCAGGCAGATACCGTGCGCTGATAATCGACAAGGAGATAATGGGCGCCAGGAAAGAAAGCGAATTTAAACCGAAGCACCATTTCTCTCCGAGGCGAGCCAGCGTAATCCCTGCCAGCGCGGGCCCCACTGTGACCGCGAGATTGAATTGAATAGAGTTCAGCGCGATGGCATTGGGCATGTCGTCGCGTTCCACCAAGGTGGGGATCAAGGCCTGATACGCCGGGCCACCAAAGGCCTGCGCCAGCCCCGAAACGAAAGAGAGACACAAGATCGGCCATACGTGAGAAAGTCCCAGAGCCACCAGCACTGTCAGCGTTGCCGCGCTGGCCATCTGAATGTACTGCGAGATCAGCAGGATCTTCCGCCGTTCAGTTCGATCCGCGACTACTCCTCCGATCAAAGAAAATAGAAAGATTGGTATACCTGCGAGAAATTGGTCAAGCGCGAGCAGAAAAGGCGAATGGCTGAGTCGGTAAATCAGCCAGCCCTGAGCCACAATCTGCATCCAGGTGCCGATGCTTGATGCGCAGGCGCCAATCCACATCAGGCGGAAATCGCGATAGTGAAATGCCTTGAAGACTCTACGAAGGGTCGAGGTTTGCATGTGCTCGAAGCGCCAGCAGAATATCTTCGCACGAGCGGGCGCTTCGGAAGCTTATCAGTTTCGCTTTGCCGGTCGACCGGGCGAAGATGACCAGAAGATTCGATTCATTCGAGACACAGAGGACTCGCAAAGAATCGCCCCTGCACTCCACTAGAGTAGAATGAGCCCGCGTTTCGGAGGCTCCTATGAAATCACGGTTGCTGGTCTTCGTGGCCATTCTCGTGATCGCGGCAATTGTGCTCCCGATCCCACGACCGACGGTCGCAGCGTCACCAAAAGCGACGGCTGAGACTCTCAAGCAGCTTGAGGGCGAGTTCATGAGGGCCGCTGCGGACAAGGGTTCCCAAGGATACATGTCGTATTACGCCGAGGACTCAGTCGAACTCCCGAATGGGGCTCCGCTCATCGCCGGAAAAGCAAACATCGCGCAAGGCATGGGTTTCCTCGATAACAAGGACAACCGCCTGCAATGGACCCCAGTGGGAGCCTATATCTCCGCATCGGGCGATATCGGCTATACCTATGGAACCTTCGAATTTCACTCCAAAGACAAAGAAGGCAAGCCGCACGTCGACTACGGCAAGTACACCAGCATCTGGAAACTGCAGGCGGACGGAACCTGGAAAGTGGTGCTCGACATGGGGAACGCATCACCAGAACCGAAAAAATGAAATTGGCTTCTGGGCGAATTTCGCGGCTTTTATTAGCGCTCTTAGCGGTTAGATGTTCACGCTCAACTGCCGAACGGCCCAGTCGCAACACGTGCCAGATTCTGCAACTCTTTCACGTATAGGGGCCGCAGAAGGAAGGACGACATCTGTCTCTCGATTCTGCCCAGAAAACCGCTTCGAACCGGCAGTTCGGTCGAGATCGTAACGCGAGAATCGGCCGGCGCGTCGCCTGGATCCACAGTAAATGTGGTAACCGCGCCGTTCGTGTCAAGGTCAGTCTCAACCAGGACACGGCCAGGATCCGGTTCGGTGATCGCCGCGCGAAACGTCTGCTTACGGCCAAACACACTCATCTGAAAACGAATTACGGTGCCGGCACCCACACCACCCTGCTCCACAACCAGGCCGGAAAACTGTTTCGGCAGAATCCGCGGGTGGCCGTCTTTGTAATTGGCAATCAGTGAATAGACACGCTCGCGGCGCGCGGGAATGGTCGCTGCGGCACTGATGATGTGCTTCTCTGGCTTGCTGCTGTCCATGGCGCTAATGTTTCGATTCGAATCTTACTGCTCAAGATTCACTTGTGAAAATGATTACGGATGGCCTCTGCCTGAACCCGCGTCACAACCGCCGACAATGCCGCCGCATCCGCCTGCTTCACCGCCTGCACACTGCCGAAGTGCTCCAGCAGGCGGCGCGTGGTGCTCGCCCCCACACCTGGAATCTCCTGCAACTCGGTGGACCGGTCCCGCATTTGCCGCCGCTTCCGATGAAATGTCACGGCAAACCGGTGCGCTTCGTCGCGGATCATCTGGATGAGGTGCAGCACGGGTGAATGGTGATCCAGGGCGATTGGATCTTTCTCCTGGCCGTAGACGTAGAGAATCTCTTCGCGCTTCGCGATGGCAGCTAGTGGCTGATTGATAATCTCGAGTTTTTCGAGCGCCTCAGCTGCGGAATGAAGTTGACCCAAGCCTCCGTCAATGAGAATGAGGCTTGGCATCGGCTTCTGTTCCTCCTGCATGCGCTTGTACCGCCGGGTTACGACTTCGCGCATCGACGCAAAATCATCCACGCCTTCCACGGTGCGAATGATGAATTTCCGGTAATCCGATTTCTTCATCTTGCCTTCTTCCCACACCACCATCGAGGCAACGGTCTCGGCACCCTGTATGTGCGAGATGTCGAAACACTCAATGCGCTTGGGCAATTCGGGCAGGCCGATCGTCTCCTGCAACTCTTCCTGAATCTTGCGCGCGTTTGGTTTCAAGACCCGGAACCGCTGATCGTAGGATTGCTTGGCGTTGGTTCCTGCCAGATCGATGAGCGAACGCTTGTCCCCGCGCAGCGGTACGAGAATACGCACGCGGGCTGACCGTTCGTCCTGGTCCGAAAGCAGATCTTCGAGTTCCGTGCGGTCCTCGAAATCGACGGGAACATACAAGTTGCGTGGGACGTAGGGCTGTCCGATGTAAAGCTGCTTAAGGAGGGCGGAAAAAAATTCGCCGGGACGGAACCCGCTCTTGTCATGCTGGGGAACTGGGCTTTGCCGCGGAGCGGGACCGTCCCCGGTAGACTGCAGAGGTCCTTCGCTTCGCTCAGGATGACTAGTGCTTGGAAGATCTTCGGCAACTGCCGTCGCGAACTCCGGAAGGTCTTCCCAGAAGAACTCCCGCCGGTCGACCATCTTGCCGCCGCGCATGTGAAACAGATTCACGGCAAGCATGCCGTTTTCGTAATGATAGCCGAAGACATCGGCATCGTCGCCCTCAGCAGCGGCGATTCGCTGGCGCTCTTGCAACTGTTCAACCGTCGAGATCAGGTCGCGATAGCGCGCGGCACGCTCGTACTCCTGCGCAACAGCCGCCTGCTCCATGCGGGCTCGCAATGAGCGAGCCAGATCGGTCGGCCGTCCCTCGAGGAACAGCTTCACATCGCGAACGGCTTCGTGATACGTCTCCGGCGTGGTCAGGTCCTTTACGCAAGGTCCCAAACATCGCTTGATGTAGTACTGCAGACAGGGACGCGGATGAAGACGCGTGAGATCGACTTTGCACGAGGGGATCAGAAAATTTCGGTGGATGAGGTCGACGATACGGTATGCAAGATTGGCGGGGAAATACGGGCCGTAGTATGCGCTGCCGTCTTTTCGCAGACGGCGCGTCACATACACTCTGGGCCAGCGTTCGGTGAGCGTCAGCTTAACATATGGATAACTCTTGTCATCGCGCAACAGGATGTTGAATCTAGGCTTGCGCTGCTTGATGAGATTGTTTTCAAGGGCAAGAGCTTCCTTGTTGTTCGCGACGACGATGTATTCCACATCGACGGCTTCACGAACGAGCGTTCCCGTCTTGGCGTCTTCCCACCGGCCCTCGTGAAAATAGCTGGAGACCCGGCTTCGCAGGTTTTTGGCTTTGCCCACGTAGATGACGTCACCCTCGGCGTTCTTGTACAGGTACACGCCGGGATCGGTCGGAATCGTCCGAATTTTGGCCAGCAGGTCCATGGCGCGAAGGAGAACTCTCTATTCTATTGGATGGGACTTCGCCCCGAATGTGCTACAAAAAGGGCAGATGCCTCAGCATCCAGGGAGTCCGGTTCGAACAATCTTGAGAAGCAGCGGGTTGTCTGTAACTGTTGCGGTACTTTTTCTAAGCCTTCACGTCAGTTTTCAGGTGCCGCTTTTCGCACAGAATAACTCTGCGAACCAGTCCACCCAGCCGCAGATCTCGAAATCGGAAGAAGGCAAACGAGAAGAAGCGGCTCGGGCCGCCGCCCGCGCAAAGGCTCACCACTTCGATCGAGTCTTGATCATCGCTCTGGAGAACGTTGACTACGAGCGAGCGATTCAGGATCCGAATTTGCTGACCCTTGCCGCTCGCGGCGCCAGTTTCACGAATTTCCATGCCTTGTTTCACCCTTCCTATCCCAACTACCTGGCTATGATCGCGGGTACGGATTTTGGCTTGAACCGACGCGGAAGTTTCTTTGGCGACCGGCAACTAAATTTCCCGGACGACGCCGAACACAGGACCATAGCCGATCGGCTGATCGGCGGCGGACTGGACTTCAAGCAGTACGCGGAGGAATTACCCGAGGGCACGTGTCCGTGGAATATCTCGGTGCAACATACAGCAGAGAAGCGTGGGAATTACGTCCGCCGTCACGTGCCGTTTATGAGTTTTCGTTCCGTGCAGCAGAAATGGTGTGACCGCGTGATTCGTGTGGACTCCAGCAAGGCCGACAATTTCTTCCGCCAGGATGCGACCAAAGGACTGGTGGCATACTCGTTTTACACACCCAACACAAATCACGACGGCCATGACACAAACGCGCAAGTGGCAGGGGCGTGGGTCAAAAAGTTCCTGGACGAAACATTCCCCGAAAAGCTGCGCCAGGGAACACTCGTCATTGTGACCTTCGATGAGTCGGGCGGCAATGAAGACAACCGCGTCTACACTCTGTTTCTCGGTGACATGGTAAAGCCCGCAAATCAACAGGATCCCTCGGCGCTCGGGAAGTACTACAACCACTACAGCGTCCTCCGTACGATTGAAGACAACTTCGGGCTGGAGCCACTGACGGCAAACGACCGCAACGCCGCGCCAATTGCCGACATTTGGAAGTAGTCCCATTCGTCCGATGCTGCATCGAAAGTTGGTTCGAGGCCGTAACTATATAAAATTTCCATTATTTATGTTGGGTTTGCGTTCGTAACCTGGGCTACGGGAGACCGATTCGCCGCTTGGCTTCCCGCAAACCATTGAAAACGTATATACTTACTGTGGGCGTTACGAGTGGGGAAAACTGGCATCCGCCGTGCACAAGTAGACGGCGGGACTTGTACATTAGTAAGTCATTCCCAGGGCTTAGACATTGCTTTCAGCGCGTCGGGTTATCCCGGTTGCGCCAAACAAGATGGAACTAAGGAGCCTCACCCTATGAACCGCACTTCGTTAGTGATTTGCCTGGCAGCCAGCATCGTGGCCACCGTCGGCTGCTCGAGCAAGAACTACGTCAAAGAACAGACGACGCCACTGATCAACAAGACCAACGAACTCGACGATCTGACCGCGAAGAATACGAAAGACATTAAAGACGTCGATGCCCGGGCACAGGCCGGAATTCAGGCTATCAACGCAAAGACCGCCGAAGTCGAGCAGAAGACAGCTACTGCCGCTCAGAGCGCAACTCAGGCGCAGCAGATGGCCGATGCCGCCAACGGTCGCGTGGGTGTGTTGACCAACACGGTCGCCAACCTTGACAACTATCACGCGGTCGCCGAGACCTCAGTGAAGTTCGGTTTTAACAAAGACAATCTCACGCCAAAAGCCATCGAAGCTCTTGATCAACTTGCCGCCAATATCGCTTCGACCAAGGGCTACATCATCGCCCTGGAAGGCGGAACGGATTCGGTAGGATCGTCCGAATATAACTACGACCTGAGCCAGCGCCGCGCGAACTCGGTGATCCAGTACCTGGCCACCAAGTACAACGTGCCCGCGCACAAGATCTATGTGATCGGACTCGGGAAGGACAAGCCGGTTGAGGACAACAAGACCAAGGCTGGACGCGCTGACAACCGCCGCGTCGATGTCCGCCTGATGACCAACACGGTCGGCGGATCGGCCACCGGCAATCCGTCGTCGATGTAAACAAGTTTTACCCTCCTCCCCGGAGGACTTCGCCAACCAGGCCGCTCATCGCCTCCCCCTTGAGCGGCCTGCTTTTTTGTCCGTCATAGCGAGTTTCGACGTCTCGGAGTACCATGCCTCCGGGGCGTGACATGAAACCTTGCCGCGAGTGCACTCGCAACATTTCCGAACAAGCGGCCTTTTGTCCCGGCTGCGGTGCTCCTTATACTGCCCGCGAGTAGTGGGTTGGATGGGGCTTCGAATACAAATCCGAGGCGACGATCCTTGGGATGCCGTTTCTGCACATTTCCTTCAAGTACCGTCCCAATCGTCGGCCAGTCCCCGCGAAGGGATTCATCGCGATCGGCCAGTTCGCCTATGGAGTGATCACTATCTCGCAATTTGGAATCGGCGTGTTCAGCGTCAGCCAGTTCACCGTCGCCGGGTTCGCCCTCGCGCAGATGGCAATCGCTTATTCGCTGCTGGCACAATTCGGACTCTACCTGCATCAAGGCCGAGGGCAGCTAGTCTGGAGCATTGGTGATCTGCTTCGTCGATTCCACTGAATACACACGGGGGTAATATGTCAGCCATGTCATACTCCAATATTTCACGCCGCTCTTTCCTTGCCGCCTCGGTTGTCGTCCCATTTGCGTTTCGCGGCATCGCATCCGCCGCCGCGAGTGCTATCCCTGTTGGCCTTGAACTGTACTCGGTGCGCGATGCCCTCGCCAAAGATCCCGAAGGC
>Ga0335084_10003869_pt1 | contig 14708 bp, 14 predicted proteins | sample Lox_Sample_44_FD_206721 | JGI IMG/M metagenome (GOLD analysis project Ga0335084, IMG submission 206721) | Soil microbial communities from Loxahatchee National Wildlife Refuge, Florida, United States - Lox_Sample_4.4 | ecosystem: Environmental > Terrestrial > Soil > Wetlands | place: USA...
GGCGCTCTCCGGCTGGCCGCACCAGCGGCGGAAGGCCTGTTTGACCAGGCGGTCCTCCAGCGAGTGGAAGCTGATGACGCAGAGCACGCCGCCGGGCAGAAGCCGGGCGAAGGCGGCGGGCAGGGCGCGCTCGAGCGCGCCGAGTTCGTCGTTCACGGCGATGCGGATGCCCTGGAAACTGCGCGTGGCCGGGTGAATCTTGGCGCCCCGGCGGTCCCGGGCCGGGAGCGCGTCGGCGATGAGCGCGGCGAGGCCCGCAGTCCGCCGGAGGGCGCCCGTGCCGCGGGCAGCCACGAGCGCCCGGACGACGCGGCGCCAGTGCGCCTCCTCGCCGTAGTCCCGGATGGCGCGCGCGAGCATCTCGGCCGTGGCGGTCTCCAGCCACCGGGCGGCGGGCACGCCGCTGCGCGGGTCCATCCGCATGTCCGCCGGCGCATCCTGCCGGAAAGAAAACCCCCGCGCGGCGTCGTCGAACTGGAACGACGACACGCCGAGGTCGAAGAGCGCGCCGTCAAAGGCGCCGAGCTCGAGCCCGGCCTCGCCGAGCCGCCGGAAGTCGCCATCGACAAACTCGAAGCGTCCGCCCGCCTCCGCGCGCACGGCGGCGGCACGGGCGTGCGCCGCCGGGTCGCGGTCGAGCGCGATGACCTGCGTGGCTCCGGCATCGAGCATCGCCCGCGCGTGCCCTCCCCCGCCAAAGGTGCAATCGAGGTAGCGGCCGCCGGGGTGCGGAGCGAGAAACTCCAGCACCTCGTGCAGCAGCACCGGCTGGTGGCCCGGGCTCATCGCTGGCCGGCCGAGATTGGTTCGCGCGGTGAGCATGGGCGGGGGCGCGTCCGCGAGGGCGGAACGGGCGCCACTGGTTTCGTCGACACTGGCGGCCGCGGTTCCACGCCCTCGTGAAAGCCGCGCGCGTCCTCATAGCCCTCGGGCGCCCGGTCCGCGGCGTACAGCAGCGCCGCCAGGCCCGCCAGCAACAAACCTCCCAAGGCAATGAGTGCGACGGTGATCATCGGGAAACCGGGAAGCGGGCTTCACCGCCGGCGAGGTCCTCCGCGGCGCCCGCGCCCGCCGGGGCCACAGCGCGGCCGCGTTCGCGGTTCGGGCGCACGGGGCCCGGTCCGACGGCAGGGAAGGCGGAGAATCCTCCGGCCACGCGGAGCATCGGCGAATAATGAGAGCGATGCCCGAGGGTCCAGAGGCTGATGGCAGCGCTGCGATTGATCGGAGGATGGTTCATGGCTCGTGGGAGGAGGGCCGCTCAGATTCCGGCGCGCCGCATGAGATCGCGGTACGTCTGGCTGTCCATGCGCTGGCCCTTCGCCTCCCATTGCTCGGGGTTCCAAATCGCAAACTTGCTGAGCGAGCCGGCCAGCACGGCCTCCTTGGCGATGCCGGCATGGCGCAGCAATTCCGGGGTGAGACCGATGCGGCCCTGCTTGTCGAACCGCAAGGTCTGCGCGTGGGCGAAGAGCTGCGTCAGCACATCCTGGGCTTCGCTGTCGCTCAGGTTCTTCGCCGCGGCCTTTTCATAAAGACGGTCGACCTCGGGCGGCGGAAGCACGGCGATGTAACCGTCAGGGTGAGGCAGCGCCACAAACTCGTCGTCCTCCGTGTGCGCAACGCGCCAGCCGGACGGAATCGTCAGGCGGTTCTTGTCGTCCAAGGAATGACGGAAGTAGCCGGTGTAACGCGGGTTATTCATCGGGGGCATGGGTAGAGGCCTGCTGGACGCCCCAAGATGACCCACTATTCCCCAAATTGACCCACACAGTCAAGAAAAGTCCGCCCCCCTTTTGATTTTCATCAGCCTTTTTCAGATGGGCTTAAGAAGCCGCAATAGGCGTGCGGTGCTGCCGACGGCCAAGGCTGATTTTCAGGGGGTGGTGGCGCGCCTCGGCCGGCTTGGCCCGGGCAGCGTTTTCCCGCTCCTCCACCTCGGTGAGAAGGACGCGACGATTCAGGCAGGCACGCGGCTTGGCCGGGACCGAATTGGCGGCGGCTCGTCAGCCGGTGTTCGTGCCGCTGTATTTCCCGGAGCTTGGGTCGAGCACCGCCGACTGGACCCCACTCGGTCTTGTCGATTCTCATTTCGGGATCTCGCTCGCGATCTCCGGGAAATGTTCTTTCAACGCGAGCTTGCCGGCAGCGCGGACCGAGGCGGATTCCGACAGCATCAACCCAGGGACAACGGGAATCCGCGGCGCGCTCTTTTCCCCTCGCCACTTGCCTCCCCTTGCGCCGATGACCTCAGGTGTTGGTCAGGCGGCCTGGTCACTTCTTTCGTCGCGCGAAGAATTCCGTCTGAACAAACCAAGTCTTTCCGCCGTCTGTGGTTCCCCTGCCTATCCAATGAAAGGAATCGGGTGTGATGTCCGTGAACACCCACTGACACCGCATCCCCTCGGCCGTGATGTATTCCTGGACTATTTCATCACCGATTTCGCGGCCAGTCATCCTATCGAAGGCTTGGGTGATGGGATTGACCCAAGTGATATGCCAGACGTCGTTCTTTGGGTCGTAAACGCGCAAGGTCGTGCCATAGAGATTGTATCCGGTCGACCCGACCTCGCCTTTCCTCTTTTCGCGGGGAGGGACGATCCAGACATCCTGAACTGCCCGGCCCTCCAAGACCCATCCGAAATGGATCTCGCAGCCTTCTTCGGTGCTGGTGCCATCTCGGGCGTGTCGGACCACCCGGCCCTCCCACGAGCCGACGAAGCGGCCGTACAGCATCATTTGGGCCGCCCGGTCGCCGGCCGGCCCCTCGGCGTGAAGCGCGCTGATCATTGGATGAGCGTTCATGGTACTCGTCGTATCGGTGGAATTTCGCCTGACGTTAACGATCTGCCACGTAGGGCACCAGCCTCCACTTGGTAGACGGACGATCCAGCGGCGTTGGCAGCATCTGGATTGGCCTTTCAGATTCGAGCATCACCGCTTCTCGACAGAACCAAAGTGACCACTTCGGAGATCGCCATTTTCGAATTGTCGAGGCACAGCCCGAAATCGGTTAGTTCCTCTTTCATGCCAGCTTCGAGATGGGCCCACCTATGAGCAACATTCTTGGCGCGCTTGGAATCCCGCTCGAGCGCGGTCTGCACGCCGGGACAGAGCGTGACGAGATGCAATGGTATCTCCGACAGCTGCGATCGATACTCTTCGACGCGATCGCGACTCACAATGACGTAGTCGATGACAACCGTGAACCCGGCTTCAATGAACGAGCGGGCCAGCAGGCACTGATTCCGCACGTTCAAATGAATCTGCCGCGCTTCCTCGTCTCGCGGAAGCGCTCCCGGCGGCACACCACCAGAAACGATGAAGTCCTGCACGCAATCGCCTTCGATGTGCACCCCGTGAGGGAATCGGGACGCCAGTTCACGCGCTGTCGCCGTCTTTCCGGCGCCCGGAATACCGTTGATCAGCCAAACCGCAGGCATTTCTTGTCGCAGGCTTTGCCGTTCACCTGCAGCGCGCGAGCGCCGTCGGGTGCAACGGCATGTTGGACCACTCTCCGCATTTGTCCCAATCGTTGCTGCTTGCCTACCTGAAGACGTCGCGTGGATAGGTTCCTTTTGCGCGAATTGCGTGCTCGAGCTCAATGTCGATGGTCAAGAAAGGCTCGGTCTCGGAAGTCACTCCAAGCACGTTGCCGTCGGGGTCAATGATCCAACCCTCGCCTCCAAACCTGAGCCCCTCTCGACTCGCGCCACGACGATTTGACGATACGGAAAACACGCCGCCCACCATGGCTGCCGCGCGTCCGGCGACAAGCCACTTGTCCCGAGTCGCCCGCAACGTCGACCTCGGACTTGCCACGAGATGAGCCCCAGCCTTGCCATACACTCGGACGGACTCGAACGACCACAGCTCAGTGCAGATGAGAAAGCCAACGGTGCATGCCCGCGCACTCGCAACCAAGAACTGCCCGTTTCCGCGACTGCACCACGTGGCTTCCCAAAATCCCGCCTCGTTTGGCAGGAAGTGCTTCTCGTGTGCCGGCACGTAGCAGTTGTTTTCCCAGAGAAATCCTTCATTGATTCGCTCACCGGCGCGAACCGCTGGAAACGAGCCCCCAATGCATGGCGTTTGGAGCTCTGCGAGCCGGCGCTTCCAATCTTGGTGACTGGCGACCGCGGCATTCCAGATCGATTCATCAATCCTCGCGTCGGACATCCACCAGGGGTAAAACGGCATCTCGGGAAGGAGGACGAAATCACTGCGAGCCGCTTTTAGGTGCGCGACAAGATCGTGCCACTCGGATGCAAGCAGGGCCTGGTCGTCGCTGAGCTCGCAGACCGTGATTTTCATGACGCGTATGTAGCACTGATTGCCTTCGACAACGCGACTCTAATGTCCGAGCAAATGACGCGGGCCGGCGTCGGCCTAGCGGTCAGTTCTGAGGCGCGCCGGAGGAGGGACTCGGAGTCGCCGGCGGGCGCTGGCTCGGCGTTGCCTCGGGTGGTTGGTCGGGCATTTCGCCTTCCGTTGGGAGCCAAATCGCCAGAATGCACGCCATCGAGACCAACACGATTCCCACGCCGCAGTATGTCGCCGTCAGATAGGCCGATTGGCTCATGGCGACCATTCTCTCGAAAAGCCGCATCGCTTCCGTCTCCCCCTTTGAAGGAATTTCATTCCTTCCCTCACTAGCCGCCTGCAACGCTCGCTTTGCCTCTCGCAGATCCGCCTCCGAAAACATTGCCGCCGAGCGCGCTTCCGCCCACACGAAGACCCCAAGTACGAAGGCGGATGCCAGTAGGACTGAGAGCAATACCTTTTTCCCGGCATGCATGAACGTACGCTTTGGCCCAAAGAGGGGCTTCGCTCAACGTCAGCGGCCTGCCATGCCGGACGGCAGGCGGTAATTGGAAACCGAACGCGCGCCCGGCATTCGCAGCGGTGGGTTGTTAGGCCGAGCCGTTCGCATCGGTGATCCCCTTCCGATTTTCGGTGAGACTTGTCAATTCAGCGTTGAAGCGTTCGCGCATCCCCACGAGCACCGCTTTTGGGCCGCGACCCTCTTGTGCGGATGCCTTGGATGCGAACTTGGCCACGTCGGCCAACACTAGACCCCATGTGCCAGCGTCCTGCCACGTGGTCCGAAACGTGATTACCCGTGGTTTACCAGGCGCCGCCCAGACACGAAGCACCTCAACTGCCTGCGGATTCAACCTAGCAATGGGCGGCTCGGCCAAGGAATCAGGATGTTCGTTCCTTCCAGACATTTGGGGCTCCTTGGAGATAGGCCTAACAGGGTAATTTTGCCTGAAGGCGTTGTTGTACTGTCAATATCCGGTGGCGGTGTCTTGCGGCCTGATTCCGCCGGCAACGGCCGCTCGTTCTTATTGACAGGAAATATCTCGGTAATCAGGTCTGCACGAGACGCGCGTCCCGGTGCGGCCCCCTCCGGCGCGGAGCACCTCCTGCAGCCTTCTACAGCGGGCTGAGTTGTTTCATAGCCGTGAGCTTGTCATTGCGAGGCGCCCCACAGAAGCGGAACGCCGCCGCAATCCAGCTGGATCGCCACGGTGCGCTTCGCGCACCTCGCGATGACATCGGACGGAAAGCAGCTACGGTTCAACTAAAACGGCGCAAGCAGCGGCACCGGCTGGGCACTCCGGGACGGGCTTGGGCGCTGCCCGCGGCGCGCGCCTCTCCGCCCGGCCGCAACACGATGTCACGTAATACGTGACATTTCACGAGCGCGGGAGAGTGGGACTTGGTTGAGGTTGAGGTTGAGGTTGAGGTTGAGGTTGAGGTTGAGGTTGAGGCGTCATCGATGCCGACCGCCACCTCCACCTCAACCTGATGCCTCAACCACCTCAGCACCTTCCTCCCTACACCTTTCTCCAATACTATTCATGCCACCCGCGCGAAGCGCGGCGGTGCCTCGGCAGCGTTGGGTTGATCCGGAGAGAAATACCACGCAAGGTCGCCGTCATGCCAACACCCCTTCCGGCTCTTGGCCGCCCCCAGCGAGGCTTCCCGTGGATCGTGTGCGGCCTCTTCGCCGCGCGCGCGGTGACGTTCGCCGCCGAACCTTCCTCGGCGGAGACGCCGCCGTCCCTCGCGCTCAACGACCTCGAGTACCTTGAAATGCCGGGACTCAACGTGATGCTCGCGCATGACTACTATCCGGAAGGGCACCAAGGCGGCGTGAGCGTGATCCAGAACGGCCGGCGCGTCGCCACCAACGGCGACTTGCGGCTGGAGGCCACTCCGGGCCAATGGCAGCCCGTGCCCAAGGTCGGGCCCCGCGTGGTGGATCGCCCGTCGCAGGAAATCAGCGTGCGCCTGGAATATCCTGACCCCGAGCGCGCCACGGGCGGCGACAATCCCATCACCTACCCCGATCTCCATCTCGGCTACGTCGTCCGGATCGCGCCGGCCGGCCAGTCCTTCAGGATCGTCGTCGATCTGGATCAGCCGCTCCCGGAAGCGTGGGTCGGCCGCGTGGGCTTCAACCTCGAGCTGTTTCCGGGCGCGCTCTTTGGCAAGACCTACTCCCTTGACGGCCATGCCGGCATCTTTCCGCGGCAGGCCGACGGCCCCGGCCACTGCGACGCGGACCGTGAATACGAACTCGCGCCGCTGGCGACGGGGCGCGAGCTGGCGATCGCGCCCGAAGCGGAGGAGCAGCGCATGGTCATCACGGCCGTGGGCGGGGGCGACCTGCAATTGCTCGACGGCCGGGCGCGTCATACCAACGGCTGGTTCATCGTGCGCGCGCTCGTGCCGCGCGGCGCGACCCGACACGCCATCGAATGGCTGGTCACGCCGCACGCCATCCCCGGCTGGCAGTCGCCGCCCGTGGTGCAGGTCTCCCAGGTGGGCTATCACCCCGGGCAGCGGAAGGTCGCGGTGATCGAGACCGATCCGCGCGACCCGCGCCGGCCGCCGGCGACGCTCTGGCGGATTTCCGCGGGCGGCGGCTGGGAGAAGGCCCTCGAATCGCCGCCGGCGGATTGGGGCCGCTACCTGCGCAGTCGCTATTTTCTGTTCGACTTCACGGCGGTGACCGCGCCGGGCATGTATGTGGCCGAGTACGGCGGCAGCCGCACCTCCCCGTTCCAGATCGACCCCGCCGTGTACCAACGGCACGTCTGGCAGCCCACGCTGGAGTACTTCCTGCCGATCCAGATGTGCCATATGCGGGTGAACGACCGCTACCAGGTCTGGCACGGCGCGTGCCATCTCGACGATGCGCGCATGGCGCCGGTGAACCACGTGCATTTCGACGGGTACCATCAAGGTTCCGCCACGCTCACCTCATTCCAGCCCGGCGATCATGTGCCGGGCCTGGACCGCGGCGGATGGCATGACGCCGGCGATTATGACCTGCGCGTGGAATCGCAGTCCGAGACCATCCGCGGCCTCGCGGTGGCTTACGAGACGTTTCACGTCGACTACGACGAGACTACCATCGACCAGCGGAACCGGGTCGTGGAATTGCACCGGCCGGATGGAAAGCCTGACATCCTGCAGCAGATCGAGCATGGCGCCCTCTCGATCGTGGGCGGCTACCACTCCCTTGGCCGACTCTACCGCGGCATCATCGAGCCCACGCTCCGGCAGTACGTGATGCTCGGCGATCCCGTCAATCTGACCGACAACACCGTTTTTCAGCCGGGGTACGTTGGGGCCGCGGTTCCGGCGGTCGGCCTGCCGGGCTCCGCCGACGACCGCTGGGTGTTCACCGAGGACAATCCCCGCCGGGAATTGCAGGTGGCGGCGGGGCTCGCAGCCGCCGCCCGCGCACTCCGGGGCTTCGACGACGACTTGGCGCAAGACTGCCTCCGCGTCGCGGAGCAGCTCTGGAGCGCCCCGCGGGCGAAGCAGCCGCTCACGCGCGTTGATGCGGCCGTCGAACTGCTGGCGACAACCGGCGACCCCAAGTACGCGGAAGCTCTGGTGAGCAGTGTGGATCTCCTCTGCGCCAATTTGGCGGACACGGGCTGGCTGGCGGCGCGATCGCTGGCGCTGGTGCACGACGAGGCTTACCAGCGGAAAATCCGCGCCGCCCTGACGGCGTATCGCGCGGAGATCGAGCGGCTGGCGCGCGGGACCCCCTACGGCGTTCCCTACGAGCCCGAGATCTGGGGCTACGGCTGGGAGATCCAGCACTGGGGAATGCAGCAGTATTTCCTCCACATCGCCCTGCCCGACGTCTTTCCGGCCGATTACGCGCTGAACGCGCTGAACTTCATGCTCGGCTGCCATCCCGGCGCCAACACCGCCTCCTTTGTGTCCGGGGTGGGCGCGAATTCGCTCACGGTGGCCTACGGTTTCAACCGGGCGGACTGGACCTACCTGCCCGGCGGCATCGCCTCCGGCACGGCTTTGATCCGGCCGGATTTTCCCGAACTCCTGACGTGGCCGTTCCTCTGGCAGCAAACCGAGTACGTGCTCGGCGAGGGCACGACGGACTATCTGTTCCTCGTGCTGGCGGCGGACCAGATGTGCCATCAGCGCGGAGGCGGATGACCGGGGCGGCACCGATCCCGCGAGCGATCACCCGCGCGGGAGCCGCCCGAGGGCAAGCAGGATGCCGTGCAGGAGCGCGTGCGGGCTGGGCGGGCAACCCGGGATGTACACGTCCACCGGGAGCACCGCGTCCACCGCGCCGCGCGTCGCGTAATTCACCCCGAAGATGCCGCCGCTGCAGCCGCACGCCCCCACCGCCGCGACCAGCCGCGGCGCCGGCATGGCGTCGTAGGTCTTGCGCAGCGCGAGCTCCATGTTGCGGGTCACCGGACCGGTGACGAGGAGCATGTCGGCATGGCGGGGTGACGCGACGAAATGAAGGCCGAAGCGTTCGAGGTCATAGACGGGGCTGTTGAGGCCCCCGATCTCGACTTCGCAGCCGTTGCAGGAACCGGCGTCCACCTCGCGGATGTGCAGCGAGCGGCCCAACACCTGGGCCGCCCGCGCCTGGATCTGCGCCCCGAGTGTCTCGACGGCCGCGGGCGCGACCTCCGACACCTCGCGGGCGGGCGCGGCGATCAGCGCTTCCTGGGTGCCGTCGGCGCGGAGCCGGTAATCGGCGCGGGTGACGAGATCCGCGCGGATTTCCGCCGCGCAGGCGCCGACGTTGGTCATCCGGATCGCCGGATCGACCTCGGCGCAGAGCCCGCAGAAAATGCATTGAGCCAGGTCGAGCCGGGCGTGGCGTACGCCGCCGGCGTCGGCCACGGCGATGGCGCCGGTCGGACAGATCGCGGCGGCGGGGCGCGCATCCCGCCAGGCGGCCCAGTCAATCTCCGGACGGCCGCGCGCCCGCGGGGCAGCCGCGGGCGGGTTCGCCGGGAAGGGTTCGGTGACCACTCCCACCCGCAGACTTTCGCGAAGCACGTTGAGCATGGTTCAGCGGTCCGTACCGGAGTACGAGAGGTTGAAGCTCTTGTTCACCACCGGGAAATCCGGGATGATGTTGCCGGGAATCGCCTCGGTCAGCGCCGGCCAGTTCTGGAGCGACGGATCCTTGACCTTGCAGCGGGCGAGCCGGTTGCCGGGAGCCGTGCGGATCCAGTGGAAGATCTCGCCGCGCCAACCCTCGGCATAGCCCAGCGCGACCCGGCCGGACGGCACTTCGCCGACCTCCGTCCGCCACGGGCCGGCCGGCAGCTGCGCCAGCACCTGCCGGAGGATCGCCAGCGACTGGCCGACCTCCTCCCGCCGGACCACGAGCCGGTGCTGAACGTCGCCCGCGTCAAAAACGGGCACGGTGAACTTCACCTGATCATAGAACGCATGGGGAAAATCGCGGCGCAGATCGCGGTCGACGCCGGAGGCGCGGCCCGCGAGGCCGACGACGCCCAGGTCGCGCGCCACGCCCGGCGGGAGGACGCCGGCGGTCTCGAGTCGGTCGCGCGTGCCCGACGATTCCCGGATGAGCTCGACGAGCGCCGCGAACTCGCGCTGCAGCCAGGCGAGCAGCCGGGCCAGCGCGCCCTGCCCCTCGGCGTCGAGATCGGACCGCACGCCGCCGAGGCACGCCATGCCGCGCAGCAGGCGGTTGCCGGTGATCTGCTCGTTGGCGCGCAGCACCTGCTCCTTCAGCCGCATCGCGTGCATGTTGGCGGTGACAAACGCCACATCGGTGCAGATGGCGCCGATGTCCCCCAAGTGATTGTAGAGCCGCTCCAGCTCGAGGCAGACGGTGCGCAGGGCGCGGGCCCGCGGCGGCACGGTCACCCCTGCCGCCCGCTCGACTGCGTGGCAGAAGGCCGTGGCGTGCGCGAAGCCCGAGTCGCCCGAGATGCTCTCCGCCAGCCGCACGCCGTGCGCAACGGGCAGGTGCTCGAAGAGCTTCTCGGTGCCCTTGTGCGTGTAGAACAGGCGCAGCTGGAGGTAGAGCACCGGCTCGCCCGCCACGCTGAAAAGAAAATGACCCGGCTCAATGATGCCGGCGTGGACCGGCCCCACCGGCACCTGGAAGACCCCCTCCCCCTCCACTTCGCGGAACTTGTGCCGGGCGCCCTCGAAGGGCGGCAGCACGGTGTGCAGATCGAAGTCCTTGCGGAGCGGATGCACCTCGGGCCAGTCGTCGTGAAGCGCGCAACGGCGCGGATTCGGATGGCCGAGCAGCTTGAGGCCGAACAGATCCTGGATCTCCCGCTCCTGCCAGTTGACGGCGTGGACGGCGTCGGTCAGCGACGCGAACTCCGGCTTCTCCGGCGGCACCGGCACGCGCAGGATCACGAACCCGTGCGCCGCGTCGAGGGCGAAGACATAGTACAGGTGGAACGCGCCGTCGCTCTCGCGGGCGTCGTCCCCCAGCAGGAGCGCCAGCCGCGCCTGCCACTTCCGGTACAGCTGCGCGCAGAAACCCGCGACGACCTCCATCGGCCCGTGGAAGTAGATTTCGTTGGCCCGCGGCGCGTCCACCGCGGCGAAACGGCCGGGAAAGCTCTCCTGCAGGTCGGCCACGACCGGCGCCAGTTCGGGGAGCGTGTTCACGGCCGACCTCCGATGATGTCCGCGGCCTGGTGCAGGACCGCCAGCACCGGCGGCGGCAGCCACACGCTGAACAGCAGCAGCCCGCCCAGCAGCAGACCCATCGCAGGGACGCCATCCCAGGCGCGGCCGTCGTGGGCGCGCGCCACCTTCGGCTGGCCGGGCAGGATCCGCGTCAGCTGCAGGAGGAGGCCGCCGAAGCAGGCGATCAGCGCCGCCAGCAGCAGCACACTCACCGCGATCTGCCCCGCCGCGATGCCCCCGCCGATCACCGTCAGCTCGCTGAAGAACAGCCCGAACGGCGGCAGCCCGGCCGCGGCCACCGCCCCCAGGCCCAGGCCGAGCGCGGTCACCGGCAGCGTCACCATCACGCCGTGGCCGATGCCGCGGAATTCGAGGGTGTGGTAGGACTGGTGGAGGTTGCCCGCCGCGAAGAACAGCACCGGCTTGGTCAGGGCGTGATAGCCCATGTGCAGCAGCGCGCCGAAGATCGTGAGCGGCGTGCCCAGCCCGATGCCGACGCAGATGACGCCGATGTGCTCAAGGCTCGAATAGGCGAGCATTCGCTTGAGATTGTCCTGCACCAGAATGAAGGGCGCGGCCAGGAAGAGGGAGAGCAGCCCGAGCGCGAGCACCAGCTGGCGGCTGAAGCCCGCGCCGAGGCACGCGCTGCTGAGAATGTGGAAACGCAGGAGGGCGTAGAGCGCGATCTTCAGCGACACGCCGGACAGCATCGCGCTGGTGGGCGACGGCGCCTCGCTGTGCGCGTCGGGCAGCCAGGTGTGCATGGGCGCCAGGCCGGCCTTGGTGCCGTATCCCACCAGCGCAAACACGAACGCCAGCCGGACCAGCCGCGGATCGAGCTGCGGCGCCACGGTCATGAGGTGCGACCAGTTGAAGCTCGGGAACGGCAGGGGATTGTTTTTGCACGCGGCGGCGTAGATGAACACCGTGCCCAGCAGCGCCAGCGCCAAGCCCAGGCCGCCGAGCATGACGTACTTCCACGCCCCCTCGAGCGAGGTCCGGCGGTTGTAGAGCGCCACCAGCAGGACGGAGGACAGCGCGGTCGCCTCCACGGCCGCCCACATCACGCCCAGGCTGTCGGCGAGCACGACCAGAAACATGCCGGCGGCAAAAAGCGGCGTGAGGACGAAGAACTCCCGCAGGCGGCCGGGGGTGATTACGCCCGCCGCCAGATCGCGCTGGAAGTAACGGCCGGCGTCCAGCGCGGTCGCCAGCGAGACGATCGCAATCAGCAGAACCATCCAGGCGCTCAGGGCGTCGGCGCGGAGAAACCCGCCCCCTTCCGTGACGGGGCCGCCCGCCAGCACCCGCCGCAGCAGGCCGAGGCCGAGGGCGAGCGTGACGCCGAAGGCGAGCACATTCAGCCCCGCCATCGCCCGCCGCGAACGGAGCGGCAGGCAGGCGAGTCCGGCGGCGGCCGGCACGGCCAGGAGAAGCGTGAGCAGGTGCATCGAGGTCATCCCTTCAGCTGGCTGAGCTTGCTGACATCCATCGACGCAAACGTCTCACGGATGCGATAGACGAGGAGGCCCAGGATGATCACGCCCACGAGCACGTCGAAGAAGATGCACAGCTCGACCACGAGCGGCATGCCGTAGGTGGTGAGCGCGACCGCCGCCAGCATCACCCCGTTCTCGACGGTGAGCAGGGCCAGCACCTGGGTGATCGCCTTGCGGCGGTTGATCATGAGAAAGAAGCCGGTCAGCACGAGCGTGAGGGCGACCGCCAGGGTGTTGTTGCCCAGCCGCTCGAGGGCGGTGAAGGGACGCGCCACGACGTAGCCGAGCACGGTCAGGCCGCCGCAGAGGAGCATGGAGGTGGGGAAATTCACCAGCGGCTCGATCTCCTGGACGATGCGCATGCGCCGCACCTGCCGATCCAGCAGCCACGGCAGGAACAGCACCTTGCCCGCCAGCGTCAGCGCGACGACGACGTAGACGTGGACGGCGCCGTGAAAGGAGGCCACGACGCCCCCGATTCCCGCCAGAAACAGCGACTGCACGGCGAACAGCCGGATGCTCGTCAGCAGCATGCGCTGCACCACCAGCAGCAGCTGCACCACCAGCATCAAGACGGCGAGCAGGGCGATGAGCTGCGCCGCGATGTCGGATGAAATCACCGGGTTCATCAGGACGCCTGTTGGAAGAGAAACGTGGAAAACAGCGCCAGCGCGGCCAGGACGAAGGCGGCGCTGAGCAGGTCGGGCACGCGGAAGAGGCGCAGCTTGGCGTTGGTGGTCTCAACCACCACGACGATGCCGGCGACGACCAGCACCTTGGCCAGGTAGGCGGCGAGCCCGAAGGCGAGCGCCCCGGGGGTCGCGGCCGGCGCCAGACCATAGGGGAAGAACACGTTCACGAGCAGCGTCATCAACACGAGTTGCTTGAGCGACGCGCCCCACTCCATGAACGCCAGGTGCCGGCCCGAGTACTCCAGCAGCATGGCCTCATGGATCATGGTCAGCTCGAGGTGCGTCGCCGGATTGTCCACCGGGATGCGCCCGGTCTCGGCCAGCAGCACGATGAAGAGGGCGGCGAAAGCCAGCACCTGCCGCGGGTTGAGCCAGCTCCACGTCGGCCCCAGGGAGGCCGCCGCGATGCGGCTGAGGTCGGTCGAGCCGGCCGCGATGGCCACCGTGAAGATGGCCAGCATGAGCGCCGGCTCGGCGACCGCGGCGATGGTCATCTCGCGGCTGCTGCCCATGCCGCCGAAGGCGCTGGCGGGATCGAGCCCGCCCAACGCGAGAAAGAAGCGTCCCAGCGCGAGCAGGCCCACCAGCGCCAGCGCACCGCCAAACAGGCTGAGCGGCGCCTGCACCGTCACCATCGGAACCAGGAGCCCGGCCAGGACGGCGGTGACGAAGACGACGTACGGCGCGACCGAGAACACCCAGGAGGCGTGCTCGGAGATGACCATGTCCTTGCGCAGGAACTTGCCGAGGTCGAGATACGGCTGCCAGACCGGCGGCCCGCGGCGATTCTGGAGCCGGGCCTTGGCCGTGCGGACAAACCCGCTGACCAGCGGCGCGAGCAGCAGGAGCGCCGCCGTTTGCAGGGCGATGGCTGGGGCGGCGAGATTCATAGGGCGATCACCAGCAGCACGAGCAGGGTCGCGAAGATATAGATGAGATAAGCTTGAAGGCTGCCGGCCTGCACGGCGCGCATCTGCCGCGAGACCCGCCAGACCAGCCAGTGCAGCGGCCGGTAGATCCGCGTCTGGAACACCTCCTCGACGTGGCTCTCAAAGCGGAGGTTCTTGGCAAAATAAGGCGAGAAGTCGTATTCACGCTGCACTTCGCGGCGCGGCTGGAAAAGCGCCTTGAAGACCATCCGGATCGGCTTGGAGAAGCCCGTGGCGGTGTAGGCCATGCGCGGCGTCAGGCCCGGCAAGCCGCAATCCCACGTCGGGCCGCGGCGCACCGTCGCCCCGCGCCCGAAGACGAGCCAGAGCCCGAGCGGCACCGGCAGGAGGCACCCCGCCATCAGCACCAGGCCGAGCGTCGAGACCGTGCCCCCGGCGGGCGCGGCGCCGGACAGCACCAGGCCGCCGGCCAGGCTGAGCCGCGGGCTCAACGGCACGCCCGCCAGCTGCTGCGTCACCGGATCCAGCAGCCGCAGCAGCAGCGGCGGAAACAGGCCGAGCACCACGCACGCCGCGGCCAGCAGTCCCTGAGCGACGAGCATAGGCGGGGCGGCCTCGCGGGCGCCGGCGGCGGCCGCGCA
>Ga0335084_10003870_pt1 | contig 14708 bp, 10 predicted proteins | sample Lox_Sample_44_FD_206721 | JGI IMG/M metagenome (GOLD analysis project Ga0335084, IMG submission 206721) | Soil microbial communities from Loxahatchee National Wildlife Refuge, Florida, United States - Lox_Sample_4.4 | ecosystem: Environmental > Terrestrial > Soil > Wetlands | place: USA...
AGATCCTGGAGGAAGGGATCAGCGAAGCGGGTGCGGTCGCGTCCTGGATCGCCGCCGCCACCAGCTACAGCAGCCACGGCGTCGCGATGCTGCCGTTCTACATCTTCTACTCGTGCTTCGGATTCCAGCGCGTGGGCGACCTGATCTGGGCGGCGGGCGACTCCAGGTGTCGCGGCTTCCTCCTCGGCGCTACCGCCGGCCGCACGACCTTGTCGGGCGAGGGACTGCAGCACGAGGACGGGTCGAGCCATCTTCTGTTCTCGACAGTGCCGAACTGTGTGGCCTACGATCCGTGCTTCGGTTACGAGCTCACCGTGATCCTGCAGGACGGAATACGCCGCATGCTGCAGGAGCAGCAGGACGTGTTCTACTACGTCACAGTGATGAACGAGAACTACGCGCACCCCGCGATGCCCGAGGGGGCGCAGGAGGGCATCCTGCGCGGCATGTACCGTCTCAACGAGTCACGAATCAAAAAGGACGAACCACGAATCCAGCTGCTCGGTTCCGGCACGATTCTGCGGGAGGTGGCGGCAGCCGGTGCGCTGCTCGAGGAGGACTGGGGAGTGGCTGCGGACGTGTGGAGCGTGACCAGCTTCACAGAGTTGCGGCGCGACGGCCTGGACGTGGAGCGTCACAACCGGCTGCGCTTGGAGGCCGAGCCCAAGCAGGCATGGGTGGACAAATGCCTGGCGCAGAGCGCAGGGCCGATCGTAGCCGCCAGCGACTACATGCGTGCCGTGCCCGACCTCATTCGCCCGTTTGTTCCTGCGTCACCCCGCTCGGGGATGCGCCGTTACGTCAGCCTGGGCACCGACGGCTTCGGCCGGAGCGACACGCGCGCTGCGCTGCGCTCCTTCTTCGAGGTGGACCGCCACAGCATCGTCATCGCGGCCCTCAAGAGCCTGGCCGACGAGGGCAGCGTGAAACTCGGCACGGTCAAGCACGCGATGGCCAAGTACGGCATCGATCCGGCCCGTCCGAATCCTTGGGACGCCTGACGGCGGCCAGCCAGGCCCGGCTGGCTCGTTTCCTGCTGCGGCTCGCCTGCACTCAACCCACAAGAGCGGGGGCAGGCTGTGAAACCGATCACCTTACTGGTCGCCGGAGCGCTGGCGCTGGCCGGCAGTGACCTGTTGGCCTACCAGATCCTAGAGAGCCACTTCCACGTCGAAATCGCGCCGGACAAGTACGTCGATCAACTGGTGCTGCGCTGTGAAGACGGGCGGCAGATCACCGTCCCGTGGCAGTCGAAATTGGCCGAGGCCTGTGGCGAGGACCTGATGGGGAACATAACCACCCCGCCCGCCAAGGCATCGAATGCGGCGCCGATCGACGAGCAGCAGAAGCAGGCCATGATGGAGCAGTTGCGCTCGCAGTACGGCAACATCTCGGAGAAGCAGGTCGAATTCTTCTCCAGCCCAACGGGGATATCCACCCGGTTCAAGCCGCCCATCGTCGAGATCCTGAAGAAGTACGAGAGCTGCCGCCGAGCGCAAAAGGACAAGGCGTTCTGCGCGGCCGAGCGCGATAAGGCTCTCGCGCGCCTGGCCGACCCGAAGCCCGCTCCGGCTGCGACGCATGCTCCGGAGGCCGAAGCCGTGGCGCGCGAAACGGTGGCGGCCGCTGCGCCGACCGATGCGACAACGCGTTCACCGGGTGCCGCAGCCGCGCCCCAGGAGGTCGCAGCCCAAGCGGCTCCTGCCGCTACGCGAGTCGAGCCGGCGCCCCAGCCGTCCAAACCCGAGGCCCAGGCTGCTGCCCAACCGGCCAAGCCGGAACCCGCCCCGCAGGCAGCCGCCCAGACGCCCAAAGCTCAGCCCGCGCCGGCGGCTGCTGACACGGTTCCGTCCGCGCCGCCTTCCGAAGCAGACGGGCGCGCTGCGGCCGAGCAGAAGGTCCTGCAAGAGTACATGGCTTGCATGCGCGCCAAGCCGAAATTCGATTGCGACCAGGCGCGCGCGAAGGCCATGAGCGCGCTCGACAAGCCCAAGGCAGCGCAGAAGAAGCAGCAGCGCAAGCCCGCTTCCCCCGCAGTGGGCCCGCAAGCCCAGCGCTGAGCGCCACGGTCTGCCGCATGCGCCGCCGCTTCGCCGGCGGCGCGTGCATTTGTAAAGCCACAAATCTAGCGCTTGGCATCCAACAGTGTGCCCGGCGGCACCCACCATGACGGCGATTTTCAGGATAATGAGCGGCTGACCCCTCATCGATCGGAGAGCCTGGCATGCTTCCCCCGCGCATCGACCCCGCCGTCGTGGAGCGCCGCATCGGCGCCTACGCTGACACCGCACAACCTCTGCAACAGCGCGGCGACGTCTACAAGGAGCTCCTCGGATTCGTTCCGCCGCGCATCGAGGCCCGACTCAACGTCACAGGCGCACTCGACCCCAAGATGCTGGATTTGCAGGAGCAGATCCGCGCGCACGGCATGTATCCCAAATGCTTCGACGTGAAGACCGCACAGCTCATGCTGTTCGGCATGCTGTTGATGGACTTGAGCGATGCAGCGGCGCTGCACGCGATCGCCGCCCGGCGCGCGGGCGCAAGCTGGGAAGAGCTGCAGGCGGTGATCAACTTGTGCTTCCTGTTCCGCGGCCTGTCGGCGGCCAACCGCGGTGCCGAGATTCTGGCCAATCTCGCGAAGCGAGAGGACGAGGCGCCTGGCAGATGAGCGGCGTCATCGCAGCAGCCGTGGTTCCGCACGTGCCGACGCTGAGCCGGCGCGAGATCACTCCGGATTTCCAGCACACGCTCGTCGACGGCGAGCGCGAGCTCGGACGCGACCTGCGCTCACTCGCACCCGACCTTTGGGTGATCGCTTCCACGCACTGGGTGTCCACCTTCAACTGGTTCGCAACCTGCCAGGCGCGGCACGAGGGCACCTGCGTTGCGGACGAAGCGCCGGACCTGATTCCAGGCATGCCTTACAGCTATCGTGGCGATCCCAAGTTCGGCGCGGCGCTCGTCGACGAGTGGAAGCGCCGTGAGATTCCAGCGGCACGCAACGAGTCGCCTCACTACGAATGGGACTATGGCACCTGCGTCCCGCTTTCGCACCTCGACCCCGAGGCGCAGGTGGCGGTCGTCGGCGTCCCGGTCGTGCTGATGGCGGATCATGCCGAATGCATGCGGGCTGGCGCCGCGATTCATGCGACTGCAAGGCGCATGGGCCGGCGCGTGGTATTCCTGGCCAGCACGGCGCTCAGCCATGCGCTGGTGCGCGGCCGGCACTTCATGCCCACGCCCGAGCGCATCGACGCGGACCGGCGCTTGCTCACCCAATTCGAGCGCGGCGCCCTCAGCGAGATCATCGCCGGGTTCAGCGACTACAGCCGCGTGGCGGTGGCCGAGATGGGTGGACGGGCGCTTGCCACGCTGCTCGGGGTGACGCAGGCGCTGGGCGACGCAGGCGCCCGCCTCGAGGGGCGGCAATATGGCGGCTACGCACAATCGTCCGGCAGCGGCAATGCCAACGTGCTGATCGCGGCGCCTGACACGCTGGCCGCGGTTCACTGACGCCAGCTCAGCGCTCTTAGTCGACTCTCAACCGCGCTGCCAGTGACGCCAGCGCATCAGCTTGTCGTCGGCGATCTGTTGCTGCTGCGGATTAAGCGTTGCATAAAGGGCCTTCGCGGCCTCACCTATCGCCTCGAACGCAGCGGTCTGCTCCTTCATCCAAGCCAGCCGGCGGTCGATGCGCTGCGGTGTTGTCAGAGCAGCGGGCTTCTCGCCGCGGCGCGCGCTCTTGAGCTGTGCCACTCGCTGCATGACGGCATCCGAAAACGCGGACCATTGCGGCTCCTGCTCCGCGGTGATGCCGAGCTTCGATTTCAGATGAGTCAGCCGCTCTTGAGCGGAGGCCCTTGGATCGTGATGCCGCTCCTCGCTTGCGGCCGAGGCGTCCGCTGGAGCGCTGGCAATGTCCTCGTCTTCGCTGCCCCCGCTGGCGGACTGCGCAAACGCCGGGCTGACCCCAACAACTGCGCCCAGCATGAGCGGCACTGCAACCAACACGAGCTTTCTGATTCCTTTCATGGCAGTCTCCCACAATAGGTCAAGGACGAAGCCGCAATACCCCGCGGCTTCTTCGTCTATGCATTACACCAAGCGTGTGTAAACGCGATATTGCGGGCGGACGAGAATTCGTAACCGCGTGTTGCCCTTGTATCGTGGGCCACTCGCAGCTTCAGGAAGCCGCGAGCCTACGCGACCTCAGTTAATCGGCGAAGCGCGCTTCGGGCAGGCCGCGCACGCCGGGGCGCGCGGCAAACAAGGCGCCGGCAAGAGGCTCGCGCGCGAGCTGCTCGGGTGAAAGACGCTGGCGCGCAGTGGAGATGTACAGCGTATCGAGCCCCCTGCCCCCGAAGCAGCAGCAGGTCGGATTGGACACCGGCAGCTCGACGACGCGGTCGATCTTGCCTTCTGGCGTATAGCGCACCACCCTCCAGCCACCGTACTCCGCATTCCACAGGCAGCCGTCCGCGTCGACGCACGAGCCATCCGGACGGCCCGGCTGATTGGTGGTGTCGACGAACATGCGTTCGTTGCGCATCGTGCCGGCGACAAGATCGAAGTCGTAGGCCCAGATCGTGTACAGGTGCGTGTCGGCAAAATACATCACGCGATTGTCGACACTCCAGGCGATGCTGTTGGGGATCACGATGCCGCTGCGAAACCGAGTGCAGCTGCCATCGGGATCGAGGCGGTAGAGCGAGCCGCTCGGAGCGCGCGGTCCGTCGCTCATGGTGCCGGCCCAGAAACGGCCGCCGCGATCGCAGCGGCCGTCATTGAAGCGGTTGCCGGGCATATCTCGTTCAGGCGCGGCGATGAGCTTCGTCTCGGCGGACTTCGGGTCGAGCAGGTACAGTCCCGATTTCATGCCAGCCACCATGGCGTTGCCGGAGGCGGTGAGGCCGAAGCTGCCAATCACCTCGGTCAAGCGCAGCGCGTGAACTTCACCGCTAGCCGGGTTGTAGCGCTTCAGCGCGGGTGCGCGGATGTCGACCCACCACAGCACCTGATCGCGATCGCACCATATCGTGCACTCGCCCAGAGTATCCTCGCCGCGCACTACGCATTCCGCGCCGATCGCCATGCCTATTCCTCCGTTTGGACTGCCGTCGCGTAGCTCCAAACCGCGGCCGCGTCCGCGGCGATTATAGCCCCGCGTGCTCGCGCAGCCCGAGCGCGCCATCACAAGCTGGACTATTGGAGCATCAAGGCGCCGAGCCGCCCGCGGCAGCGGGCACTCTAACGCCAGCAGAGAAGATCAGAGCGCAGGAAAGACAGCGCGGCCCGGTTATGGCCGCCACTCGCGGTAGCCGTCGATGCGGCCTTCGGCGTCCACCGCCTCTAGGCGCACCGGAAATCCCCACAGCCTGCCGAGATGGCGCAGAACCTCGTTGGCCTGGTCTTCCGCCAGCGGGCGTCCGCGGAACAGCTGATTGCGCAGGGTCAGCGAGCGGTCGCCGTCGCGCTCGTAGCGCGCCACCTGAATGTCGGGCAGCAAATTGTCCCGCTTGTGCTGGTCGGCCAGCATGCGGCGCACGCGCTTGTAGCCCTGCTCGTCGTGGATGCTGTCGACTTCGAGCTCCGCCTTGCCGACGTGGTCCGCCACCACGAACAGGCGCATCTCGCGGATCAGCCGCGGCGAGAGGTACTGAGCGATGAAGGACTCGTCCTTGAAATTGCGCATTGCGAAATCGAGCGACTTGCGCCAGTCGGCGCCGGCCAGCTCCGGGAACCAGGCGGCGTCCTCCTCAGTCGGGTCTTCGCAGATGCGCCGCACGTCCTGCATCATGGCGAAGCCCAGCGCGTAAGGATTGACGCCGCGATAGCCTTCCTGGTCGAAGCCGCGCTGCGTCACCACGTTGGTGTGGCTGTGCAGAAACTCCAGCATGAAGGCATCGTCCACCAGCTTCTTGTCGTACATGCGGCTGATGAGCGTGTAATGCCAGAACGTGGCCCAGCCTTCGTTCATTACCTTGGTCTGGGTCTGCGGATAGAAGTACTGGGACAGCTTGCGCACGATGCGCACCAGCTCCCGCTGCCAGGGGGCGAGCCGCGGCGAGTGCTTCTCGACGAAGTACAGGATGTTCTCTTCCGGCTCCTCGGGGAAAACGCTGGTGGAAGCGGCGGTCGAAGACGGCGTGGCCTGAGGCAGGGTACGCCACAGGTCGTTGAACTGACGCCGCTGGTGCTCCTCGATTTCATTGCGGCGCGCTTCTTTTTCCTTGGCCGACAGCGGCTGGGGGCGCTTGTAGCGGTCCACGCCATATTCCATCAGCGCGTGGCACGAATCGATCACTTCCTCCACGTCGGCCACGCCGTAGCGCTGTTCGCACTCCATCACGTAGCGCCGCGCGAACACCAAGTAGTCGAGGATGGCGTCGGCCTGCGTGAACTGCTTGAACAGATAGTTGCCCTTGAAGAATGAATTGTGCCCGTAGCTGGCGTGGGCGATCACCAGCGCCTGCATCATGAGAGAGTTTTCCTCCATCAGGTAGGCGATGCAGGGATTGGAGTTGATGACGATCTCGTAGGCGAGGCCCTGGTAGCCTCTGCGATAAGCCTGCTCGTGACGGATGAATGCCTTGCCGTACGACCAGTGAGGGTACCCGAGCGGCAGGCCGGCGGACGCGTACGCGTCCAGCATCTGCTCCGAGTTGATGATCTCGATCTGGTTCGGGTAGGTGTCGAGCTCGAATTCCGCCGCGGTCTGCGCGATCACCTCGTCGTAGCGCTGAAGCAGCTCGAACTCCCACTCCGGTCCGTGCGGAAGCGGGCTCATGCCGGTTATACCTTCTCCTTGCGGAACAGGTCGCGGAAGACCGGGTAGATCTCCTGCGGCTGCGATACCCTACGCATGGCGAAGTTGAGGTCGGATCCCTTCACTTCCTCGTATTCGACCCACAGGCTGCTGTTGCCCGACTGATTCTCGTCCGGGCACTCGATGTAGGCGAAGTAGCGCGTGAGCGGAAGCACCTGCTCGCGAAGGAACCGTGCGCTCTTCGCCGGATCGGCGCCGAAGGCGTCTCCGTCGGAGGCCTGCGCGGCATAGATGTTCCACTCCGACCGCTGGTAGCGCGCTTCGCAGATCTGGTGCATCAGCTCCAACGCCGAATACACCACGGTGCCCCCACTCTGCGTGTCGTAGAAGAACGTGTCTTCGTCGACCTCCTGCGCTTCGTCGGTGTGGCGTATGAAGACCAGCTCGACCCGCTCGTATTTGCGGGTCAGAAACAGATACAGCAGCGTGAAGAAGCGCTTCGCCAGATCCTTCTTGCGTTCGTCCATGGACGCCGAGACGTCCATCAGACAGAACATGACTGCGCGAGCGGCGGGCCTCGGCACGGTCGTGCGATGCCGGTAGCGCAAATCCACGTCGTCCAGGAAGGGGAGGCGCTCCAACCGTCCTCGCAGCTCCAGCACGCGGCTTTCAAGCGCTGCGATGCGGGCTTGCGGCTGGCCGGCCCTGGTCGCCGCCGCCAGCGCTTCGCACGCCTCTTCCAGCTCCTCTTTCAGGGGACCGCTCAACGCGATGCGCCGCGCCAGAGCAGTCTTCATGGTCCGGCCCACGCTGAGGTTGGCTGGAGTGCCTTCCTTCACATAGCCGGCGCGCACGAGCTTTTTGCCCTCCGCCTCCGCGATCGCGGTGCGCATCAGATTGGGAAGCTCGAGGTCCTCGAAGAAGATATTGAGAAACTCTTCGCGCGAAAGGGTGAAGACAAAATCATCGACGCTCTCGCCGGTGCCGGCCTCGCCGCCCCCGCTGCCCCCGCCGCCGCCCTCAGGCCGCGGAATCTTGTCGCCGCGGACGAACTCCTTGTTGCCGGGGTGCACGAATTCCCAGTCACCGCCCGTACCGTAGCGAAACCCTGGTTCGGAGATGTCCTTGGCGGGCACTTTGACATCGCCGCCCTTGGCCATGTCCGTGATCGAGCGCTCGGCGATCATGCCCTTCACCGAGCGCCGAATGTGATCCTTATAGCGCCGGATGAAGCGCTCGCGGTTAACGGCGCTCTTGTTCCGCCCGTTCAGCCGCCGGTCGATGAGGTAATTCATGTCAGGGCGGCCGGCCTCAATACCCGCGACTCGCGCTCAAGACGATTTCTGCACCCGCAGGTACCACTCGGACAGCAGCCGCACCTGTTTCTCGGTGTAGCCCTTGGCGACCATGCGGTCGACGAAGTTCTGGTGCTTCTTCTGATCCTCCACCGAGGCCTTGGCGTTGAAGGAGATCACTGGCAGCAGGTCTTCGGTGCTGGAGAACATCTTCTTCTCGATCACTTCGCGCAGCTTCTCGTAGCTGTTCCAGGCCGGGTTCTTCCCAGCGTTATTGGCGCGCGCGCGAAGCACGAAGTTCACGATCTCGTTGCGGAAGTCCTTCGGGTTGGCGATACCGGCCGGCTTCTCGATCTTCTCCAGCTCGGTGTTGAGCGCAGCGCGGTCGAAGAACTCGCCGGTGTCCGGGTCGCGGAAGTCCTCGTCCTGGATCCAGCAATCCGCGTAGGTGACGTAGCGGTCGAAGATGTTCTGCCCGTACTCCGAATAGGACTCCAGGTACGCGGTCTGAATCTCCTTGCCGATGAACTCCGCGTAGCGCGGCGCCAGGTAACCCTTGATGAACTCCACGTACTTGCGCTTAGTCTCGTCCGGGAAGTCCTCGCGCGCGATGCGCTGCTCGAGCACGTACATGAGGTGCACCGGGTTGGCCGCAACCTCGGTCTGATCGTAGTTGAACACCGTCGACAGGATCTTGTACGCGAAGCGGGTCGAGGCGCCGGTCATGCCTTCGTCGGGGCCTGCGTAGTCGCGGTACTCCTGATACGACTTGGCCTTGGGGTCGGTGTCTTTGAGGCTCTCCCCGTCGTATACCCGCATCTTCGAGTAGATGCTCGAGTTCTCCGGCTCCTTGAGCCGCGTCAGCACCGAGAACTGCGCCATCATTTCCAGGGTTCCAGGCGCGCACGGCGCTTTGGCCAGCGCGCTGTTGCGGATCAGCTTCTCGTAGATCCTCACTTCCTCCGCGACCTGTAGGCAATAAGGAACCTTGACTATATATATGCGGTCGAGGAAAGCCTCGTTGTGGCGATTGTTGCGGAACGACTGCCACTCGGATTCGTTGCTGTGGGCCAGGATAATGCCGTTGAAGGGGATCGCGGAGAAGCCTTCAGTTCCTTTGAAGTTTCCTTCCTGGGTCGCCGTCAGCAGCGGGTGCAGCATCTTGATTGGCGCCTTGAACATCTCGACGAACTCGAGCAGCCCCTGATTGGCAAGGCACAAGCCACCCGAATAGCTGTATGCATCGGGGTCATCTTGAGCGAACTTGTCGAGCTTGCGGATATCGACTTTGCCGACCAGGGAGGAGATGTCCTGGTTGTTTTCGTCGCCCGGCTCGGTCTTCGAGATGGCGATCTGACGCAGTACCGAAGGCTGGATGCGAACCACCCTGAACTTGGAGATGTCGCCGCCGAATTCCTGCAGGCGCTTGATTGCCCAGGGCGACATGATTCCGGTGAGATAGCGGCGCGGGATCCCGTAGTCGGCCTCCAGCACGCTCGCGTACTCGTCGGCGGCGAACAGGCCGAGCGGAGATTCGTTGACAGGCGAGCCCTTCAGCGCATAGATGGGCTTGCGTTCCATTAGCTGCTTCAGGCGCTCTGCGATAGATGACTTGCCGCCTCCGACCGGACCGAGCAGATACATGATCTGCTTCTTCTCTTCCAGCCCCTGCGCGGCGTGCTTGAAGAAGGCGACGATCTGCGCGATCGCGTCCTCCAGGCCGTAGAACTCTGCGAAAGCCGGGTAGCGTTTGATCAGGCGGTTGGAGAAGATGCGCGACAACCGAGGATCGAGCCGCGTGTCGATGAGCTCCGGCTCGCCGATCGCGGCCAGCATGCGCTCCGCCGCGGTCGCATACGAGCTCGGATCGCTTCGGCACAGCTCCAGATACTCCTCCAGCGACATTTCGTCCTGTTGTCCGGCGGAGTACTTGGCCTTGTATCCTTCAGCAAGCTTCATCATCACACCGCTCTCCTAAAGTTGTCAGTGCATCGCTTCCAAGCTCCCTTCTTATTTTTTGTACGACTTTCTCTCTCTGTGCACATCCGCTCGCGCGACTTCCGCCGATCAACAACGGTCGTGCGCTGCGTCTCTTGAGGCGACTCGCAATGCTACGCGATCAGCGCGCGCCGCGTACTCGACTGACGCATTGCTTAACGCACGAGACCCGAATGCGTAGACTTAAGTTCATTGGCGAGGGTGCCTCACTCCGCCGTCCACGTCGTTGTACTCGTCCGCGTTTTCACGTCATCACTCAGCGCGAACGACTTGCGCACTGTCGATGTTCCGTTTCTGCCCGCACGCATCTCCCGCCGACATAAGCAGCTTTCTTGCCAGCGTCACTAAACGGAGATTCTGCATGGGAAAAGCGCGTGGAGGCGCCACGCGCCGATCCTTTCTGGTGCGCACTGCACCCCACAGACGAGCAGTCACTGTGCACGAAATCGTTCAGAGCAATCGAAGAAGTGACGCGAACGACCATTTCCGTCGCGCGCTGCGCGCGCACAACGCTCGCTCCGGCACTTCGCACATGCGGCGAGCAGCACGCTCCAGCGAGTGCCATCAGGATTGCGTCGAGGACTTCATTGCGCATTCCTATCCCGCTACCGATATGCGGAACGACCGCCATCAGGTGAGTCCGACTGCTTGCAGCGGGGAAGCCTCGCTGGCGAGCGGGTGACAGGCAGCAGGGACGGGATGGGGCCGCGTCTGCGAGTGCCCTCCGCGATGAACCGCGGGTCTCGGCGCCAGGTCTCATGCTGTGCTTGCAATTGGCACATGTGATGCTTAGTTAAGTAAAAGGGGGGGTTGTTGGCACGCCTGGGAGACGCCACAGCGCACCAGGGTATTAGGGAGTGCCATATGCTCGACCGGGCTGTTCATATCGTCGGCGCCGCATCGGGGCGCGGGGCGCGAATCAGTGGCTGCGAAGCGGGTCCCGAGGCGCTGCGGCGTTCCGTTCTTTCCACACGTCTGTGGCGCGCGGGCCTGAATCCGGTCTGGGATTCCATCTTTTACGCCGCATCGGAAACCGACGACACGGAAGCGGTGCGCGGCCTCTGTTCCAGCGTGGGCCAGCGTGTGCGCAGCATCGCCGCGCGCGGCGCGTTCCCGCTGGTCCTCGGCGGAGATCATTCGTGCGCGATTGGCACCTGGAGCGGTATCGCCAGCGCCATCCGGCCGCGCGGCCGGCTCGGACTGATCTGGGTCGATGCACACATGGACGCCCACACGCCGGCTACGTCGCCGAGCGCTGCGCTGCACGGCATGCCCCTCGCTTGCCTGCTGGGCCACGGCGAACCTTCGCTCGTTGCGCTGATGGAATCTGGGCCGCTCGCCGCCGAAGACGTGTGCCTGGTAGGTGTGCGCAGCTTCGAGCCGGATGAGGCGGAGCTCCTCTCCCGCCTGGGCGTGCGCGTATTTTCCGGGGACGAAGTTGACCGCCGCGGCCTGGCCGAGGTCATGGCGGAAGCGCGCGAGATCGTCACCCGCAACACGGCGGCCTTCGGTATCACCATCGATCTGGATGTGATCGACCCGGCGGAAGCGCCAGGGGTAGGCACACCGGTACCGTGGGGCATCGAGTCCGGAGCGCTTGCCCATGCGTTGGCGGCCGTGAGCAGTGACTCGCGCCTGGTGGCCGCCGAGATCGCTGAGTACAATCCACACGCCGACAAAGATAGCCACACCTCCCACGTCGCCATCGAGCTCGCGGCAGCTCTGCTTGGCGCGGCAACGATGCGTGATGACCGCAGCGGGGTGGCCGAACTGGAATGGCGCTACGGTGCGCACAACTACGATCCTCTCCCGGTCACACTGGTGCGAGGCGAGGGCGTCTACCTGTGGGATGAGCACGGCCGGCGGCTGCTCGACATGATGAGCGCCTACTCGGCTGTGAGTCATGGCCACTGTCATCCGCGCCTGACGCGCGTGCTGGCGGAGCAGGCGGTCACGCTCAACGTGACTTCCCGCGCTTACCGCAACGACCGGCTTCCACTGCTGTTCGAGCGTCTGTGCGAGATCACCGGGCAGGAAGCCGTGTTGCCCGCCAATACCGGCCTGGAAGCGGTGGAGGCAGCGATCAAGGCCGCGCGCAAGTGGGGCGCCAAGGTCAAGGGCGTGGACCCGGATGCCGTGGAGATCATCTCGTGCGACGGCAACTTTCATGGCCGCTCGATCGCGATACTCGCCATGTCCTCCGAGGAGCAATACCGCGATGGGTTCGGACCGTACCCGCCGGGCTTCTCGCGCATTCCCTTCGGAGAGGCCGACGCGCTCGAGCGAGCGATCACCGCACGCACAGTGGCTTTTATCGTCGAGCCGATCCAGGGCGAGGGCGGCATCATCGTGCCGCCCGCCGGCTACCTTGCACGGTGCGCCGAGATCTGCCGCCGGCACGACGTGCTGCTTATCTGCGACGAGGTGCAGACCGGGCTGGGCCGTACAGGTCGCATGCTTGCGTGCGAGCATGAGGATGTCCGCCCGGACGGCCTGATTCTGGGCAAAGCGCTCGGCGGCGGTCTGCTCCCGGTCTCGGCTTTCCTGGCGCGGCGCGACGTCATGGACGTGTTTCGGCCGGGCGACCACGGCAGCACCTTTGCCGGCAATGCGCTGGCGGCGAGCGTCGCGCTGGAAGCTCTCGACGTGCTGCTCGAAGAGCGCCTGCCGGAACGGGCGGCGGAACTCGGCGACTACTTCCTGCGCCAGCTGCGTGCGCTGCGCTCGCCATTGGTGCGCGAGGTGCGTGGGAAGGGGTTGCTGCTCGGAATGGAACTCGAGCGCGAGACGGTGAGCGCGCGGCTGGTGTGCGAGAAGCTGCTGGAACGCGGCGTGTTGACCAAGGATACCCATCACACGGTGATCCGCTTCGCGCCGCCGCTGATCGTAACCCGCGCGCAGATCGACGACGCGGTGACGGTGCTCCGCGATGCGCTCCTCGCGCTCGGCGGAGAGCTGCGTAGCGCAGCCTGAGCGCGCGCCGCCTCATGGACAGCGCCGCCAGCGTGCTAGAGCAGCTCAGCCTTACTGAGCGCAACAGTGGAGCTTATGCCGGGCACGAGTGGTTGCCGGCGCAGCAGCATTTCGCGTCGATCAACCCCGCCGACGGCCGGGTGATCGGATGGGCCGGCCGCTGCACCCGCGGCCAGTACGAGCTGGTTCTGGGCTGCGCGGCGAAGACCTTTCACGCCTGGCGCGCGATCCCCGCTCCGCACCGCGGAGAGATGGTGCGCCTGGTGGTCGAAGCGCTCCGGCGCCACAAGTCCACGCTGGGGACCCTGATCGCGCTGGAAACGGGCAAGATCAAGCAGGAAGCAGATGGCGAAGTGCAGGAGATGATCGACATCGGTGACTTCGCGGTCGGCCAGTCGCGCATGCTGTACGGCCGGAGCATGCACTCCGAGCGTCCCTTCCACCGTATGTACGAGCAATGGCATCCGCTCGGCATCGTGGGAGTGATCACTGCCTTCAATTTCCCCGCCGCGGTGTGGGCGTGGAACGCATTCATCGCAGCGGTGTGCGGCGACGTTGTGGTGTGGAAACCGTCGCCCAAGGCCCCTCTCACCGCGATCGCGATCCAACACCTCGTCAACGGCGCGCTGTGTCAGACGGGGCACGACGGCGTGTTCTCGCTGTGCATCGGCGACAGCCCCGAGCTCGCCCAGTGGCTGGTGGAAGATGCACGCGTTGCGCTCGTTTCCTTCACCGGTTCCAGCCGCGTCGGCCGTCACGTGGCACAGGTGGTCGCCGCACGGATGGGGCGATGTCTGCTGGAGTGCTCGGGCAACAACGCGGTGATCATAGACCAGACGGCAAACCTGGACCTTGCCGTTCCAGCAATCGTTTTCGGCGCCGTCGGCACCGCCGGCCAGCGCTGCACCACCACGCGCCGGCTGATCGTGCACGAGTCGCGCATCGACGAAGTCGAGCGGCGCTTCATCGGCGCATACCGGCAGGTGAGGATCGGCGATCCGCTCGACCCCGGTACGTTGATGGGCCCGCTCATCGACGAGGATGCCCGCGCGAGCTTCCGCGAAACGATCGCCGAGCTCGAGCGGCTGGGTGGCCGGGTGCTGGTCGGCGGCCAGACGCTGGACCGCCCCGGCTTTTTCGTAGAGCCCACGCTGGCGCGTGCCGAAAACCATTGGGCGGTTGTACAACGCGAAACCTTCGCACCTGTGCTTTACGTCATGCCGTTCACCACCGTCGAGGAGGCGATCGCCCTCAACAATGCCGTGCCGCAGGGCCTATCTTCCGCTCTGTTCACCGATCGTCTGGAGCGGGCGGAGCAGTTCCTGTCCGTATCCGGTAGCGATTGCGGCATCGCGAACGTCAACATCGGCACCTCTGGCGCGGAGGTCGGTGGCGCGTTCGGCGGCGAGAAGGAAACGGGCGGCGGGAGGGAGGCGGGGTCGGACGCATGGAAGGCCTATATGCGCCGTCAGACGAGCACCATCAACTGGAGCCGGGACCTGCCTCTCGCGCAAGGCATTCAGTTTCGTTTGACCTGAGCGTTCGCTGTCATGCTGCACAGGCTCTCGGTGAACGGCCAGGCGTACGAGATCGACGTGCCGACGGACATGCCGTTGCTGTGGGTGATCCGCGACGTCATCGGCCTCACCGGCACCAAGTTCGGCTGCGGCATC
>Ga0335084_10003871_pt1 | contig 14707 bp, 9 predicted proteins | sample Lox_Sample_44_FD_206721 | JGI IMG/M metagenome (GOLD analysis project Ga0335084, IMG submission 206721) | Soil microbial communities from Loxahatchee National Wildlife Refuge, Florida, United States - Lox_Sample_4.4 | ecosystem: Environmental > Terrestrial > Soil > Wetlands | place: USA: Florida...
TAGGTGGTGCCGCTGCCGTCCGAGCGGTGCACGACGACGATGTCCGCGGCCGGAAGGCTTACGCCCTTGTTCACGCTGGCAATGGCGGGGTCATTCCACTTGGTGATCTTGCCCAGGTAGATGCCTGCGAGCGCATCCGGCGTGAAATTCAACGAGGTACTGACCCCCGCGATGTTATAGGTCGGAATCACCGCTCCGAGCACCGTGGGAAAGTGCAGGATGCCGAATCCATGCTTGTCCTGGTAGGCCTTTAGCTGTTCGTCGTTCATCGGGCCGTCGCTTGCGCCGAAGTCCACCGTTCCCTCGGTCACCTGCTTGATGCCGCCGCCGGAGCCGATCGACTGATAATTGAACTGGATGTTCGGGAACTTGTTGTGATACACGTCAAACCACTTCGAATAAATCGGATACGGGAACGTCGCTCCTGCACCGTTAATCAGCATGGCATTGTCTGCCACTACGATCGCGCAAAGTGCGAGGACACCGGCTGCGAGCACAAGTAGTTTTTTCATGAGATGGATTCTCCCCAATTTTCAGGATGGCTTGATGACGCCCAAGTCTGACCATGCACCATTACGGAATTGTTACAACCATTCAAGAGTCTGTTAAAAATCAGAAATATTCTTCCAAGCTCCGTATTTCCTTCAAAAACGACTGCTTAAAAGACGTGATCAATCACTCCACGCGCGAAAAAAAGGGGCAGCCTTTCCAGCTGCCCCCAGGTTTTAGAGCTTTTCCATTACGCCGCTTCGTCTCTACGGAATGTAATACCGGAACGACGTCCACACCATGTTGTCCACGGCGTGCGGCGAAACGCTCGCGCCGCCGTTGTTGCTTCCGGACCAGCCGGTCTTATAGAAGTAGGAGTACTGGATGCCCCACTGCACTTTGCCCTTCTCGCCCTGATAAATCTTGTGCCAGAAGCCCAAGGTGCCCTCACCGATGTACCGGATGTCGCCGTTGCAAGTCCCGCCGCCACTAGGTGCACTGATGCCACTCGGGGGATTCTCTGTGCTGCACCCGGAATTGTTCGCCAGCGGGTTACCGTAACCGCCGATTCCGCTAATCGAGGTCTTCCAAGTGGTCTGGGTCTCGGGGTAGATGATGGTGGTTCCGTCTTCCGCCGCCAGAGTGACCGGAATCGTGGCATTTGATCCTGCCACCGAGGTGTATCCGGCATAGCTAGAACGTCCCGCGTACTCGCCGCCGACGTAGCCGTAAACGTCAAAGTTCTTGTTGACGTGCCAGTCCAGCGAGCCGAGCCAACCGGCGTTGTGAAGCAGCGACAACGTGCCGTCCGGCCGCACCGTGGCATCGGCCAACTGCGCCGAGATAAAACGCCCAATGCCGTTGCCATAAGCTCCCGTCAATCCGACGTCGAGTTTCTTGTTCAGCACCGGGGCGCGGAAATGGAAACCGCCGCCGCCACCTGTCCGCGAATCGTTGCTCGCGCCGATAGAACTCGGTGTCGTGTTCGAGCAAGCCGGGTTCGCCAGCGCACCCGCTCCCGTTAACACGTTGTTGGTATAGTCGCCGCTATAGACTGTCCCGTCTGCCCCGGTCACAGTCGCCGTGGCGGTGGTGTTTGCAGGAATGCTGACAACCGCGCAAGGATAGATGCGGTTCCGGAAGGTGCTCACGATGCCGAAAACTTCGAGGTGCGCCCATCCCGGATCGAACGCTGCCTTGAAGACAAAATCCGGCAGCTTTTGCGGTGAATAGCCCGTGCCGTCGAACGCGTTATACAAACCACCGCCACTTCCTGGGGCAAACGCGAACGAATTGGTGGATACCGCACCGCTGGCCGAGGTATACGTGCTCATTCCATGCGCTGCCACCGTGGCTTGCCCATTTTCCATGGACGCGCCGACCGAGAACTTGTCGCCGAAGCTCTTTGTCGCTCGGAACGAATCCGCACGTTGCCACACGTAGCCAACCACGTATTGCGGGTCGATTTGCGACGGGAACCATTCGCCGCGGTTCACGATGCCTTTCTTGTTTTCAGTTGCCAGGCTCCACATCTGGCCGGCCGAAAACGCCCAGCCGTTTTCGAGGTCGAGGCGGCCCCACAACTGGCGCTGCCGGAACACGTAGGAGTTGCTCTGCCGGTTGTTCGAAGTGGTGCCAGCGGCGAGAAAGTCTGCCTCGTAGTACGCACTCACCTTCGTGCTGCCGAACTTGGCGTCCGCCAAAAGCGACAAGCGCGACTGGCGAGCAGTAAAGTTCGTTTCCGTCAACTTGCCCAGCGCGTTGTTCCCGTACGGAATCGCCGTGAACGGCGTGTTGATGTCCGCGCTCAGGGCTCGCTGCCGGGTAACGGTCGCGGCTTCGATGAACCCTCCAGGAGTCAGATTGATCCCTTTGAAGCGGATCGTCGATGGCCCCTTCTCCTCGTCCTTTTTCTGGCCGCTCGAAGTCGCCATCTCGGCGGAGTTCACCACTGCCGCGTTGCTCGCTGCCATGCTCGCAACCGTGGTGTTCAGCGCCGTCGCGGTCGATTTCACTTCCGCCGAAGTCGCCACCGCTTCGGTCGCCTTGGTGTTGGCTTCCGTCGCGCGCGAATTCGCCGCTGCCGCCGCTTCCCGCGCTGCTTCGATCTCGCGGTCGCGCTTCGCCAGCTCTTCCTTCAGTGCCTGGAGTTGTTCCTGCTGCGCCTGCATCGCCTGGCGCAACTCTTCCATTTCAGCCGCGATCTCCGCATTGCTCTTCGTTGTTTCTGCGCCAGCCGCCGCGGCCTTTGCCGGTTGCGCCGCTTCCTTTGGTGAGTCTTTCGATGCGTCTTTCGGTGAGTCAGCAAGCACCATTCCCGTAGTCAGGAACAGTGACAGTGTTAGTGTTGCAAGTTTTTTCATTGCCTCTCTCTTTTGTTGCTGCAGATTTCGAAAACAAGCCCGGGAAATGCGATTCACCCCGTGGGGCACGGTATTTGGCCACTCTTACGCTGGCATCAATCCCATGTGAATAGTTCGTAACAATTCACCCTGCTTTGCCTCTATCTTGCTGATTTATAAGTTGTTACCGATTGCGAACGCGGCTCTTGAAATTGCCCGAATTGGTGCTCCCGCACCTGTTCCCCCTCGAACGGAGTTCGCTACCAACTCCTGTTCTTGCGCAGGACTTTTCCGGATTTGTCAGCACGCAGCTCACCCTCTGCAAGCTCAGGCGAGCCTGGCGCGGCATTGCCACATTTAGGTTGGCTTGGTTTCTTTTCGGGGTCGTGGCCGACGGCTTAGCGTTTTTCGCCCATCTGGTAGGCCAGCATGATCTGCGCCAGCCGGTATTGATACTTAGCGTCCGTGTCCTGCAGGTCCGCGTCGGTTTTTTGCAGTTCCGCCTGGCTGAATTCGACGATGGAACTCAAACCCAGTTTGTAGCGAGCCTGCGCCAGGTCCAGTGCGAGAGTTGTCTGGTCCCGAAGCTCCTGCGTCAAGGAAAGTCGCGCGTAGGCCGTTTGCGTGTCCAGCCAGCTGTTGCGCACGTCGCGCGCCACGTTGTTCTGCAGATCTTCCAGTTTCTTTTTCTGCAGTTCGGTTTGCAGGTCCGCCGATTTCGATCGCGCGTTGAACAGGAATCCGTTGAACACCGGGATGTTGATGTTAACGCCCGCCGCTCCGTACCAGTTATCAATGTGGTCGTCCCGCACCGGCGCCACGCCGACAACCCCGGCCGCGTTCACCGACGGCCGCCACAGGTCGTGCTCCGCGTGCGCGAATTTTTCCGCGGACAGCACCTGCTGCCTCAGAGACAACACTTCCGGCCGCTGCTGCAGGGCCTGCTGAATCAGCGGAGACGGGTCGTCTACTGGCAAAGGTGCCTGCGTCTCCGGTTCTACGGGCTCAAAATCCTGCTTCTCCGAATAACCCAGAACCGCGGAAAGCGTCGCTAGCGAAGCCTGGTAATTGCTCCGCACCTGCAGTTGCAGCAGCTTGGCGCGCGACAAATCCACGTTGCTGAAGCTCAAGTCCAGGTCCGATCGCAATTTCGCTTTCGTCAACGCCTGCACTTGGTCCACCAGCAACTGCCGCGCGTCCACCGTCTCCTGCGCCACCTGCAACAGGGACTTTGTCTCCAGCGTGTTGTAAAACGCTTCGTCCACTGCGAGCACAATTTGCTGCTGCGTGGCCAAGGCGTTCGCATCTTCCGCTTTCTGTTGGAACTCGGAGCTGGCGAGCAGGTTTGTCGTCCGTCCAAAATCGGTGATCAATTGCGTTACCGAGGCTCCCGCCGCGGCTCGCGGGTAGATCACCGGGTTATTCAAATAACCGGCTGCAATGCGGCTCCCCGCGCGTGAACCCACTCCGGTAACTCCCAGGGTCGCTGTCGGCATTAGGGAGGATCGTGCTTCCCGCACGAATTCGCGGGCCTCCAGCGCCCGCAGCCTGCCAATCGTGATCTGCGGATTGTTCCGGATGCCGATCGCTTCGGCTTCCTGGATTGTCAACGCCTTCGGTTTACTGCCCGCGGCGGCTTGCGCGGCGGGCGCCGCCGCGGGGGTTGCGGGCATGCCTTGCCCCGCAGCTCGGCTGCAACTCATTCCCGCCACAAAGCAGAGCAGGAGGACTCCCGGACTTTTCCTCATGCCTGCACCTCGGCCGTTTCTTCCTTCCGGTGTACCAGCAGATATGCCGCCGGCACCAGGTAGACGGTCACGACCACGGACACCAGCAGCCCTCCGATGATTGCGCGCGCCAGCGGCGCGTACGCCTCGCTTCCTTCCTCGATACCAAGGGCCATGGGAATCAGCCCTAGCAACGTCGCCAGCGAAGTCATCAGAATCGGCCGCAATCTCTGCCGCGACGCCGTGGCCACCGATTCCTTCAGCGATTTCCCTTCCTTGTGCAGTTGCCGCGCAAACTCCACGATCAGGATGCTGTTCGACACCACGATGCCCACCATCATCACCACGCCCATCAGCGACATCACGTTCAGCGTGGTCTTCGTTACCAGCAGAAATACCAGCACACCCGCCAAACCTGGCGGTATCGCCAGCAGAATGATGAACGGGTCCGTCCACGACGCGAACTGCGCCACCAGGATCAGATAAACCAGCGCGACCGATAGAATCAGGCCCAGGCCAAAACTTCGAAAAGATTCCCGCATGCCCAGTACGGAGCCCCGCAACTTCACCCGCACTCCTTCCGGCAGGTTCGTATGTGCCACGATGCTTTCTACCTGACGGGTAACCGTGCCCAAATCCTCTTTCTTAGGCGCAATATATACGTCCATCACACGTGCCAACTGGTAATGGTCGACTTCTGTCGGAGCAGTAATTCGCCGCACAGTGACTACGGAATCCAGGAAGGTCGGCTGAGTCAGCTTGGCTCCTCGCAGAGGAAGCTGTCTGAGGTCGCCCAACGTTTGGATAGCTTGTTCGGGATATTGAACTGTCAGCATGTACGGATTCCCGCTTTTCGGGTCCTCCCAGTAATTCGGCGCGATCATCGCGTTGGAGGAAAGCGCCGTGATGACGTTATCCACCACTTCTTTCTGCGAAAGACCCAGTTGCGCCGCTTTGGTGCGGTCTACATCGAGTTCTAGCGCCGGATAGTCTACGTCCTGGGGAACCAGCACATCGCCGACTCCTCCAAGTTGCCTTGCTTGCGACGCTATTTCCGCCGCGACCCCGTGTGTTGCAATCAGATCCTTTCCGCTTACCTGGACGTCAATCGGCGCGGGCAATCCCAGATTCAACACCGCATCCACCAATCCGCCCGACTGAAAATAAGTGTTCAATTGCGGCAGTTCTTTCTGCAATCGGGCTCGCACACGTCGCATGTACTCGTAGCTGCCTACCTTGTGCCCGGAACGCAGACTTGCTTGCACGAACGCCGTATGGGGCGCCGAGTTTGGGGTGTACATGGCCGAGAAACCAGACGTGATTCCGATGTTCGAAACTACAATCTGCAACTCGCTCTTGGGCACCACTTCCTGGATAACCTTTTCCACTTGTTCGATGTACTTTTCCGTGAGTTCCACGCGAGTCCCCGACGGGGCCTTCACATTGATTACGAACTGCCCAGGATCCGTGCGCGGGAAAAATGCCTCCCCCAGCAATGGGTAGAGACCCAGGCAGAGAATCGACACACCGGCTAACCCCACCACTGTCGCCACGGGCCGCAGCAGCGACTTCGCCAGGCTCTTGTCGTAATCACGCAACATGGCTTCAAACTTCTGGTTGAAACCTTTGACCACGCGCCCGAAGATGCTCTTTGTGTCGCCCCCCAGTTCTTCATCCGCTTCGTGCTTGCCCATCAATTTCGCGCAATACAGCGGCACCACGGACATGGCCACGAAATACGAAGCGAACAGCGACAGCACGACGCAGGAAGCCAGCGCCGTGAACAGAAACCGGCTGACTCCGTAGAGAAACACCACCGGGAAAAACACGATGGCCGTCGTCAGCGTCGCCGCCAGTACGGCCAGGGCCACTTCGTTGCCTCCCTTTTCCGCCGCGACTTCGGGAGCCTCGCCGTGCTCCAGGTGTCGAAAGATGTTTTCCAGCACGATCACGGAGTTGTCGATCAACCGCGAAAACACGAGTGCCAGCCCGCCAAGCACCATCGTATTGACGGTTCCACCCCCTGCGCTGATCGCCAGGAAAGCGGTCAGTGCCGACAATGGAATGGACAGAAAGACTGCCGCCGTCGCGCGCACACTTCCCAGGAACAGCAGGATCATCAATCCCGTCAGCACCAAACCGATGGTTCCTTCGTTAATCAGGTTCTTGATCGCGGTCTTCACGAAAAGGGATTGGTCGAATACGACGCGTGTGACCAGTTGATTCGGAACATCTACCAGATGCTTGAGTCCGTCGCGGATCCCGTTGACCACGGAAATTGTGTTCGTGTCGCCCCCTTGCTTCAGAATGGGCAAATAAACCGACGCTTGGCCGTCCACCCGCACGATGTTGGTCTGGATCGAGTGGCCGTCGACGGCATCTCCAATGTCCCCCACCATCACCGAGGATTGTCCGACGGTTTTTAGCGGCATCGTGTTGATTGCCTCGGCGTCCGGCGCCTGGGCGTTGGAATAAATGTTGTAGTCAAAGGGCCCAATCTTCACGTCGCCCGCGGGCAGGATCAGGTTGCTGTCGTTTACTTCGCGTACCACATCCATTGGACTCAGCTGATGCGCCTGCAGCTTCAGCGGATCCACGTACACCATGATCTGTCGATACTTTCCCCCGAACGGCTGAGGCACGGAGGCGCCGGGGACGTTCGCAATCTGGTTCCGCACCGTGTACTGCCCCAAATCGCGAAGCTCCGTTTCGTTGAGACCTTTTCCTTTTAGAGTTACCAGACAGACTGGCAAGCTCGACGCGTCGAATTTCAGTACCACTGGCGGCAGCGTTCCCCTTGGCAAATGGCGCAATTGTGCCATGGCGAGATTGGCGATGTTGCTCACATCGGTATCCGCGCTGCTCCCCGGCTGAAAATACACCTTGATCAGGCTCACACCGGGCAACGACCGCGATTCGATATGGTCGATATCGCTCCCCAGCGTAAAGAACCTTTCAAATGGATTCGTGATACTCGCTTCGATCTGCTGCGGTGGCATTCCCGGATAGAATGTCGCCACCACCACCACGGGAATATCGATTGGCGGAAAAAGGTCCACCGGCATGCGCACCAGTGTCACCGTTCCCACAATCGCGATAATCAGGCAGCAGACAATGATGAAATAGGGATTCCGAATCGAAAAGCCAGCCATCAGCTCGCCCCTCCGGCTTCTGCGCTCGGCATCTGGATCTCCTTCGGCGCCACGCGTTCACCGCTCCGGAATTGGCTCTGGTTCCCGATGATTACCCGGTCGCCATCGTTCAGTCCCGATAGCACTTCCACCAGCGATTTGCCTTGCAGCCCCAGCTTCACCTTCTTCTCTTCCACGATATTCCGGGAGTCCACGGTCAAAACTCGCGCCTGTCCCGCTCCTTGCATCACCGCCTCGATCGGCACCGTCAGCACGTTCTGGTGATCCGCGAGTTGCAGCACCGTTTCCGCATACATGCCCGGCAGCAATGTTTCCTTGGCGTTTTCAAAATCGATTTCCGTTTCCATCGTCCGGGTCTGCAGGTCCAGCGATTGCGCGAACCGCGAAACTCTCCCCACGATGTTTTTGTTCAGCGCTTGCACGTGCACGTTCACCGGGTCGCCCAGGTGAATCTGCGCCGCCAGCGACTCCGGCACGGGAAGCACCAGCCGCAACTTCGACACCTGCGCCAGCCGCACCATCGGTATGGACTGCGCGCTCGAGGACGTCCCTGCCGCGATCAGCGCGCCCGTATCCGCGTAGCGCGCCGTGATTACGCCCGTGAACGGCGCTGTAATCCGCGTGTAACTCGACAGCGCCTGATACTGTTTCCGCGTCGCCTCCGCCACCTCCAGCGCCTGCTGCGCCGCGCTCAACGCTGCCTCCGCCGCCGATACTTGCGCTTCCCCTTCCAGGTCCTTTGCTTGCGCGTCGTCCAGTTCCTGTTGCGCCACCAACCCCGCCTTCTCTTTCGAGGCGCCCTCCAACCGCTGATACATGGCATGCGCTGCCGCGTGCCCGGACTTCGCACGCATCAAATCGCTTTGCGACCGGCGAATTTCCTGCTGCGAACGCCTCACCGCAGCGTCGGCTCCGGCGAGTTCCGCCGCCAATTCCGGCACTTCCAGCACCGCCAGCGTTTGCCCTTCTTTCACATGCGAGCCGACGTCCACGTAGATTTCCTTGATGTAGCCGGCCACCTTGGCGTGAACATCGATCTCCTGGAACGGCTTGAACGCTCCCGCAATCGTTAGCGACTGGGCGATCGAGCCGCGGTGCGCCGTCGCCACTCCCGCGGTCACAACGCCAACCGGAGCATCCCCTTCGTCCGCCTCGGTCTTCCCGTGGCGCAAAGTCACCCACAGCAGGATCAGACCGACAAGTACGCCGCCGGCGAGCAAAATCTGCATCTTCTTTGACATGGTTTTTCCTTAGCGTTCAAATAGGCTATTGGCTTGCAGTTCCGGCGCGGAACCCTTTCCGCGAATCCGGGAAACGAAGCAACAAAAACATTTCGACACCTGGAGTCTGATCGAATTCCACCGGTCCTATCCCGGGACCTGTGGTTGCGTTTGAATTACACCGAGGGTGGGGGCCGCGACCAGACTCGACTTACGGATTCTGGCTGCGGTACTTCGACGTCTCTCTCGAAGGTTTCGGTCCGATACTCCCGGAGGACGGGTCCCGTCAATTCGGCACGGGTCTCCTGCAAGGTCACGTCCGCCTGCTGATTTTGCTCCTGGTTCGGAGCCAACTGCTGGAGTTCCGACGCTCCGACCGTCGCCCGGTGCCGCGCGATATTGCGCACCACGGTCCGGTTTCCGGAGTTAGTGAGAGCTGCAAAGGGATTGTAGAGAATGAGGACCGCAAGGAGCACACAAATCCAAACGCCCAACGGGCGCTGTGGATGCATCAAATTCGGGCGTCCTTGCATTTCCTTATTATCTAACACTACTTGGAGGTCTCCAAGCGCGAAGGGGGATGCCTGTGCCTTCTACGTTCGAGAGGGGGAGGAGAAGGGGACCGGAGCCAGGGGTGCACCGGTCCCCGAGGTAGGACGTGGAGTGAAGTTCAAACACGCTGAGTTTCGCAGTTCGGAGTCACGCCCGAATGAAGCCCGTGTGAATTCTCCATGACCTCCGAACTTACCCCGACCGTGGTCGTTTCCGACTCCGGCCGCACCGTAAGCCCCCGGCCATGGCGCACATCCAGGCCGCGAACCCAGAAAATGATGTCTTCGGCAATATTGGTGGCGTGATCCGCGATGCGCTCCAGGTGGCGCGTCGCCAGCACAAACTGCATTCCCGGCGTGACCAAAGCGACGTTTTCTGTCATGTGCATCATCAGGTTCTCAAAGATCCGGTCGCGGTATTGATCCACGACGTCATCGCATTCCAGAACCTGCGCGGCCATTTCCGCGTTGCGGAAGATCAGCGCGCCCAGGCTGCGGCTGACCATCGAACGAACGGCTTCGGCCATCGGAGCGAGTTCTTCCGGCTGCTTCGCATCGGTCATCTCGCGCAGCGAAATCACGCGCTCGGCAAGATTCACGGCGATGTCGCCGATGCGCTCGAGATCATTGGTGATCTTCAGCGAAGCGACGACCAGGCGCATCTCGTCGTCGGTGTACGAGCCGCGGCGCAGCAGGCGAATCGCGTGCTCGTCAATCAGGATTTCCATCTCGTTGATGCGGGGCTCCAGGAGAAATACTTCGCCGGGAAGGCCGTGCGTGCGGGGATTATCGAAGGCGATGATGGCGTCGAGCGCGCGGTTCATGGCGCTCTCCACAACCCGCGCCATCGAAGTCAGGTAATTGACCAGCGAATCGTACAAAACCGCTTCGGTCAATCCCGAGGTTGCTGCCATTCCGTTCCTCCGGGGCGAGCGCCCGGTGCGGCAAAATCGAACTACCGGCTTCAGTGTGGGCGGGGGACATTACAACCGAGTAACAATCTCGTGAATATGGTGAAAAGAGAGGAATTACAGGCCTTGTGGAGAGGCCGGCCGCGCGGCACGCCCCGAAGCCGTCGTAGCGGAAGAACTGCGCGCGATGGCGCGCTCGGCGTCAAACACGGGCACGGAAAAATGGAATTTCGAGCCGACTCCAATTTCGCTTTCCACCCAGATGCGCCCGCCCTGCACTTCGATCAAGTGCTTGGCAATGGCCAGGCCGAGCCCGGTGCCGCCGGCTTCGCGGGAACGCGCCGCATCCACACGATAGAAACGCTCGAAGATGCGCGGCTGGTCGGAAGTGGGAATGCCGATGCCGGTATCGGTCACCGTGAAAATCACTTCGTCGTGGCGCAAAGCGGCATTCAACACGATCTTTCCGTCGGGCAGCGTGTACTGAATCGCATTATCCAACAGGTTCTGGAGCACTTCCTGCAAGCGGCGCGCATCTCCGGCCACGTCCGGCAAGGTGTTGGAGACATCGAGCGAAAGGTGCAGCTCCTTTTCCGCGGCCCGGTGACGCGCGGTTTCGTAGCAGGACTCCACCAGTTGCGCGACCTTCACCGGGCGAATTTCCAGTTCCAGGCGATCCGCGTCCATTTGCGAAAGCTTCAGGAGATCCTCGGTCAGGCGCGCCAGCCGCCGCGCGTGTTCCAGAATAATGTTCAGGAAGCGGTGGCGATTCTGCGGATCGTCGAGCGCGCCCGCAATCAGCGTCTCCGCAAAGCCCTGGATCGCGGTGAGCGGCGTGCGGAACTCATGGGAAACGTTAGCGATGAAATCGCGGCGCACGCGCTCGAGCTTCCGCAGTTCGGTGATGTCGTGCAACACGATCACCGCGCCGGAGGTTTCGCCCGCGCGCACGGAGGCCACGGTGGCGGCGAAGAAGTGCTGCCGCAGGGTGCCGGTGGCAATTTCGGCCTCCACGCGCGGCTCGCCGGCCAGCACGCGGCGCACCGCTTCGATCAGCTCCGTTTGCCGCACCACTTCGAGCAGCGAGCTTCCCGCCATCGGCGGCACATCCAGTCCGAGAATCGAGGCGAAACCCGGGTTTGCAAACACCAGGCGTTCCGCGCCATTCACCACCGCCACGCCCTCCACCATCGAGCCCAGAATCGCCGATGAAAGGTTGCGCTCTTCGGTCAGCGTGCGGATGGTGCGATCCAGGCGCGACGCCGTCTGATTCAACGAGGAGCCCAGCGCCTCCAGCGTGTCTCCAGTGCCGTCAGCCGGCAGCGGCCGGAAATCTCCCTCGGCCACGCGCCGGGAAAATTCGCGCAGGCGCTCGACGCGCTCACTAAAGGAGCGCGACATTAACAAGCCGACGGCACCGGCAATGATGAAAATCAGCAGCGAGCCCAAGGCAAGGTTGACCCGGAAGCGGCTCAGCGGCACCTCGATGCCCTCCAGCGGCAGCGCCAGCCGCACAATCAGGGGCACGTCGCCGGGCAGATATTCGCGAAACGCGTAGTAAAGGAGTTCGCGCTTCACCGTCACGCTCGAGCGCGTGGAGCGGCCTTCGCCGCGTTGCATGGCCTCCCGCACTTCCGGGCGGCCGGCGTGATTCTCCATGGACTCCGGCTGCGCCTGGGAATCGGCAAGCACCTGGCCATCGGCGGCGATGATGGTCACGCGCGTGCCTGCGGAAGCCGCGTCAGCGACCCAGCGATTCAGCGCCACGAGCTCTTCGGCCGTTTTCGGCGGTACGGAAGTGAGCGGCAGCGGCCGCGCGCGAACCAGGCGCGCGACGGATTGCAGTTCGCGGAACGAATCGTTTTCGTAGTTGGTGCGCAACGCGCGTTCGGCCAGAAAGTCCACGGCCAGCAGCACGCTCCCAAGGAGCGCGAGGAAGGTCAGCGCGAGTCGCCAGAAGAATTTACGCCGCACGTGTCTCGAACAAATAACCCGCACCGCGGACGGTCTTCAGGTGCAGGGGATTCTCCGGGTCAGATTCAATCTTTTCGCGCAAGCGGCGCACGTAGACGTCCACGCTGCGCGGCGTGACGAAGCGGTCCGTGCCCCACACGGCATCGAGCAGCTGATCGCGCGTAAACACGCGGTTGGGGCGCGAGGCCAAATAATAAAGCAGGCGAAATTCCAGCGTGCTCAGCGGCACCGGCTTTCCGCTGTGGCTGACACGATACGAAGCCGGATCGATCGCCAGCCGGCCGATTTCGAGCACCCGAGGGGCATCGGCAGGCGGCTCCGCTCGCCGCAGCAGCGCCTTGACGCGCGCAATCAGTTCGCGCGGGCTGAACGGCTTGGTGACGTAATCGTCCGCGCCCATTTCCAGGCCCACCACGCGGTCGGCTTCGTCGCCGCGCGCCGTCAGCATCAGGACCGGCAAACGGTTCAACGATTCGTCCTTGCGGATTTCGCGGCAGATATCCAGGCCGGACAATTTTGGAAGCATCAGATCCAGCAGCAAAAGATCCGGTGGCGCTTTGCGCAATGCGGCCAGGCCCCCCGGTCCATCGAATGCCGCGGCCACCTGAAAGCCTTCGTTGGAAAGGTTGTAGCGGACGAGTTCGACGATGTCTCGGTCGTCCTCGATAATTAACACACGTTTCATGATCGGGTCTCGCGAACCTGGCCGCATGGGTGCAAGTGTACCGTAGCCAATGGCGTTGCGGTAGGCATGGTGGAAGTGTGAAATCCGGAATCCCCTTGAACATTCTGACAAGAGCCGGGATACGCGTGGTAAAGCTGCAGTAACAGGAATGTGAATGAGCGGTGAATGAGGTAGGGACGTGACTCGTGACTCGTGGCCCGTGGCGCGTGTCCCGGACTTGGGAAGCTGGTCCGAACGGGAGAATGTGGCGGGGCCCCCCCACCCCCCTCCCGTAAGTGCGGGAATGATTGAAGTTACGGCGGCGCCTCGCAAGTGTGGGAAGCAAAGGACTTAGCGAGGGGGCAGCACCCCTCGCGGAGTGCGCTCGGGGCAAGCGTGTGTGGAGGCGGGGACTTGGGGGAGCTGACAGCCGACAGTCTACGGTTGACCGTCGGAGAGGCGAGTATGTGGCCTGGACACTGAGCTTCATTGGTTTGCGGCCCGTGATCCGCGTCCCGTGTATCGAAGATCCGATCGCGTCGAATTCGAAGGCGCCGAGAGGAGAGTAAGGGGGCATGGCGGGTCAACCACCGCGGCGGGCAGAAGATTTTTCGGGCTCGTGCTTGACCGGCGGAGTTGGAGCGGGGCTTGGGGCGGATTTGGAGAACTCGAAGGGGAGAGGGGTGTCCCGGTACTTGGAGTTGTAGGTGATATCGAGGAGCTTGGCGATGGTATTGGAGAGATGGTCTTGCGTTTCGCGGTCGGCCTTGCTGCTTTTCCTTAATAGCATGAGCTGGCCAAGATAGCCCAGGGCGGCGGCACGGCGGGTGGAGATCTGATTTGCGGCGAGGGCGCGGAAGGCGACGGCGAGAGCGGAGTGGACTTCCTCCTCGGAAGGCGGGTCGTTCTGGAATGGCTCGAGGAAGAGAAATTCGTTGGTCTCGACAGGCGGGGATTTGCTGAACTTTTCGAGTTCGCCGTGGGAGCGGCAGAGGCCATGGAAACGGGAGTCGGCGGGATTGGCGCAGTAGCGGCCGTCGGCATATTTGAACTGGCAAAGGTCGAAGTCGGTGTCGGAACGTTTGGTGGTCATGGGCGGAGTGTACTTAAGAGGAATATAGAAAGCCAGTTACAACAGGTTACATGGAGATTCGAACGGCGATGCGGGGCGTTCGAAAGGTCGTGGGTTTATTCGAATGGTGCTGCGCGACTGCGGAGGCGTGAATACAAGCCCAGGGCCCAGGTTGGAAAGCCGATCGTGGGCATCGGTCTCAACGGGCCGTGCAAAGAGTTGTTTCTGTCTGATAGAAAGCCCACTCGAAAAGCTCGAGTAGCCACACTCTGCTTTGCGTCATGAAGCCGTCGATCAGGATCCAGTATTCTGAGTCCATCAGTGCGTGAACGCTGTGGGGGTCGTAACGAACTAGCGACCCGAGCCAAAAGAGGAGGGTATAACTGACGATCAACTGCGGCAGCGGAAGTGGGAGTCTTGTTTGGAGCGGGATTGAATACTTCATTTCCCGGCCCCTACCGAAACTGGCAATAAGATTGAATGCTGCTACGTCGCGCTCCATCACGGACCAAGGGGTATCGTCTTTGTTAAGTTTCTTAGGGTTGACGGATTGGAAGGTTCTGTCTTCCGAATCCTTTGCTTTGACCTCTACATAGCCGGAACGG
>Ga0335084_10003873_pt1 | contig 14707 bp, 8 predicted proteins | sample Lox_Sample_44_FD_206721 | JGI IMG/M metagenome (GOLD analysis project Ga0335084, IMG submission 206721) | Soil microbial communities from Loxahatchee National Wildlife Refuge, Florida, United States - Lox_Sample_4.4 | ecosystem: Environmental > Terrestrial > Soil > Wetlands | place: USA: Florida...
GAGTTCGAAACCGACCGCGCCAAGTTTCTCGGACGCGGTCGCACCGTCCAGGCCCCACTGGCACTGATGGAAGGCCGGCGCCTGTCGAATACCGTCGGCGCCGTGCTCGATCCGATCGCGAGCCTTCGCATAAACGTCGCCATCGCACCCGGTGCAACGGTGCATGCATCGTTCACCACGATGACGGCCAGCAGCCGGGAGGTCATCCTCAACCTCGCCGATAAATATCACGATCCGGGCGCGTTTGACCGTGCGTCGACGCTGGCGTGGACCCATGCGCAGGTCAAGCTGCATTACCTCGGGATTACCGGCAGCGAGGCGCAGATCTTCCAGCAGCTGGCCAGCCGTGTTCTGTACTCGAACGCGTTGCTGCGTGGCCCGCGCGACGTGATGCAGCGCAGTCGCCTTCCCGTTTCCGAACTCTGGAAATTCGGCATTTCGGGTGACCGGCCGATACTGCTTGCGCGCATCGAGGATAGCGGAGAGATCGGTGTGATACGGCAACTGCTGACCGCCCACGAGTACCTGCACGTGAAGCGGCTCGGCATCGATCTCGTCATACTGAACGAACAGTCCACCTCGTACGCCGAGGGCCTGCAGCAGGATCTCGAGCTGCTGGTGCGCGAAAGCAACGCGCGCAAAGGGGCCGACGATACGGGAGGGCGCGGCGTGATCTACATCCTCCGCGCGGACCATCTCAGCGAGGACGAGGCCGCTTTGCTGCTGACGGCGGCGCGCGTGGTCATCACCTGCCGCCAGGGCAATCTGGCAGCGCACCTGGCGCTTCGCCAGCGCGATTCGGCGCCGCACGTCCATGTGCAGCAACGTGTGGCGCCGGCGACGTCGAAGGTCCTTCCACCGCCGCCGCTGCAGTTTCCGAACGGACTGGGCGGATTCACCGACGGCGGCCGCGAGTACGCCGTCGTGCTGAATCGCGGCCAGCGCACGCCGCTGCCGTGGATCAACATCGTGGCCAACGATGGATTCGGGTTCCAGGCTTCGGAGTCGGGAGCCGGCTACACCTGGGCGAGTAACAGTCGCGAGAACCAGCTGACCCCGTGGTCGAACGATCCGGTGACCGATCCCGCGGGAGAGGCGTTCTACCTGCTTGATCGGGACTCCGGCATCCTCTGGACGCCAACGGCGCTGCCGATCCGCGTGGAAGAAGCCACCTACATCGCCCGCTTCGGCCATGGCTACGCGCGATTCCAGAATCGCTCGAACGGGATCGAGAGCGAGCTGCTTCAGTTCGTCGCGAGCGACGACCCGGTCAAGATTTCGCGGCTACGCCTCGTCAATCACTCGAGCCACACCCGGCGAATTTCGATCACCGCCTACGTCGAGTGGGTGCTCGGATTCTCGCGCACCGTGAACGCACCGTTCGTCGTCACCGAGGTCGATGCCGAAACGGGTGCGGTGTTTGCGATCAATCCGTGGAACCGCGAGTTTGGCAGTCGTGTCGCATTCGCCGCGTGGGACGTGCCAGCCGACGGGCTCACCTGCGATCGTCAGGAGTTCCTGGGCCGCAATGGTCATCTCGCGGCACCGGCGTGCCTCGCCGCCGCCTCTCCGCTGTCGGGTCGATATGGCGCGGGATTCGATCCTTGCGTGGCCCTGCAGCGGGAGGTCGAGCTCGGACCGGAAGCCCAGCTCGATCTGATCTTCGTGCTCGGCCAGGCGGTCGCCACGGAGCCGGCCCGCGAACTGATCCGGCGCTACTGCACCGTCGCCGAAGCGGATGCCGAGTTCCTTCGCGTAAGGCAGCAGTGGCGCGAGATCCTCGACCGCGTGCAGGTCGAGACGCCGGACCCGCAGATGAACTTGATCCTGAACCACTGGCTGCTCTATCAGACGATCGCCTGTCGGATCTATGCGCGCAGCGCCTTCTACCAGGCCGGTGGCGCATATGGATTCCGCGACCAGCTGCAGGACGTCATGGCGCTCGCGATCGCGCGGCCCGACCTGACCCGGAGGCAGATCGTCAACGCCGCATCGCATCAGTTCCGCGAAGGCGACGTTCAACACTGGTGGCATCCGCCGACGGGGCGCGGCGTACGGACGCATTTTGCGGACGATCGAGTATGGCTGCCTTACTGTCTTAACCACTACTTGGCCGTTACCGGCGATACCAGCGTGCTGGACGAGCGGGTTCCGTTTGTCGTAGGCGCCAGTCTCCCTCCGGAGCGCGAAGCGCTTTACCTCGAGCCGACCGTCTCGGATGACACGGTCAGCGTGTATGAGCATTGCGCCCGCGCACTCGATATCAGCCTGGACGTCGGACAGCATGAACTGCCGCTGATGCGTGGTGGGGACTGGAACGACGGCATGAACCGCGTCGGTGCCGAGGGCCGTGGCGAAAGCATCTGGCTCGCCTGGTTCCTGTGCGCAACCTTGCGCGAGTTCGCTCCCCTGGCGGCCGAGCGCGGCGAACGCGAGCGTGCCCAGGCATGGTCCATGCACGCGGACCGTCTTCAAGCTGCCGTGGAACGCGAGGCATGGGACGGCGCCTGGTACCGTCGCGCCTACTTCGACGATGGCACCCCCCTTGGTGCGGCGGGCAACCCCGAATGCCGTATCGATTCTCTGACCCAGAGTTGGGCGCTGATCTCGGGGGCCGGCGAACCCGCGCGTGCGCGACGGGCCATGGAATCGGTGGGCGAGCACCTAGTCAGGCCGGGCGACAGCATCGTGTTGCTGTTCGCGCCGCCCTTTGATCGATCCTCACTCGAGCCGGGATACATCAAGGGCTACCTGCCGGGCGTGCGGGAGAACGGCGCGCAGTACACGCAGGCCGCCGTCTGGTGCGTGATTGCCCATGCACTGCAGGGCGACGGCGAACGTGCGGCGGAGCTCTTCGAGATGCTGAACCCGATCAACCACGGCTCGACGCGCGCGGGCATCCACCGCTACAAGGCGGAGCCGTTCGTCATCGCCGCAGACGTATACAGCGAACCGCCGCATACAGGACGCGGCGGGTGGAGCTGGTACACCGGGGCGGCCGGCTGGATGTATCGCGCCGGGCTGGAATTCATCCTCGGGTTCAAGCGGCGCGGAGCCGAACTCCTGATCGATCCCTGCATTCCGGAACACTGGCGCAGCTTCAAGATCCGATATCGCGCGCCGAGCGCAACCTACGAGCTCGTGATCGAGAACCCGCAAGGGGTCGCGCGTGGCGTGTCACGCGTCGAACTCGACGGCGCGGAACTGCCCGGGATCATGATCCCGTTGCTGGACGACGCCGCGGTGCACAGCGTGCGCGTAACGCTCGGGCCGGTCGACGCACCGCCGCTTCGCCCCTAGCCAACCGCAGATACCTCAGGCGAGCGCGTCTTCCAGCGACGTCAGGTAGCTTCCTTCTCGTGCCGCGCCGTTGAGCCGAGCGCGCCTGAGCAGTTCATTCTGCGTCTGCCGCGCGTGGGCCGCCTGGCCTTTCCAGGCCTTCAAGGCGGGATCCTGTAGCGCGCGTCCATAGGAAAAGCTCAACTGCCATGGCTGCGGGCCGAGCCGGTTCATCGCGTCGAGATTGGCGGTCGCTTGGGCCGGCGCCTGTCCTCCGGAGAGAAAGAAGATGCCTGGCACGGCTGCCGGTACGGTGCGTCTGAGCACACGGAGCGTGGCCTTCGCCACTTCCTGCGGAGCTGCCTGTCTTGGGTGATCCTTGCCGGGCACGACCATGCTGGGCTTCAACAAGGTGTATTCCAGTTCGACCCGATGCCGGTACAAGGCGTAGAAGAGCGCGCGCAGGACGTCCTCGGTCACCTCGGCGCAGCGGTCGATGCCGTGGTTACCGTCCATCAGGACCTCGGGCTCGACGATCGGCACGAAGCCCTGCTCCTGGCAGATGGCGGCATAGCACGCCAAGGCGTCGGCGTTGGCCTCGACCGCAAGCGGGCTCGGAAGTTTTTCGGAGACGCCGTAGACAGCCCGCCACTTGGCGAAACGCGCGCCCTGCTGTCGGTAGGCGTCGAGCCTCTTCGCCAGTCCATCGAGCCCCTGGGTGATCTCGTCACCGGGCGCGTGCGCCAGCGGAATCTTGCCGGCGTCGACCTTGATGCCCGGGACGATGCCCTGCCGCGCCGCCAGCTGCGGCAGCGGCGTTCCATCGTCGCTGCTCTGGCCGAGCGTTTCCTCATAGAGGATGACACCGCTGATGAACTCACCGAGCCCCGGGGTCGTCAATAGCAGGAGGCGGTAGGCGCGGCGGTTGGCTTCCGTCGACTCGACGCCGATCGATTTGAACCGCTTGGCAATGGTGGGGCTGCTCTCGTCCGCCGCCAGGATGCCCTTCCCCTTCTGCACCAGTGCCTGCACCGTGGCATGGAGTACGTTCAGCTCGCCCATGATGTGATCCTCCTCGCAGGAATTCCCGCGTCGGTGGCCGCCGCAACCGTCCTTCCCCGCGGAAAGGATAGAGCCCGGAAAGGATAGAGCCGAAAGCGGACGTATCGGGACAAACTTCTGTCGCAATCGCCCGATCGCGTAACCTTGGTGCGATCTGCGAGAAGTCATCGGTCTTCGGGTACAACCGTTGCCCTGGCCTGCTCAGCAGCCGGTGAGTCCCATGAGCCAGCAACGCCATCTCGCCATCCTCGTTGGGGGCGGCCCCGCTCCGGGGATCAACAGCGTCATCGCATCGGCCACGATCCGCGCCGTTCTCGAGGGCGTCGAGGTGATCGGCATCCGCGATGGTTTCGAGTGGATCATGACGGGCGACACGTCCCACGTCACGCCGCTCACGACCAGCGACGTGTCACACATTCACTTTCGCGGCGGTTCTCACATCGGCACTTCCCGCGCGAATCCGACCAAGGACCCCAAGCAACTTGACAACGCGGTCGACGCACTGCTGCGCCTGGGCGTCAACCGGGTGATCACGATCGGCGGCGATGACACGGCCTATTCGGCGATGAGGCTCGAGCAGGCCGCCGGCGGCCGCCTGCAGGTCGTCCATGTCCCGAAGACGATCGATAACGATCTCGACCTTCCGGCCCACGTGGACACCTTCGGCTTCCAGACCGCGCGCCACTATGGCGTCGAGATCGTCAAGAATCTGATGGTCGACGCCAAAACGACGTCGCGCTGGTACTTCGTGGTCGCGATGGGACGAACGGCCGGACATCTCGCACTCGGCATCGGCAAGGCTGCCAGCGCGACCTTGACGCTGATCCGCGAAGAGTTCCAGGAGGAGCAGATACGCTTCTCCACGATCGTCGATACGCTCGCCTGTGCGGTCATCAAGCGCCTGTCGGAGGGTCGCAGAGACGGCGTCGCGGTGATCGCGGAGGGTCTGATCCTCGGTCTCGACCCAACGGAGTTCGGCGGCCTGACGAATGTCGAACGCGATTCGCACGGAAATGTCCGGCTCGCCGAGGTGAACCTCGGCGAGCTCCTCAAAGGTGCAGTCCAGGAACGCCTGAAGGGGCTGGGTATCGCAACGACGATCGCCGCGAAGAACATAGGCTATGAGCTCCGCTGTGCGGATCCCATTCCGTTCGACCTGGACTACGCGCGCGACCTTGGCTATTGCGCGACGAAATACCTGCTGGAAGGCGGGAACGCGGCCATGATCTCGATCCAGGCAGGCAATTTCGTCCCCGTTCCGTTCCGCGATCTCATCGACCCGGCAACGGGCCGCGCGAGGATCCGCATGGTCAACATCCGCTCGACGCGCTATGCGATCGCCCGCCGCTACATGATTCGATTGCGACGCGACGACTTCGAAGCGCCGCTGCAGCTCGAAAGAATCGCTGCGACCGCAGGGATGTCCGTGGTCCAATTCCGCAAGGCGTTCGAGTATTTGACCGATTCCGAACTGCCGCCGATCGTGCTGCGCGGGCCGCCTGCACGATAGCGGGCAGCTTCCGCATTAGGCGATCGTCGTGGAACCATGGCTGCTCATTCGGCCCCAGCCTCGAGGCCGCGACTTTCACTGATTTCTCGGTCATCCCGCCGGTCTCATCACCGCGACTGCTGCGGCCGTCATCGCTTCGGCAAGCGCCGCCCTCGCGTGGATGGCGCGCTGGATGCCGTCGGCCACCAGCAACCGCGCCTCCTCTTCGTTGGCGGCACGCGCAACGATCGCGATTGACGGATTGAGGGCGCGCGCGGTCGCGACCATCGGCCGCACGTCAGTGCTCTCCGAGGCAGCGATCACCAGCAGCCCGGCTTCGGCGATATGCGCCTGCACCAGCACGATCGGCTCCACCGCGTCGCCAGCCACGGCCATCCGGCCCTCACGCCGCAGTGCGCCGACGCGCTCGCGGCTCTGTTCGACGACGACCAGCGGAATGTCACGCGCCGCCAGCGCAGAGGCGATCGCGCGGCCGACGACGCCGTAGCCCACCAGCACCACCTGCTGCGCGAGATACTTCGCGTCGATCGTCGTCGGCAGCGCGGCCAGTGGATCATCGCGCGCCTCCAGCCGGCGCGCGAGCGCCGACCGGGCCACGATCCACCTGCGGGCCGGTTCGACCAGCGCGAACAGCAGCGGATTCAGCGCGATCGACAGCAGCGCACCGGCCACGACCAGGCTCTGCGCATCGGCCGGCAGCGCGCCGAGGCTGTTGCCGAGCGCGACCAGAATGAACGAGAACTCGCCGATCTGCGCCAGGCTGACCGAAACCGTTAGCGCGGTATTCAGCGGATAGCGCAGCACCAGCACCAGCAGCGCGGCCGCGATCGACTTGCCGACCATGATGATTGCGGTGACCGCCACGACCTGCGGCGGGTGTTCGACCAGCACCGCCGGATCGAACAGCATGCCCACCGAAACGAAGAAGAGCACGGCAAAGGCATCGCGGAACGGCAGCGACTCCTCGGCGGCGCGGTGGCTGAATTCCGACTCGCGCAGCACGAGGCCGGCGAAGAACGCGCCGAGCGCGACCGACACTCCAAAGAGCGCCGAGGCGCCGTAGGCGATGCTGACCGCGACCGCGATGACGCACAGCGTGAACAGCTCGCGCGAACCGGTCTTCGAAATCTGCCACAGCATCCAGGGCAGCACGCGCCGGCCGACGAGCAGCATCAGCGCAACGAATGCGGCCACTGCCAGCAGGGTGCGCAGAAGTGTCCAGGCCAATCCGCCGGCCGTCTCGGTTCCCGCCGAGCCGATCGATACGATCGCCGGCAACAGCACGAGCACCACCACCATCGCCAGGTCTTCGACGATCAGCCAGCCGACGGCGATGCGGCCGTTCTGCGTCTCGATTTCGCCGCGCGCCTCGAGGGCGCGCAGCAGCACCACTGTGCTTGCGACCGACAGCGCAGTGCCGAACACCAGGGCACCGCCGAGCGGCCAGCCCCACGCGAGCGCGAGGCCGGCCCCCAGCGCCGTAGCGACAAGCATCTGCACCACCGCGCCAGGCACCGCGATGCGGCGCACCGCGAGCAGGTCCGGGATCGAGAAATGCAGGCCGACACCGAACATCAGCAGCATCACGCCGATCTCGGCCAGTTGCATCGCCAGGTCCACATCCGCGACGAACCCGGGCGTGCGCGGACCGATCGCCACTCCGGCGAGCAGATAGCCGACCAGTGCGGGAAGCCGCAAGCGGATCGCGACGAAGCCGAGGACAAGAGCCAGGCCCAGCGCCGCGGCCAGAGTGACGATCAGGGGCATGTGCACGTGCATCGCGATCGTTCCGGAGCATCCAGCAGGCCACGCTTCTAGCACGCGCACATGCCCACTCGCCACCGCGCGTTATCCCGGGTGCGCGTCTGCTGGGACCCGCCCGGTTCTGTGTCAGTGCAGCTTGACGCGCGGCTCGAGCCGCCGGCGCAGCGTGCGGCCGATCGTGTCGAGCGCGACGCGCACCGGACCGTGGATCGAGACCTGGTGCAGCTTGTACAGCGACGCATACATCACGCGCGCGATCAGGCCCTGCACCATCATGCTGCCGCCGATCAGCCGGCCCATCAGGTTGCCGACTGCGGACAGATGACCGAGAGACACCAGTGAACCGAAATCGTGGAAATTGAATTCCGGCAGCGGGCGCTGCGCCAGCCGCGCCTTGATCGACTTCGCCAGCAGCACCGCCTGCTGCCGCGCGACCTGCGCCCGCGGCGGCAGGATCGCCCCCGCCTGGCCGAGCCACGGGGCCGCGGCGCAGTCGCCGAAAGCCAGGATCGAAGGATCGCGTGTGGTCTGCAGCGTCGGGCCGACCATGAGCTGGTTCGCGCGATTCACCTCGAGCCCGTCGAGCGAGCGCAGGATCTCCGGCGCCTTGATCCCCGCCGCCCACACCACGAGATCTGCGCGGAAGAACGTGTCCCTGGTGCGCACGCCCTCGACGTCGATCGCAGTGACGCGCTGATTCACGCGGACCGCAATGTCGAGGCGCTGCAGCAGCTCATGCGCGGCCGACGCCAGCGATTCCGACAGCGGCCCGAGGATGCGCGGACCCGCTTCGAGCAGCGTGATGCGGATGTCGCGACCCGGATTCAGGTGCTCGAGACCATAGCCGGCATGCATGCGCGTCGTCTGCCGCAGTTCGGCAGCAAGCTCGACGCCGGTGGCCCCGGCGCCGACGATCACGATATCCACCTCGGCCGGCTGGCCATTCGCCGCGCGCGCATCGGCGCGCACGCAGGCCGCGAGCAGGCGCCGATGGAAGCGCTCGGCATCGTCGGCAACGTCGAGCGGAATCGCGTTCTGCGCCACGCCGGGGATACCGAAGTCGTTGCTGACGCTGCCGACGCAGATCACCAGGGTGTCGTAGCCGACGACGCGTTGCGGCAGCACCTCTTCGCCGTCGGAGCGGACCGCATCGACCACGATCTCGCGCCGCGCGCGGTCGAGGCCCGACAGCGCACCCTGCATGAAGCGGAAGCCGTGCCAGTGCGCGATCGCCGGATAGTCGACGTCGTGCAGGTCCGCGTCCATGCGGCCCGCGGCCACCTCGTGCAGCAGCGGCTTCCATACATGCGTGGCCTGGCGGTCGACCAGCGTGACCCGTACCGGGCCGTTGCGTCCATAGCGGTCGCCGAGCCGCGTCGCCAGCGGCAGGCCGCCGGCACCACCGCCGACGATCACGATTCGGTGCTGCTCCGCGCTCATTGCTCGCGCGCCTTGCCCGCGCGCACGACCGTGCGACAGGGATTGAAGCCGATCGCATAGGCGAGGTCCGCCGGCCGCTCGATATCCCACAGCACGAAGTCCGCGCGCTTGCCGGTCTCGAGGCTGCCGACCTCGCGCTGCAGTCCGAGCGCGCACGCAGCATTCGTCGTCACTCCGGCCAGCGCCTCGGCCGGAGTCAGGCGGAAGAAAGTGCAGGCCATGTTCATAGCGAGCAGCAGTGACGTCAGCGGCGACGTGCCCGGATTGCAGTCGCTCGCCACCGCCATTGTGACGCCGGCGGCGCGCAGCGCATCGATGGGTGGCACCCGTGTCTCGCGCAGTACGTAGAACGCGCCCGGCAGCAGCACCGCGACCGTGCCGGCGCGCGCCATCGCCTCGACGCCCAGCGGCGAAAGCCATTCGAGATGATCGGCCGAGAGGCCGCCATGGCGCGCGACCAGTGTGGCTCCGCCCTCTTCCGACAACTGTTCGGCGTGCAGCTTGACCGGGATCCCGAGTGCGCCGGCCGCGCGGAACACGCGCTCGCATTGCGCGCTCGTGAACCCGATCGACTCGCAGAACGCGTCGACCGCGTCGACCAGGCCTTCCCGCGCAAGCGCTGGCAGCATGTCACGGCACACCGCGCCGACGTAGTCATCCGCACGCCCCGCGTATTCGGGTGGCAGTGCATGGGCACCGAGAAACGTGGTGCGCACCGTGACCGGCAGCTCACTCCCAATGCGGCGCGCGACGCGCAGCATCTTGCGTTCGGAATCGAGGTCGAGGCCATAGCCTGACTTGATCTCGATCGTCGTCACGCCCTCTTTCAGCAGCGCACGCACACGCGGGGTGCTGACCTCGAACAAGCCGTCCTCCGAGGCTGCGCGCGTCGCGCGCACGGTCGCGACAATGCCCCCGCCACGCTGTGCGATCTCGGCATAGGTCGCGCCGTTCAGCCGCGCCTCGAACTCGTCGCTGCGGTTGCCGGCATAGACGATATGCGTATGGCAGTCGACGAGGCCCGGAGTGACCCACGCGCCCGCGCCGTCAACCCGCCGCGCCGCCCGCAGGTCCGACGGCAGATCGGCCTCGCGGCCGAGCCATGCGATGCGCCCGTCACGCACGGCGAGCGCGCCGTCGCGCACTTCGCCTGCGGCGGTCATCGTCGCGAGGTGGACACCGGTCCACACGCTATCGGCGCGCACGCGCGACTCCATTGGCGATGCGCGCCGCGACGCGCGCGGCGACCATCGCGGTGCGGCCATCGATGTCGAAGCGCGGATTCATTTCGGCGATGTCGGCCACGCAGACCCTGCCGCTCGCGCACACCGCGTCGATCAGCGGCTCGAGGACGTCGAGCCCGACCCCGCGCGCGGCCGGCGAACTGACGCCCGGCGCAACGGCCGCCGGCAGCACGTCGAGGCAGAAGGTGAGGTACACCGCATCGCAAGCGGCCACGAACGCGTCGAGCGCGGGCATGGTTCCGGACGCGCTGAGCGACTCGTCGAGCTGCCACAGCACGTCGAGCTCGCGCGCACGCGCGAACAGCGCCTCGGTGTTCGCATAGTGGCTGACGCCGAGACAGGCGTAGCGAAACGGCCAGCCGCGCGCCGCGCAGTCCTCCGCGATCTGCAGGAACGGTGTGCCGGACGTGGCGTGCACATCCCGACGCAGATCGAGGTGCGCATCGAAGTTGACGATGCCGATGCGCGGCGCGTGTCCCTCCGCGGCCCTGTGCTGCGCCAGGCCGCCGAACGATCCCCAGGCCAACTCGTGGCCGCCCCCGAGGACGACCGGAAAGCGCTCTGCGCCGAGCTCAGTGGCAACCGCGCGTGCCAGCGCCTGCTGCGCGGGCTCGAGTGCGTCGCCGCTGCAGACGATGTCGCCACCATCGGCGAGCTGCGTGCACTCGTGCACCGGCATGTTGCGCAGCGCGTGGCGGATCGCACGCGGGCCCTCGGCAGCGCCGATGCGCCCGTGATTGCGCGCGACACCCGCATCGCAGGCGAAACCGAGCAGCACGGTGGTGCCTGCCGGCGTGCCATCGGCCCTGGGCCGCATCACCTGGTGCCAGCGCCGGCCGCGCGGCCCCTCCGCCGCGTCGACGCGACCCTGCCAGACGGACAGGTCGATCGGGTTCACGCGACCCGCGCGAAGAGTTCACGGCAGCCTGCGCTCAGCGCACCGCCGGTCACCAGCTCGGACGCTGCTGCGATGTCCGGCGCCAGGATCCGGTCGACCTCGTAGAACGACACGCGCGCTCTCAAAGTCGCGTGAACCGCGGCGAGCCGCGGCGACGTCGCCAGCGGACGGTGAAAATCGATCCCCTGCGCCGCCGCGAGCAACTCTATGCCGACGATGTGGGCGGTGTTGGTCGCCATCTCGTGCAGGCGCCGCGCCGCGAAGGTCGCCATGCTGACGTGATCCTCCTGGTTCGCCGAGGTCGGCAGGCTGTCGACGCTCGCCGGGTGCGCCAGCGACTTGTTCTCCGACGCCAGCGCTGCCGCGGTGACGTGGGCAATCATGAAGCCGGAGTTGACGCCGGGATCGCGCACGAGGAACGGCGGCAGGCCCGACAGCGTCGCGTCGATCAGCAGCGCGATGCGACGCTCGGAGAGCGCGCCGATCTCGGCGATGGCCAAGGCCAGCGTGTCGGCGGCGAAGGCGACGGGCTCGGCGTGGAAGTTCCCGCCCGAGAGCACTGTGTCCTCGCCGCGCTCGTCGCCGCGCGCGAACACCAGCGGATTGTCGGTCACGGCATTCGCCTCGGTCAGCAGCGTGCGCGCCGCTTGCGCGATGAGGTCGCCGCACGCGCCCATCACCTGCGGCTGGCAGCGCAGGCTGTAGGGATCCTGCACGCGATCGTCGTTGACGAGGTGCGACGCGCGGATCGCGCTGCCGGCGAGCAACTCGCGGTAGGCGTGCGCGGTGGCAATTTGTCCGGCGTGGCCCCGCAGATCGTGCAGACGCGGGTCGAACGGCGCGTCGCTGCCCCTGGCGGCATCGACCGCCATTGCGCCAACGACGACCGCCGCCTCGAATACCCGCTCGGCCATGAACAGGCCGTGCAGCGCAAGCGCAGTCGAGATCTGCGTGCCGTTGATCAGTGCGAGCCCTTCCTTGGCGCCGAGCACGACCGGCGCGATGCCGGCCGCGGCGAGCGCCATCCGCGCCGGCTGCCGCTGGCCCCGCACCTGCACTTCGCCTTCGCCGAGCAGCGCCAGCGTCAGGTGTGATAACGGAGCAAGGTCGCCCGACGCACCGACGGATCCCTTGGCAGGAACGCACGGAATGATTCCGGCATTCAGCAGCGCGATCAGCGTCTCCACGATGACGCGCCGCACGCCCGAGTGCCCGCGCGCGAGGCTGGCGACCTTGGTCACCAGGGCGAGTCGGACGACCGGCTCCGGCAGCAGGTCGCCGGTGCCCACCGAATGCGACAGGATCAGGTTGCGCTGCAGCTGCTGCAGTTCCGCGTCGGCGATGCGCTTCTTCGCCAGCAGGCCGAATCCGGTGTTGATGCCATAGGCCGCATCGCCCTTGGCGACAATACGGCCGACGGCGCGCGACGACGCGTCGATCGCGTCCCATGCGCCGGCCGACAGGGCCACGGCCAGCGGCGATTGCCAGACGCGCCGAAGGTCCGCGAGCCGCAGGCGCCCGGGTGCGATCGTCAGCGCATCGCTCGCGGCACTCATCCGTCAGCCCGTAATCATCGGCAGCTTCAGGCCGTTGCGACGCGCGCAGGCGATCGCACTGTCATAGCCCGCATCGGCGTGGCGCATCACTCCCGACCCCGAGTCGTTCACCAGCACCCGCGCGAGCCGGCGCGCTGCCGCCTCGGTGCCGTCGGCGACGATCACGACGCCGGCGTGCTGCGAGTAGCCCATGCCGACGCCGCCGCCGTGGTGGATCGACACCCAGGTCGCACCGCCCGCCGTGTTCAGCAGCGCGTTGAGCAGCGGCCAGTCAGACACCGCATCGCTGCCGTCGCGCATCGATTCGGTTTCGCGGTTGGGGCTCGCGACCGAGCCGGTATCGAGGTGATCGCGGCCGATCACGATTGGCGCCTTCAGCTCGCCAGTGCGCACCATCTCGTTGAACGCGAGTCCGGCGACGTGCCGCTCGCCCAGGCCGAGCCAGCAGATGCGCGCAGGCAACCCCTGGAACGCGATGCGCTCGCGCGCCATGTCGAGCCAGCGATGCACATGCCTGTTCGCCGGGAAAAGCTGCTTGATCTTGGCGTCGGTCCGGTAGATGTCCTCGGGCTCGCCCGACAGCGCAACCCAGCGGAACGGGCCCTTGCCGTCGCAGAACAGCGGCCGGATGTACGCCGGCACGAAGCCCGGGAAATCGAATGCATTGGTCACGCCCTGGTCGTGCGCCACCTGGCGGATGTTGTTGCCATAGTCGACCACCTTGGCACCCAGCGCCTGGAAGTCGAGCATCGCCTGCACGTGCCTCGCACACGACGCCGCCGCGGCGGCCCGCAGTTCCGCATGCAGCGACGCATCGGCCTGCGCCTCGCGCCAGCGCTCGACGCTCCAGCCCACCGGCAGGTAACCATGCACTAGGTCGTGCGCCGAGGTCTGGTCGGTGACGAGGTCGGGCCGGATGCCGTCGGCGCGCGTACGCCGCACGAGTTCCGGCAATATCTCGGCCGCATTGCCGAGCAGACCGACCGAGACCGCTTCCCTGCGCGCGCAATGCCGCTGCACCAGTGCCAGCGCGTCGTCGAGATCGCGCGCCTGCTTGTCGAGATAGCGCGTGCGCAGGCGGAAGTCGAGGCGCGACTGCTGGCATTCGATATTGAGCGACACCGCGCCCGCCAGCGTCGCGGCGAGCGGCTGCGCCCCGCCCATGCCGCCGAGGCCGGCTGTCAGGATCCAGCGCCCGCCCCAGTCGCCGCCGAAGTGCTGGCGACCGGCCTCGCCAAAGGTCTCATAGGTGCCCTGCACGATCCCCTGGCTGCCGATGTAGATCCACGATCCGGCCGTCATCTGGCCGTACATCATCAGCCCTTTGCGGTCGAGCTCGTTGAAGTGCTCCCAGGTCGCCCACTTCGGCACGAGGTTCGAATTGGCGAGCAGCACGCGCGGCGCGTCGGGATGCGTCTTGAACACGCCGACCGGCTTGCCCGACTGCACCAGGAGCGACTCGTCGTCGCCGAGCTCGCGCAGCGCCGCCAGGATCGCGTCGTAGCAGGCCCAGTCGCGCGCCGCGCGGCCGATGCCCCCATAGACGACGAGGCGCTTCGGATCTTCGGCGACCTCAGGGTCGAGGTTGTTCTGGATCATCCGGTACGCGGCCTCGGCGAGCCAGTTGCGGCACGAGAGCGCGGTGCCGCGTGGTGCGCGCACGGTGCGCGATGGATCGAAGCGCGGATCGGTGCCGAGCCGCGGCTCCTGGGTCGGTGCATTCATCGTCGTCCCCCTCGGCTCGCCTGCGTGGTCCCCGGGCGTAGGCCGGACGAAAGTCTGGCACGGATCGACGGCGGCCGCGTGCCCGCAGTGGCGGCCACTCAGGCCGCGAACTCGAGCACGACGCGGCGCGTCCGTGCGCTCTTCTTCTCGATCTTCGCGACGCGGATCGCGCCGATTTCGGATGTGTTGCGCACGTGCGTGCCGCCGCAGGGCTGCAGGTCGACGTCCT
>Ga0335084_10003874_pt1 | contig 14703 bp, 11 predicted proteins | sample Lox_Sample_44_FD_206721 | JGI IMG/M metagenome (GOLD analysis project Ga0335084, IMG submission 206721) | Soil microbial communities from Loxahatchee National Wildlife Refuge, Florida, United States - Lox_Sample_4.4 | ecosystem: Environmental > Terrestrial > Soil > Wetlands | place: USA...
GGCTGAAGGCCAGTCGCCCGCTCACCCGCACCGTGTCTTGCGCGAACGCCGAATAGTCGTTGCTGTCCGGATGCGACACCGGAGTTCCGAAATTCTGCAGGTAGTATCTCGGCACTCCATGCGCCCAGGCCCGCAGTGGTGTCAGTGTCAGTCCGCCGTGCATCGGCACGAACGTCCACGGATCGACGCTGACGTTGTCGTAGATATACTCGCCGCCAAACAACGATGGGAAGAAGTTGTAGTCCCAGGTAAACATCGCGTCGCCGCCGAACTTCCAGTCGTGGCGACCGCCAGGCAGGCTCAAGGTCTCCGCCACATGCAGGCGGTGCTCGCGTGTCTGGCGCGGCAGAATCGACGATTGCCCGAAGGCGTCAATCACGCCGTAGATGCGGGTGCGGATGTCCGTCGAGTTCGCGTACGACTGCTGCAGGTCGCGCGAAAATTGCGCCCGCAGATGGCTGGTCAGTTTCGAAGTGAGTGCACTCAGCAGCGAGATCGATGCGGTCTCCGTCTTGACGTCTTCCTCGCCATTCGAACTCATCGCAAAGTTCGTGATGGGGCTGGCGGGATCGAAGAAAACATTGTTCGTGCCATAGTAGCGCGACGTACTAAGTCGCGCCGACAGGAACTGACGCGGCGTCAGCGAATAGTCCACCTTGATGAATCCCGCGTTCCCCAACAACTCGGCGCGATGCGTCCCGCCCAGGGTTGACAAGCCAGAAGCGGCCGCGAAGACCAGGTCCTTGTCGCAAGCCTGGCCGCCAATCGCCGGATCACAATCCTCGTAGTCCAAAGGATTCGATGGCGTGCCCAGGCGTGGCACGACGGCCGTCGCACCATCGCCAAACTCCACCACGGCCGGCACGCGGAAGATGTGCTGATCGTAGCCGGCGAAGAAGAACGCCTTGTTGCGCCGGATCGGCCCCCCCAGCGTGCCTCCAAACTGCTGCTGCTGATCGTGCGGCTTGAATCCGACAAAGGCAGGACTTGCCCCAAAGGAACTGTCCTTCAAGAAGTAAAACCCCGACCCATGCCAGTGGTTCGACCCTGATTTCGTGACGACATTGACCACAGCCCCACCCGCCCGGCCTAGTTCCGCGCCGTAAGTGTTGGAGGAAACCCGAAACTCCTGCACCACCTCATTCGAGAACTGATATGGGGCGCGATATCGGCCCCGGGCTTGCGCGAAGAATCCATTGTTGTTATCCGCACCGTCGACCAGGTAGCTCGATTGATATCCGCGAACACCGCCAAACGCCAAGTCGCCATTCGAAGCCGACGTCAGTCCACGCGGGTCCTGCGTTACCCCGGGTGCCAGCAGTGACAAGTCGGTGTAGCGCCTGCCATTCAGGGGGAGATCGCCAATTGCGCGCTCATCAATCAGGGCTGATACGGCAGTTGGCTGCGTCTCGACCAAAATCGGCCCGTCTGACACCGTGACCGTCTCCCGCCCCCCGGCAACCAGAAGTTTGAAGGTCAACTCCGTCGCTGCGCCGACCTCTACGCGCACGCGTGGCGAATCCTGCGGCAACATTCCTTCCGCCTCCGCGCGCGCGGAGTATTCTCCTGGCGGCAGCAGATCCAGGACAAACCTTCCCTCTGAATCCGTGGCCCCGTGATAGCGGATGCCTGTATCGACTCGGATGGCGACAATATCCGCGCGAGTCACGGCCGCGCCCTGCGCGTCGACAACAGTTCCACGCAGCGCTCCGGTCGCGGCGTCCTGGGCCCGGGCAATGCCGCCGATGAGAATCAGATTGACCAGATGAGGAAGAACCAGAAAGTAAAGAGCCTGCCGCGTCCTGGCCACGAACATGAGAGACCTCCCTCCGACACTGCGCCCTCGGAAGGAGGCCGGGGAGACCTGACCAGTCTTCTATCAGTTTCTCCCCACACCCCGATGTGATCCCTGCACCTCGAAATTGTTCAGTTTTTCCGGGCGGTAACTTAGCGCGCCGGTGCGGGCGCTGCCTGCGGGGCTGGCTTCGCTCCAAAATCTACTTTCGGAGCCTGCCGCGACCCCTCTTCGGCACGGAAGTAGGCATCGTTCTGCTTGTACCCGGCGTAGCCGGCGAAGATATTATTCGGGAACTTCAGCAGGTAAGTGTTGTAGTCCTGCAAGGCGTCGTTGTAGCGCTTGCGTTCGACGGCGATGCGGTTCTCGGTTCCTGCCAGTTCGTCCTGCAGGCGCATGAAATTCTCATTCGATTTAAGCTGAGGATAGTTCTCGACAATCAGCAATAGCCGCCCCAGGGCGCCGTCCAATTGCTGATTGGCCGCCATCTTCTGTTCCGGAGTACCCGCCGAGAGCAGCGCCGATCGCGCCTTCGCGATATCGCCGAATACAGTCTGCTCCTGTTGGGCGTATCCCTTCACTGTTTCCACCAGATTTGGGATCAGATCCGCCCGTCGCTGCAGGACAATGTCGACCTGCGACCACGCCGCCTTCACCGCCTGATCTTTGGTGACCAGCGTGTTGCGCACTCCGACGTATTGCATGAACGCGAAGCCGGCGATCAGTGCCAGCACGATCAAGACAATGATGAGTTTGCTCATGTTGTTCTCCTGAAGTTACCGTGCGCCAACTTCACGCGCGTCCCGGCGCTGAATCCAGCATTGTATCTACCGCCGACGTCACCTGGTCGACTTCCCTTAAGTACCCCGCAAACAGGTCATGTACGTCCACATTCTTCGGATCCACCTTGTGTTCGCGGACATCAAGCAGACGCAAGAATGCCGAAGGCTCAAAACCTACCTTTGCTGCCAGTTTCTGCACGGCTCCTCTCTTGGAACCCGCCGTGGGTTCGCCCAATTCCAGCAGGGCGTGCCGGAACAACGTCGCAAATCCCGGGAGGGAGTGCAGCAAAATCTCCCACATCCTTTTTGGACTTCCGGCCGACGCCAGCAATCCCTGCCGCAGCAGGATCGTCTTCTCTCGTAGTTCGTATTCGAGTTGCACCCTGTGGAAGCGATTGGGAATTTCCAGCGTCTTGAGCAGATCCTCTCCCCACATGACTTTGTAGGTTTGTTGCATATCCAGCAGTTCAATGGAAAACACGTCGGCCGCGCGCTTCAGTTCCTCGGCACCCATCAGGAGGGGCATGCGATTCCCTTCTTTCGTCCACGACTCGACCGGCGGCGCGACTTTGCGAAGCTCCGCGAAGGAAGTGTCGGTGAGCACGCACAGCAGGTTCGTGTCGGACCAATCCGGAACGTAGTCACCCGCCGCCGCGGACCCATAAAGGATGACCGAAACGAGATTGGCCCCCGCCGCCGCCCGCAGGCGACCTATAAAGTCGTTGATGTGCTTTTCTGCCGCCATGGCATCGCTCCTGAAACTACCAACTGCCGCCCGCGCCGCCGCCCCCGGTACTGCCGCCGCCAAAGCCTCCAAATCCGCCGCCACCTCCGCCAAAACCACCACCACCCCAGCCTCCACTACCGCCCCAGCCGCCCCGGCGGTTCGTTATGCTGTTGAGCAGAATTCCCCAGAGCAGTCCCGACGCGAAGTTCGATCCCCCGCCGCGCGGGCGCCCACTCCCGCTGCCTCCACTCCTGGCAATTGCCCACACGACTAGGATGAATACCCCGACCAGCACCAACAGGACGATGGCAATCGCGGCCGGCTGTTGAGATGGAGGCGGCGCCTCTGCCGGCACCTCTACACCTTCCAACGTCACGCCCGCGTCAGTCGCGATGACCTGCACTACTCGCAAGGTCATCAGCGACACCGCTCCCGCGTAGTCACCTGCGCGCAGCAGAGGCACCGCCTCGCGGCCAAAGCCTCCAACTTTTCCATCGGGGAGGATCGACTCAAGCCCATAGCCGACCGTCGTCCAGTACTTGCGATCCTCTACCGCCAGCAGAATCAGTACGCCGCGATCGGTTCCCTTTCCCCCGATTCCCCATTTCTGATACAGGTCAACCGAGTACTCGACGATGTCGCGGCCGTCCGTCGATTTCACCGTAACAACGGCAATTTGCGCCTTCGCCTTCTCATCAACCTGTTTTGCCAGGCTATTAAGGCGGTCCTCCGTCGAGGCATCGAGCACGCCAGCAAAGTCATTGACGTAGTTGGAGGGATGCAGCTGCGAGACAGGCTCCGCGGCAGCCATCCGCGCGAGCATGAGCACGAAGGCAATGAGGACCGAGATTCTTCGCCGCAGCTTCAACGGGGAAAATTGTACAGGAACGATTTATCGCTGTAATTCGCGCGCGATCTCCAGAACTTCCGGCACTACCGCGTCAATGTCCGATTCTTTGGTCAGATGATTCACGATGCAGGCACGCAGACAGAACTTCCGCTGTAACGAGGCATTCGACAGATACACGCGTCCCCGGGCTACCATCCGCTTCAGCAACCACAGATTGAACTGATCGCGTTTCTTCTCTGAGGCTCTCTCATGCACCAGGTGACGGAAGCAGACTACGCTGAGGTCACCCACCGCCACCAATTCGAGTTCCGGGCATGCTCGCACAGCTGCAGCGAGCCTCCGTGCGTATTCAATGTCCCGGCGAATTGCCTCGCGAAATGCCGCGAGCCCGTGATAGCGCAACGACAGCCAGAGTTTCAGCGCCCGGCACCGCCGTGAGAGTTCAATCGATTCCTCGAAGAATGCGAACCCTTCGATCGGGTCGGTGAAGAGCGTCTTCGCGTAATCGCCCGTATAGGCAAACGTCTTCCTGGCAACCTCGACGTCGCGGTACAGCAGGCACCCACAATCGAGCGGCTGATAAAGCCACTTGTGGGGATCGAGCGATATGGAATCCGCCAGAACCAGCCCCTCGAACTTCTCGGGCGCAGCAATCGCGGCCAACGCACCGTAAGCGCCATCCACGTGCATCCACGCGCCATGCTTGCGCGCGATTTCAGCAATCGCCCGCAAAGGATCGATTGCGCCCGCGTTTACAGTTCCAGCCGACGCCACCACTGCGACCGGCGTAATCCCCGCGGCTTTGTCCCGCTGCATCGCCCGCTCAAGTTCCGCCGGAATCATGCGGCAATTTGCATCGCACGGAATCGTCCGCAGGTTCTGGCGGCCGATGCCGATCATCGCCACCGCCTTCGGCACCGCCATGTGAACCTGGTCGGAGGCATAGATCACACCCGGCACCGCCGCACGCAGTCCGCGCTCATTGGCAGGAATCTCTGCTTCCCTGGCCATGGTTAACCCCATCAGATTGGCCGCCGATCCGCCCCCTGTGAGTGTCCCGGAGAACCCAACGCATCCCACCGCCTCGGCCAGCCAGCGCACAACTGTCCGCTCGATCGTGATGCCCGACGGCGACGACCGCCATGCCGTCATATTCTGGTTCAGGATCGAGGCCAGCAGATCGCCCAGAGCCGCCACAGGCTCGCCGGGCCCCTGTACGTAGCCGTAGAAGCGGCCGTTCTGTGCCCGTGTGTGTGCCAGTACATCCCGCAGCGCTGTCAGCGCCTTTGCTCCGACACCGTGCTCGGGCAATTCCGTTGAGAACAGCCGTTCACACTCTGTACCGCTTGTCGCGGGAAATATTGCACGTGAATCAAGTGTGCCAATCCAATCAGCGGAAAGGTCCGTAATGCTGGCGGCCAGTTGTCTGAATTGTTCGGGAGAAATATCGAGAGGATCCATGCGCGATGATTCTAATCAAGCCTCAGCCGCTGTTCACGCAATCACCGGCACGTCGGCCACGCCCACGGTTCCAAAAATGCGGCGATAGCGCTCGACTTCGTCCTCTGGACCAAGCGCCTTGGCATAGTTATCGGACAGCTTGACGGCAGGCCTTCCCTCCACATCCGACACCTTGCAGATCAAACTCACCGGATCGAATTCACTGCCGCCGGCCGGGTCGCAGCCGCGGAAATCGTTGGTGAGCAAGGTTCCCCAGCCGGCGCTGAACCGGATCCGCCGTTCCGGATTCCATTTCCGCGGATCCAGAAAATCGGCGGCGCTACGAAACTCCTGCGGAGTCATTCCCCCCATCGGCACTCCGTTGAAATAGGCGTGCAAGCCGAGGATTTCGTCCACGTCGAGGGCGTCGGACGCGATCAGCAGCTTGTCGTGCGGACTGCGCCCGCGTTGCTTCAGCCACTCGATGTACTCATCGCCGGCGATATAGGGATCTTTGCTGTCAACGCGCTGGCCGGTCCAGTCCGCCGCCCAATCCGGCGCGCCTTCGAGAAACTGCGTGGTTCCGAACGTGTCGGGGAGCATGATGAGCAATGCTCCACCGTAGGTTTTCTGCCACAGCTCGAGAACTTGATACTGCGATGCTTTGAGCGCCCGGTCATCCGGAGCGAGCGCCGCCACCACCATGGGAATCTCATGCGCATTGGTGCCGATGGCCTCCAGGTCGTGTTTGTGCGCGAGAAATGCGTTGGACGTCCCGATGAAACTGTCGCTGAGATTCGTCGCCATCGCGTTCACGACGTACTCCTGCCACAGAAAACTATGCCGCCGCCGTGTGCCGAAGTCCGCGACATGCAAGCCTGGCACATCGCGCAGCTGTTGGATTTTTCCCCACAACTTTGTCTTTGCCCGCGCATAAAGAATATCGAGCGCAAACTCTCCCAGCTTGGCCAGCGCCGCGCGCGTCTTCAGTTCGTCGATGATCGGGAGCGCATACAACTCCCACATCGTGGTCTCGGTCCACAGACCGTCGAATTCGAGGTGAAACTGGCCATTGCGCACCGACAACTCGTAGTCCGACAACCGGAAGTCCTGTTCCAGCCATGACAGGAATGCGGATTCAAAAATCCCGCGTTGCCCGTAGAACGTGTTACCGGCTAGCCACACCAGTTCCGACTTGCGGAATCGCAGGCCTCGCACATGGTCCATCTGACGACGCAATTCTTCAGTGCCAAACATCTCTGCCAGCCGCACCGAAGTCGTCCGGTTGTAGAGAGAAAACGACACCCGCGTCTTCGGATAATGCTTCCAGATGAACTGGAGCATCAGCAGCTTGTAGAAGTCGGTATCCAGCAGTGACCGAATGACTGGATCGAGCTGCCAGTTGTGGTTATGCGCGCGCTCTGCAAAATTGACGATCATGCGGAAAGAGCCCGAGCCACCAGGCCGCTACAATGGCTTGCCCCGGCTCGACTCTAGCGATTCTATCGGATTGGCCGTCGGTTGACGCGCAAGGAACGGTTCGTCGCAACGGCGGTGTATCCTTGGGAAATTAACGGGCACACATGGCCATTCATATGACAAGCATACTGCGGAGCTTACTCCGGACGGTCATCCTGTACTTGTTGGCTTCAGCTGCGTTGTCACAGACGACGAATCCGGCTGCTTCAAGTCAGCAAACTCCAGGGGGCACGGGATCGTCGGGCCATTTGCGGATCGCCCTGACCTTCGACGACCTCCCGGCCCATGGATCTGTGCCTCCAGGAACAACCCGGACCGAAGTGATCTCCAAAATCGCCGCCGCCCTCAAGCAGGCGAAAGTGCCTCCTACCTACGGTTTCGTCAACGGCAACTGGCTGGATCAGCACTCTGACGATGTTTCCGCCTTGCAGGCCTGGCGGGATGCCGGGAATCCACTTGGCAACCATACCTGGTCGCACATGAACCTGAATCAGCATTCGCTGGAGGAATTCGAAGCCGACACTACGAAGAATGAGCCACTGCTTGCAAAATGGAAAGACAACGACTGGCACTGGTTCCGCTTCCCCTTCCTGGCCGAAGGCGACACCGCGGAGAAGCGCGCCGGAGTCCGCGCGTTCCTCCTGCAGCGCGGCTACAAAATCGCCGGCGTAACCATGAGCTTCGCCGACTACATGTGGACTGAGACCTACGCCCGCTGCCGAGCCAAAGGCGACTCTCAGGCAGTCGCGCAGCTCGAAAGCAGCTTTCTGAAATCGGCCGAGGACAACATTGGCCACTATCGCGCCATGTCACATTCGCTATTGGGACGCGACATTCCCTACGTGCTCCTGATGCACGTAGGCGTTCTCGACGCGGAAATGCTTCCCCGCGCTCTTGACCTCTATCGTTCCAAAGGATTCGAATTCATCACGCTCGAAGAAGCCGAGCGGGACCCGTTTTACACGCAGGATACCGACCTGCATCTGGCGCCCGCTCCCGACATGCTGGAGGGAGCTTTGGCCGAGCGCCATCTATCCGTGCCCGCAGCCCCAGCGATCGCCGTTCACTTCGATAGCCTATGCCGGTAGGCAGCGGTCACTGAAGTGACAATTGAGTTCGGACGCCTTTCGGTTCCCCCTATGGCGCATTGTCACCGCTTCTCCGCCACCCATTTCCCCACGCGTTCCTGCAGTAATTCCAAGGGCAACGCCCCGTCGCGAAGAACGGCATCGTGGAATTCCCGAACATCGAATTTCGGGCCTAATTCTTTCTCCGCCTGGCGGCGCAGTTCCATGATCTTCAACTGTCCCATCTTGTAGGCGAGCGCCTGTCCCGGCCAGCTGATGTAGCGATCGACTTCGGCCAGAGCCTGTGTCGGAGCATGCGCGCGAAAATATTCCTGGGCTTGCTCGCGCGTCCAGCCCATGGCGTGAATGCCGGTATCGATCACCAGCCGCGCCGCGCGGAAGCGCTCGCTGGCGAGTTGTCCGAACTTGTTGTACGGATCGCGGTACACACCAAGTTGCACTCCCAGCGACTCGGCATACAGGGCCCAGCCTTCGCCGTAAGCACTGTTGCCGTAAAACTTGCGAAATTCCGGCAGGCCTGCCTGCGACCGCGCCAGCGAATTCTGGAAAATGTGTCCCGGTACTGCCTCGTGCAGCACCAGCGATTCTTTGTCGTATTTGACCTGCTTTTCCGGCTGGTACGCTCGCAGGTTGAACCAGCCCGGCGCGCTGCCGTCCGGCGCCGGAGGCTGCGCATTCGAGGCCTGCGATTGCTCGCGGTCCTCCGGAATTGCGCGGATACCGTACAGCAGCATTGGAATGTGTTTGAACTGGCCGGGCAGCTCTGGCTCGATGATCTTCGCGGCATTCCGGCAATAGGCGAGCATCTCATCTTTCGAGTGGAAGCGCTGCTCCGGATCGTCGGCCAGCTTCACCTCCAGTTCGCTCACGGAACCCTGGAAACCAGTTTGCCGCGCGATCGCCAGCATCTCTTTTTCGATACGATCGACTTCCGCCAGCCCGATCTTGTGAATCTCCTCGGGGGTTGCATTGGTTGTGGTCAGGCGGCGGATCAGGATGGCATAGTCATCTTTCCCATTTTTGATGCTCGAAATTCCGACTGTCGGCCGCGCGTGCGTCGCATAGGTCGTCTGCATGTACGCGAGCAGCTTGCGCCATGCCGGACGAAAGTCATTCTCATAGGCGTCTGTTCCCTGCTTGCGTAGCCGGGCACGATCCGCCTCGGGAATACTGCCCGGCATCTTCTTCAGGAACTCCAGCAACGCGGATTGCGAAGCGTCCTGCCCGACCTGCACCTTCAGCTGATCGATGACCAGATCGACCACGATCTTCGGCTGCGTGATGCCCGCCGCGATCGCTTCATTCATGATTTCGATGTTCTGATCGACATAAGCGGGGATGGCATGCAGCCGCACAATGATGTTCTCGCAATCTTTGACCGTGAACGCCGGCATGCGGTCGATCGTCGTATAGACGCGGTTGTGAGACCCATACATCTGTCCAACGCGCAGCAAGTGCGTCTCGAGGTCCATTGCGTCGAGCGTCGTGCGCAAGTCATAGCGAAGCAGTTCGACGCTGAGGCGGTCCTGGTCCGACATGTCATCGAGCGAAAACTTCCCCAGCCGATCAAATCGCGCCTGCAGGTGCACCCGATGCGCTTCGCGCCCGGCTTTCGACAGATCCGTCCAGCGATCGTCATACTCATGCCGTCCGACATTGGTGGCGAACTCGGGCTCGTCACGCAGCCGCTCCTCGAAATAGTCGGAGAAGAACTTCGCCAGTTCAGGCGAAGGTTTTGCTTGTCCCACAGCGGGCAGGACCCAGGCTGCTACCAAGAGAACAACGACAAAACTCTTAACCACGCGGGACACAGGGGAGCACGGAAAAAAACAAAGTGAAGCAGATCGATGCGGCCTCAGGGCTTTGGACATAGGCAAAGAATTCTATACCCCGTGCTCCCCCGTGCGCTCTGTGGTTCAAGGTTTGGTTTTGGTTTTGATTTTGATTTCACCTCTGCAATCTGCAATTTCCCAGTGCAATCGGGATCCCTCGCAAAAAACCGCTCGGGATTTCGGCAGCAGGCTCCCGGCCTCGCCTTGGCTCGGCCTCACGCCTGCAAAGCGCCTCAACTTCTGCAATCTGACTTCTGCCTTCTGACTTCTTCTCCTGCTTCGTGATATTTTCAATATTCAGCCAATGATCCGCTCTTACAGAGGCGTTACCCCGCAAGTCCCAACTACTGCCTACGTCGACGAATCCGCTCAGCTGATCGGTGATGTCATCCTCGGCGAGCACTCGAGCATCTGGATGAACGCCGTTCTGCGCGGTGATGTGCACGAAATTCGCGTCGGCCACTACTCGAATATCCAGGATTGCAGTGTGCTCCACGGCATGCTGCAGCAATACGGCGTCTACGTCGGCGACTATGTCACGGTGGGCCACAATGTCGTCCTGCACGGATGCAGGATCGAAGACCGCTGCCTGATCGGGATGGGCTCGATCATCCTGAACGGCGCGGTCATCGGCAGTGGCTCCATCATCGCCGCCGGCACGCTGATCCCGGAGAAGACCATCGTCGAACCGAATTCACTCTGGATGGGCAGCCCCGGCAAGTTCCGCCGCACGCTGGAAAAAGATGACGCGGCGACGATTCTTCGCTACGCCGAGAATTATCTGGGATATAAGAAGTCGTATTTAATGGAAAGGAAGTAGTCAGGAGTCAGTAGCCAGGAGTCAGCGATGCAGTCCGGCTGTTGCTTTTTGCTGACTACCGATTCTTGACTACTGACTCCTGATGATCAAATCTCCCCGCGGAACCCGCGACCTGCTCCCGCCGGATACGGCGCTGTGGAATTTTGTCGAAGCGGCCGTTCGCGAAGTGTTCGGCGCGTACAATTTCCACGAGATTCGGACGCCCATTTTCGAGGCGACAGAGCTGTTTGCGCGTGGCGTCGGAGAAGAGACCGACATCGTCGCGAAAGAGATGTTCACGTGGGAGGATCGCGGCCGCGCTGAGAGCGACAAAGGTCAGTCGTTGACTCTTCGCCCAGAAAACACCGCGGGCGTCGTTCGCGCCTACATCGAGCACAAGCTCTGGGATCGCGGACTGAACAAGCTTTTCTATATCGGCCCGCAATTCCGCCGCGAGCGGCCGCAGAAAGGACGCTATCGCCAGTTCTACCAGATCGGCGCTGAGGTTATCGGTCCGGCAACCTCCGGCAGCGAGTCGCCTGCGCGCGACGCCGAGATTCTCGAACTGCTCGCCACGCTGCTCGACCGCATTGGCATCACCGGATGGGCGCTCGAACTGAATTCCGTCGGCTGCCCCGCCGATCGCGTTAAGTTCAACGAAGCCCTGCGCAAGGCACTTGAACCGGTTGTCGGCAAGATGTGCGACGACTGCAAACGCCGCGCCGTCACCAACCCGCTGCGCGTCTTCGACTGCAAAGCCCCCGAAGACCAGCCCATCATCGACAAACTGCCGCGCATCTCGCAGTTCCTCGACGAATCCTGCCGCAAGCACTTCGAAGAAGTGAAAGAGATTCTGAGATCGGTGGGTGTCGAGTTCCGGGAAAACGACCGCCTCGTCCGCGGCCTGGATTACTACACGCGCACCGCGTTCGAGTTCACGCATGGAGCGCTGGGCGCGCAGAACGCGATCCTTGGCGGAGGTCGGTACGACGGCCTGTCCGAAGCGCTCGGCGGACCTCCGGCGCCAGGCATTGGCTTTGCGATTGGAGAGGACCGCCTCGTTCTCTCGCTCAGCAAAGCAGTAGAAGACGTGCTTCGCAAGCCCGATGTCTATATTGCCCCGCTGGGTACCGGCATGAATCGCGAGGCCGCCCGCCTCGCCCGCGAATTGCGACGCAGCAACGAAGTCCTCGTCGTCGAACTCGGTGACGAATCCTTCCGCCTGAAGAAATCGTTCGAAGCTGCAGACAAAGTCGGGGCCCGCTACATCTTGATCGTCGGCGAAAACGAAGTGAAGGCTGGCGCATTCGCACTCAAACACCTCGCCTCGGGCAAGCAGGAAACTGTACCGCGCGCGGAACTGCCAAGGCGGATAGCGCAACCGAGCTCTTAGTCTCCTGTCCCGAGCTACATGCAGCCACAGCGAGTACAATCGTCCTCGTTGGAGCCCAACATGCGAACTCTCACTGTGCTGTGCGCCTTTGTCGCCCTTCTCAGTTTCGCCGTTGCCCAAACCCCACAGTCCAAACCAGTCTCGCCCTTCGAGCAGGAACTGATCGCCAACCAGAACCAGTTCATGCAGGCGCTCGAACAGAAAAACGCAGGATATGTCAAAGAGTCTGTGGCCGACGATTTCCATGGCATCGGCTCGAACGGAGACTTCTACGACAAGGAAGAACTTGTCGGCAGCGCCCAAGAAGGCATGCCGAAAGGTCTGCGCGTATACGATATCGTCGTCGTCCGCCTCAACGAGGAAAGCGCGGTCGTCAGCTACAACCTGATCGTCCCGGGAAGCCGATTGCGCTATCGCCACATGAGCGACACCTGGGCCAAGGACGGCGGGAAATGGAAGCTGAAGTTCCAGCAGATCACAGCCAACCTGTGGAGCGCGACAGATTTTGACTGAGGTCTTCGGTAGCCCGTAGTCGGAAGTCGGCAACATTTTGCTGAACAGACTACCGACTACTGACTATCAGCGACTGTTGTGTTGACTTGTCTTCCGTCCACCATCTACCATTCGCGCCGGGGCGTGACATTCCTCACGCGTACATTTCAACACGAGGTGTTCCATGAATCGTGCCTTCGCCGCTCTCCTCGTTACCGTCCTCCTCACCACAGCAGCCTTCGCGCAGATGGCGCCGCCGAAGCCCGGCCCGGAACTCAAGAAACTCGACTATTTTGTAGGTAATTGGGCCTCCACGGGAGACATGAAAGCTGGCCCCATGGGTCCAGGAGGCTCCATGACAATGCAAACAGACGCCAAGTGGATGGATGGCGGTTTCTTTGTTGTGATGAACAACAGTTACCAGAGTGCATCGATGGGGAATGGAACTGGCATCTCGTTTCTCGGATACGACCCGCAGGAGAAGGTCTACACGTATTACGAGTTCGACAGCACTGGAGAAACGGTTCATGCCAACGGCACGGTCGATGGCGATACCTGGACCTGGCTCAGCGATATGAAGATGGGGCCGCAGACGATGAAGACCCGGTACATCGAGAAGATCTTGTCGCCGACTTCTTATACCTTCAAATTCGAAATGTCGGCCGACGGAACGACCTGGAACACGATCATGGACGGCAAAGCTACGAAGAAGTAATCGTAAGACCGTTGTTGGTGTTGCGGTTTCAGACCGCTGAACTACGATTGAGCTTCGCGCGAGCGAAGCTCAATCCCTGTTGCCTCACGCTGTAGTGTTGAGTGCAGTTCCTTCGTGAACCTTGGTGTCCTTCGTGGTGAGCAAGCTCTCGACCACAAAGAGCACGAAGGATCACGAAGGAGAACCAAGAATCAATGAACCGGCCAGAACGCCTTTTTCAACTCGCCTTATTCCTCATCATTATTTGCGCTCTCACCCTTAACGCCTATGCCGCCGACCAGGTCAAGGTTGAAACCGGGACCCTTGTCGGCGCCATGAATACCGACGGCACCGTCCGCATGTTCAAGAACGTTCCTTTTGCGGCTCCTCCGGTTGGCAACCTGCGCTGGAAAGCTCCACAACCCGCGGAAAGGTGGACGGGCGTGCGCGCCGCCGACAAATTCGGCCCGGCTTGCCTGCAAACCAACGTTTTCGGCGACATCTATTTTCGCGACGCGCAACCGAGCGAAGACTGCCTCAACCTCGACATCTGGATTCCTGCCAAGCCCTCGACTCCCGGCAAGATCCCCGTCATCCTGTGGTACTACGGCGGCGGCTTCGTGGCCGGGAGCGCCTCTGAGCCTCGCTATGATGGCGAGGCTCTGGCGAAGAAAGGCGTGATTGTCGTCAACTCGAACTACCGGCTCGGCGTGTTCGGGTTCTACTCCCATCCCGAACTCAGCAAGGAATCCGGCCACAACTCCTCTGGCAACTACGCCCTGCAGGACCAACTCGCTGCCCTGCAGTGGGTCGTAAAGAACATCGCTGCCTTCGGAGGCGATCCCAAAAACATCACGATCGCCGGCGAGTCCGCCGGATCGTTCTCCGTCTGCGCCCAGATGGCCACATCCCTCTCACGAGGCCTTTTCCAGAAAGCGCTCGGCGAAAGTGGAGCGTTCTTCCCCTCGCACAAAGACCCCGATGGGTGGCTGAAGCCTTTGGCCGAAACCGAGCAGTTTGGCGTGAAGTTTGCCGAATCGCTGGGCGCGAAGTCGCTCGCGGAAATGCGCGCGAAACCCGCCGAGGAACTCCTGCAAGCCGCCGCCAAGCTGAACCGCGGATTCGTCTTCGGCCCCAACGTCGACGGCTACTTCTTCACCGTCGATCCCGGCATCACTTTTGCTGAAGGCAAGCAGGCACGCGTGCCTTTACTCGCCGGATGGAATGCCGACGAAGGCAAGATCAATGTCCTCTTCAACCCGCAGAAGCCTACCGCGAAAAGTTTTGAACAGCAGGCGAAAGAGCGGTTCGGCGATCAGGCGGCAGAATTCC
>Ga0335084_10003876_pt1 | contig 14701 bp, 12 predicted proteins | sample Lox_Sample_44_FD_206721 | JGI IMG/M metagenome (GOLD analysis project Ga0335084, IMG submission 206721) | Soil microbial communities from Loxahatchee National Wildlife Refuge, Florida, United States - Lox_Sample_4.4 | ecosystem: Environmental > Terrestrial > Soil > Wetlands | place: USA...
CCGCATGGCTGATGGTTTCGACGGGGTCGGCCGAACGGACTCCCCCAAAGGAATCAGCGTTGCGGCGATGGCAATGATCCCCGCACGCTAGAGTCGGCCAGACTCGAATTCACAGTCAGTCGTCGGCTTTGCGGTCCCGGCCCGGAGACCCGAGCACCGCGGGGGCGACTGCGGACCGCATGTGCTGAAGATGGACCTGCAATCAATGGAATCGCCATCGGCGGCGGCGCGTGCAGCGGCCGCCGCGGTGGCCACGTCGGGGCGACGCGCATGCTGGGCCTGCTGAACCGCGCCCGGCGCACCGCTGAACCCGAGCGCCGGGGCTCGGGACGCTGGTTCACGCGCAGCGAAGCGATCATGGGCACCGCGATCCACGTCGAGCTGTGGCACGACGATCGCGCGGCGGCAAATGCCGCCATCGACGCGGTGATGCATGAGATGCACCGGATCGATGCGCTGATGAGCCACTACAAGGACTCGTCGGAGCTGTCGCGCATCAACCGCGAGGCTGCGCGGCGGCCGGTCGAGGTCGGTGCCGAGCTGTTTGGACTGCTGGCACGCTCGATCGAATTTTCCGAGCTGTCCGGCGGAGCCTTCGACATCACGTCGGCCAGCGCGGGCCACCTGTACGACTACCGCCGCCGCATCCGGCCGAATGATGACGAACTGGCCGCGGCACGCGAGGCGATCGGTTATCGGCACCTGCTGCTCGACCCGGCGCAGCGCACGGTAGGGTTCGCGCATAAGGGCGTGCGTATCGACCTCGGTGGTTTCGCGAAGGGCTATGCGGTCGACAACGGTGCAGCAATTCTCGCGCGCCACGGCGTGCGCCACGCAGTCGTTGCCGCCGGCGGCGACAGCCGCGTGCTGGGTGACCGGCGCGGCCGGCCCTGGATGGTCGGCGTACGCGATCCGCGCCGCGAGGGCGAGGTCGTCGCGCTGCTGCCGCTCGAGGACGCGGCAGTATCGACCTCCGGCGACTATGAGCGCTTCTTCGACGCCGGCGACGAGCGCTGCCATCACCTGATCGATCCGACGACAGGAAAGTCGCCGCACGCGGTGCACAGTGTCACCGTCATCGCCTCCGACGGGCTGACCAGCGAAGCCCTGTCGAAGACGGTCTTCGTGCTCGGTGTCGAGCGCGGGCTGCAGATCGTCGAGTCGGTGCCCGACGTCGATGCCGTCATCGTGGACGCCGCCGGCAGGCTGCACGCGTCGGCAGGGCTTTCCGTCTGTGCGACGGCGCACGGCAACTCATGACTTCGGCCTAGCGCCGTGATGCGACCCTTCAATCAACCCGACAAACCGCCGTTACATCGAGCAATCGACGACGGCGCGCGGCCGACACAATCCGCGCGTCCCATGCCAACGCAGCCACCAGCCCCAATGAGGCAGCCATGAGGGACTTCCATACTTCTCGATCGGCCACTGGATTCGCGCTCACGGCTCTTGCCGTGCTGGTGTTCGCGGGTTGCTCCGGCGACTCGACGACCGACAGCAAGCTGCTCGTCGCCGGCGACGTGCCGATTGCCTATGCCAAGCGCTCGACGAAGCTGAACACCAATCCCACCAACGGCGCCCCGTTCGCCGAGGGGGGTGACCTGATCATCCGCGAGCGGTCTTCGCCGAGCGCGCGCGAATTCAACGTCACGGCGAATATCACGCAGGGCAAGGGCGACGTGTCCGACCCCGAGGTGTCGTACGACGGCAGGAAGATCGCGTTTGCGATGCGCTGCCCGACCAGCAACACGTCGGTCGTTGCGGGCGTCCCGGCGTGTACCGGCCGCTGGAACCTGTGGGAGTACGACACGACCCAGGGGCTTGACAAGGGCACCTTCCGCCGCATCACCAGCTCGACGACGGATGACGACGTCGATCCGGCGTACCTGCCGGCCGACCGCGGCTACGTGTTCGCCTCCAACCGCCAGACGACGACGAAGTCGCAGGCGCTGGGCCAGACCTACTACGCGGTCGACGAGTACGAGCGCGAGCGCGTCTTCAACCTGCACACGGTCGACCGCAACGGCGGATCCGTCACGCAGATCTCGGTCAATCAGAGCCACGACCGCAACCCGGTCGTGCGTCCCAACGGCGACATCATGTTCTCGCGCTGGGAGCACGTCGGCCCGCGCAACCGCTTCGCAATCTTCCGCGTCAAGCCGGACGGCACCGACATGTTCGTGCTGTATGGCGCGCACAGCCCGGGTAACAGCTTCCTGCACCCCCGCGACATGGACCCGAGCGGCCCGTACAAGGGCAAGGTGCTGTCCGACCTGATGCCGCTCTCGGGGACGCAGGAAGGCGGCGCGCTGATGCTGATCGACGCCGCCAACTACTCGGAGCAGAACACGCCGGCCAACGCGCAGGTCGCCGCCCAGGGCGGGCAGGTGCAGTGGACCGAGAAGGAAATCGATCTCGGCCGTGGCCTCTCTGAGTTCGGCCGCATCACAGCGCCGTTCCCGCTGTGGGACGGCACGAACCGCGTGCTGCTCGCGTACCGGCCGTGCGAGGTGACGCGCAACGGTGTCGTCGTGCCGTGCCTTTCGCTAACCGATGCCGAGCGCGCGATGCTCGCCGACGACACGATGTCGCGCGCGCAGCGCGCGCTGCTGCCGGTGCAGGACAACGCCCCGGCGGTGTACTCGATCTACATGTTCGACCCATCCAAGCAGACCTTCCTGATCGTCGCCGCTCCGCCACCGGGGTTCATGTACACCGATCCGGTCGCGATCCAGGCGCGTCCCGAGCCCAATGCGACACAGCCGACCGTGGTCGACGAAACGCTGAAGGCGCAGGGCATGGCGCTGATCGAGGTGCGCAGCGTGTATGACACCGACGGTCTCGACCGCATGGGCGACTCGATGCTCGCCGCGTCCGACCTCGGCAGTGGCTGCACAGTGTCGATTCCCAAGACTGCGCCGGCGGACGCTGCCGACACGCGCTCGCGCGTGCCGGACATCGCGCGCCTGAAGGATCCGGCCGACGCCGCTTACCGCTGCTCGCCGGCTTACTTCATTCGCGCCTTCCGCGCCGTTGCGCCGCAGGCCGGCATGACGGGCATGCGGCAGGCCATCGGCGAGACCGAGTTCGAGCCGCAGCAGATCCTCGGGTATGCGGCGGTCGAGCCCGACGGCTCTTTCAAGCTGCAGGTGCCGGCGGATACGCCGCTGGGATTCGCCGTTCTCGATGCCAAGGGCCGCGCGATCCAGACGCACCTGAACTGGATCCAGGTGCGCCCCGGCGAACGCCGCACCTGCGACGGCTGCCACAGCCCGCGTCGTGGTGCATCGCTGAACTCGGGGGCGATCGTCAATGCGGTCCCGCAGACCTGGCTCGGCGCGATGGCGTCGGCGCACCAGTCCGGCGAGACGATGGCCTCGACGCGTGCCCGCCTCGACGCCACGGTGCTCAACCTCGGCGCGGACCAGGTCCATGCCGATCATTGGGCCGATACGGCGCAGAACGGCGTCACCGCGCGGCCCGCCATTACCGTGCGCTACACCGGCAACGCCAACACCGCGGACGACCTCGCGACGCCGGCACCCACGAACGGGATCATCAACTACCCGGACCACATCGCGCCGATCTGGACGCGTACGCGCGGCCTCAATGGCGCAGACACCTGCACCAACTGTCATGCCGACACCACCAAGCTCGACCTGCGTGCCAACGTCGCCGGCAGTGGGCGGCTGGTGTCCTATGAGGAACTGCTGGTCGGCGATCCCGTGATCGACTCGGCGACCGGAAAGCCGGTTACCCGCCTCGAAGACGGCGTCCCGGTCGTGGTACGCAATACACCGCTGGTGGACAACATGGCCGGCAACGCGCAGGGCATGACGCGTGCGAGCCGCCTCGGCGAAATCATGTTCGGTGAGCAGCTGAAGGCGTCGGCCGAGGCGCGTAACGTGCATCCGAATCCGCCGGCGACTGCGCCCGACCACTCGACGTTGCTGAACCTCGCAGAGAAGCGCCTGATCAGCGAGTGGATGGATCTCGGCGGCCAGTACTTCAACAACGTGTCGGTCAGCAACAGTCCGGCGCGCACTGCAACGGCGCTGTCGCGTACCGCGTTCGATGCGACCGTCTATCCGGTGATCCAGGCGAACTGCATCACCTGTCATCAGCCGACCGGCAACAGTGGCGCGTCGCAGACCACCACGTCATTCCTGCGCAACCGCTTCGTGCTGACCGGTGACGTCGAAGGTGACTACAACGTCACGCTGACGATGATCTCCGACACCTGCAATGCGGCGTCCAATGCACTGCTCGTGCGGCCCTCGACCGTGCCGCATCCGGCCGGTGCCATAGGGCAGACGACGGCTGTGCTGCCGAACGGCAGCGCGGGCTACGGTGCGATCGCCGCGTGGATCAGTTCGGGTTGCACGCCGCCATGACGGAGACTTCGGCGGGGGCGCCCTCTCGGATTCGTCCGGCCACCTGCGCGGTGGCCGGATTTCTTGCGCTCGTTCTCGCGGCGTGCGGGGGCGACGGCAACCCCCTGGACAATCCGCCCACGGTCCAGAACGCGGCGGTGACGAGCGGACAGAAGCTGTCCTTCATCTACTTCCAGAAGTGCATCCAGCCGATCTTCGTTGCGCAGCTGCAGATCAACCAGGGCGGCGCAATCTCTACCAACACCTGCGCCGCGGCGGGATGCCACGACAACGTCACCGGCACCGGCGGCGCATTCCGGCTGCTCGGCAAGGCGCAGATGGTCGACCTGTCTGATCCCGCCAACACGCCGGACGTGATCCGCAACACAGACATGTACAAGAACTACTACTCGGCGCAGGGAGAGGTCGTGTTCGGGGCGCCGCTGTCGAGCCGGCTGCTGACCAAGCCGCTGACCCTGAATGTGCTCCACGGCGGAGGTGTGATCTTCCTCAGCGAGAGCGATCCACACGTCATGCTGATCAAGTACTGGATCAGCCGCCCGATGCCGCAGGGCCATGACGAGTTCAGCTCCGCGGCCAACGGCATGTTCACGCCCGCGGACCCGAACACAGGCACCTGCAATACCCAATGACCTCATGCGGCGCGCAGACACAGTGGCAGAAGATGCTGGCGCGCGCAACGGCCTGCATTCTGCTGCTGCTCGGAACCGCCGCGGCGCCCGCGCTTGCGCAGGAGAAGGTGCAGATCACCGACCCGTACATCGAACTGCACACGGGTCCCGGGCGCGGCTATCCGGTCTTCTTCGTCGCCGAACGCAACGAGTGGATCGAGGTCCTGCTGCGCCATACCGACTGGTACAAGGTGCGGACGGCCAACGGCAAGGAGGGCTGGGTCAATCGCTCCCAGCTCGAGACCACGCTCACAGAAGCCGGGACCGCGAAGGTCTTTCGCGACGTGCTGCTGGACGACTACCTGCGGCGGCGGCTCGAACTCGGCGCCGCCTGGGGTCTGTTCGACGGCGAACCGATGGTGAAGATATGGACCGCCTATCGCTTCGCCGACACGCTCAGCATTGAAGCGACGGTCGGGCAGGTGCAGGGCACGTTTGCGGGGACCGAGCTTTGGAACGTCAACGTCAACGTGGAACCGTGGTCCGACCGCCGGTTGTCGCCGTTCTTCGGCGTCGGGCTCGGCCGCTTCACGAACATCCCGAACCTGAGCCTCGTCAGCGCGGTCGACACGACGGCGAACCTTGCGAATGCCGCCGTCGGCCTGCGCTATCACATCGCCGAGCGCTTCGTCGCCCGGCTCGATTACACGATCTACGCCGCCTACACCTCCGACAACGCGACTACTCAGTACCGCGCCGTCACGCTGGGCGTCGCCTTCTTCTTCTGATAACGGCACACCGATGCGAAACCGGCTCCTAGCACTTCCCCTCGTCGCCGCGATCGCGACCGCCACGAACGTCTCGTTCGCGCAGTCGACTCCTGCGGCTGACGCGAACCCGCCCCCGAACGAGCAGGTGATCGAGCCGACGGTGCCGCGCCGCGAAGTGCGCGTGCCGAAGATCCCGAGCAACGACATCATTCTCGGCGCTTACGTCGGCACGTACTCGAGCGAGGACTTCGGTGCCAGCCTGGTTTACGGCGCGCGCCTCGGGTATCACATTACCGAAGATTTCTTCGTCGAGGGCGTGTACGCCACGACCAAGGTCAGCGACGAGAACTTCCGGCAGATCCTCCCCGGCGGCATCTTTCCGAACAAGACGGAGACGCTCGATTACTACAACCTCTCGGTCGGCTACAACATCCTGCCGGGCGAGGCGTTTCTCGGGCGCAAGTACGCCTTTGCGCAGGCGCTCTATCTGATCGCCGGAATCGGCAGCACCAAGTTCCTCGGCCAGAGCTCCCAAACGATCAACTTCGGCCTTGGCTACCGCGTGTTCCTCAAGGACTGGGCCGCGATCCAGGTTGACTTCCGCGACTACATGTACTCGCTCGACCTTCTCGGCCAGAGCAAGTCGACGCAGAACCTCGAACTGACCGCCGGGTTGACCTTCTTCTTCTAGGCCATCGTCGTGACATACGCCACTCGACTCTCATCGACCCTGCGGCTCTTCGTTATGGCGGTGTTCGCGCTCGGCGTCGGCGCGACGCTCGCCGCGATCACACCTTCTGCCGGCGCGCCTGACTTCACGCTGCCGAGCCTGGACGGGCCGAACCTGCGGCTGCGGGAACAGCGCGGGCAGGTGGTGATGATCAACTTCTGGGCGACGTGGTGCGGCCCCTGCCGGGTCGAGATGCCGCATCTGGGCCGCCTGTACGACAAGTATCGCGGGTCGGGCTTCACGGTGCTCGCCGTCAACATCGACGAAGACCCGCATAAGGCCGCGCAACTCGCACGCCAGCTCGGCATGCGCTTTCCGGTGCTGCTCGACACCGACAAGAAGGTCAGCCGCCTCTACGACCTCGGGACGATGCCGTCGACCTTTCTGGTCGATCGCGATGGGCGCGTGCGCTACGTGCACCGCGGCTACCGCGACGGTTACGAGGACACCTACGACAGGCAGATCCGGGAGTTGCTGCGCGAATGAAATCCACTCCAACACTTCCGGGCGGCACGCTGCGTGTCGTTGCGTTCAGCCTGGCCACCTGTGTTCTGTCCGCGTGCTCGCTGCCAGAACCCTGGGTCAAGCCCTACGAGCGCGAGCGGCTCGCCGACCCGTTGATGAAGTATCAGCGCGATCCGCTGTCGGCCAAGGACTTCGAGCACGCGCACGACGTGCGCGAGGGCGCACGCGGGGGCACCGGCGTGCAGGGAGGCGGTTGTGGCTGCAACTGACGTCAGCCCGACCGAGCGCTGCCGGCGCGCATTGCGGCGTGCTCAGCTCAGACTGCTCTCGCTGGGGGGGCGCGGCGATGGCGTCCGCGGAACGGTCGCGCTTGCCAGCGCGCATCTGCTGGGTGCGCTGAGCGGCCTGCTCGCCACCGGCGACGTCAACGCGGCCGACCTTCCCGAGGATCGCGTCGACGTCATGCTGCACAGCTTCAACGGCGGGGGCGTCGACGCGTGGGGCCCGGCGATCCTGATCCGCAAGAACATTCTGGGCAAGGTGTCGCTGCTCGGCACGTACTACGCGGACATCGTCAGCAACGCGTCGATCGATGTCGTCACGACCGCCAGCCCGTACCACGAAACGCGCAACGAATTCGGCTTTGGCGCCGACTATGCGGTGCGCGATTCTGTGCTGACCTTCCTCGCGTCTCGCAGCACCGAGCCCGACTACATCGCGAATGCGTTCAACTTCGACGTCAGCACCGAGACCTTTTCCGGCATGACGACGGTCGGGCTCGGCTACACCTATGGGTCCGACGATGTCGGCAAGAAGGGCGAGGGATTCTTCGACCACGCCACGCATTACCGCTACCGGCTCGGCGTGTCGCAGATACTTACGCCGACGTGGCTGGCGAATGCCAACTTCGAAGTCGTCTCGGACAGCGGCTTCCTGGCCAGCCCATATCGTGTCGCGCTCGTTTTCGGCGCCGCGGTGCCCGAAAGGCTGCCGGGAACGCGGACCAGCCGGACGCTGCAGTTCCGCCTCATCGGCGAGGTGGCACCCACCTTGTCGGTGCGTGGCGAGTACCGCTATTTCTGGGACACGTGGGACATCCATGCCCAGAACTTCGGTGTCGGAGCGGCATATCGCATGGGCGAGAAGTGGCTGCTCGACGGCTATGCGCGCTATTACACGCAGAACGGCGCACTGTACTTCACGAACAACGCGACCTCCGAAACGCAGTACGTCACGCGCAACCGGCAGCTGAGCCCGTTCAGTTCCTGGACGGCAGGCGCGAAGGTGACGTACGCGCTCACCGGAGTGCCCGGCCGCTACCAGGTCTTCCTGAATGGGGCGCTCGAATACTGGAAGACCGACTACAGCGAATTCACCGATCTGCGCACCGGCAACCTGTACTCGTACAGCGCGGTGTTGTCGCAGGTCTTCGTGACCGTGATTTTCTGAGTGAGGACAACAGCATGTCGACACGCCGCCTGCTGATCGCTGCCCTGCAGTCGATCGCATTGCTGTCGTCGGCCGCAACGGCGCAGACGCCGCCTGCACCGTCCGGCGCAGCCACAGAAACGCAGGGGGCCCCGAAGGCGGCAGCGCCATCGACGGCCAGCCTCGACGACCGAATCCAGGACACTAAGTCCGACGTGATCCGGCTCAATCGCGACCTGATGGTGCTGGAGGAGGAGCTGCTGTTTCCGGCGAGCACGCAGGTCGCCATTTTCGTGTCGATGGACGTCGGCAAGATGTTCTCGCTCGACTCGGTGTGGGTGAAGCTCGACGACAAGCAGGTCGCTGCATACCTGTACACGCCGGCGGAGGTCCAGGCGCTGCATCGCGGCGGGGTTCAGCGTCTGTACCTCGGCAACCTGCGGGCGGGCACGCACGAACTGGTGGCCTTCTTCACGGGCAAGGGCCCGCACACCCGCGACTACAAGCGCGGCGCGACGCTGAAGATCGAGAAAGGCACCGAACCGAAATACATCGAGCTGCAGATCAAGGACTCGACCGGCAAGCTGCAGCCGGAGTTCGAGGTCAAGGTCTGGCAGTAGCGGCATGGGCAACGGTGTGAAGCTCTGGCGCTGGACGCGGGCTGCGATTGCCGTCGCAGCGCTGGCGTGCTTCGCCCAGCTCGCACACGCACAGTCGACGGTCGACGCCGGCAAGTCATCGACGTCGTCGGGGTGGATGGACTGGCTGACGTCGATGGACTGGTGGCCGTGGCGCGGCGATGGGCGCCCCCCGGCACCCACCGGCGTGGAGTCTCCGCACTACGGCGACAGCCTGTTCTACTTCTTCCAGGGCCGCTATTTCACGTCTGTGACGCGCCTGATGGTGTCGCAGCAGTTCGGCCGCCTGTCGCCGCACGATGACGAGGCGGAAATCCTGCGCGGCGGACTGTTCCTCTCCTACGGACTGCATCGCGAGGCGGGAGAGGTCTTCGCCACGCTGATCCAGAAAGGCGCGAAGCAGCCGGTGCGTGATCGCGCCTGGTACTACCTCGCCAAGATTCGTTATCAGCGCGGGCTGTACCTCGAATCGCAGGACGCGCTCGGTCGCATCGAGAAAGCGCTGCCCGGCGCGCTCGAGGAGGACCGGGCACTGCTGCAGGCCAACGTGCTGATGGCCCGCGGCAACTATGCCGAAGCGAGCCGGGTGCTGGACACGCTCGCGAAGGGCCCGAACCCCAGCAGCTACGCGCGCTACAACCTGGGTGTGGCGCTGATCAAGAGCGGCGATCCAGCGCGCGGAACCACGCAGCTCGACGGCATCGGCAAGATGCCGGCCGTCACTGAGGAGTATCGGAGCCTGCGTGACCGCGCGAACGTTGCGCTCGGATTCGCGTCGCTGCAGGAGGGGCGCGGCGAGCAGGCGCGCGTGTATCTGGAGCGCGTGCGCCTGAGCGGAATGTTCTCGAACAAGGCGCTGCTCGGTTTCGGCTGGGCCGCTGCAGAGCAGGGGCAGATGAAGGTCGCGCTCGTGCCCTGGAGTGAACTGGCCGGGCGCACTCCACACGATGCGGCGGTCCTCGAGGCCAAGCTGGCGATGCCGTACGCGCTCGCCGACCTCGGAGCGAATTCGCAGGCCCTCGGCCTCTACCAGGATGCGATCGGTGCGTTCGATCGCGAAAACGCCGACCTGGACACCTCGATCGCCGCGATCCGCAGCGGCAAGTTGCTGGAAGGCCTGATCGCCAGCAACCCGGGCGAGGAGATGGGCTGGTTCTGGAACATTTCACAACTGCCCGAGATCGAGGGCCGGCCCCTGGGCGCGCACCTCGCGCACCTGATGGCTACGCACCCGTTCCAGGAGGCCTTCAAGAACTACCGTGACCTGCTGTACCTCTCGCGCAACCTGCAGCAGTGGCAGGACAGCCTCGGCGTGCTGCGAGACATGCTGGCGAATCGCCGTCAGGGCTACGCCGAGCGCCTGCCCCAGGTGCTCGCGCGTGAGCAGGCACTCAATCTGGAGGGCTTCGAGCGGCAGGGCACCGAGCTGCAGTCGGAACTCGAACGTGTCGAGCGCGAGGCCGACGTCGCCGCCTTCGCCACGCCTCAGGAGCGCGAACTGCAGGCGAGACTCGATCGCGTGCGCGAAATCCTCGAGCGCGCCGGCAACGATCCGGAGGTGGCCCCGGCGCGCGAGCGCTATCGGCGCGTCGCCGGCGCCTTGCTCTGGCAGCAGACCGACCAGTTCTCCGCGCGCCTGTGGAATGCAAAGAAGGGCATGCAGGAGCTCTCGCGCAATCTGGCGCAGGCGCAGCGCCTCGAGGCCGCCCTGTCGGCATCGCAGACCGACGAGACGGCGCGGCTCGAAGCCTTTGCGCAGCGCATCGATGCGTTATCCGCACGCGTCGATGCGATGGTTCCGCGTGTCGCTGCGCTTGCGCAGGAACAGCAGGTTGCCGTCCAGGAGCTCGCGGTCGCGGAGCTGCAGCAGCAGAAGGAGCGGCTGGCCGAGTACGGCACGCAGGCGCGCTTTGCGGTCGCGCAGATCGTCGATCGTGCCGCCGCGAAGGAAAGCAACCGTGCGCCCTAGGACCGCGCCGCGGGCAGCATCGGTTGTGCAGAGGCTCCCCAGGCTCGCAGCCGCGGTCGCCGCGGTGCTGCTCACGGCGTGCTCGATGCCGTGGAAGCGCTCGACCACCGGTCCGGAGCAGCCGACGCTGAAGACGCTGGCGTCGCGCCAGTATCCAGTCCAGCCCGATGCCGGCATCAGCGCGAACGAGGAAGACGCCGCGCGTGCCTACCGCGACTTTCTCGCGTCGGCGCCGCGCGAGCCGCAGAAGAAGGAGGCACTGCGCCGCCTCGGCGATCTCGAGATGGACCACGTCGATGCACGCTCGGCAGGTGGCGAAACGACGGGCGCCGCCGAGTACAAGGGCGCGATCGCGCAGTACCAGGATTTCCTGAAGACCTATCCGAACGACTCCGGCAACGACCGGGTGCTGTACCAGCTCGCCCGGGCGTACGAACTGAGCGGCGACCTGGAAACTTCGCTGGCGACGCTCGACAAGCTGGTGCAGCTCTACCCGACGACGCGCTACCGCGACGAGGCGCAGTTCCGTCGCGGCGAGCTTCTGTTTGCGCTGCGCGAGTATCCGAAGGCCGAGGCGGCATATCTGGTGACGATGCGCGGCGACAAGAACTCGCCGTACTACGAGCGTTCTCTCTACATGCACGGTTGGGCGCTGTACAAGCAGGGGCGCCTGGACGAGGGGCTGCAGTCGTTCTTCGGCGTGCTCGACCTGAAGCTCGCCGGACGTGGCAGCGAAAGTGACCTCGAAAAGCTGCCCGGGCTGACGCGGGCCGACCGCGAACTCGTCGAGGACACATTTCGCGTAACGAGCATCTCGCTCGCGAGCCTGCAGGGGCCGGCGTCGATTCCGCCGTACATCAACTCCGCCGTGCGCCGCGAGTACGAGTTTCGCGTGTACCAGCAGCTCGGTGAGCTTTACATCAAGCAGGATCGCGTCAAGGACGCTGCAGACACGTTCAGCGCGTTCGCGCAGCGCTCGCCGTCACATCCAGAGGCCCCGGTGCTGCAGGCACGCGTGATCGACATCTACGCGGCGAACGGCTTCGCCACGCTGGCGCTGGAGGCGAAGAAGCAGTACGTCACTCAGTACGGCGTGGGCAGCGACTATCAGCGCAGCAACCCGGAGGGGTGGACGCGCAACGCCGAGCCGCTGGTCAAGACCCACCTGGAAGAGCTGGCGCGCTACTACCACGCGAGCGCACAGAAGTCGAAGAAGACCGAGGACTACCAGGAAGCGGTGCGTTGGTACCGCGCCTACCTCACATCGTTCCCGGATGACCCGCAGGCTGCGCAGAACAACTTCCTGCTCGCCGAACTGCTGTTCGAGGACTCGCACTTTGCGGAGGCCGCCGTCGAATACGAGAAGTCCGCCTATGGCTATCCGGCGCACGCGAAGAGCGCGGATGCCGGTTACGCGGCGCTGCTTGCCTACGCGCGCCAGGGAAAGCGGCTGCCCGCGTCCGAAGTGCGACCAGTGCAGCTGGCCGCGGTAGACAGTGCGGAGCGATTCGGCAACGCGTTTCCGCAGGATCCGCGCGTGGCGCCGGTGCTGACCAACGCGGCTGAGCAGCTCTACGCGCTCAACGAGGGTGAGCGAGCTGCAACGGTCGCACGCAGAGTGCTGGCACTCGACCCGCCGGCGCCGGCGGAGCAGCGGCGCGTCGCCTGGACGGTCGTGGCGCACGCGTCCTTCGACAAGGGTGATTTCGCCGGCGCCGAGCAGGCCTACGTCCAGGTGCTGGCGCTGACCCCGGACAAGGATCCGGCGCGTGGCGCGCTGACGGAGCGGCTGGCGGCGTCGGTCTACAAGCAGGGCGAAGCGGCCCGCGCGCAGGGTCAGCTGGCCGACGCGATCGGCCACTACTCGCGGGTCGCAAGCGTCGCGCCTCAATCGCCGGTGCGTGCGACGGCGCAGTACGACGCCGCGGCGACGCAGCTGGCTTTAGAGGACTGGGACGGCGCGGCGCGCACGCTCGAGGACTTCCGCGCGCGTTATCCGAGCAGCCCGCTGCAGGGCGAGGTGTCGGCCAAGCTCGCCGTCGCCTACTCCGAAAAGGGCAGCTGGGCGCAGGCCGCGGCCGAGTTCGAGAAGCTCGCCGCCGCCAACAAGGACCCACAGCTTGCGCGCACGGGCCTGTGGCAGGCGGCCGAACTCTACGAGAAGGCCGGCGCCCGCGACTCCGCCGCGCGCGCTTTTGAGCGCTACGTGAAGCAGTACCCCGATCCGCTCGAGCCTGCGCTCGAAGCGCGCTGGCGCCTTGCTCGGGTTGCACAGGAGCAGGGCAACGTCGCACGCGAACAGGCGTTGATGAAGGAGGTACAGCGCGCGGACCTGACCGCCGGGGCGGCGCGCACCGAGCGCACGCGCTACCTCGGCGGCATGGCGACACTGGCGCTGGCGCGGCCGCTGGCAGACGACTATCGCAAGGTCGCGCTGGTCGAGCCGCTGAAACGGCAGCTCAAGCTTAAGAAGGACAAGATGGAGGTCGCGCTGAAGGCGTATGCGGCCGCCGCGGACTACGGCATCGCCGAGGTGTCGACGACAGCCACCTATCAGACGGCGGAGCTGTATCGCGACTTCGGCGCCGCGATGCTGAACTCGCAACGCCCGAAGGGACTGAAGAAGGACGAACTCGAGCAGTACAACGTGATGCTCGAGGAACAGGCCTTCCCGTTCGAGGAGAAGGCGATCGAGGTGCACGAGATCAACGCGCGGCGGACGGTCGACGGCATCTACGACAGCTCGGTGCGCGACAGCATCAAGGCGCTCGGGCAGCTGCGGCCGGCGCGCTACAACAAGGTTGAACGCGCGGAAAGGACGGTCGATGCGATCCGCTGATCGTCTGCCGGTGATATGCGGCCTTGTGGCCGCGAGCCTGCTGCTCGCGGGTTGTGCGGCAATCGGCGACGTCTTCTCGCCGGCAAAGCCCGAAGCGTCGGCGTCGGGGCAATCCACCGCGGCCAAGACCGGCGCTCCGGCGGCCTCGGCTGCAAAGCCCGCCGCAGCCGATGCCACGAAACCCGAAGCACCGGTCAACCCGGCTGCGCAGCGCAGCTTCGATGCCGCACGCCAAGCCCTGGTTGCGGGACGAACCGCAGAGGCCGAGCGGGGCTTCATCGCGCTGACTAAGTCCGACCCCGATCTCTCCGGACCGTACGCCAACCTGGGCCTCATCTATCGCCAGGCCGGCAAGACCGCCGAAGCTCGGGCCGCGTTTGAGAAGGCCGTCCAGCTGAGCCCGCAGCGCGCCGACCTGCGCAACCAGCTGGGCATCACATATCGCATGGCGGGGGACTTCGCCAAGGCGAAGGCGTCGTACGAACAGGCGATGGTCGTCGACCCCGCGTACGCGCCCGCCGTGCTGAACCTCGGCATTCTGTATGACTTGTATCTATGGGATGGCGTGCGCGCCCTCGAACTCTACGATCGCTATCTGCAGATGACGCCGGGTGGAGACGAGCAGGTGCAGCGCTGGGTCAGGGACCTGCAGAACCGGACGGCCCGCAAGGGCGAAGCGCCGGGCCGCCCCAAGCAAGCCAGTACCGCAGCGCGTGGCGCGGAGGTTTCCGGCGAAGCGCCGGGCCGCCCCAAGCAAGCCAGTACCGCAGCGCGTAGCGCGGAGGTTTCCCAATGAGTGCCGCCGCGCAAGGAGCAGGGATGAAGCGGCGTTTCTCCGGGCATTGCCCGCCCCTGTT
>Ga0335084_10003877_pt1 | contig 14699 bp, 8 predicted proteins | sample Lox_Sample_44_FD_206721 | JGI IMG/M metagenome (GOLD analysis project Ga0335084, IMG submission 206721) | Soil microbial communities from Loxahatchee National Wildlife Refuge, Florida, United States - Lox_Sample_4.4 | ecosystem: Environmental > Terrestrial > Soil > Wetlands | place: USA: Florida...
CGGACATGGTGAAGGCGGTGAGGGAGCTCGCTGCGAAGGGCTACCGCTAGAGCGGGTGATCGCCCCGGTGCCGTTCCTCTCCGTCGAGGGCCTCTCCAGGCGATTCGGCCCGACGCAGGCTCTGGATCGCGTCTCGCTCTCCGTGGACCGGGGCGCGATCCTGGGCCTCGCCGGCGAGAACGGCGCCGGGAAATCCACGCTCATCAAGATCCTCTGCGGCGTCCACCAGCCGGACGCCGGAACCGTCCTGCTCGACGGCCGCCCGCACCGGCCTCGCGACCCAGCCGAGGCGGAGGCTGCCGGAGTGAGCGTATTCCACCAGGAGATCCCCGTCTGCCCGGATCTCTCCGTGGCCGCGAACGTGTTCCTGGGCCCGCACATGCCCCGGCGCGGCCTCGGTCCCGACTGGAAGGCGATGGAGCGGCGCTGCGTCGACCTGTACGCGACGCTCCTGGGGGAGCCCATCGACCCGCGGCGGCTCGTCCGAGACTGCAGCGCCGCGGAGAAGCAGCTCGCCCTGCTGGTGCGGGTCCTCTCGCGCAACGCCCGGCTCGTCGTCCTGGACGAGCCCACCACCGCCCTCGCCCCGCCCGAGGTGGCGCGCCTCTTCACCATCATCCGGCGCCTCAGCGGGCAGGGGATCACCTTCCTCTTCGTCAGCCACATGCTCGAGGAGCTCACCCAGCTCTCCGACACCATCTGCGTGCTGCGCGACGGCCGCAACGTGGGCTCGCTCGTCCGGGAGGAGTTCGACCGGGCCCGGCTCTCGGAGCTGATCGCCGGCCGCACCCTGCGCACGGGGGCGAGGCGCGCCCCCGCCCGTGGCGGGGCCCCGCGCCTGGAGGTGAGGAACCTGGCGCTTCCGGGTGCCTTCGAGGACGTCTCCTTCGTGCTGGGCAGGGGAGAGATCCTCGGCGTGGCCGGGCTGCAGGGCTCGGGGCGCGCGGCCGTCGTGCGCAGCCTTTTCGGCGCGCCGCCCGCCGCCCGCGGCGAGATCCGGGTGGACGGCGTCCCCGTCCGCATCGCCCGGCCCCAGGACGCGATCCAGGCCGGGATCGGGCTGGTGCCGGAGGACCGCCAGACCCTCGGCCTGTTCGACGACATGGACGTGAAGGCGAACGTCTGCATGGCGGGGCTGGACGGCCTCTCGCGCCACGGCTTCCTCGACGTGGCCGGGCTGCGCCGCGTCGCCCGCAAGATGCGGGACGACCTCTCCATCAAGGTGGAGAGCGTGGACGCGCCGGTGCGCAGCCTCTCCGGCGGCAACCAGCAGAAGGTGCTCATCTCCCGCTGGCTGGCGCTCCACCCGCGGGTCCTCCTCCTCCTCGAGCCGACCCGCGGGGTGGACGTGGGATCGAAGCAGGAGATCGTGGACCTGGTCCTGGCCCTGGCCGCGGAGGGATGCTCCTGCGTGGTCGCCTCGACGGAACTCGACGAGCTCCTCGAGGTCTCCACCCGCATCCTGGTCATGAACCGCGGCCGCATGGCCGGCGAGCTGGACGGGAACACCGCCACGAAGGATCAGGTCATCCTGGCCGCCACCACCTGAGGAGGAGGCGACGATGGGCGAGGGCATCGAGGAGGTGGCGAGGAGGCGGACCGCCCTCCAGCGGATGTTCGGCCTGCGCGACTTCGGTGTGCTGGTGGCGGCCCTGCTCATCGGCGCGTTCTTCTCGGCCATCACCCCGATGTTCCTCACCTCCTACAACCTCTTCAACATCCTCCGCCAGACCGCCGAGCTGGGGATCATCGCCATGGCGATGACGGTCCTCATCGTCGCCGGCGAGTTCGACCTGTCGGTGGGCGCCATCTACGCGGTGGCCGGCGTGGTCACCGGGGTACTGGCCAGCCGCCACGACGTGAACATCTGGCTGGCGGCGACGGCGGGGATCGTCGCGGCGCTCCTGCTCGGCCTCCTCAACGCGATCCTCATCGCCACCACCCGCATCAACTCGTTCATCGCCACGCTCTCCACCATGATGGTCTTCCGCGGCGCGGCGATGGTGCTCTCGCAGGGCCAGCCCATCTCCTTCCGGCTCGACTTCTTCATGGACCTGTTCGGCCGCGCCGAGCTCTTCGGCGTGTTGCCGGTCCCGGTGGTCTGGTTCGCGGCGTGGGGAGCCTTCGCCTACCTGCTCCTGCACCGCACCACGTTCGGCGTGTCCGTCTTCGCCACCGGGGACAACCGGGAGGCGGCCGACCTCGCCGGTATCGAGACGGTGAAGGTGAAGACGGTGGCGTTCCTCATCACCGCGCTCGCCTCCGGCCTGGCCGCCCTCATCTCCCTCTCTTTCCTGAAGACCGTGACGCCCACGCAGGGGACCGGCCTGGAGCTGGAGGCGATCGCCGCCGCGGTGATCGGTGGCACCGCCATGTCCGGCGGGGTGGGGAGTATCCTCGGCACCTTCCTCGGCACGTTCATCATGGCCGAGGTTCGCACGGGGCTCGTGCTGCTCGGCACGGACGCCTACGTGCAGGACGCCTTCGTGGGCATGGTCATCGCGCTCGCCGTGATCGTGAACGTGCGGCTGAGCGCGCGGCGACGGTAGGTGGTCCGTCGCGCGCGGCGATGTCGTGGACGTGGTCGTCCACCGTCATCCCGTGTGGGTCGACGGACTCGGCCAGCCTCTTCCTCCGCCGGCCTGCCGCCGCCGGATGCTCGCCGCGTGGGCGAGCCGCGACTCCACGCGCTCCCTCATCGCCCGGCTCGCGCGCCGGATCTCCGCGGGCGCGAGGCCCATGGCCCGGCCCACCGCGTCGTCGAGCGCCCGCTGCGCCGGCCGCGCCAGCATCCCGGCGAGGTCGGTCGTGACGGGCGTCGCGAGGATGGCCCCGCGGAGCGGTCCGAGCTCGCGGGCGAGCGCGGCGAGCGTGTTCCGGGACGGCACGGGCGCCGCGGCGAGCACGCCCGTGTCCACGTCGGCGATGGCCTGGGCGCCGGTCAGCTGGCGGGCGCGAAGGTCCACGGCGAGGCGCACCGGCGTGGCGGAGAGCACGAGGGCGAGGATCCAGGCCTCGACGCCGTCGCGCGGCCAGAGGGCGTGCCACTTCTTGTCCTCCCACAGGCCGGCGTCGTTCAGGAACGCGAACGCCCGCGCGCCGACCTTCGCCGGGTAGAGGAGCGGAGCGGGGCCTCGTCCGGGAGCGAGGCGCCACCAGGTCTCGCGCTGCCGGCAGGTCGGCCGGAGGTGAACGCCGGCCGCCTCTCCCGCGAGGACGTAGGCGCGTGCGCCCTCCGACGGTCGGCCCGGAGGGGGCCGGAACAGGCGGCGCGCCGGCGCTGCCAGGGACGGCGCGGACGCCTCGCGCAGCGAGGCGAGCAGGGGGACCGTGTCGTCCCCGGCGAGGGACAGCTCGCGGTCGAGGAGCGCCGAGCGGAGGCGGTCGGCGCCCGCCGGCGCGAGGTGGAAGAACCCGTTGCAGCCGGTCTTCGTGCCGAACCGGACGTCGCAGACCGAGACGAGCGGGACGGACGCCGCCGGCGCGCGGGCGGGGGCGCGCGGGATGCGCACGCGCGGCGTGCTCGAGCCCCGGGCGAGCGCCGCGAGGTCGCGCGCCCCGAGCTCGCCGAGCGGGACGGACGCCTCGGCCGGCGCGGCGTCCGCGGCGCCGAGCGCCCACACCGCGAGGACGGTGTCGACCGAGGCCGCGAAGCTCCCGGCGATTCGCGAGCGCAGGCGCAGGACGAAGCCGCCGCGCGCGCCGGCATCGGCGACGAGCCGGGAAGCCGAGCGGGACACGTCGAGCGCGCGCGGCCAGACGAGCGCGGCGACGGGCGCGCGACGGATGGCGACGGCCGCGAAGTGGGCGGAGAGATCGGCGCCGGCGGGAAGGCCGGAGGCGCGGGCGGCGGCCCGCTTCTCCGCGGGCGCGAGCGCCTCGTGGCGGAGGAACGGCGGGTTCGCGAGGACGAGGCCCGCGGCCGGCCAGGGCAGGGCCAGGGCGTCGCCGGGCCGGATGCGGGCGCGGGCGCCGAGGAGCGCGAGGCGCGCCCGGGCGGCGCGCACGGCGAGGGGGGCGAGCTCGATGCCGTGGAGGACGAGGCGGGCCCCGGCGCGACGGGCGAGCACGTGGGCCGCGACGAGGAGCGCGCCGGCGCCGCAGGCGGGGTCGAGAACGGAGAGGCCATCGAGCGCCGCGGCGAGTCCGGGCCGCGGCTCGCCGGCGAGGAGGGCGTCGAGGGCCACGTCGGCCGGCGGTCCGCCGCGGCGGGCGGCGGCGTGGGCGAGGCCGGCGGCGGCGAGGAGGCGGGCCTCGGAGAACGGCGTGAAGAAGGCGCCGCGCGCGCCCGCGAGCGCGCGGGCGCACTCGCGCTCCAGGCGGTCGCCCTCGCCGAGCGCTGCCTCGAGGTCGCGAGCCGGAGCCGCGGGTGCGCTCACCGCGCGGCCTCGCGAGGCGCGAGCGGGACGTCGAGCACCGGCGCGCCGCGCGCCTCGGGGGCGTCGAAGTGCCACCACTCCATCGGGTTCACGCGGAAGCCCTCGGCCTCCATCGCCGCCCGGAGCCGGTCGCGGTTCTTCCTCGCCGGATCGGGCACGTCCTTCGCGCGGGCGTGGGCCGCGGCCGAGAAGGTGTCGAACTCGGTCGGCAGCGGCACCGGGCCTCCGTCCGGGCCGGCGAGGCTCACGTCGACCGCCGCCCCGCGGTTGTGGTTGGAGCCCTTCGCCGGGTCGGCCACGTACCCGGGCCTCGGCACGAGCTTCCACATCTCGCGCTGGACCGAGAGCGGCCGGTAGCAGTCCCAGAGGACGAGCCGCAGCCCCTGCTCGCGCAGGTGGGCGGCCGCGCGCGCCAGCCGGTCCGCGACCGGTGCCTCGAGGAGGCATCTCGCGCCGGCCGGGTACACGGCGCGGCCGAGGAAGTTGTGCGGCGTGGCGTAGCGGAGATCGAGGACGGCGTCGGGGATCCGCGCGCTCACGTCGACGAGCGAGGGCGCGCCGGACAGGACGAGCAGGGCGGCGAGGCCGGCGGCGCGCACCGTCCGGATCAGGCGCGCGCCCGCACGGCCCCGGGGGCGGGGGCGGGGACGCGCCGCGCGCTCGGCACGAGCGACAGCGCGAACAGCGCCACGCCCGAGACGACCGATACCGCGGCCGCGTTCCGGTCGGCGGCACCCCGCGCGTCGAGGGCGAACCAGAGCGCCAGGCCGGCGAGGAAGAAGCGGGCGCGCGGCCAGTCGAGGGCGGCGAGGGTGGCCACGCAGACCAGGGTGCCGACGGCGACGCCCTGGAGGATGGGCGCCACCGCGCCGTACCCGAGGACGAGCGGCGCGAGCAAGAGCCAGAGTCCCACGCCGAAGCTGGCCCATCGCGCGTACATCTCGAGTACGAAGCTAGTACCCGGAGCGCAGCCGCTCAAGGGGGGTCGCGATGTCGCACCGGCCGGCATCACGCCGGGGGTGGCCCCCCGGGAACTGGCGCTGTCGGACTGCAGGGCTACGATGGCCCGACGGATGGCCCGCCGCCGAACCGAGCGCCGGAAGCCGGACCTCAGGATGACCTACACCGAGGAACGCGTCGCCGCTGAGATGGGCAGGGTGCTGCTCGCCCTGTACCGGGCCGGCATGCAGGTGCGCCTCTCGCCCGACGCGCTCCGGGGCCGCGCCAGCGCTCGCATCGTCCCGGGGCCTGCGGCAAAGCGCCGCAACCAGGCCCCTCCGCGCTCCGCGTCCGGGTTCGGCGACTCGCCCCTGCAGGCCATCTACGCCGCGGTCGAGCGCATGAACGAGCAGTCGGGCGCGATCGTCGTCGCGATCGACTAGCCGACCGTCGAGCTAGGCGAACAGCTGGTCGAGCTTCTGCTCGATGTCGTCCGTCACCTTCCTGCGCAACGACCCGGGGATGAGCATCGGGAACTGGAGGTCGACGGTCACCTCGCCCTCGCCGACCGCGTAGTGCCCGGTGATGCCCATCTTCTTCACCCGGCCGGTGAGCGCCTTCCCGTCCTTCTCGTAGTCGAGAGCGTACCGCCGGGAGACGTCCTCCATCACCCGGTCCACGCGGGCGTGGATGTCGGTCGCGCTCCGGCCCGGATACCGCCGCTTGATCTGCATCGTGTCACCTCCCGTGAATGGCCCGCGGGCGTTCCGCGTCCCTCGCCTTCGCCCCGCCGACGGCGGGTCTGCGCCCGGGATGACGGGCGCCGGCGCGGCGCCTCGTGGCGTAGAGGGTCGGGTCGGGCATCCCGGCGTCGAGGAAGCCCTTCCGGCGCAGACGGCAGGCGTCGCACTCCCCGCAGGCGCGCCCGCCGGACGGGTCGTAGCAGGAGAGCGTCATCGCGTAGTCCACGCCGAGCCGGGTGCCCAGCCTCACGATGTCGGCCTTCCCCATCCGGACGAGCGGCGCATGGACGCGGAGCGGCCGCCCCTCCACGCCGGCCTTCGTGGCGAGCCGGGCCAGCCGCTCGAAGGCGCGCAGGAACTCGGGCCGGCAGTCGGGGTAGCCGGAGTAGTCGATGGCGTTCACGCCCAGGTAGACGTCCTCCGCCCCGACGGTCTCGGCGTGGGCGAGCGCCAGCGCCAGCATCACCGTGTTCCGCGCCGGCACGTAGGTGACGGGGATCTCGCTCGCCATGCGGGCGATGGCCCGCCGCTTCGGGACGGCGATGGCCCGGTCGGTGAGGGCCGAGCCGCCGAACGCCGAGAGGTCCACCTTCACCACGCGGTGATCGGTCGCTCCGAGGGCCCGGGCGATCCGGCGCGCGCGGGCGAGCTCGTCGCGGTGCCGCTGCCCGTAGTCGACCGAGAGCGCGTGCACCTCGAAGCCATCGCGGCGCGCCACCGCCAGGCACGTCGACGAGTCGAGGCCTCCCGAGAGGAGCACCACCGCGCGCTTCGCCTTCCCGGCCATGAGCCCGGCAATATAGCCGCGGCCCGGCCGGGGTTCAGCCCCGCCGGCTCAGCGCGGTGTGCCCACGAGGCCGTAGGTCGCCTCGCAGGGAAGCGCGCAGCTCCCGCAGTCGCCGCTCGAGTACGCGAACGACTCGACGAGCGTCCCGGAGAACGTCCCGTCGCCCTGGACGGACCCTGCGATGTCGAGCGCCGAGGAGGCGGCGCAGTTCGAGCCGCAGACGGCGAGCACCGCCACGCCCGAGGGCGCCGTGAGGGTGAAGACCCCCGCGTCCACGCGGCCGTGGTAGTCCGACGCCTTGTCGGACTCGATGCAGAGCGAGGCGGTGCCGAGGCCGGCGTCCTGGACGAGCGTCCCCGAGAAGGTGCCGACGACGTCCGTTCCCTCGGGCGGCTCCTTCGCGCAATAGGGGCGCGGGGCGCCGAGGTCGGTGGCGGTGAAGAGGAAGGTCCCGACGGGCTCACCGGGGCAGGGCTTCTGGTGCCTCCCCGCGCACGCGGCGACGACGGCCGCCGCGCAGACCGCCGTCGCGCGGAGGGCCCGGTCCATCACTGCCCCCGCACCGACATCCTGAGGTCGAGGAACGCCTCCGAGAGCGCGAAGTCGGCGAGGTCGCGCACGTCGGGCAGGTCCATGGGCCGCGGCTCGGGTCCCTGCGGCTTCCGCTCGAGGGTGGCGAGCACGCCGAGCGCCGGGCCCGGGTCGCCCGCGTGCACGAGCGCCACGCGGTTCGCGGTGCGGCGCATGGCGACGGCGAAGGCCCTGGGATCGATGCCGGCCAGCTCCTCGGAGGCGGCCTGGCCGAGCGCGGCCGCGCTGCGCCTCGTGGCGGCGGGGACGCCGCCCTCGAGCGCCTGGAGGAAGGCGCCGGCGCGCTGCGCGGGCAGGCCGAGCGAGGGCGGCGAGCCGCCGGCGAAGCGGCAGGCCAGCTCGAGGAGGATGCCCACGTCGCGCGGGGCGAACTTGCCGACGAGGCCCCAGCCGTGGGTGAGGAGGTCGATGGCGCGCGCCGCCGCGAAGTTGAGCGCAGGCTCGGGCAGGGCCTCCACGCCCGCGGAGGCGACGAGCGACGGCGGCTGGGTGTTCTCCACGGCGATCTCGATGCCCGGCCGCTTCGTCAGGAACGGCGCGTAGGCGCGGGCGCCGAGCGAGATCATGGCCATGTCGAGCGCCGAGCGCACGGCAGCCCCGCGGGGCGGCACGAGGCGGTCCGCCGCGGTGGCCCCGCGCCGGGCGAGGTCGGCCGGGAAGAGGGTCTCGAGCCAGGGCGTGAGCAGGGCGAGCAGGCGCCCCAGGGAGCCCCCGGCCCCCGCCACCGCCACGCGGTCCCGCAACCCCGGCGGCAGGGTACGGGCCGGGGGCACCGCGGGCGGCGCCGACACGAGGCCCGGCGCCACGAAGGCGCCCACCGAGGCGAAGATGCGGCCGCGCTCGGTGAGCCGGTTGGCCTCGAGCCGCGGGGCGGTCGGGACGAGGCCGGCGGAGAGCGCCACCACCGAGGCGAACGCCTGGCCGTCGGCGGGATCGCCCCGGGCCACCTCGAGCCAGGCCGCGAGGGCGCGCGGGGCGGTGTCGGGCCGCCTCGCCCAGAGCTCCAGGAGCTCGCGGCGGGCGCCCGGATCGCCCGGGACGAGCGCGAGGGACTTCTCGAGCAGCACGGCCGCGCGATCGTCTCGGTGCAGCCGCGTGCGCGCCACCTCGGCGAAGTGCCTGAACCGGGCCGCTGCGGCCAGCGGATCGTAGGTGCCGAGCGCCTCGGCGAGGATCTCGCCGAGCTGCAGGTAGTCGTCCCAGCGCCCGAGCTTCTCGGCGATGCGCAGGAGGTCGCGGGCGAGCGTGAGGTCGCTCGGCTCGCGGGCGAAGGCCTCGGCGAGGAGGGCGCGGGCGTCCTCCAGCCGGCCGGCCGCGAACTCGGCGCGGCCCTGGGCACCCAGCTCGGCCGGCGAGCGCTTGCCCGGCGCGCCGCCTGCCCGGACCGGCTGCCCCTCCTTCTGCGGCGGCGGCCAGGAGCCGGTGGCGCGCTCGGCGCGACCCTCGAGGGGCGGAGGCCTGGACGTCGCCGGAGGCCAGGCCGTGTCGGTCGAGGGCCGGCTCGCGAGCGGCGGCGGACGGGCAGCCTGGCCCGGGCGGTCGACGCGCGGCGGGGAGCCCTCGGGGAGGGAGGGCGGCTCGGTCGACCTGGCGGGCCACTCGACGTCGGTGCCGCCGCGCCGGAGCGGGGGCGGCGCGGCCGGGGACCTGGGCGGCGGCGGCCAGGCGCCCGTCTGCCGGCGGGGCTCTTCCGCCTGGGGCTCGGGCTCCTCCTCCCGCGTCGGGTACGGTGAGGTGGTGCGCTTCGCCGAAGGGCGTGGGGCCGCGGGCGGCGGGAACGCGCCGGTCGAGCGCGAGGGACGCTCGGGCCCCGGCGGCGGGAACGCGCCGGTCGTGCGCGCCGGGGGCTCCGGGGGAGGCGGGGAGTAGCCGCCGGTCGTCCGGGTCGGCGCCTCGGTCGGGGGTGGGTATTCACCCGTGGTCTTGGTGGTCCCCTCGGGAAGCGCCTCGACCGGCGGGAACTCTCCGGTCGTGTCGGACGGGATCTGGCGAGCCGCGGGCGCCGTCTCCGACGGGACCACGCCCACGAACGCCGCGGCCGCCTCGTCGAGCTCGCCCGCGGGCGGCGGGTACTCTCCCGTGGTCCGGGTCTCGCCCTCGGGGGGCGGGAACTCTCCGGTGGTGCGCGCCGGAGCTTCCTCCGCGGGCGGCGGGAACTCCCCCGTGGTCCGCTCGGCGGTCTCCGCCGACGTCGGGGAGGCCTCCGCCTCGGCGGGCGCCGGCCGGAGCGCGGCGGCCCTTGCCGACCGCACGGCATCGCCCTCGACGAGCCCGGCGAGCCAGGCGTGGGTGAGGTCGCGCTCGGGGTCGGCCTCGAGCGCGAGGAAGAGCGCGTCGGCCGCGGCCGGACGGTCGCCTGCGCGCTCGAGGTGGCCGGCCAGCCGCTCGAAGAGCTCGGCGCGCTGCATGCCCTCCGCCTGCTCCGCCTGCATCCGGAGCACGTCGGCCACCGGATCGCCGGTGAGCCGGGTCTCGGGAGCGGGGGTACCCCGGCTCGCCGAGGACCGGGGGGGCGCCTGCGGCACGGCGAGGGCGGGCGCAGGAAGCTCCGCCGCCACCGCGGGCGCCGACTCGACGGGCGCTCCCAGCTCGCGGAGCAGCGCCTCCGCCTCCTCGCGGGCGCGCCGCGCGGCGGGCTCGGCGCTCTCCCGCGCGCTCTCCACGGCCGCTCGCAGCGAGAGGATCGCGCCGGCCGCGTCGGCCAGGCGCTCGCGGAGGATCCGGCCCACCCGGACGTGGATGACGGCCGAGCGGGCCGCGTCGCCCGACGCGCCGGCCTCGCGCGCGAGCCGGCCGGCGAGCGCGGACCAGTCGTCGGCCCGCGCATCGAGCGCCGCCAGCGCCTCCCGCGTCTCGCCGTGCTCCGGGTCGAGCTCCAGCGCGGCGAGGAAGGCCTCGCGCGCCTCCTCCAGCCTTCCGGCCTCCGAGAGCACGGTGCCGCGCGCGTAGCGCAGGTCCCGGCGACGCTCGCCGTCGCCCCAGCTGCCGAGCGCGGCCTCGTGCGTGGCCGCCACTTCCAGCCAGTCGTCGGCGCCGCCGGTGGCATAGGCGTGATCGGCCGCGCGCGAGAAGGCCACCGCGTCGGCCGGGTCCTCGCGGAAGGCGTCGCTCCAGGCGGCCCCGGCGTCCTCGGCGCGCCCGGCGGCGTCGAGCGCCTCGGCGATGCGCCGGTGGTGGGCGGCCCGCCGGGCGGCCGGGATCGCCTCGCCCGGCACCGTTCGCAGGTGGTCCGCGGCGGCGCCGGGGTCCTCGGCGGCGAGGGCCTCCTCGGCGGCGGCGAGGCCCGGAGGGGCGGAGCCCGGCCTCGCATGCTGGGCGGCACGGTAGGCGCGGGCCGCCTCGGCGTGGCGGCCCGCGCCGGCAAACAGGCGAGCGGCCTCGAGTGCGGACGCGGCGGCCTCCTCGCCCTCGGCGCGGATGGCGACCGAGAGGTGCGCGCGGGCGGCCTCGACGGCCTCGCCCGCCTCGGCCTCGATGAGGGCGCGGGCCCGCCACGGATCGGGCGAGTCGGGGTCGGCATCCGCCGCGAGCTCGAGCGCGGTGCGGATCTCGGAGAGTGCGGCGTTCCCGCGGCTCAGCCACGAGGCGTACTCGACGAAGGCGGCGGCGCGCTCCCCCGGGTCGGAGGTCGCGAGCGCTCGCTCGGCGGCGGCGCGCGCCCTGGCCTCGGCCTCCGACGGCGATACGGGAGCGGGCTCCGGCGCGGGCGGCGGCACGGCGGGCGCGGCGGGCGGCGCGGCGGCCAGCGCGGCGAGGGGTCCGGAGGGCGAGAGGCCCGCGCGCGCGAGCGCGACCCGGGCCCGGCGCTCCTCGCCGGACTTCTCGAGCGCGGAGGCGGCGCGGCGGGCCAGCTCGGCGAGGTCACCCGGGCGTCCGCCGGCCTGGGCGCGCACGGCCAGGAGCGCATCGAGGATCTCGGCGGCGTCGGCGCCCGAGTCGCCGAAACGCATGGCGAGGTCGGCCCCCGCCTCGAGCGCGAGCCTGCGCTCCTCGGGGAGGCCCAGCGCCAGGGCGCGGTCGGCCCGCCGCCGGGCGGCGGCGAGCGCGGCGGCGCCGTCCCTGCGGGTGGCGTGGGCCTCGGCGAGCGCCGTCCAGGCGGCGCCGGCCCTGGGGTCGGAAGGGGCGAGGAAGACGGCGCGCTCCAGGTGGCGGACGGCGGCGGCCGCGTCGCCCGCGGCCCCGGCGGCGAGCCCGAGGCGGAAGCGCGAGGGCGCCTCGGCGACGGGCGGGACCTCGGCGCCGGCCTCGGCCCGCGCGACCAGCCGGGCGTCCACCGCGAGCGCGGCCCCGTCGCCCCGGGTGGCGGCGAGGGCGGAGGCGGTGGCGACGAGCGCACCGGGGTCGTCGGGTGCCGCGGCGAGCGCGGCCTCGTAGGCTGCGAGGGCACGCTCCTGCCGTCCGACCGCGGCGAGCGCATCGGCGCGCGCGCGGTGGCAGGCCGCGGCCTCCGCCGGCACCGCGCCGGCGCGCGCCGCGAGCACCCGGTCGAGCGCCTCGGCGTCGCCGGAGGCGTCGCGCAGCGCCGCGGCGAACCCGGCGGCGTTCGCGGGGGCGGCGAGGAAGGCCTGGATGCGCGCCTCGCGTGCGCGGCCGGCGTCGCCGGACTCGTCGAGCGCCGCGGCCGCCTCCTGCATGCGCTCGGCACGGGCCTGCCCGCTCGAGGCCTCGGCGCGCTCGAGCAGGATGGCGGCGCGGTCGGCGGGGCGCCCGGCGAGCGCCTCCACGAGGAGCGACGTCGCGGCCTCGTCCTCGGGATCGGCCCGCACGGTGGCGTGGAGGAACGGCACCGCCTCGTCGCGGCGGCCCGCGGAGACGAGCGCCTGGGCGGCCTCGCGGTTGGCGAGCACGTCGCCGGGGGCGGCGGTCGCGTCCTCCACGAGGACCGCGATGGCGCGCGCGCGGTCGGCGGGATCGGCCGAGCGGGCCAGCCGGGCGGCGGCCTCGCGGCGCATCCCGGCCCGGGCCTCCGGATCGACCTGGGCGCGGGCGAGCAGGATCTCGGCCTGCTCGACGGTGCGGCCCTGGCGGTCGAGCAGGGCCACGAGCCGCTCCGAGGCGAGCGGGTGACCGCGCGACTCCGCGAGGGCGGCGCGCAGGCTCGTCTCCGCGGCGTCTTCGTCGCCGGCGTTCGACTGGGCGTCTGCCAGCCGGACGAGCGCCGCGGCGCGGTCGCCGCCGTGCGCCGCGTGATCGGCGGCCGCGGAGAGAAGCTCGATCAGCCCGGCCGCGCCCTCCGGGCCGCGCGCGCGCACGACGTCCTCGAGGAGCGCGAACGCCTCGGCGTCGGCGGGATCGGCGGCGACCACGCGGGCGAGCACGTCCTGGGCGCCGGCCAGGTCGCCCGCGTCGCGCAGGGCCGTGCCCGCCTCGCGGGCGTGGGCGGCGGAGGCCGCGAAGTCGCCGTCGGCGGCCGCGAGGGCGCCGAGCTGGAGGAGCTGGCGGGCCGAGGCCGCGAGCTGGCCGCGCTCGCGCAGGAGCGCCGCCACCTCGGCGTAGAGGGCGCGTGCCCCGGCGCGATCGCCGGCGGCCTGGGCGGCGCCGGCCGCCTCCTCGAGCGCGTCCAGGAACGCGTCGGAGCCGACGCCGAGGGCGTCGCGGATGACCGTGGCGCGGCGGCGCGCGATCTCGACGGCCAGGCGCGGCTCGGCGTCGGCCTCGTGGCGTGCCCGGCGGAGGAGCCGGTCGGCGAGGGGCCGGTCGTCGAGCTCGAGCAGGGCGGCCTCGCCGGCGCGCTCGAGGGCGAGGGCACGTCGCCGGAGCGAGCGGCAGCGCTCGGCGGCCTCCGCGAGGCGCTCCACCGCACGATGGCGGTCGTCGTCGAGCTCGAAGCGGATGGAGGCCGCGTCGGAGTCGTGCGGCCGGAGCGCGAGGTAGCGGTCGAGGGCGGTGAGCGCGAGGTCGCGATCGCCGGCGTCGAGGGCCAGCTCGGAGAGCTGCCAGGCCACCTGCGCCGCATCCTCGGGCTCGAGCACGCCCTCGGGTGCGTCGAGCAGCCTGCGGTGCAGGACCGTGGCCTCGGCGGCCGAGCCGCGGAGCCAGAGGATGCGGGCGAGGAGCGGCCCGGCGAACCCGAGGTCGTCCCGCGTGCGGGCGGAGGCGCGGCGCGCGCAGCGGAGCGCGGCATCCCAGTCGCCCGCCTCGAGGGCCAGGGAGGCAGCGGCCCGGAGGGCGCGGGCTGCCTCGAGCGCCCCGGGGCCGCCCGGCCCGGGGGTGCGCAGGGCGAAGCGCTCGAGCGGCTCGAACGGGGCAGGGCGGCCGTTCGCGCGGCGGAGGAGCGCGTGCTCCTCGGCGAGGCGGCGGTCGGGCGGGAGCGCGGCGAGCGCCTCGCGGTACGCCTCGTCGGCGCCCTCCGCGTCGGCGAGCCGGGCGAGCAGCCGGGCGCGCTCGAGGAGGTGAGTGCCGGCGGCGGCCGGCTCGAGGGCGGCGAGGTCGGCGAGCCGCTCGCCCACCGCGACGAGATCGCCGTCGGCCTCGGCCGCCGCGCGGGCCGCCCGGGCGGCGGCCGGATCGCGCGGTGCGAGCGTGCGGGCCTCCTCGGCGCTGCTGCGTGCGAGCTCGACGTCCCCGGCGCCGAGCGCCAGGGTGGAGAGTCGGAGCAGCGCGGCCGGCCGCGCGCCGGTGGGGAGGAGCGGGATCAGCTGGCCGAGCGCCTGCCGCTCGGCCTCCGCGTCGCCGGCCTCGCGGGCGAGCTCGCGCACCGCCTCCAGCAGCGCGCGCGAGGTCTCGCGCTCGGGCCCGGCCGCGAGGGCCTCGTGGAGGGCCGGCCCGGCCTCGGCGAGCCCGGCGGCGCGAGCCTGGAGGGCCGCCTCGGCGAGCATCTCCGCCGCGAGCGGATCGCCCGCCTGCGACGCGCGGGCCGCGAGGGCGAGCCGGGCACGGGCCTCCTCGGCGCGGTCGCCGGCGCGGGCGGCGAGATCGGCGCGGAGCTTCAGGGCCTCGTCGCCCTCGACGCCGTGGGCCGCGGCCGCGCGCGCGGCCTCGAGCGCTCCGGCGCGATCGCCCAGGTCGGCGAGCAGCCGGGCGCGTGCGGCGTGGGCGGCTGCCTTGTCCGGGGCGGGCAGATCGGCGCGTGCGGCCAGCCTGCCCAGGCGCTCGGCGCGCTCGGCGGGGGGCGCGCCGGCGCCGCGGGGAGCGTGGGCGAGGGCCGCCAGCGCACGGGTCGACCCGGGGTCGAGCGCGAGGGCCTCCTCGGCGAGCCGGGTGGCGCGGGGGAGGTCGGCCGGGACGAGGAGGTCGGAGAGGTCGAGCCGGGCCGCCACC
>Ga0335084_10003878_pt1 | contig 14695 bp, 10 predicted proteins | sample Lox_Sample_44_FD_206721 | JGI IMG/M metagenome (GOLD analysis project Ga0335084, IMG submission 206721) | Soil microbial communities from Loxahatchee National Wildlife Refuge, Florida, United States - Lox_Sample_4.4 | ecosystem: Environmental > Terrestrial > Soil > Wetlands | place: USA...
CGACGAGATGAACTCCAAGGCCGGCCTGCTGTGGCAGTGGGGCGCGCTCGACTTCGCCGGCGGCACGGTGGTGCACATCAACTCCGGCATCGCCGGCCTGGTGGGCGCCTACCTGATCGGCAAGCGCATCGGCTTCGGCAAGGAAGCCATGCCGCCGCACAACCTCACGCTCACCATGATCGGCGCTGCGCTGCTCTGGACCGGCTGGTTCGGCTTCAATGCCGGCTCGGCGCTGGAAGCGAACGGCATCGCGAGTCTCGCCTTCATGAACACCTACCTGGCCACGGCCTGCGCGGTGCTCTCGTGGATTCTCGGCGAGGCGATCTTCAAAGGTAAGCCCTCGATGCTCGGCGCAGCCTCCGGCGCGGTCGCGGGCCTGGTCGCGATCACTCCGGCCGCCGGCAACGTCGGCATCCCGGGCGCGTTCGTGATCGGCATCGCCGCGGGCTTCGTGTGCCTGTGGGGCGTGAGCGGCCTGAAGAAGCTGATGCGCGCGGACGACTCGCTCGACGTGTTCGGCGTGCACTGCATCGGCGGAATTCTCGGCGCGCTGCTGACCGGCGTGTTCAACTCGCCGGACCTCGGCGGCCCGAGCTTCCCGGTCGACTGGTTCGTCGGCACCGCGGTCGCGGCGAAGGACTACTCGATCAGCGGCCAGCTGTGGATCCAGGCGAAGGCAGTGCTGGTGACGCTCTTCTGGTCCGGCATCGTCGCGGCGATCTCCTACAAGCTGGTCGACCTGACGATCGGCCTGCGCGTCAGCGAGGAAGACGAGCGCGAAGGCCTCGATACCAGCTCGCACGGCGAAGCGGCCTATCGCATGTAAGGCAGGGCAGGGTAACGACAGAAAGGGCGCTTCGGCGCCCTTTTTGTTTTCTTATTCCGCGAGCTTCTCGAGGAGCGCGATCAGCTGCACGCGCTCGGCCGCGCTCAGACGCGCGGCGACGCGCCGCTCATGCAGGTCGATGCGCTTCTTCAGCCGCCCGAGCAGGCTGCGCCCCGCGCGGGTGAGCCACAGGCCGTTGGTGCGCCGATCCTCGCCGCGGCGCCGCTCGATCAGGTGCCGGTCCTCCAGCGTGTCGACCAGTCCCACCATGGTCGAGCGATCGAGGCCGACCGCATGGGCGAGGTCGCTTTGCGTGACCCCGGGATTGGCGTCGATGAGCAGCAGGATGCCGACGCGCCCGGGCGAGAGCTCGGCGACGGTCCTGGCGAAATCGCGGAACACGATCTGCTGCGCGAGGCGCAGGCGATAGCCGAGCAGCCCCGGCAGCATGCCCGAGGCGAGCACACGGCCGTTGCGCCGGCTATTTTGTTTTGGTTCCAAACAATTTGACGCTGCAACAATCCGCGGGCTAGCATCGTAGCCCTCCGATAGAGCGCATGCAAATCACCCTCGAGGGCCGCGAGCAGCCGGTGCCGGTCGAGCCCGGCGACACCATCCTCGCCTCGCTGTTGCGCGCCGGCGTGCCGTTCCCGTTCTCCTGCCAGGTGGGCAACTGCGGCCACTGCAAGTGTCAGCTCGTGTCGGGCGACGTACTCGAGCTCGAGCGCTCCGAGCATGTGCTGTCGGCCGAGGAGCGTGCCCGGGGCCTGATCCTCGCCTGTCGCACCCGCATCCGGGACCACGCCACGCTGCGCCGCATCGACGCATGAACGCGGCGGAACTCCTTCTGGGCGGCGAGGCGCTGCGGCGCCACGGCGCCCGCCGGGCGCTCACCTGCGGCGAGCAGACCGTCACGTACCAAGAACTCGCCGCGCGCGTGGAGCGCGCGGCCGCGGGGTTCGCGGCATCCGGTGTCCGGCCCGGCGAGCGCGTCGTCCTTCTCATGCGCGATACGATCGACTCGGCGGCCGCCTGGCTCGGCGCGGTTCGTCTCGGCGCGGTAACGATCGCGGTGAACTACCGGCTGCCGGACGGCGATCTGGCTCATATCCTCGCCGACAGCAGAGCGCGGATCGCGCTGGTCGAGGAGTCGTTCGCCGCCGAGCACTCTGCCGCCCTCGCTCCGCTCAGGAGCGCGGGACGCCTGATCATCGCCGATGCGTCGGGCTGGCAGGCACGCTGCGCTTCTGCGCCGCAGGCGCCCGTGTACGCTGCGCAGCCGAGCGACCCGGCGTTCGTGCTGTATACCTCCGGCACCACTGGCCGGCCGAAGGGCGTCGTGCATTCACATGGCAGCTTTCGCCAGCTGGGACGGGCCTTCAGCGCCATCGGCATCGGCGCGGGCGAGCGCGTGTTCGCCAGCTCCAAGCTTTTCTTCGCCTACGGCCTCGAGCACGCGCTGCTCGGCGTGCTCGCGATTGGCGCGGAATCGATTCTGTATCCCGGATGGCCCGACGCGGACTCGGTCGCCGAGCTGGTCGCGCGCCACCGGCCCGCCGCGCTGTTCAGCGTGCCGACGACTTATCGCAAGCTCGTGTCCATGGCGCCGGAAAAGCTCGCGCCGTTTCGCGCGGTGCGCCGCTTCGTGGCGGCCGGGGAACGCCTATCGCGCCAGCTGGTGGAGCAATGGAAAAGGGCCACGGGCGGCGAAATGCTCAATCTGTACGGCATGTCCGAGACCTTCTGCGCCTGCATGGTCACGCCGCCGGGAACCTCGGATGGCCTGCGCACCGGCAAGCTCCTCGACGGCGTGGAAGGGCGGCTGGTCGACGCGGCGCAGCAGCGTGCGGAGAGCGGCGTCCTCTGGGTCCGCCATCCCGCCCTCGCGGCCGGCTACCTCAACCTGCCCGAGCAGACGCGGGAGCACTTCAAGGACGGCTGGTTCTGCACGCGCGACATTTTCGTGCGCGACGACCAGGGCTTCTTCGTGCACCAGGGGCGCTCGGACGAGCTGGTGAAGGTCGCGGGTCAGTGGGTCTGGCCGGGCGAGCTCGAGGCAGCGGTGGCCGGACTGCCGTCCATCGTCGAGGCGGCGTGCGTCCCGGTGCCCGACGCGGATGGCCTGGAGCGCCTCGCGCTTTTCGTTACCGCGCGCGGCGACGCAGCGGAAGCGCTGCGCGCCGCGGCGGAAGCGTGCGAGCGCGCGCTGCCGCGCCACAAACGGCCGAAATGGCTGCGTGCGGTCGAGCAGCTGCCGCGCACCGCCACCGGCAAGGTGCAGCGCTTCAAGCTGCGCGAAATGCTGGAGCGCGGCGAAGCGGCGGGCGGCTGAAAGCGCGCATTCAACGCTAAAATCGCGCTCTTTTCATCGTTCACATCCAGGAAGCCATGGCCTACGCGATTTCCCTCTGGACCCCGCCGGCGCTGCCGATCGCCGGCTCCGCCGACCAATTCCCCGTGCGGCGCATCTTCTGCGTCGGACGCAACTACGCCGAGCACCAGAAGGAAATGGGCGGCGACGGACGCGAGCAGCCGTTCTTCTTCATCAAGAGCGAGTTCTCGCTGGTGCCGGCCACGAAGGGCGACGGCGTGGCGATCCACTATCCCGCCAAGACCGCGAACTACCATTACGAGACCGAGATGGTCGTGGCCCTTTCGAAGGGCGGGCGGCGCATCGACGCGAAAAAGGCGAACGACCACGTGTTCGGCTATGCAGTCGGGCTCGACATGACGCGTCGCGATCTGCAGCAGTGGGGCAAGGACCATGGCCGCCCGTGGGACTTCGGCAAGAACTTCGACGAAGCCGCGCCGTGCAGCGCGCTCGTGCCGGCGTCGAAGATCGGCCATCCGTCGAAGGGCGGGATCTGGCTGAACGTCAACGGCAAGCAGCGCCAGAAGGCCGATCTTGCCGAGATGATCTGGTCGGTGCCGGAGCAGATCGCCTACCTCTCGGAGTACTACACCCTCGAGCCGGGCGACGTCATCTTCTCCGGCACGCCGGCGGGCGTCGGGCCGGTCAAGGCGGGCGACGAGATGGACGCCGGCATCGACCGCGTCGGCGAGCTCAAGGTGAAGGTGCTGCCGCCGTTGTGAAGCTGCACACGTATTTCCGCAGCTCGGCCGCCTTTCGCGTCAGGATCGCCCTCAACCTCAAGAAGCTGCCGTACCAGCCGCAGTTCGTGCATCTCGCGAAGGGCGAGCACCGGCAGCCGGGCTTCGCCGCGGTGAACCGCCAGGCGTTGCTGCCCGTCCTCGAGGACGGCGCGACCGTTCTCAATCAGTCGCTCGCGATCATCGAATACCTGGAAGAGAAGCACCCGCAGCCCGCGCTGCTGCCGAAGGACGCGGCCGGCCGTGCGCGCGTGCGCTCGCTCGCGCTGCTCGTCGCCTGCGAGATCCATCCGCTCAACAATCTGCGCACGCTCACCTATCTGCGCAAGGGACTCGGCCAGAGCGAGGAGCAGGTCGCGACCTGGTACCGGCACTGGATCGCCGATGGCTTGGCGAAACTCGAGGCGGAATTGACCCGGGGCAAAGGCGCCGGCGCCTTCAGCCACGGCGACTCGCCGACCATGGCAGACTGCTGCCTGGTGCCTCAAGTTTTCAATGCCAAGCGCTACGACAGCGACCTCTCGCCCTATCCGGCGGTCATGGGCGTGTTCGACGCCTGCATGAAGCTCGAGGCCTTCGACCGCGCCCAACCCTCCAAACAACCCGACGCCGAATGAAAACCTACTTGCGACCGCGTGCCGGCACGCAGCCCGACTACGATTTTCGCCCTTACGCCTCGACCGCGAAGCGCCATCCCACCCGCCCGCTGGTCAGGCCGCCGCAGACCCTCTCGGAGCTCACCGGCCCGATGTTCGGCTACGGCGACGTGCAGCCGGGCGACAACGACCTGACCGCGCAGCACAGGGGCGAGCCGCTCGGCGAGCGCATCATCGTGAGCGGCCGCGTGCTCGACGAGAACGGCCGGCCGGTTCCGCACACGCTGGTCGAGATCTGGCAGGCGAACGCAGCCGGGCGCTATCCGCATCCGAGCGACAACCACGACGCCCCGCTCGATCCGAATTTCTCCGGCGCCGGGCGCACGATCACCGACGCGCAGGGGCATTACCGCTTCCTGACCATCCGCCCGGGCGAATATCCCTGGCGCAACCACTACAACGCATGGCGGCCCGCGCACATCCACTACTCGCTGTTCGGGCGCGCGTTCATGACGCGGATGATCACGCAGATGTACTTTCCGGGCGATCCGCTGCTGCCGTTCGACCCGATGTACAACTGCATCGCCGACGAGAAGGCGCGCAAGCGGCTGATTTCGTCCTTCGACCTGCAGAACACGCGCCCCGAGTACGCGCTCGCCTACCGCTTCGACATCGTGCTGCGCGGCCACGCCGCGACGCCGATGGAATGACGCCATGAGAAAGCTCGACGCAAGCGGCAACCAGACGGTCGGCCCCTACCTCCACATCGGCCTGACGTGGCTCGTGACGCCCAATATCGCCGGCAGGGGGGTGAAGGGCGAGCGGGTCACGATTCAGGGCCGTCTTCTCGATGGCAACGGCCGCGGCGTGAACGACGGCATGGTGGAAATCTGGCAGGCGAACGCGCACGGCAAGTATGCGCACCCCGACGATCACCAGAAGAAGCCGCTGCAGCGGGGCTTCAAGGGCTTCGGGCGCGTTCCGACCGACGCGCGGGGCGCATTCCGCTTCAGCACCATCAAACCCGGACGCGTGCCCGGCCCGGGCGGCAAGCTGCAGGCGCCGCACCTCGTGGTCTCGGTATTCATGCGCGGCCTGCTCAAGCACCTCGCCACCCGCATCTATTTCCCGGATGAGGCGAGCAACGCCGAAGACCCGGTCCTCAAGCTGGTGCCGGCGGCACGGCGTGCGACGCTGATCCCGCGACCGCGCTCGCGCGGCGTGCTGGAGTGGAACATCGTGCTGCAGGGCAAGGGCGAGACGGTCTTCTTCGATTACTAGAGCCCCGGTGGCCGGGCTCGAGCTGATCTTCGCCGACGAGGCCTGCGCGCGAGCGCTGGCGGATGACGCGCTGCTGGCAGCGATGGCGCGCTTCGAGGCCGCGCTCGCCCGCGCGGCGGCGAAAGCGGCGCTTATCACCGGCGCCGATGCCGAAGCGATCGCGGAGGCCTGCACGGACTTCCGACCAGATGCGGTTGTATTGGCGCGCGCAGCGCGTAGAGCCGGCACCCTTGCGATCCCGTTCGTAGACGAACTCCGCAACCACACCCGCGCACATTCCGCTTCCGCGGCCAACCTGCTTCATTCCGGCGCCACGAGCCAGGATGTCATCGACACCGGCATGGTGCTTTGCCTGCGGCCGGCGTGCGAGCGCATTGCGGCGTTGACCGTGAGGCTGGGCGATGCCGCGGCCGGCATTGCGCTGCGCCATCAGGTCACGCCGATGGCGGGGCGCACGCTGCTGCAGCCCGCCGTGCCCGTGCCGTTCGGCTACAAGGCCGCGACCTGGCTCTCTGCGCTCGCTCGCTCGCTGCCGGCGTTCAGGCGCGCGGTCGACGGCGCTTGCGTCCTGCAGTTCGGCGGTCCGGCAGGAACACTCTCGAGCTTCGGCGAGCGGGCCGCGGTAGTCGAGGCGGCGCTCGCTGGGGAACTCGGCCTCGCGCTGCCGGCGGCACCGTGGCACAGCGCGCGCGACGGCATCGCGCGCCTTGGCGCCGAGGCGGCGATTCTCACCGGAAGCGCCGGCAAGATCGCGCGCGATGTGTCGTTGCTCATGCAGCCCGAGATCGGCGAAGCGTCCGAAGCCGAGCCGGGCGGCTCGAGCAGCATGGCGCACAAGCGCAATCCCTCGCAGAGCCTGCTGGCGCTCGAAGCCGCGTTGCGCGCACCCGGAATGGTGGCGACGCTCATGGCGCAGCTCACGCCCGAGCACGAGCGCGGCCTCGGCCAGTGGCAATCGCAGTGGTTCACGCTGCGCGAGCTGTTGTGCGCGACCGGCAGCGCGCTCGCGGCGATGAGCGAGGTGCTCGAAACCCTGCGGGGCGATTCCTGCGGCCGAGCGCAGCCGCGGCTTCGGCGCCGCGCAGGCGATGATCGAGCGGGTCCTGGAAGCCTGGCGCGCTATTTCGCGCGGAACTTAGCCTTAAGCGTCTCCGGGACCGGCTCACCCTTCATCGGCGAGCCGGGACCTTTGGAGAAGCGGCCCCACACGCGCGTTTCGCCGCCCTTCGCGAGCGGCGTGCCGTCCGCGCGCACGATCTCATGCGTGAGCGAGAACGACTTTCCGCCGAAACGCGCGATGCGCGAGCGCACCTCGCAGCGGTCACCCTGCACCGCGGGCGCAAGGAAGTCGCAGCTCGCCGAGACCAGCGGCATCGCGAGATGCTCCTCGCGCATGCGCTTCGGCCCGTAGCCGACGCTTTCCATGAACGCCCAGGTCGCGGCGTCCATCCAGCGGAAGTAAGTCGGGTAAAAGATGATGCCCGCCGGGTCGCAATCGCCCCAGTGCACCTGGCAGGGAAAGAGGCCGACGATCGACGGAAACTCGCTCTGGGATTGGGTCATGCGTGGCTCATGCGGAGCGCGCATTATAAGGATAAGCGGTTGACACAGCAGGGGTTCCCCGGCACACTGCCGCCTCGCGCCGATTTGATGCTCAGCTTGCGGGCGCGTAATAAATGCCGCTAAAGAGATGCGCCGAAGGTGACCGAGGCCCGTTTCTGGCGAAAGCTGAGCGGGCTTTTTTATTTGCGGATACAAGGTGAAGATTCCCGAGCATTCGGCCAGGCTGGTAAGCCTGCTCAAGGACAGGATCCTGCTCCTCGACGGCGCGATGGGGACCATGATCCAGCGCGCGCGCCTGGCGGAGGAGGATTTCCGCGGCCAGCGCTTCCGCGACTGGCCGAAGGAGCTGCGCGGCAACAACGATCTGCTTTCGCTCACGCAGCCGCGGCTCATCCACGACATCCACACGCAGTACCTGCAGGCCGGCGCGGACATCGTCGAGACGAACACCTTCAACTCGACCTCGGTCGCGCTCGCGGACTACGGCATGCAGGGGCTGGCGAGGGAATTCAACGCCGGCGCCGCGGCGGTGGCGGTGGACGCGGTGCGCGAGTGGCAGCGCCGCCACCCGGGTCGCCCGCGCTTCGTTGCGGGCGTGCTCGGCCCGACCAACAAGACCGCCTCCCTCTCGCCTGACGTCAACGACCCGGGCTTCCGCGCCATCACGTTCGACGAGCTGGTGCGCGCCTACGGCGAGGCGCTCGACGGATTGATCGGGGGCGGCGTGGACCTGATCCTGGTCGAGACCGTGTTCGACACGCTGAACGCCAAGGCCGCGCTATTCGCGATCGAGAGCGCATTCGAGGCGCGCGGCGAGCGCCTGCCCGTGCTGGTCTCCGGCACGATCACCGACGCCTCGGGCCGCACGCTCTCGGGGCAGACCGCCGAGGCGTTCTACAACTCGGTGCGGCACGCGCGGCCGCTCGCGATCGGCCTGAACTGCGCCCTCGGCGCGAAGGAGCTGAGGCCATACGTGGAGGAACTGGCGGCGATCGCCGAGTCGTGCGTCTCCTGCCACCCGAACGCCGGCCTGCCGAACACGTTCGGCGAATACGACGATACGCCGGAGTCGATGGCGAGACAGATCGGCGAATGGGCGCGCGCGGGCTGGCTCAACCTCGCCGGCGGCTGCTGCGGCACCACGCCGGAGCACATTCGCGCCATGGCGGAGGCGCTGCGCGACGTGCCGCCGCGCGCCGCGGCGCCGAAGACGCCGGCGCTGCGCCTTGCGGGACTCGAGCCGTTCAACGTCGACGAGCGCTCGCTGTTCGTGAACGTCGGCGAGCGCACCAACGTCACCGGTTCCAAGGCCTTCGCGCGGCTGGTCCTCGCGGGCGACTATGCCGGCGCGCTGGCGGTCGCGCGCCAGCAGGTCGAGAACGGCGCGCAGATCATCGACGTCAACATGGACGAGGCGATGCTCGACTCGGAAAAGGCCATGACCGCCTTTCTCAGCCTGGTCGCTGCCGAGCCGGACATCGCGCGCGTGCCGGTCATGATCGACAGCTCGAAGTGGAGCGTGATCGAGGCGGGCCTCAAGTGCGTGCAGGGCAAGGCGATCGTCAATTCGATCTCCATGAAGGAGGGCGAGCAGGAATTCCTGCGCCAGGCGCGCCTGTGCCGCAAGTACGGCGCTGCGGTCATCGTCATGGCATTCGACGAGAAGGGGCAGGCGGACACCCTGCAGCGCCGGATCGAGGTGTGCCGGCGCGCCTACGAGCTGCTCACGCGCGAGGTCGGCTTCCCCGCCGAGGACATCGTCTTCGACCCGAATATCTTCGCGGTGGCGACCGGGCTGGAGGAGCACGCGAACTACGGCGTGGACTACCTCGAGGCCGTCGCCTGGATCCGGGCCAACCTGCCACAGGCGAAAGTCTCCGGCGGCGTGTCGAACCTGTCGTTCTCCTTCCGCGGCAACGACCCGGTGCGCGAGGCGATGCACACGGCGTTTCTCTATCACGCCATCCACAAGGGGATGACGATGGGCATCGTCAACGCCGGGCAGCTCGGCGTGTACGAGGAGCTCGAGCCGCAGCTCAGGGAGCGCGTGGAGGACGTCATCTTCAACCGCCGTCCCGACGCGACCGAGCGGCTGGTGGAGTTCGCCAACACCATCAAGTCCGGCCGCAAGGAATCGGTGCGCGACGAAGCGTGGCGCAAGGGCACGGCGGAAGAACGCCTGACGCATGCGCTGGTGAACGGCATCGCCACGTACGTCGTCGCCGATACGGAAGAGGCGCGGCAGAAGTACGCCCGGCCGATCCAGGTGATCGAGGGCCCGCTGATGGATGGCATGAACGTGGTCGGCGACCTGTTCGGCGCCGGCAAGATGTTCCTGCCGCAGGTGGTCAAGTCGGCGCGCGTGATGAAGCAGGCGGTGGCGCACCTCGTTCCCTTCATCGAGGCGGAGAAGGCGAGGAGCGGCGAGGCCGGCAGGGCGAAGGGGCGCGTGGTGATCGCGACCGTCAAGGGCGACGTGCACGACATCGGCAAGAACATCGTCGCGGTGGTGCTCCAGTGCAACAACTACGAGGTGGTGAACCTCGGGGTGATGGTGCCGGCGCAGACCATCCTCGAGACCGCGCAGCGGGAAAAGGCGGACGCGATCGGGCTGTCGGGGCTCATCACGCCGTCCCTCGAGGAGATGGCGCACGTCGCGCACGAGATGGAACGCACCGGCGTCACCGTGCCGCTGCTGATCGGCGGCGCGACGACTTCGCGCGCGCACACCGCCGTCAAGATCGCGCCGAACTATTCCGGCCCGGTCGTTTACGTGCCGGATGCCTCCCGCAGCGTGACCGTCGTGCAAAGCCTGCTTTCGCGGGAAGGGCGCGACGCGTACGTCGCCCAGGTGCGAGCCGATTACGAGCGCATCCGCGAACAGCATCGGGACAAGAAGGGTCCGGGACCGCTGCTGCCGATCGAGGCAGCGAGAAACCTCGGGCTGCGCACCGACTGGTCCGCCTACCGGCCGCCCGCGCCGGCGAAGCCAGGCCTGACGGTGCTCGCGCGCTACCCGCTCGCCGAGTTGGTGCCGTACATCGACTGGACGCCGTTCTTCCAGACCTGGGAGTTGTCCGGCTCGTACCCGAAGATCTTCGAGGATCCGGTCGTAGGCGAGGCGGCGCGCAAGCTTTTTGCCGAGGCGCAGGACATGCTGGCGCGCATCGTGCGCGAGGGCTGGATCGAGGCGAACGGCGTGTTCGGGCTGTTTCCGGCGGCGCAGGTGAGCGGCGACGACATCGAGATCTACCGCGACGAGCAGCGCCGCGAGGTCGCCATGACCTGGCGCAACCTGCGCCAGCAGAACCAGAAGCCGACCGGGCGCGCGAACCTCTGCCTCGCCGACTTCGTCGCGCCGCGCGCGAGCAGCGTGCCCGACTGGATCGGCGCCTTCGCGGTGAGCGCGGGCGGCATCGAGCAGCGGGTCGCCGCGTTCGAGGCGGCGCATGACGACTACTCCGCCATCATGCTGAAGGCGCTTGCCGACCGCTTTGCAGAGGCTTTCGCGGAGCGGCTCCACGAGCGGGTGCGGCGCGAATTCTGGGGCTACGCGGCCGAGGAGCGGCTGTCCGCCAAGGAACTCATTGCCGAGGGTTATCGCGGCATCCGTCCCGCGCCCGGCTATCCTGCCTGCCCGGACCACCAGGCGAAGGGCGGGCTGTTCGCGCTATTGGCGGCGGAACGTCACGCCGGCATGCGCCTGACCGAGTCGTTCGCCATGCTTCCCGCGTCGTCGGTCGCGGGGTTCTATCTCTCGCACCCGGAAGCGAGCTACTTCGCCGTCGGCAAGATCGGCCGCGACCAGGTCGAGGATTTCGCGCGGCGCGCCGGGGTGAGCCTCGCGCAGGCCGAGCGCTGGCTTGCGCCGAACCTCGGCTACGAGCCGGCGCCGGTCAGCGCCGCGTCGCTATAATCGAGCGCCGCTTCACTACGTAAACATTCGAAGGGACCTCCAGTGGGCAAAGGCGACAAGCGCACGCGGCGCGGCAAGATCTACAAGGGCAGCTACGGCAAGCGCCGTCCGCATCGCGCGAAGAAGAAAAAGAGCTAGCCGCCGCTAGCTTTCCTCGCGGCGCCCGACCGGCAGGCCGAGCGCCTTGAGCTTGCGGTAGAGGTGCGTGCGCTCGAGACCCGAGCGCTCCGCGACGCGCGACATGCTGCCGTGCTCGCGCGCAAGCAGGTGCTCGAAATACACGCGCTCGAACGCTTCGCGCGCCTCCCGATAGGGCCGGTCGAGCGCCACTTCCGGCGCGGGCGCGGGGCTCGCGCGAGCGGCGAGCACCCGCTCCACGTCCTCCAGCGCGATCTCCTCTTCCAGCGCCGAGAGCGCGAGATCCTTCACCATGCTCTCGAGCTCGGCCAGGTTGCCGGGCCACGCGTAGTGCCGCAGGGCGTTCAGCGCCGCGATGCCGAAACGCCGCGGCGGGCACGAGCGCCCCTCCACCAGCTGCGTGAGCATCAGCGATGCGAGGTCGGGCACGTCCTCGGCCAGCTCGCGCAGCGCGGGCAGCTTCAGGGTGAGCTCGGCAAGGCGCGCGCTCAACTCCGCGTCGAACTCGTGCTTGTCGGCGAGCGTGCGCAGGTCGACCGGCGAGAAGGAAACGACGCGCACCTTGTGCTTCTCCGCGCGCGCGACCAGGAACTCGAGCTGGCGCTGCTCCTGGCGCGCGACCCGGCTCAGGTCCGGGACGAACAGGATTCCTCCGGCGGCGCGACCGAGCACGTCGGAAGGCGCCTCGCCGAACACTTCCGGCGCCGACAGGAACGGCGCGCCTGCGGGTGCCAGCAGGCGCGCAAACAGCTCGGGCCGCGTGCCGCGCTCGCCGCGCAGCAGCAGCGGCGCGCTCGACTGCGCCATCTGCGACAGGCGCTTCTTCACCTCCACCAGCACCGGCGAACGGCCGAGCGCCGCGAGGCCGAGCGGCGGGGCGGCGGACCCCTCCGGATTGCGTAGCGCGCGCTTGACGGTGGCCAGCAGCCGCTGTAACGCGATCGGCTTCTCGAGGAAATCAAGCGCGCCGATGCGGGTCGCCTCCACCGCGGTCTCGATGGTGCCGTGGCCCGACATCATGACCACCGGCATGGTCAGCTGACCGCTCGCCGCCCATTCCTTCAGCAGCGTGATGCCGTCGGTGTCAGGCATCCAGATGTCGAGCAGCACGAGGTCGGGCCGCTGGCGCTCGCGCTGGCGGCGCGCCTCGGCGGCGCTGTCGGCGAGCGACACCTGGTGCCCCTCGTCGGCCAGGATCTCGGACAGGAGCTCCCGGATCCCGACTTCGTCGTCCACCACCAGGATCTGCGCCATGCTCAGCCCGCCGGCGCCACGGGCAGCAGCACGCTCACCGAGGCGCCGCTGCCGGGGCGATTCTCGATGGCGATGGCGCCATGGTGCTCGTCGACGATCTTCTTCACGATCGCGAGCCCGAGCCCGGTGCCGCGCGTCTTGGTGGTGACGTACGGATCGAAGATGCGGGTCATCAGCTCCTCGGGAAAGCCGCCGCCGTTGTCGGAGACCGCGAGGCACACCTTGTCGGCGTGCAGCTCGGTGCGCACCTCGATCGCCGGCCGCTCGGCGAGCGGCTTGGAGTGTTCCAGGGCATCCTGCGCATTCTGTACCAGGTTGTGCAGGACCTGCCGGATTTGCGCGGAATCCGCCCATACCCTGGGCAGCCCGGCGGCGAGGTGCCGGTCGATCGGCACGCTCGAAGTCTCGTAGAGCGACAGCACCTCGCTCACCAGCGCATTGAGATCGAGACGTCCCGGCGCCGGCGCGGGCAGCCGCGCGTAGCTCGTGAAGTCGTCGACCATCGACTTGAGCGCCGCCACCTGGTTGACGATCGTGGCCGTGCCGCGCTTGAGCGCCTCGGCGTCCTCGGCCACCAGCCGGCCCGCGAGCTTCATCTCCAGCCGCTCCGCCGAAAGCTGGATCGGGGTGAGCGGATTCTTGATCTCGTGCGCGAGGCGCCGCGCCACCTCCGCCCAGGCCGTGGCGCGCTGCGCCTGGATGAGCTGCGTGATGTCGTCGAACACGACCACGTAGCCACCGCCCGAGGCGTGCGGCAGGCCGGCGCCGCGCGCGTGCAGTGACTTGCCGGACTGCTTGAGCGACGTTTCCAGCTGCCAGCCGCGGTCGCGGTTGGCCACCAGTTCCTCGCGCATCGCGGCGGCGAAGGAGTCAAGTTCAGCGCCGAGGATCTCCTGCGCGCCGCGGTTGTAGATCGACAGATTGAGCTCGTGATCAAACACCAGCACGCCCGCCGACAGGTTGGCGAGCACGTTCTCGAGGTGCGCCTTGGCCGCTTCCTGCGCCAGCCGGTTCGCTTCGCCGAGCCGCTTCGCTTCCGCGAGCTGGCGGGTCATCGAGTTGAAGGATTCGGTCAGCACGCCGAGCTCGTCGCGGCTGGTCACCGGCGTGAGCGTGGAGAAATCGCCGCGCGCCACCGTCTGGGTCGCCTGCGCGAGCTTGGCGAGCGGCTCGGCGAGCAGGTTGGACTGGGTCACCGCGACGGCGATGGCGACGAACAGCGCCATGAGCAGGGCGAAGCTCAGGGTGACAACGTAGATGCGCTTCAGGCCCTCGCGAGAGAGCGCGAGCTCGCGATAGTCTCGGTAGGCGCCTTCGATCGCTTCCGCGCTGCTCGCGAAACTGGCGGGCACGCGGTGACGCAGCTGCAGGAACCGCGATTCCTCGGACAGCGCACGCGCGCCGAGCGGTACGATCGCGCGCAGCGACAGCGGCTTGCCGGCGCCGGAATCCACGGCTGCATAGCCGCGCCCGGCGCGCGCCTGGCGCAGCGCCTGCGCGCCCGGCAAGTCGGGCACGAGCTTGCTGACGTCCTCGCTGGCGGTAGCGAGCACCCTGCCGTTGTCGGTCACCACCACGGCCTCCTGCACGCCGAGTCGCTCGCGCATGCGTTCCAGGGCCGCGGCGAGCTGGGCAGGCGGCCGGTCGCCGAGCTCCAGCGCCGCTGCACGGGCCTTGGTCTGCAGGTCGAGCAGCATCTGGTCGATCGCCTGCTGGCCGAGGTTGATGCCGCCTTCGAGGGCCGCGTCGACCTTCACGTCGAACCACGACTCGATCGAGCGGGTGAGGAAGTGCACCGACACCGCGTATACGATCAGCCCCGGCAGCACCGCAAGCAGGGCGAAGCGGGAAAGCAGCCGGAGCGTCAGGCGGGCGCCGAACACCCGCGCCCGGTAGCGCCGCACGAACACGACCAGCTGGTAGGTCACCAAGGCGGCGAGCAGGATCGCGAGCGCGGCGTTCAGGCCGAGCAGCACGGGATACGGCAGCGCGAACAGCGCGGTCTCGCCG
>Ga0335084_10003879_pt1 | contig 14695 bp, 15 predicted proteins | sample Lox_Sample_44_FD_206721 | JGI IMG/M metagenome (GOLD analysis project Ga0335084, IMG submission 206721) | Soil microbial communities from Loxahatchee National Wildlife Refuge, Florida, United States - Lox_Sample_4.4 | ecosystem: Environmental > Terrestrial > Soil > Wetlands | place: USA...
GTATGACCGGCCTGTTTTCGATTTCTTACCGCCGAATTGTCGGATCTTAAAATGCTGGAAATTTAAGTTGTCAGTTCCCCTGGAGGCAACGATGAAAAAACGAATCCTGATAACGCTACTCTTGGCCCTGATGGCAGCCTTGAGCGTCCAGTTGGCATCCGCCCAGGCTACAGCGTCCGTGCGGGGTGCGTGTAAGGACGTCGATGGCAAGCCCATCGTCGGGGCCACCGTAGTTTGGGCCAACCTCGACAATGGCCGCAAGTACACACTCAAGACGGACAACAAGGGTGAATACTTCTCCTTGGGAATCTCCCCTGGAAAATACAATGTCCTCCTGCTTCAGGACGGCAAGGAACTGTTCCATCTCAACGGGCTAACCGTTGGGCTCCAGGAAGTGAGTCAGGATTTCGACCTGAAGAAAGAAATGACGGCAACCGCTCAGGGGCAAGGGCTGACTCCAGAACAGCTGAAGAAGCAGCAGGAGGCACAGGCCAAAGTCGTCCAGGAAAACCTCACCATCAAGGCATTGAATGAGAAGCTGGCAACCGCCAAGCAGGCAGCAGACGCCGGTGATTTGGACACCGCCACCAAGACCCTAACCCAAGCCACCGAGATCGACCCCTCCAAGGACTTGCTCTGGGCTAAACTCGCGGACTACACCCTCCTTTCCGCCGCGAAACAGACCGACTCTGGCGCCAGAAGCAAGGGATTTGAGGATGCGGTCACTGATTATCAAAAGGCCATCGACCTCAAGCAAAAGGCGGCAGATGCGGACCCCAAGAAGGCCGGGGACGCCAACAAGCAGCTTGCCTCCTACTACAACAACATGGGCAAAGCTGCGGCCTCGGACGGAAAGACCGATCAGGCGGTCAAGGCTTACAACCAGGCCGCGCAGTTGGATCCTGCCTCTGCCGGGATGTTTTACTTCAATCTCGGCGGGACCTTGACCAACGCCAACGTCAAGAACGACCCCGAAATGCGCAAGGCGGCGGTGGAAGCTTTTGACAAGGCGATCGCGGCTGACCCCACCAAAGCCGATGCCTATTACTGGAAAGGGACCAACCTCATTGGCGCTGCGACCTTACAGGGCGACAAGATGATTGCACCGCCGGGTACGGCCGAGGCTTTCCAGAAGTATCTTGAACTGGCTCCCACCGGCCCTCACGCTGAAGAGGCAAAGGCCATGCTGGCCAGCGTCGGTGCAACCGTCGAGACCAGCTATGGAACTACCACCACCACCAAGAAGAAACCTCCCAAGAAGTAGCCGCCAGGGCACAGAAAGTTTCGAAAATGGGGCAGCTTAAACGCTGCCCTTTCTTGTGGTTACCAAGGTATATGGCCTTGTCGTTCTTCGTGGTACCTGACCGCGGTTTTCGCTAGATTGATTCTTGGTGCAATCGCAGCTTTGGTAGTCGGGAGCTGCTCCGCGCACGTACAACGACATGGCAGCTCCGGGTAATGCTACTTCTTCGTCTTTTTTCGAGCCATCCACCAATTCCGGGACGGTGGCAACGCCAGCCCTGCTGGGCGCCATGCTCCGGGCCCATGAGCATGTCAGCGATCTGATCTTCTCGCCAGGCCGTCCTCCACAGGTGGAAGTCCACGGCCGCCTGGTTCCAGTGCAGGCCCCTGGGTTTCGCACTCTCAGCGCCGATGACACTCGCCGCATCGCCGCTGACCTTATCGGCAATAACAAACAGGCCATCAATATTCTTCGGGAACAGGGTTCGTGCGACGTTTCTTATGGCCTGCCCGGACTGGCGCGCTTTCGCGTCAACGCCTTCATTCAACGCGGCAGTTGTGCTGTGGTCATGCGCGTTATTCCCACTGCAATTCCAGACCTGGCCGCGCTCGCCCTGCCCGCCCAACTCGCCGAGATCGCAAACCTTCGTGACGGCATGGTGCTGGTCACCGGACCCCGTGGGTCGGGCAAGTCTTCCACCCTGGCGGCCCTGCTGGACCTTATCAATCAGCAGCACATCTGCCACATCATCACCATTGAAGATCCCATCGAGTTCCTGCACAACCACAAGTTGGCAACCGTCCATCAGCGCGAACTGCACAGTGACATTCCCAGTATTCCGATGGCCTTGCGGGCGGCCCTGCGCCAGGCGCCCAACGTCATTCTGGTAAGTGAGCTGCGCGACCGTGAAACCGTCGAGACGGTACTGGAAGCGGCGGAAACCGGACACCTGGTTCTTTCCAGCATGAATACTATCGATGCGGCCAAGACCGTGGATCGCCTCCTCGGTTTGTTCCCCGCCGGGGAGCAGGCTGCCACCCGCAGCCGCTTGGCGAGGTCTATCCGCCAGATCGTTTCCCAGAAACTGATCCCGCGCCGCGACAATCACGGGCGGGTACCGGTAGTCGAACTTCTCAAAGTTCTTCCCGGAACCCTGGAGTCCTTGGAAATCAGCAGCCTCGCATCGACGCACACGCTGCATTTTGACTGCGAGATCGAGAAGTTGGTCCGCGCGGGGATCGTGGATCTTGATTCGGCCGTTTTGCATGCCACGGACCCCGGGCAACTGCGGCATGACCTGGCTGGTTGCTGATGTCGAGCACGCACTCCACCACTAAGAAATCGACATTCGAAATTTCCTCTGCGTCCCCGTATCATCTCTTCCTGGGGAAAAAGTTGAATGCCTGCACCCACCCACATATTGAGTTTTGAAGATGCGCGCCACGCCGTGGAGGAACACGCCACCCAGCTCCGCCCGCGCGGCAAAGAACTGGTGGAACTGCTCGACAGTGCCGGCCAGATTCTGGCCGAAGCTGTTTCCGCAGACCGCAATTTCCCTCCTTTTCCGCGCGCCACTCGGGATGGGTACGCAGTGCGCGCCGGCGATCTGGCAAAACTTCCTGCCACACTCCGTGTAGTTGGTGAGATCAAGGCTGGAGCGCCGGATGTTTCTTTCGCCTTGAAGGCCGGTGAAGCCGCCGCCATCATGACCGGCGCTCCCGCGCCCCCGGGCGCCGATGCCGTGGTCATGATCGAATACACCTCCCGGAACGGCGATCAAGTGGAAGTCACCAGGGGGCTCGTCGCGGGCGACAATATTGTGCCCATCGGGGCCGAGGCCAAACGTGGCGACCGCCTGCTTGCCCCCGGAATGCGCCTCGACCACTCTGCAATTGCACTAGCCGCGTCCGTGGGCAGATCGCACCTCCTCGTCTTTTCCAAACCCCGGGTGGCAGTATTGTCGACAGGCGACGAAGTCGTCGACATCGATGTGCTCCCTGCGCCCAACCAGATTCGCAATTCCAACAGCTACTCTCTGGCAGTCCAAATCCAGATGGCTGGGGGCGAGCCGGTCTTACTGCCGATCGCTCCCGATGAACCCGAACGTCTGCGTGAACTGATCGCTGAGGGGTTGGAGGCCGACCTGCTTCTGCTCACCGGCGGCGTCTCCATGGGCAAGTACGATCTGGTGGAGCAGGCGCTGTCAGAGTTGCAGGCAGAATTCTTCTTTACCGGCGCCAAGATTCAACCTGGCAAGCCAATCGTCTTCGGACGAATCCCCGACGGCTCCGCTCAAAAGTACTTCTTCGGCCTTCCCGGAAACCCGGTTTCGACCATGGTCACGTTCGAACTGTTCGCCCGGCCGATGATCGAAGCGCTGGCAGGAATGCAAACTCGAAAGCTGATTTTCCTGCGCGCCCAGCTGAAATCCGAGATCAAAGCCAAGCCCGGCTTGAAACGCTTCCTGCCGGCAGTTCTCTCTGGCGAGTTCGAAAACGTGGCGGTTGAGTTGGTCCCCTGGCAAGGCTCAGGAGATATCGCGGCGACTGCTCGAGCGAATTGCTACGTAGTGGTTGACGGCGGTGACATTGCCGCCGGTGAGTGGGTTCCACTCTTAATGCGCTAGCCGGTTTCACACCTTTGCGGACCCGTCAGTTAGCCGGACACGTTCGAATAAATACTTGATCCCTGTCGATCTCGCGCCCCCTCATTCGACAAACCAGTAGAACCAAGCAAGTCGAGGGTAGGGCAATGCAGTACACGTTCTCAAAACGCGCGAAATCAATCGCAGGAGCAGCCCTCATCGGGCTCGGGATCTTCCTGCTTCATGAGAATCTCGAACAGGCCGTGACTCAGATGAATGAACTCGCCAGCTCCCCGAGACAAATGCTGGGCGCAGTGCCCGCGGTCATTCTGGCGGCCTTGCAAGTGCTGCAGGCCTATACCTCGAACCACCAGCAGTTTCTGGGGAGTCTCCTGCAACACTTGTGGTTAACCTTCTGGCCGCTGGTGCTGGTTTCGGCTGGAACAGCGTTGTCGCAGGATGCCGACTCAGTCGATCCCGACGCCCCCTCAAAAAAAGACCGTGAAATTGTCGATTCGTCTGTCCGTCGTTCGACATTAAAGTAGAGGTTATCGCAGAATGAAAACTACTAAAGGAGATTTGGGACCATGCAATTCATGATGATCGTCAAACACGCCGAAAAGCAGGGCAACCCGCCGAAGGCCCTCATCGACGCCATTACCAAGATGAGCGAAGAAGCGGCTAAAGCCGGCACCATGCGCGGCAGCGGAGGGCTCGCCCCCACCGCTCAGGGCGCCCGCGTCCGGCTTTCCGGCGGCAAGCTGACCGTAATCGACGGGCCTTTCACCGAGGCCAAGGAGGTGGTCGGCGGCTATGCCCAGTTTGAGCTCAAGTCAAAGCAAGAAGCCATCGACGGCGCGCTGGCCTTCATGGAACTCCACAAGAAATACTGGCCGGGCTGGGAAGGCGAGACCGAAATTCGCCAGATGATGGGGCCCGAAGACTGCGCCCCCAAGACTTAAAGGCAGCCACGAAAACATGGACACGGATCGCGTTAGCAGATTATCCGTGTCCATGTGAGTTTTGCTCTTGTCAACCCAACTCAGGGATTTGCCGCCGGTTTGCCCGTGGCCTTCTTTGCCGAATCGGCAGCAGCCTTGGGCTTCCAGAAACCCGGATCGGCCTTCACCCAGTCGTCGGAGGGGTAGCTGATGCGCGGGTTGAAGACAAATAAGTTCGTTTCGCTGGACTCAATCGCCGCGGCGGAGAGTTCTCCTAGCTTTTTCATGCCATCTTCGCCCATGGCAGCCTCAAACTTCTTATTCGCCATGAACGCTTGGTCGATCTCTACCATGGACTTCATCGGTGTGAAGAACACCCAGGTGTCGCCCGGTTGTCCATAGACTGCCTCGTAGGCTGCCCAATGGGCCTCCGGAATCGCCTTGGCATACGCTGCGTTCACCATCTTCACCGCCTCGTCCCACTCCTTCTGATGTCCAGGACGAAGGTGAAAGAGGGAAATCTCGAAGTAACGCATGTGCGCAATGTCCACAGCGGAGTGGTAGCTGTACTCCTCGTTGTAGAGGAAGGCGGACATGTTGACTTCGCTCAGCAAGTCTCCGTCGGCCACTGTCGCGCGATCCAGGGCAGCCGAGAGCGTTGCGTCCTTCTGCGCTGCATTACTGTCTTTCTCCCACGCTTCGAACGAATCGTAGCCGACGAAGAACAGTGACCGTGGCTTTCCGGAAAGTGAATCCACCGCCAGGTAGTGGGTCGGCCACTTCGCGCGATTGAACGCCTGCACAAAAGCGCTCTCGGTTTTCTCGTGCGCCATGCCGCCTCTGCCCGGTTTGATGAATTCGCGGATCACACTCAGCACTTTGGGCGGCGCTTTGCTTTCTTGCGCAACCATCGCTTGAACTCCCAGCAACAGCAACATCCCCAACGCAAAACTCGTGACTCTCTTCATGGAAGTCAGCCTCCTCTTTCGGAAAAGTAGACGATTCATGGGCCGGGGAGCCCAGAAACACCCAGCACGAAAGACCAGAATTTGGGGTGCAGGCGCAGCCTATTCTCCGTTGAATCCGAAGTCAAGCCATCCCGAGTGCAGAGGCAGCAGGCGCCACGAACTCCGCTTACTACCGTGTAAGATAAAGTTTCCATGCCCGGAAAGCTGTCCCATTACGACCGTGCCGGACGCGCGAAGATGGTGGATGTCTCCACCAAGGCCCACTCCCGGCGCACCGCCGCCGCCAGCGCCTTCATTGCGATGAAACCCGCAGTCCTGAAAGCATTGCCCAGGAACCCCAAAGGCGACTCTCTCGAAGTTGCCCGCCTGGCCGGAATCATGGCTGCAAAACGCACATCCGAGCTGATTCCGATGTGCCATCCCCTGCCACTGGCTCACGTTGATGTGACTCTACGGCTGTGCAAGAATGGCGTTGCCATCACCTCACAAGTCACAACCACGGCCACAACCGGAGTGGAGATGGAAGCCCTGACCGCAGTCAGCGTAGCTGCGCTCACCGTGTACGATATGTGCAAGGCACTCGATAAGGGCATTGAGATTCGCGAAATCAGGCTTGAACGTAAAACCGGCGGCAAGAGCGGCGACTACGTCCGTTCCCGTAAGAAGAAATAGTTCCATGTCTAACAACGTCAAGCTTCTGCTGGTGGACGACAATCCCATGATCCTGGGGATGCTGCGGGGCGCGCTCACTCCACTCGCCATGGTGGCCACCGCCAGCGACGCCGCCGATGCCTTACTCAAGGCCGTCGATGACCCTCCTGACTTGCTGGTCTGCGACTATCGCATGCCCGGCATGGACGGTCGTCAACTGGTGGAGAAGCTCCGAAGCCGCCCCCGCACCGCCGGGGCCGCCATCATCCTGCTCGCTGCCAAGTCTGACATCGCGGAAAAACTGACCACTCCGGACTTGCCCATTGATGATTTCGTGGAGAAACCGTTTTTCCTGCGGGAGGCCACGCATCGCATCAAGCGGCTCATCGACAAGATTGCCCTGGAGAAGATGGCCAAGACCGCTCCCTCCGACGGGGTCTTGCGCGGAAGCCTGCTGCAGATGAATGTCATTGACCTGGTGCAATCGCTGGAGATGGGCCGCAAGAGCTGCGCCCTCACCCTGACCAGTAAGGACGAAAAATGTGAAGTGTATTTCAAGGAAGGCCAGGTCACCCACGCCGCCTACGGCTCTCTGCACGGGGATCAGGCCGTATTTAAAGTCTTGCGCTGGACCGACGGCAACTTCCAGGTCAATTTCGAAGGCAAGACAACCAAACAGACCACCACTCTCAATACCCAGGGCTTGCTAATGGAAGGTCTGCGGCTGCTCGACGAGTCGCAACGCGATGGCGGTAAGACAGCTGGGGAGGAAGAAGAAGATGTCCTCCTCGACTCCTGAGGCACTCAGTGCCGCCGTCATCACCGTCAGCGATTCCTGCGCCCGCGGCGAACGCACCGACGCTTCCGGTCCCGCCGTCGCCAAGGTTCTCACAAAACACAATTTCCCGATCGCCGGAACCACGACGGTTCCCGACGAACAAGGCGCCATCCAGCAGGCGCTCTTGTCATGGACCGCCCGCGTTCGCCTGGTAGTCACCACGGGCGGAACTGGTATCGCGCCACGCGACGTCACTCCCGAAGCCACGCGGGCTGTCTGCGAGCGCATCCTCGAAGGCGTCGCCGAACGCATGCGTTCCGAGGGTGCCAAGCAGGCTCCATTGGCCGCCTTGAGCAGGGCGGTTTGCGGAGTGCGAGGACAGGCGGTGATCCTCAATCTCCCGGGAAGCCCGGCTGGCGCCACCCAGTCGCTGGAGTCCGTGATTCACCTGCTGCCTCACGCCCTGCAATTGCTGAGCGGCAATACCAGACATGAGTAGCCTGACTCTCCCCTGTGAACCCCGTCCCCTCTGTGGTTGAGTTTTTGCCGCCGAACTAGCTAAATGCTGCCAGCGACCCAAGCCCGCATTCACGTACACTGCTAAGTTCAACCTTGAACACGATCAAACACATCCTGACCCGCTACACCGCCTTCTTGTGGGCGCTGCTCAAGCCTCTGGGCGCCTGGGGTGTGCTGGCGGCGGCGGCGCTCGACGGCGGCTTCATCGGGCTGCCCATCGACGCTGTAGTCGTCGGCTACGTTTACCAGGACCGCGCCCGTTTTCTTCTATACGCGTTCATGGCCGCCGCTGGATCCGCGCTGGGCAGCATTGTCATTTACGTCATCGGCTATACCGGGGGGGAGGAGTTTCTCCGCAAGCGGATGTCCCCCGAACGCTTCGAGAAACTGCATTCCGCATTCAACAAGCATCCATTCTGGGCGCTCATGTTTCCGGCGATACTGCCGCCGCCCACGCCCTTCAAACTGTTTGTGTTCGCCGCGGCGGTTTCCGAGATGAGCTTCGTCCGCTTTCTCGTAGCAGTGTTTTGCGGACGCATCGTCCGTTTCCTGTCGCTGGCCGTCCTCACAATTAAGTTCGGGCCGGACGTCGTGCGCCTCACCGGAGAACTCTTCCATCGTCACTACTATTGGGTCCTTAGTGCGGTGGTGTTGGGAGCAATCCTATGGCTGGTACTGCGGGGAAAGAAGCAAAGAGATGCCCCTCGGGATTAGCCCGAAGCGGCGTCAGAATAAGGCCCACGGCGCAAGCGGAAAGACGATCAAGCTGCGGAGGAGCGAAAGGAACTCCCTACGCCGCCGCCGTGTGGTCTCCGGCCTTGTCAAACACGCCGCCCATAGCCTTCAACAACACTGGCGTAGCGAACATCGCTGTCGTGAACAGCAGGTCACCTTCCACCGCATGGCGGAAGAATGGCAGTCCGGCGGCGTAAGACATCATCACCCCGCTCAGGTTCTTGGGATACATGTCCAGCCACGCCCACGACGCCAGATTGGTCAACAGAAAGAACGAAACCGAACCGGCCAGCGCGGCCCCCACGATTGGCAAAGGCTTGGCGTTGTCCCGGAGCTTGGTGCCGAGCCACAACACCCCTGCATACCAGGCAAAGCTGACAAAATGGTCGACGGTAAACGGATAAGAATAGACCAGCTTGGTGAGCACGACATCAGAGGCGGCCAGCAGCAGAAAAGGCACCCAAAGCTGGCGGCGTGATCCGCGGGCTCCGAAGAACAGCAGCGAACCCGTCACCGGAGTAAACATCCAGGGATGCGGGATGAACCGCACCGCAACACCCAGAACCACAAAGATATAGGCCAGCATGAAGCCTCCTCACCGTCCTTGATTGTGGCGCGCCCAACCTGCCCTGTCAAGCCCGGCAAATTGGAGCTCGACGCCGTTCTCTGCGTCCTCCGCGGCTTTTCTCCGCGCTCTCTGCGTGGAAGCTCTTGCTTCGCGTGCCCTACCTGGCGGCTCCGCTCGCGACCCGCTGACTTCGTCTACCCACGTTCTCCGCGATCACCCTCAGATTGCGATCCAACTCCACGCTCGAGCCCAAGACACTCCTGCCCTTGCTTCCGGGATAGGCATAGCGCAGGTCCCGGAAGCGCACCACATAGCCTTCGGGCACCTGCTCGGTCTCTGTCAGCGGATACTGCGCCCAATCCAGGTAGACCTGCCCCAGATGCGAACTCTTTGCCGCCACCGTCACAGGAGTCTCTTCCGGCTTATAGATGACCTGCATCTCTCCGCCCGGGTCGACCTCCGGAGTCAGAGATTCAACCGTCATGATGGCAAAGAAGTTCTGCGCTTCGACCACTCCACTCCAATGAAACGGACTCCACCAATAAGGATAAGCCGAGACACGAATTGGATTTGCTCCTTCATAAGTACGCGCCTCGAGCGCATTCACTGCCCGGCGGTGCTCGTAGTCCCGCACTCCCCATACCGCCATCATTCCGATCAGCGCTGCGATCGCGCCCCAGCGTCCACGCGGCCCACGGCTGCGCACCCCGAGTTCCTTGTCGATCAGGGCGAAGAAGGCAGGAAGCACCAACCCACCCACCAGCAAGGCCAGCAGCATGGGGTCGGCGATAAACACGATGTCCCAGGAATACCACCTCTCAGAAAATGGCCAGAAAGGGCGGACACCATAATTATTCGTGAAATCCAGAAGAATATGAGTCAGGCCCGCCAGGTACGCGAATCCAAACAACAGTCCCCAACGCGGCGGCACATTAGGATTCTTGATCTTCCGCCCCCGCAGCCGCCAAATCACATAAATGAGCGCCACCACCAGCGCCGCAACCGGCACCAGCCCAAGAAACGAGTGAGTGAATCCGCGGTGATGACCAAAGCCAAACACTGGCCCCTTGAAACTGCCGAGCACGTCAATGTCCGGGGCCTCGGCAGCCAGCGTCATCGTGGCCGTGGCCAGCGCGGTTTTGCGATTAAATCCGGCGCGTCCCAAGCAGGCGCCGGTCAGCAAGTGAGTGATAGGTTCCAAGGTTCGCGAAAAGTTTAGATGACACTGCCAGCATATCCGATGCGGACCATTTGACGCGATGCGGTACGGTTTCCTCTGCGCCCTCCGCGGCCGTTCTCTGCGCTCTCTGCGTTTTAAGACTTGAATTTCTCGCAGCCACCAAACCCTGAAACGCAGAGGTCGCTGAGAACAGCCGCAGAGCACGTGGAGACAAAACAAACTTCTTCCGCGCAGAGCTTATCCCGCGGGCGCCAGTATCGTCAGCGCGTCCGGCACCAAGCTCATCTCTGCCGGCAGCGTCCCCAGCAATTCCCCATCCGCCTCTACGAAAATTCGCGACGAGCCATTCTTCGAGCGGCAACTCACCTGCTCCGCGTGCACCAGTTCAATACCCGGAATCCGCCACCGCGCCCCCAATAGTCCCCGCAACACATAGCCAAGATACGCCGCCCGGCTTCGGGTATGAAACAACACCAGCCTCAGATCGTCGCGCTCAAGCGACGCCCCCGGCGCCAGTTCCCGCAGCACTCCCCCAAAATGCCGGATGCGCACCGCCAATAGTTGTGACACATCCGCACTCCGGGTGGTTTCGCCTACCATTTCGATGGTGAACTTTTCCATTTTGTGCGTGAGCCACAGTTGGGTGGCTTTAGCGTAGTAGGCCGCCATCCCCAAACGGCGCTTCGCCGAAGAATTCAGCTCATAGAAAAGATGCGCATCGACTCCGACACCGGCCGTCACTGTGAAGTAGCGCGCGTTCTTAGCGCCATTCTTATCCTGGTACGTGACCCGGCCGACGGCAATCCGCAGAGACTTTGACTTCAGAGCAGCCCGCGCCGCGCCCGTCGGCGAAAGCGGCAATCCCAGATCGTGGGCCAGCGAGTTGGCCGTCCCCAGCGGGATCACGCCCAACGCCGCGTCCGTGCCCACCAGTCCCTGCACCACGTCGTGTACCGTGCCATCGCCGCCACAAGCGAAAACCGTGTCGAAGCCGTCTCGGATCGCCTGCTTCACCTGCCCGGCAGCCTCGCCGGGCCCGGATGTCGCTGCCGAAGCTGCGTCCACGCCCCCTTCCCGCAGCACCGCCTGCGCACTCTCCACTTCGTTCACGCGCCGCCCATGGCGACGTCCCGAAAGCGGGTTGTAGAGCAGGAGTGCCTTACGCATGATATGTAGGCGCGGGCATCCTCGCCCGCGCAAGCAGCCAGCCAAGATCCTACGCTTTCCCTCTCGACCCCCACTCCCACATCCCAAACATCGCCTTCTGTGGCAGCGCATGCCCCACCTGCCGCGCCAGCATGCAAATCTGACCGCGATGATGAGCATCGTGCGCGATCAGATAGCCAAAGAATCCCGCCACATCCGGCTTGAATCCTTTCACCCGGCCGTCCCCTTCCATCGCCGACCTAAGCACCGCACTCAACGCCGCCCGGCTCTGCTCCAACCCTTTCAAAGCCTGCGCCGGAGTCACACTGCTGCGTTCAAGTTGCTCGGGGATCTTGCTGCCTTTGGCGGCCGCCTTCAGCCACATCACTCGCACGTTGTGGATGTGGGCAACGATCGCCGCCACCGTCCGCCCCTTGCCCTCAGGTGGCTCCGCGCGCCAGGCTTCCGCCGGAAGATTCTCGATCATGTACTGATTGATGCGGTCATTGGTGTCGAACGCGGTGAGTAATCCTGCGGGAAGGGCATATTCAACAGACGCAGCCTTAGCCATAAATGGTCTCCAGAACTGAGGCCTGTAGCTTACCGCAAGCCAGGGCTCCTCTGCGTTCTCCCCTGCTCATTCAGCCCCTCCAGCGTTTCAAGATTCTCGCCTATAATTTCTCCAATGCCCGCGACCCCGACCAAAGACCTCGACAAAAAAGTCGAGACCCTGCGCGACAAAATCCGCCACCACGAATACCGCTACTACGCTCTCGACGATCCCGAAATCTCCGACGCTGAATTCGACCAACTGATGAACCAGCTCATCAAGCTGGAAACCGCCCATCCCGGGCTAATTACGCCCGATTCCCCCACTCAGCGCGTCGGCGGCCAACCCCGTGAAGGCGTAGTCAAGGCGCCACACTCCTCGCCCATGTTGTCACTCGACAACACCTACAATGTCGACGAATTGCGCGACTGGGACCGCCGTGTGCACGATCTCAGCGGCCGCAAGGACATCGATTACGTTTGCGAACTCAAACTCGACGGCATGTCGTTGGCCCTGATCTACGAAAACGGCAAGCTGGCCCGCGGCATCACCCGCGGCGACGGCAGCATAGGCGAAGACGTGACGCTAAATGTACGCACCGTACGTTCCATTCCCCTATCCATTCCCAAAGAAAAGCTCAAAGCCGCCGGCATCCCACCCGACTTCGAAGTCCGCGGCGAGATGCTCATGCCCATCGCCGCCTTTAGGAAGATGAACGAAGACCGCGAAGAAAAAGGCTTGTCCCTCTTCGCCAACCCACGCAATGCCACCGCCGGGACCGTCCGCCAGCTCGATGCCAGCATCACCGCCCAACGCCGCCTGGACTATTTCTCCTACATGCTGCTCAAGGACGGCCGCACCTACTTCGATCGCCACTGGAAAACCCTCGACGCTCTCGACGCCGCCGGCTTCAAAGTAAACTCCAGCCGCAAACTCGCCAAAGACTTCGAAGAAGTCTGGGAATTCATCGAGCAGCAGGAAACCCGCCGCGAGAAGCTGCCCTACGAAATCGACGGCATCGTCGTCAAGGTCGATCGCACTGCATTGCAGGACGAACTCGGTTTCACCGGAAAGGCTCCGCGTTGGGCGATCGCCTACAAGTACGCTGCACGTTCCGGAATCACACAGATCGAAGACATTCTGGTCCAGGTCGGTCGAACCGGAAAACTCACACCGGTTGCCGCTTTGAAGCCGGTTCCGATTGGAGGAACGACGGTTTCGCGCGCGACCTTGCACAACATGGATGAGATCGAACGCCTGGGCGTAAAGATAGGCGATTGGGTAGAAGTCGAGCGCGGCGGGGACGTCATCCCCAAAGTCACCCGCGTCGTCGAAGACAAACAACACCCGCGCGGTCATAGGACATTTCACATGCCGGAGAAGTGTCCCGTCTGCGGCACCCACGTCGTTCGCAGCGAAGGCGAAGTGGACTACCGCTGCGTCAACGCCAACTGCCCCGCCAAGCTTCGCGAAACCATTCTGCACTTCGCCTCCCGCGGTGTCATGAACATCGAAGGCATGGGCGAAGCCCTGGTCAATCAGCTCACCGACCGCGGACTGGTCAAGAATGTCGCCGACATCTACAAGCTCACCAAGGACAACTTGCTTTCGCTCGAACGCATGGGCGACAAGTCGGCGCAAAACGTGCTCGACGAGATCGAAGCCTCCAAGAAGCTGCCGCTCGAACGCGTCATCTACGGCCTCGGCATTCGCATGGTAGGCGAGCGCACCGCACAGTTTCTCGCCGAACACTTCGGATCGCTGGACGATCTTATGAACGCCAGCGAAGAAGAACTCCAAAACGTCACCGAGGTCGGCCCCCGCATCGCGCAAAGCATCGCCGAATTCTTCCGCGAGCCCAGCAACCGCAAATTGGTCGACCGCCTGCGCGCCTCAGGCCTGACCTTCACCGGAAAGAAGAAAGAACGCGGGACGAAGCTTGCGGGAAAGACCTTTGTCCTGACCGGGACCCTCACCCGCCCCCGCGACCTGGTCAAGAAGGCCCTCGAAGACGCTGGCGGACGCGTGTCCGGCTCGGTCAGCAAGAAAACGGACTACGTAGTCGCCGGGGCGGATGCTGGCTCTAAACTCGACAAAGCCAACGAGTTAGGGGTTCGCGTCATCAGCGAAAAAGAAATGGACGATCTACTACAGGGCTAGTAGTGCTCTTTCTCACACAAAACTTTACGGTCTTTTAACATTATTTTGACAAGTCGCAGTCTCCACCCCCAGTAGGCTTCCCGATAAGTTCTGCCGGCCATCCCCCTGGCGCCGGCTGCGCTTCGTAAGCCAGGCCTCGACGAACCCTGTGCCACACCGAGGCTGGCTTCGCCGACTTTTTGCAAGAGATGGCGCACTGGGAGCATCGCGGCTCACTTGCTGGGCAGTCGATTGTGCGCCTTCGTCGCGGCGTTCATCCTGGGTGGGTTTCTTAGCCCTTCTAACTCCCCGCTCAGGGTGACACCGCCGATTTCAGCCCGCCCTTGATTCTCTCGTAGGTAATTTCGAGAGTCTCCGGCAGGATCCGCGTCTCTCCCACCACCGACATGAAGTTCGAATCCGCCACCCAGCGCGGCAGCACGTGCATGTGGATGTGTCCCGCCACCCCTGCCCCCGCCGCCTTGCCAATATTCATTCCCAGATTCACTCCGTCGGGCTTGTAAAGCTGCCGCAGCACCTGCTCCATCCGCTGTGAAAGCTCCATCATTTCGTGGGCAGCTTCGACCGGCAGCTTCTGCAACTCATCGAGATGCGCAAACGGCACCACCATGACGTGCCCCGGAGTATAGGGAAAAGTATTCAGCACGATGTAGCAATGACGGCCGCGATAAA
>Ga0335084_10003880_pt1 | contig 14693 bp, 12 predicted proteins | sample Lox_Sample_44_FD_206721 | JGI IMG/M metagenome (GOLD analysis project Ga0335084, IMG submission 206721) | Soil microbial communities from Loxahatchee National Wildlife Refuge, Florida, United States - Lox_Sample_4.4 | ecosystem: Environmental > Terrestrial > Soil > Wetlands | place: USA...
GGTATTGGTCATTCCCTTCCTCGCGCTCGGCCTGTTCTTCGGGAAGCTCTTTGGGCGCGCGGCGATGCTCGCCTGGTTTGGGCGACGGTTCACGGGCTTCCTGGGCGGAGGCATCTACTCACACGCCGTGACGGCGGTGTTCCTCGGCGGGCTCTTCGTCATGGCGCTCTACCTCGTGCCCGTCCTGGCCTTCATCGTCTCGGTGCTCATCGGGTGGCTGGGCTTGGGGATGGTGGTTTATTCGCTGATTCTCTCGATGCGGCGCAATGGAACGAAACCGGCACGCGCAGTGGCCGCGGCCGCACCGGTGGCGGCGGTCCCGCCGGTGGGTGCCGCCGTGGCGTTCGCCGCGGGTGCGGGGGAATCGGTCGCGGGCGCGGTCGTGCCGCCCCTGGTCGCGGCGCCGCCGGTGGCGCCCGTGGTCACCGCCGACACGCTGCCTCGGGCCGGGTTCTGGATCCGCCTCGCGGCGTCGCTGCTCGACTTCATTCTGATCCTCGTGGTGGCGCTGATGATCCACATCGGCTCGGTGTTCCTGCTGCTTTTCGCCGCCTACTGCGTGGTGCTGTGGGCGTTGCGCGGCACCACGATCGGCGGCATCATCTGCGGCCTCAAGGTGGTGCGACTCGACGATCGTACGGTGGACTGGAGCGTCGCCATTGTGCGCGCGCTCGCCGCCTGCCTTTCGCTGGCCGTCGTGGGGCTCGGGTTCATCTGGGTGGCCTTCGACGACCAAAGGCAGTCGTGGCACGACAAGATTGCCGGCACGACCATCGTGAAGGTGCCGAAGAGCATTTCCCTGGTTTAGGCTTAAGGTTTAGGTTGAGGTCGGGCCGGCGGCAGTCATCGTCGGTCGGGAAATGGCAGGCGCACCTCAACCTCAACCCGAGATCGCAACCGCCACGTCGGGCCGGCCGCTTGTCGGCATCATCATGGGCAGCACGTCGGACTGGGAGACGATGCAGCATGCGGCGCAGACTCTCGACGCACTCGGCATCGCCTACGAAAGACGGGTCATCAGCGCCCATCGCTCGCCCAAGTTGATGTATGACTGGGGCACATCGGCCCGCGACCGCGGCCTGCAGGTGGTGATTGCCGGAGCGGGCGGCGCTGCCCATCTCGCCGGGGTTGCCGCGGCGCTCACGCCGCTGCCCGTGCTGGGTGTGCCGATGGAATCGGCGGCGCTCAAGGGCCTCGATTCCCTTCTCTCCATGGTGCAGATGCCCGGCGGCATCCCGGTGGCGACATTCGCCATCGGCAAACCCGGCGCCGTCAACGCCGCGCTGTTCGCGGCGGCGATTCTCGCCCTGGCCGATCCGAGGATCCGACAAGGCCTCGACGACTATCGGGCCCACCAGGCGAAGAAGATCGAGGATGCGCGCCTCCCGTAGCGGCGGCGCGCTCAATTCTTCTTCGCGGCATCCGGCGGCGCCGGCCGGTCGGGCGCGCCGTTGTCCATGACGTAGCGCCAGGTGCCGTCAGGCTGTCGTTTCCAGATCGTCAGGAAGAAGCCGGTCCTGATCCGCTCCTTGCCGTCGGCGCCGGGCAGGTGCCATTCGTAGCGCCCCCAGTTGTAGCCGAGTGTGCCATCGTCCGACACGTCGGTGAACATCGCGGACCAGGTCACCGAGACGCCGGGCTGGTCGGGCCCGATCCGCTCCCGCACCGCGGCGAGACCGCGAAACCGGCGGGGGTCCGTGTCCACGAAGGCGACGTCGGGCGCGGCGAAATACTCGAAGGCGGCGCGGATGCCCTTCTCTTTGGCCATGGCACAGAAGACGTCCTCCATCCGGGCGAGTTCGGCTTTGAGCGCCTCTTTTCCCGGCGGCTTCGCGGGCGCCACCGCGGGCGACGAGGCGGACGCCGGCGGCTCCGCGCCGGATGCCGGTGGAAACAAAAGGGCCAGGGCGCTTGGAAGCAGGAGCAGAAGGCGAGGGAGGTTTTTCATGGGAGTGGTGGGTTGAGGTTCATCGACAAGCAGGTGGCCTTTGGGCTGACGCCGATCATGGGAAGCGACCGCACTCCGGCCGGTGCCACGGGATCGGATCCGTTTTGACTGTTGAAAAGGGCGTCTGGCCCGGGGTTCTCACGGTGGGCGCGGTGCGACGTGCCGGGCGGCGACGAATTCGCGGTAATCCTCCGGCGTGTCGAGGTCGGTGGCGAGTTCGGGAAGATCTACCGTCGCGAATCGCTCGGCGTGCCGCGCGAAAAGCGGCCGGGCGCCCTCGGGACCGCGCAATCCCATGAGCTCATGGAAATGGGATCGCGCGAACAGGGCGGGTGAACCGGGGTGGCCGCCGTAGCGGGCGGCCACGATCGAGGGGCCTCCCTGGCGGTGGACACGGATCAGGCGAGCGACGGCTTCGGCCGAAATGTTGGGCTGATCGCAGGTGACCAGCAGGCCGGCCTGTAGCAGCAACGAGAATGTTTCCAGCACCCCGACACCGGCCCGGATCGACGACGACAGGCCCTCCTTCCAATCACCGTTTTCCACGATCAGCACGGGCAATCGCGCGACCTCCGGCCGGATGAGCTCGCTCTGCGCCCCGAGCACGACAACCACCGGCCAGGCTGAGGAGGCGAAGACCGCGTCCACCGTGCGCCGGAGCAGGGTGCGACCCTCGAGCCGCAGCAGTTGTTTCGGTTCGCCCATGCGGGTCGAGGCGCCGGCGGCGAGGACGACGGCGCCGAAATGAAATGAGCTCATATGGCAAAGTTGGACACAGAGTGCGCAGAGCTGGACACAGAGATCACAGAGCAAAGACCAGACACCAGTCCAAGCGGACATCGATTCCTTGCAGCGCGAAGGAATTGGCCACAAAAAGGCGCGAAAAGTCACAAAAAGGAAACACCATGAAGTTCGAATGCATGAATCAACTCTGCGATCTGATCCGGGAAACGAGTTTTGCTATCCATCGTTACCATCGGCACGGACATCTGGAAAAGATCTACGAAAACGCGTTAGCGCATCGACTACGGAAGCATGGAATTGACGTGGTTCAACAACACCCGCTGAGCGTTTACGACGAGGATGGCACTCTGTTGGGTGAATTCTTCGCCGATCTCTTCGTCGACCATCAGCTCATTATTGAGATAAAAGCTGTCCGGGCTGTAGTCGGCGAGCACGTGGCCCAACTACTTGGTTACCTTCGGTCTAGTCGGATCGAAACCGGCTTGCTCGTCAATTTCGGCGCGCCCGTTCTCTCCGTGAAGAAATACCTGATGACGGATCCTCTTCGCTGATTTTTGTGCGTTTTGGTGCCTTTTTGTGGCAAAACATCAGCTATGGATGGGCTGCGTGCGTTCCCGCAGGGGGCGGGCATCGCGGCCAGCCAACACCGCCTTCATTTCGGCCAGGATCGCCAGCGCGACCTCCCCGGGGGCATCAGCACCCAAGTCGAGCCCCACCGGGGCGTGCACATGGGAATGCATCTCCGGGGTGGCGACGAATCCTTCGGCAGCGAGGTCAGACAGGATCTGTTCGGCGCGTTTCCGGGGCCCGAGCAGGCCGAGGTAGGCGAGGGGGCGCGGCAGCAGGGCGCGAAGCAGGGGCACATCGTGGCGGTAATGATGGGTCATGATTGCGACGAGCGTGTCGGCGGCCAAAGGCAGGCGGGCGGACGCTTCCTCGGGGCGCACGACCACCACGGCGTCGGCCTCGGGAAACCGTTCCGGGGTCGCGAAGGCCGGGCGCGGGTCGGCCACCGTCACCTGCCAGCCGAGCTCCTTGGCGAACCGCACCAGCGGCCGGACATCGTCACCTGCACCGAAGATGACCAGCGCGGCGGGCGGGGCAACGGTCTGGCGGAATACGTCCACGGCAGCCGGCAGGGGTGGCAGGTCGCGGGCGAGCCGGGTGCCGAGCAGGCCAGTGTCTGGCCCGCGCCAGACCACCGCCAGCTCCGTCGCGATCCTGCGGCGGAAGTTCTCCCGCAAGGCGTCGGCCCAAACGGGCTGCCGCGGCAGCTTCTCGAGCAGAACCTGCACCACGCCGTGGCAGCCCAGACCCACGCCCCAAACCAGGTCGTTTTCGGCGGTGGTGTCATAGGAAATGGTTCGCGCCACGCCGTCCGTCCGCACCGCCCGCGCATGGATGATCACATCATCCTCCAGGCATCCCCCGCTGATGGAGCCGAGGCGGCGATCGTCAGCCGCCAGCAGCAACCGGGCCCCGGGCCGGCGGTAAGACGAGCCCTCGACATGCACCAAAGTGGCCAGAATCGCATCGCTGGCGGGGGCGGAATTCAGTTCAGCGAGTATCTGCTGCAGTTCCTTCATGGAGTGCGACTCCCGAACTCAACCGAGCTGGCGCGGCAAGGCGAGCGAACAAATCCGTCGATCAGCCTACCAGCGCGAAAGCCAGAGCAGTTCTTAAGGGAGCCGCAATTCCCGTAAAATGAATCAATTACAACCCTTTGGTCACTTTTTAACAAATTTGTTGCCTATCGGCGGGTTCCTTGCTTTCGTCCCCGACCAAGAGACTTGGGTGGGCTTAGCCCACAACCTCTTACCAACCGAAGCAAAACTGATCAAACTATGAACCTGAATTCCGTAAGGAAGTCACGGGCTCCGCTTGCGTTGTTTTTGGGCGTGGCCGTGTTCGCGGTGTCTGGTTACGCCCAGACGACCGCTCCGCAAGAAGAGAAGGAAGCGGTCAAGATGGAGAAGTTCGTCACCACGGGAACCCGCATCGGCACCGTCGCCGATCAGCTGGACATCCCGGTGGTTTCGATTGGCGCGGTCCAGATGCAGCAGGCGCCGCACGTCGAGCTCGCAGATTACCTAAGAGATCTTCCCGCGTTCACCGGTGCGGGCAACGGCAACGACTCCGTCACCAACGGTGGCGGTGGCTGGCGGACGATCGACCTGCGCGGTTTGGGCTCGGCTTATACGCTCGTGCTCATCAACGGCCGGCCGCTGGCCTTTACGAACACCCAGCAGGTCTCGGACGTTAATCAGATTCCAACGTCTGCCATCGACCATGTGGAGGTGCTGACCAGCGGCGCCTCCGCCGTTTACGGCACGAATGCCATCGGCGGCGTTGTCAACGTCATCACCAAGAGTGGCCAGAACGGCGGCGAAGTGAGCGCTTTCTACGGCGACGTCAGCCACACCGACCTCGGCCGCAAGCAGTTCGCGTTCTCCTACACGGCCTCCGACAGCAAGATGGATATCCTGGTCGGCGCGCAATATTTCAAACAGGGCGGCGTCTATAGTCCCGATTTCGGTTGGAGCTACTTCCCGGGGCCGACGAGCAACACATTTCCCTACCGGATGAGCATGCCGAAAAGCCTGTTCACGCCGGGAGCGACTGGCAGTGCCAACTATCTGGTAAAATGGAAGCCGGGCGAGGGCGGCAGGCGGGATGCGGCTTCGCCTTCTGACTTCCGGCTTTACCAGGGCGGCTTGCCTAACTTGGCCAATCCGGACGCAGGCTTCGACGGATTCCCGTTCTTCCTTTATACGCCCCTGATCCGTCCGGAAGAGCGCTATAATTTCTACACGTTCACGACCTTTCATATCAACGAGAACCTCACCTTCCACGCCGACTTGATGTATCGTTATGGGTTTTCGCACAACCAGTTGGCGCCGGCCGCGGTGCCCGTGCCTTCGTTGGGTGCCATCGTGATTCCGGCGACGAACTACTGGAATCAGAAGATCTTTGGCGAGAACGCGGTCCCGATCACGGCGGGTGGCTGGCGGCTCCTTGGCCTTGGCCCCCGTCTCGACGAAAACGAGGTCAGCGACGCGTGGTTCAATACCGGATTTGAAGGCAAATGCGGCGATTGGAAATGGTCGGCGCTGGCCCTCTATACCCAGGACTTCTGGGAAGACAGGGAAGGTAATTCCGGCAGCCTGCCCAAGTTGAATGAACTGCTGGCTCTGACCACGCCGGATGCCTTCAACCCGTTCACGAGCCTTACGGGCACAAACGCGAGCCTTTGGGATCAGATTCGGGTCGACGCATACGACCGTCAGCGCACCCGCCTGACCAACCTGCAGGCGACACTGAGCAACGATAATCTTTACCAGATGTCCGCCGGCGCCATCAAGGGAGTGGTGGAGGTGGAGTGGAACAAGTTCCGCGCCTACGATCACCCCGACGCGCTGGTGAGGGCCACTCCGCTGGGCTTCAATGGTACGCCCAACAACACCGATGGCGATCGCACCACTTGGGGTGTGTCCGCCGAGGTGGATGTTCCGATCATGAAGGAGCTGTCCACTCGCCTGGCAGGCCGGCAGGACCATTATTCCGATTTCGGCGGGGTGTCGGTGGGCCAGGGCTCCATTCGCTATCAGCCGACGAAAGAGCTGCTGTTGCGTGGTTCCTGGGGCCAGGGCTTCCTCGCCCCCAGCATCCTGCAGTTGCATGAGGGCCAGCAGGTCAACAACCCGACCTTCCTCGACCCGAGCGCCAAGAATAGCGATGGCTCTTGGGGGGCCAACACGCAGGTGAATATCACGCGCGTGGGCAATCCCAAGCTGCAGCCGGAGCACTCTCACACGTGGGATCTGGGCGTCGCCTGGTCTCCGCAGGCGGTCAAGAACCTGACCTTCACGTTGGACTATTGGAACATCGTGCAAACGGATGTCGTGTCTTCCGCCGAGGACTACGCGAGCATTATCGCCGAGCGGTTCTGGCAGGCGCTGGGATCGAGCGACGCGGCGCGCGATGCGGCGGCGCGCAATCCCACCAGCCTTGCGGCGGCGGTGGCGCAGATCTACCAGCAGACCGGTGTCACCGTTCTCTGGGAACCCGACGGCGGGCCGGACGGCTTGGGCGGTTTGTCTCAGAACAATACCGCGATCGCCAATGTCTACCGGACCAATCTGGCCGGCGTGAAGACGCATGGCTATGACCTCGGCGTTCAGTTCAGTTACGACGTCGGGAATCTGGGTACGTTCGGTTGGGACACCAAGGCGACCTACCAGCAGTCGTTCCAATACCAAGCGCTGCAGGGCGAGCCGTTCCTCGAACTGGCCGGCTTCTACAAGTCGTCCTTCGAGGGTGCGTGGCCGAAGTGGCGCGTTGCCTCCACGTTGAGTTGGAAGTGGAAGAATTTGGACGTGAACGCCACCTGGCACCACATCAATCACATCGCGCTGATCGATGGCGTCGACCCGACCTTCGGCAACGACCATCTCTACAGCTACGACACGTGGGACTTCAACGTCGGGTACGTGCTCCCGTGGACTAAGACCCAAATCCTGATCGGCGTGGAGAACGCGTTCGACAAGCTGCCGCCGCGGACTTCGTTTGCCACGAATAACTTCGTGGGCGCTGGCACCTACGACGTGAAGGGTTGCTTCTATTACGCGCGCGTGACGCAGAAGTTCTGACGCGCTGCTGACAAGTTCAGTTTTGCCCTGCGGCCCGGAGAAATCCGGGCCGCATCTTTTTGTTCCAGCGGCTAGGGTGATGGCTCCGCGTTGGAAAGAGTAGAGGCTATCCGAGAACCGTCTGTAACTGGAGAGCGGCGCGGCAGGCGCAGCAGCGCCCTCCACCGGATACGGTGGCCGGATTTCCGATTAGGCTCTAGCCAGTTCTTGGAACTTACCCGGAACGACGCAGCCGGGCCGCGATTCACGAAAGAAATCGCCCGCACCGAATGGTGCGTAGGGCCGGTGTCTTGCACCGGCCGCGCTTGCTGCGGCGCCTGCAAGACAGCTGCCCTACGCCAACTGCGTGAGTCCGGGTCAGGATTGCTGGGGCTCCGAAAAGGTCACGGTCACAGCGGCGGCATTCTTCTCGAAATCCACCGCGCGAAAACCCCAACGCGGCGAGGGCCGGCCGAGGATCTTCCTGCACGACGGCGGCCGGCCGCGCGGGCGAAGCCGGTTCACGCCGTCGGTCAGTTCGATGTCGCTGATCGCCACCTGCCCCACGCCGCGGAGGGCAATGCGCAGCGGTCCTGTAGCCGGGGTCGCTGACCCCGGTCCGGCCTCCGCGAGGCCGGCTACAGGGATGGGCACGCTGAATTCGCGCGTGATCTTCGCTCGCGGGCGGGCGGCGAAGGCGCGGAACTCGATCAGGGGCAGGCCGTGCAGCAGCACCCACGTCCCGTCGGCCCGCTGTTGTTCCACCACCACCTTCTGCTGGGCGGGGGCGAAGTGGTGCACCGTGAATTGCAGCTGCCAGGCGCCGCAGACGGGCGTCGATTGCCAGATGATCTCCGGATGAAGCGCTGCGCGTCGCAGCCAACGGCGCCAGGCGCGCAGTCGCTCCGCATCGCGGTCCAGCACGCGTTCGTTGGGCCCGCGCCGCCGTGGATTGCGGGAGCGATTCCACATGACCCGGGCCGCGGCGCGCCCGGAGCGGAGGTCGCGAGCGAAGGCAGCGGCCTCAGCCCGGAGCGAGGCAAGGGCGGCGCCAATCTGTGGCCGGAAAGGCGGGGTCGGGTGACCCCGCCCTGCAATACGCGGGCCGGACGTTGTGGGACGGGATCTCCCGCCGTCGCCAAGGCTATGGCGGGCAGGCCTGATCCCGCCCTCGGACCCAGCCCGCTGACGGGCGGCGGATTGCCTCAATTGAAACACCGCCTGCGCCGCGCGCCGCACAAAAACATCGCGCTGGGCGAGGTAGCGGCGGAAGGCGAGGCTGGCGGACAGAGCCGATGGGCACGGGTGTAGGAGCCTGCCTGCCCGTTCGACAAGCTCAGGGCCCCGAGCCTGTCGAAGGGCAGGCGACGTTGGCGGCGGAAGGGAGCAGGGGGCAGGGGGCAGGGGGCGTGTTTTTCCTGGTCCCTGCTCCGTGCTTCCTCCTCGTCTCCCCCAATCGCGAGCAAGCCTTTCGACCGAGCTCAGGGCCCCGAGCCTGCCGAGGGGCACGCTCCTACAAATCCGCGACACGGTTTTCTCTTCCTGCTCATATGGCCCCAGCCCATCCCGTGTGGCGCAGACGTCCCATCGCTCATTGATCTGCCAGCGGTAATAGCCGCAGAAGGCATGGGCATCACCGGCCAGAGCGGCGCGCGCCCACCGGCGAAGATCAGACGGGTAGGGCGGCATGTCCCTATGCCGCCGCATTGCCGTCGGCGCGTTGAGGACCCGGCCTTCGCGCGAGGCTTCGGCGGGCAGGACAACGCGCCGCGGCGGCTTCGGGACAAGCTGCCCTACCGACCTGTTTCCAAACACCCGGGCGAAGCCGCGCGCGAGCATCTCCCGCGGGTCGTCCACGTGCGGATCGAGCCAGAGGCTGGCGGCGGCGGCGTCGATCGCGATGGGAAGTTCCACCGCCAGGCGATTGGCCTCCCAGGAGGTGACGAGGAAGCCGGCGGCTCCGACACGTCCGCAGCGCCGCCACCACGACACGATGTTGGCGAGCCGTTCTCCGAAGACCGGCAGCGGCTCATGGCGAAAGGCACCGTTCATCGGGCAGCCCCAGTATTCGATGCCTCGCGCCCGCAGCGGGGTGGCGAGGTCCACCTCGGCGAAGTTGTGGAGTTCGACCCGCGGAAGCCGGGCGAAGGGATAGTAATACCAGTCGTGGACGATCACATCGCGCGGCAGTTTCGGAACCGCGGCGGGCAGCAGTGCCAGCATGTCGGCCCACAGACCCAGCCGCAGGCCCAGCGAGGTGGTGAGCGCATGGAGGCGGTCGACGTGCGCAGCGAAATGCGCCGCGAGCCCAATGCGCGCGATCTCCTCCCGGCAGCGCGGACATTTCCCGAGGTGAATCGACTCGTCCAGGCCGGCGTGCACCTTGCCGGCCGTGCAGAACGGGACGACATCGCGCAGGAGTTTGCCGGCGACCTCGGGGGTACGCGGGTGCAACGGGCAGATCTGACCTTGGGCCAGCGGATTTCCGGCGCGATCGTGCAACTCGTTCAGCTCCCGCAGGTCCGGCACCTTGATGAGGTATTGCGTATGGCCGAGCAGATTGACGATGGGCACGACGCGAATACCTGCGGTCGTCGCCGCCTTCACCAGTCGGTCAAGCTGGGCATAGGTGTAGCCGTCGGATCGGCCCACGCCGGGCAGGCTGGGATACTCGACGGCATCCTCCAGATGCAGGTAGAGCTCCTGATAACCCCAGTCGGCATAGCGCGGCAGCCACGGCAGCAGGAAATCAAGCCGTTCAACCTGGCGGGCGAGGTCCCACTGGAAGGCCTTTGTGATGGAACGGGCCGCATTCATGGTTGTAGGAGCCTGCTGGCAGGCGATTTCGGGCCAAGGATCGCTTGCAAGCAAGCTCCTACATCTTGGCTGGTCCATCCGGTGCGCGCGTTCGCAAATGCTCCTTCAGCCATGCCCGCCCTCCGGCCTCGTCGACAAAGGCCCCTTCCTCTTGGGCTTCGGCGCACGCGGCGAGGATGGGTTTGAATTGGGGTCCAGGCCGCAGCCCGAGTTCGAGCAGATGCCGTCCCAGGATCAACGGGCGCGGCGCGGCGTCACGCACGGCGAGGGCGCGGGCCGTGTCCCCGAGTGCGTGGATGCGCGATTCGGTATCGCCTGACACGACCGGCGGGCGTCCGAGATGGTCCGCCCACATGACGAGGCAGAGGTCGTCGATGGTAGCGGGGGCGAGTTTGCGGGCGAGCCGGCGCACCGCGCTATCGGAGAAACCCGGGTGGCCATGATGGTGCGCCAGGTGATGAAGCACCAGCGGGCGCACCCACTCGACCAGGTCCAGCGGCGCCCCGATGCGACGGAGAAAGGCTTCGGTCGGCGGCCCGCCCGCCTCTTCGTGCCCGGGACTGAGCCAGCGTTGCACGCCGTGGCGTTCCGCCTGCACCGTGGTGGCGGGCTTGCCGAAATCGTGGGCGAGCACGCCGAACAGGAGGTACCGCCGGCGCGCGGGGTCGCTCTCCCGCCAGGCGGGCAGGCCCGCGAGCGCGTCGAGGCACAGCCGGGTGTGGGTGAGCACATCGCCTTCCGGATGCCACTCGGGATCCTGCGGCACGCCGGCCATCGCGGCAATTTCCGGAAAGTGCGCGAGCCAGCCGGTCTGGTCGAGGACGATCAGGCCCCGCGAGGGCGTCACTGATTTGACCGCCCACTTGTCCCATTCGCCCCAGACGCGTTCAACGGCCAGTTCGCGGTAGGTGTCCGCCATGCTGCGGCAGAGCGCCGCGGTGGCGGGCGCCAGGGTGAGGTCAAAACGCGCGGCGAATTGCATGGCGCGCAGCACGCGCAACGGATCTTCGCCGAAGGACGCGCTGGTGTGGCGCAGCAGGCGGGCCCGCAGGTCGGCCTGGCCGCCGTGCGGGTCGATGATCGCGCCGGTCAACGGATCGTAGGCGATGGCATTGATGGTGAAATCGCGCCGGGCCGCCGCGTCGGCATCGGACAGGCCCGGGTCGGGTGCCACCGCGAAGCCGCGGTGGCCCGCGCCAGTCTTCGATTCGCGCCGTGGCAGACTGAAATCGTACTCCGCGCCCGCGAGGCGCAGCTTGACGATGCCGAAGCTGCGGCCCACCAGGTCGGTGGCGCCAAAGGGGGCGAGCACGCGCACCAGCGTCTCGTAGCCGACCCCGGCCACTTCGATGTCGAAATCCTGCGGTGCGAGGCCGAGCAGCCAGTCGCGCACGCAGCCGCCGACGAGCCGCGGCCGCCCGACGGCGCGCACCGCCCGCAAGATCTGGAGCAATTCCTCCGGCAGCTGCATGGGCGAATCGGCTCGCAGTTCAGGTGTCCGCCCGGGTGGCGCGGCTCCGCCAGCCGCCGATGATCACGAGCACCCAACCCGCGAGCAGGAGCAGGCCGCCGACGGGGGTGAGCGGTCCGAGCAGGCGGGGGCCGCCGAGCGCGAGACCGTAGAGCGAGCCCGAGAACAGGACGATGCCGCCGATCCAGCAGCCGGCCGCCGCCGCGATCAGCCGAGGCAGGCGCCCGGCGGAATCCAGCTTCCCGCCGGCCAGCGCGAGCAGGGCGACCGTGTGCACCAGATGATAGAGCACGGCGGTCTGCCAGAGGTTCAACGTCTGGCGCTGCAGCAGCGACTCCCGCAACGCATGGGCGCCAAATGCCCCCAGGGCCACGGCGGCCACCCCAAGGCATCCGGCGTACAACCACAGTCTGTGTTGCGGCATGATCAGAAACGGACCGACGGGATCGGGCTCGGCTAGCAACGTCGCCGAAGTGGGCCCCCGGTGCAACGATGGAAGCGGGCGGAGGGCGCCGTGCCCGCCGCGCAGTCCACCACCCTGCGGTTCTTCCATCTAAAGGGTTGACACCCCCTCGTTAAAACCTACCTATGGCACCCTTTCCGCACATGAAAACCTTGCTCGCCAAGAAGGGGACGGTTCAACCGAAGTGGCACCTGATCGATGCCGACGGCGTCGTGCTGGGCCGTCTCGCGGTGAAGGCCGCCACGCTCCTTCGCGGCCGGCACAAGGCCGTCTACACCCCCCACGTCGACACCGGCGATTTTGTCGTGGTGATCAACGCCGCGAAGGTGGCGCTGACGGGCAAGAAGGAAGAGCAGAACCGCTACATGTCGTTCTCCGGCTACGTCGGCGGGGAAATCTATAAAAAGCTGTCCGAGATGCGCGCCCGGCGCCCGGAATTCATCATTCAGCATGCCGTCAAGGGCATGCTGCCCAAGAACCGCCTCGCGCGCCGCATGCTGACGAAACTGCGGGTCTTTCCGGGCGCCGCCCATGCCCACGAGGCCCAGAACCCCGTCAAGATTTCCGTCTGATCCACCCATGAGTGCTGACCCTGCCGTGTTTTCCGCCACCGGCCGCCGCAAGACGGCCACTGCGCGTGTGCGCCTCGTCGAGGGGAGCGGCAAGCTCGTGGCCAACGGCCGCGAGTTCGACCGTTATTTCCTGCACGAGAATTTCGCCAAGCAGGCCTATGCGCCGCTGCTCACCGTGGAGTTGCGGGAGAAGTTTGACGTCACCGCCAACGTCAGCGGCGGGGGCATCAGCGGCCAGGCGGTCGCCGTGGCGCACGGCATCGCCCGCGCCCTGCAGAAGTTCAACCCCGAACTGCGCGCCCGCCTCAAGAAAGCCGGGCACCTCCGGCGCGATCCGCGCGAAAAGGAGCGCAAGAAGGCCGGGCAGCCGGGCGCCCGCAAGCGCTTCCAGTTCTCCAAGCGCTGAGCGCGAGACCAGCGCGTCGTTTTCGGAGCGGAGTGCCCGGCGGCCTCCGCTCCTTTTTTTGTAGCCTGACGCCGCTCCGCGGTCTTCTGTTCTGCCAACCCTGTTGCTCCCATGAAAGTCGGTGTTGTCGGTGCTTCCGGTTATTCCGGCGAAACGCTGGTCAGGCTTCTGCTCGGCCATCCGCAGGTCACGCTGGACACGGTCACCTCGCGCCAGCACGCGGGCAAGGCCCTGGCGCAGGTGATTCCCGCGGTGCGCGGGCTCGATCGCGGCCTGCGGTTCGTCGATTCCGACGCGGCCGCGCTGGCCGCCGGCGACGTCGCCCTGTTCTTCCTCGCCCTCCCGCACGGCGCCGCCGCCGCGTTCGCCCGGGCGTTCGTCGCCGCGGGCAAGAAGGTCATCGACCTCAGCGCGGATTTTCGCATCGCCGATCTCGGCACCTACGCGAGCTATTACGGCGAGCACCACGCGCCGGAGCTGCTCCCCCGGGCGCGTTTCGTCTTGCCCGAACTCGCCGCCGCCGACTGGCAGCCGGCCGCGCTGATCGCGGCGCCCGGGTGCTATCCGACGAGCATCCTCGTCCCCTTGGTGCCGCTGCTGCGCGACGGGGTGGTGACGCGTGAACACATCGTCGTCGATTCCTTCAGCGGGGTCAGCGGCGCCGGCCGCAAGGTCGACGAGAGTTACCTTTTCGTCGAACGCGCGGAGAGCGCGAAGGCCTACGGGCTGCTGCGGCACCGCCATTTGGCGGAGATCGAGGAGCAGCTCGCGCTGCACTGCGGCGGCAAGGTGATCATCCAGTTCAATCCCCACCTGGCCCCGATGCGCCGCGGCATCGCCACGACCATCACCGTGCCGGCGGCGCCGGGCGCGACCGAGGAGAAACTGTACGCCGCCTGGCGCCGGGCCTACGCCGGGCGACCTTTCATCCAGCTGCTCCCGAGCGGCGAGACGCCCGACACGGCGCACGTGACCGGCACCAACCGGGTCGACATGTCCGCGGTGCTCGACCCGCGCACCGGCAATTTCGTGATCACTGCCGCCATCGACAACCTGCTCAAGGGCGCGAGCGGCCAGGCCGTGCAGATCATGAATCTCTGGTGCGGCTTTCCAGAGACGGCGGGATTGAGCTGAGGCCGGTCGCGACGCGGGGACGCCGCCAGACGGACGCGGGGTGCGCGGGCCGGCGCGTGAACCGGGTCAATCCGCAAAAACTCTTGCACCCGCGCATGATTCAAACTGGGTTCATGCCGCAAGAAGGTGCGCGTCGCAGGATAGGGCCGCGTGAGTGCCGGATCCCGCACCGGGCGTCGCAACGCAACCGATCGAGATCATGACCGAATTCACCAGGAAGATACTGTTTGTGGGCTACGGCGCCGTCGCCGAATGCACGCTCCCGATTGTGTTCAAGCTGATCAGGATCGCGCCCCGGAACATCACGGTCATGGACTTCGAAGATCGGTCCGCCAAGCTGCGGCCGTGGACGGCCCGCGGGGTGCGCTTTGTGCGCGCGCGGGTTACCCGTGACAACCTCGGGCGGCTGCTGGGGAACTATCTGTCGGCGGGCGATCTTCTGATCGATCTGGCGTGGAACATCGAGGCGTGCGCGATCCTGCAGTGGTGCCACGACCACGGCGTGCTCTA
>Ga0335084_10003881_pt1 | contig 14693 bp, 14 predicted proteins | sample Lox_Sample_44_FD_206721 | JGI IMG/M metagenome (GOLD analysis project Ga0335084, IMG submission 206721) | Soil microbial communities from Loxahatchee National Wildlife Refuge, Florida, United States - Lox_Sample_4.4 | ecosystem: Environmental > Terrestrial > Soil > Wetlands | place: USA...
GCGAGGGAGTGGACCGCGCCCGGGGCCGACGCGCCGGTGCGCACCGCGTCCACGACCACCACGCGATCGAAGCCCTCCATGTCGTCGAGCAGGTAGAGGCCCGCCCGGGCGCTGCGCCGGACCTCGCCGCGGGGGGCCGGCGACGACTCGAGCGCGTCCGCGACGCGCAGCGCGACGGCGTCGTCCCGGCGCAGGGGGTTCCCGAGGCAGAGGACCAGCACCTTCATCCGGCGCCCCTCGACTCCGGGCGCGCCCGGCGCGCCCCACCCTCGGGGCGAACGGGGGACACCGGTCCCTCCCGGCGGCCGCTCATCACCCCGCGTCCTCGGGGACCCGCCGCCGGATCACCTGCCGCACGTCGCCGCCCGGGCCGCGGAGGGTCACCACCAGCGGCAGCTCCCCCGGGAGGGCGTGCGACGCGCAGGCGTTGCACGGGTCGTACGCCCGGAAGGCCATCTCCAGCAGGTTGAGCAGGCCGTCGTCCACCTTGCCGCCCTTGATGAGGCCGCGCGCCGCCTTGCGGATCGAGATCTGCACCGGCGCGGCGTTGTGCTGCGAGGCGACGATGAGGTTCACGGAGGTGAGGAGGCCGTCGGCGCCCGTGGCGTAGTGGTGGATGAGCGTACCGCGCGGCGCCTCGACCGCGCCGATGCCCTCGCTCTTCCCGGAGAGCGGGGCGGGCACGTTCCGGACGTCCTGCGCTTCCAGATCTGGATCGGCGGCGAGCGCCTGCACGACCTCCGCCGCCTGCAGCGCCTCGATCAGGCGCGCCCAGTGGAAGGCGAGCGTCTGGTGGGCCGGCCACCCCAGCCTCTCGAAGAGCCGCTGCCGCTCGGCCTCGGCCCGCGGGGTCGCCATGGTCCGGGCCGCGTTGAGGCGCGCGAGCGGGCCGACGCGGTAGATGCCGCTGTCGGGGCCGTCCACGAGCCCCTTCCACCCCCGCGCCTTGAGGAAGGTGAGCTTGGCGTAGGTCCAGGGCTCGACGCGCTCGGCCAGGTGATCGAGGTACCGCTCCGGCGCGAAGCGCGCCAGCTCGGCGCCGGATGGGTCGACCACGCGCAGCTCGCCGTCGAGGAAGGCGAGCCGCCCGGCCGCGTCCACCATCCCCATGGAGTGCGCCCGGACCCGGAAGATCTCGCTCCCGATCGCCTGCGTGTACTCGGGCACGGCCAGGACCGCCTCGTGGAACGAGGCGAGCGTGTCCTGCGCGAAGGCGACCAGGCGCGGGCCTGCGGCGCGGGCGCGGGCCAGCGTCTCGGGGGCGAGCGGCTTCGAGATGCCGCCCGGCAGCGCGAAGACCGGGTGGATGGTCCGGCCCGCCATCTCCGCCATCAGGTCGCGCGCTTCCTTGCGAACGGCCAGGATCCGCTTCCCCAGGTCGGCGCCGACGCGCGCCAGCACGCCCAGGATGGACCGCATGGGCGCGGGCGCCCTCGGCCCTGCGTAGAAGTCGGGCCCGCCCATGTACCAGTAGTGGAGGAGGTGATCCTCGAAGATGAAGAGGTGGTAGTAGAGGGCGCGGATCTTCCGCGCCGCGTCGGGCGGCGCCGATCCCCAGAGCGCGTCGAGCGCCTGCACCGAGGCGAGGTGGTGCGCCGCCGGGCAGACGCCGCACACGTGCGCGGTGAGCTGCGGCATCTCCTCGGCGGGCCGGCCCAGGCAGAACCGCTCGAACCCGCGCAGCTCCGGGACCTGGAGGAAGGCGGCCTGGGCGTCGCCCCGCTCGTCGAGGAGCACCTCGATGCGCCCGTGCCCCTCGAGGCGGGTGATGGGATCGATCGTGATCCGCCGGCTCATGCGGGCTCCCGGCGCACGCGCCGGGGCACCAGCCCGGCCGCGTAGCTGTACCGCCAGAACGTACCCACCGGATCCGCCACCTCGGCCGCGAGCGCCCGGACGTCGCCCTCGCCGCCCCGCAGGAGCGACGCGAACGCCGAGAGCATCGCCGCGCCGGCGTCCCGGACCCCGTCGAGCGGTCCGAAGCAGCCGCGGCAGGGCATCCCCACCTCGACGCACCCGGGCTGGCAGCCCTGGCGCGTGCCGGGACCCAGGCAGACGAGCCCCTGCGCGAGGAAGCAGCGCTCGTCGATGGCGGTGGTGGCGAGGCGCCGGAGCGCCCGCAGCTCGATCTGCTCCGGCCTGGAGTCGCGGCGCGGGCAGGCGTCGCAGAGCGAGGCGTTGGGCGCGAGCACCTCCCCGCGGGCCGGCGGCTCCGCCGAGAGGAGGCGCTCCACCGCGGCCGCGATCACCGCGGGGGAGGGCGGACAGCCGGGGATGGTGCAGTCGACCGGGACCACCTCGGCGAGCGGAAGCGTCCGGTCGAGGAGCACCGGCAAGGTCAGGTCGTGGCCGACGGCAGTGACGGGCCGCCCGGGCAGCACCGCGTCGCGATTCGAGATGGACGGCGCGAGCCGGTAGGCGGCGTCGAGGACCTCCGCGTTCTCGGAGAGGTTCCCGAGCCCGACCACGCCGCCCATGTGGGCGCAGGCGCCGAAGGCCACCAGCGTTCGGGCCTTGCGCCGCAGGAGCTGGGCCCACTCGTCCTGCTCGGTGAGGCGCACCGCGCCGTTCACGAAGGCGACGTCGATGCCTCCGTCCGGGAGCGCCTCCACGTCCTTCTTCTTGAAGTCGAGCGCCACCGGCCAGAGCACCACCTCGACCTTGCCCAGCAGGTCCGCGAGCGCCGGGCCGAGATCCACCACCGCCTCCTCGCACCCGCCGCAGGAGGCGTTCCAGTAGAACGCCAGGCGCGGCTTGCCCGGCGCGCGCGGCGGCAGGGCGCGGTCCTCGATCTCGTGGAGGCGGTGCGGGGCGAGCCGGATCGCGTCCTCGACGGCGTGCAGGGAGCGGCGCTCGTAGTCGAGCGGGCCCAGCGCCGAGAGGGCCGCCGTCATCTCCCGGACCACGGCCGCGAACCTCTCCCCCTCGGCCGCGCTCGCCCACTCGAGGCGGAGCCGCGCCGGCTCGATCCCGGCCTGCTCCAGCGCCCGGGCCAGCACCGCGAAGCGGGCCGCGGCGCGGAGGTTGCCGTCGACGTAGTGGCAGTCGCCGGGGTGGCAGCCGGCGACGAGCACGCCGTCCGCGCCCTCGCGGAACGCCTGGAGGACGAAGGCCGCCTCCACCCGCCCCGTGCACATGACGCGCACGGCCAGGAGGGAGTGCGGCACCTCGAGCCTGGCCCGGCCGGCCTGGTCCGCGGCGCTGTACGCGCACCAGTTGCAGAGGAACGCGACGATGCGCGGCTGGAACGCGGGCGGGGCGCCTTCGCCCTGCGGATCGCGGCCGCCGTCCACGCTCAGCCCCGCGACGCGGCCGGACGGAGGAGGGCCGAGATCTCGGCCGAGATCTGGGCACGCGTGAAGTGGCGCGCGCCGGCGGCGCCGGTCGGGCAGGCGGCGGCGCAGGTCCCGCAGCCGCGGCAGTGGACCGGCTCGACACGGGCGCGGCGCCGCCCCGCCTCGATCGTCACGGTCACGGCGCCGAACGGGCAGACGCTCGCGCACACGCCACACCCGCCGCAGAGCGCGAGGTCCACCTCCGCGCCGAGCGGCTCGACGGGAACGGGCTCCCCCGGCGCGAGCAGCGAGAGGACCATGCCCGCGGCCGCGGTTCCGTCGCGGATCGCCTGCGCGATGGGGCGCGGCCCGGCCGCTGCGCCGGCCACGAAGACGCCGGGCACCCGGGTCGCGGTCGGCTGGAACGGGCTCGCTCCGTCCTCCAGGAAGCCGCCGCCGTCGCGCGCGATCCGGAGCAGGTCCCCGAGCGCCGCCGCACCGGAGGCCGGCCTGGCCGGCGCGTGGAGGACGACCAGGTCGGCGGCGCGGACGCCCTCGACGCTGCCCTCCGAGAGCCGCACCAGGACCCGGTCGCCGTCGGGCGCGATGTCGCCGGGGACGACCGAGGCGGCGAGCAGCTCGATCCCCTCGCGGGCCAGCCGGCCCGCCGAGGCCGCGAGCGCGGGGGCCCGGTCGAGTCCGCCCGCCACCGCCACGCACGCCCCTGGGAGGCGCGCCTTCACGAGGTGCGCGAGCTTCAGGATCTCGCGCGCGCCCAGCTCGGCGTCGGCGCCCGGGCCCGCCGCCGAGGCGAGCAGCACGTCCCGCGGGACCTTCCCGCCCGGCCCGACGATGCGGCCGCCGGTCGGGCCGTTCGGGTGCAGCATCCGCTCGAGCTGGTAGCTCGACACCACTCCCTCCGGACCGTCCACCTCGCCGGGGCGCAGCCCGGTCGCGATCACGATGGCCCCGACCTCGAGCTCGCGCGTCGCCGGTCGCTGGTCGAGCTGGACCGCGCCGAACGCGCAGGCGGCCGCGCAGGCCTCGCAGGTGCGGCCCTGGAAGCGAAGGCAGGCGCCCTCGTCCACCACCGACGCGTGCGGCAGGCAGCCGACGTAGGGCAGGTGGATGGCCTTGCGGCGGTCTCCACTTCCCGGCCAGGGACCGGCGACCTCGACGGGGCAGGCGGCCGCGCACTGGCCGCAGCCGAGGCAGGCGGCGGCGTTCACCCGCCTCGGGCGCACCGCCAGCTCGACGGCGAACCGGCCCGCCGCGCCGCGAACCCGCGTCACCTCGGCGCCGGTCACGACCTCGACGTGCTCGTGGTGGAGCACCTGGTCGAGGGCCGGCTCCATGAAGCAGCTCGCGCAGGCCAGGTCCGGGAAGATCTCGTCGAGCTGGGCGGCGAGCCCCCCCAGCGCGAACTCGCGCTCCGCCAGGATCACGCTGCGGCCCCGCCGTGCCAGCGCCAGCGCCGCCGAGATGCCGGCCGCGCCGCCGCCGACCACGAGCACGCCGCCCTGGGCGGGAACCGAGCTCTCCTCCAGCGGCCGGTGGAGCGCCACCCGCGCGAGGGCGCCGCGGACCAGGCGGCGAGCGCGCTCGGTGGCGAGCTCGGCCGCGCCGCCGGCCCACTCCACCTGCTCGCGCAGGTTCACCATCTGCAGGAGGAAGGGCGAGCGCCCTTCACGCGCCATCACCTTGCGGAACGTCGCCTCGTGCTCCTTGGGCGAGCAGGCGGCGATCACGACCCGCTCCAGCCCCTCTCCGCGGATCCGCTCCGCGAGCCAGGCCTTGCCCTCCTCGGAGCACAGGACCTCGTGCGTCGCCACGCAGCCGGCCTGCGGCCAGGCGCCCGACTCCTCCAGCTCCCGGAGGGCGACCACGTGGCCGAGGTTCGGGCCGCAGCGGCAGAAGAAGAGGCCCGTGCGGCCTTCGGCCGCGACGCTCGACCCTCCGGGCTTGGATGCCGCGCTCACGCCTGCCAATCTTGCTGGGGGGCGTTCCGCCCCCCAGACCCCCGGTCGCTCCGGGCGAGGCTCATCCGCCTCGCCCTGCGCTCGGTCTTCATCATGTTGGGGGGCCTTCCGCCCCCAAGACCTCCGCGCGCTCCGGGCGAGGCCGTCCGCCTCGCCCTGCGGCCCGTCGGGTCAGTACTGGATCTGGATGACCGTCTTCGATCCTTCCGACTGGATCGACAGGAGGGTCTTCTTCCGCCGCTCGCAGAACGTGCGGATGTCCTTCTCGAAGGTGGGGCAGTCGCCGACGATCTCGACCACGGTGCCGGGAGGCGTCTCCGCCGTCTCCACGGCGAGCTTCAGCACGGGCTGTGGGCAGCGCATGCCGGCGCAGTCGATGCGCATGATGTTGAGTCCCACGTTCGGCTTCTCCTTCGGAGTTCCGGGCCCGGGGAGACCCAGAGGCTCGGGCCGCGGGAACGCGCGCCGGAGCCGGCGCACATCCCGGCGGCCCGCCCACATTATCGGACGGGTTCGGGGGCCGTCAAACGGGCGGCCCGACGGGCGATCCCGTCTCGGCGCGCCTCGCGGCGGCCGTCGCCCGGGCAGGGCGCGGCCGGCGGCCGCCGTCAGTACTTCGCGTCCTCGGTCTCGATGAGCCGGTAGATCTCGGCGGCGTCCGGGGCCCGCATGATCGCCTCGCGGAACGCCGGGTTCTTGAAGATCCGGCTGATGCGGGCCAGCGCCTTGAGGTGCGCCCCCGCGCTGTTCTCGGGCGCGAAGAGCGTGAAGAACAGGTGGGTGGGCTTCCCGTCGATGGCCCGGAAGTCGATGCCCGCCGCGGTGCGGCCGAAGCTCGCCATGAGCGCGGGCAGGCCCGGCACCTTGCCGTGCGGGATCGCCACGCCCTCGCCGATGCCGGTCGAGCCCAGCTTCTCGCGCTCGAGCAGGGTGTCGAGGAGCTTCTGGGCGTCCACCCGGTAAATCGCGGCGAGCGGACCCGACAGCTCCGCCAGGACGGCCTGGGCCGTCTGTCCGCTGAGGCTCGCGATCACCGCGTCCGGCCGGAGGAACTCGACGATGTTCATGGGCGACCGGCGTCAGCTAACACAGGTGGCAATGCAGGTTCAAGAAGGCAAGCTGCGCGGCGGGCGGGAGGCCGTCCCCGGAGACGCGCCATCCGGCGAACCCGGGGCGGGGCGGCGGCCGGCGGCCGCCGCGGCCCGCGCGCCGCAGCGATCGGCGGCCCGGTCACCCCGCCCGCGCCTCGATGAGGCCGAAGTTCCCGTCGTCGCGCCTGAACACCACGTTGATGGCGAGGTCCTTGTCGTTCTGGAAGACGTAGAAGCTCGCGTCGAGGAGGTCGAGCTGGAGGATGGCCTCGTCGACGGTCATGGGCCTCGCCTCGAACCGGGTGCTCTTCACCACGCGGTGGCTGGACTTCTCCGGGTGCTCGATCACGTCGAGCACGTCGTGGCGCACCGCCAGCGGCGCGCCGGCCTTGGCGGCGTGGCCGTTGGTCTTGTGCTGCGTGTGGATCTTCTCCTTGTGCTTCTTGAGCTGCTTCTCGATCTTGTCCGCGGCGGCGTCGATCGACGCGTACATGTCCGGCGTCTTCGCGCAGCCTCGGAGCAGGAACCGCCCCGCCTTCACGGTGATCTCGGCGTGGTGATGGAGGTTCTCCACGTGCAGGACCGCGTGCGCCTCGGTGGGCCGGTCGATGTAGCGCTGGACGTGCTCCACGCGCTCGCGCACATGCGTCTTGAGGGCCTCGGTGGGATCGAGATGCCGGAAGGTGATGTTCAGCTGCATGAACCGCCTCCTGGGAGGTCAGGACGAAATGCTTCGGCCGCGGCCAGCGGGTTTCTGAGAACCCCGCCGGATCCGCGGCCGATTGATGTTGCCGGGTGGCAACATGCTCGAACCGAGTATAGCCGAGGCCCCGGCCGCGCGACCCGACCCAGATCTCGGGACGCGCGCGCTCTCTCGGGGCGTCCCCCGGGCGCAGGGCGCGGGAGCGCGTCCGGGCTGGCGCCCGGGCGGCGGCCAGGGTACAGATCGGATCGGGGAGGGTCGCGGCGAGGCCGTGCGCCGGAAGGTGTGTCCGCCCCGCCGTTCGCGGATGGCGGCCGGGCGGAGCGAGGCAGGCCCGGCGCCCGCGGAAGCCGCGCCCGAGCCCGCCTGCACGGCGCCCGCGCCTCGGGCCCCTCCGGAGGAGCTCAGAAGTACTTCTTGCGCTTCGAGCTCGGCAGGATGCCCAGCACCTCGCGGTACTTCGCGACGGTGCGCCGCGCGATCTCGATCCCCTGGCCCTTCAGGATCTCGACGATGCGCTGGTCGGAGTGCGGGTGCTTCGGGTCCTCCGCGGCCACGATCTGCTTGATGTGGTTCTTGACCGCCTCGCTCGCGATCTCGTCGCCGCCGGTCTTGTTGATCGCCGAGTTGAAGAAGAACTTGAGCTCGTAGATCCCCTGCGGCGTGTGGACGTACTTGTTGGTGGTGACGCGGGAGACCGTGGACTCGTGCATCCCGATGTCCTCGGCCACGTCGCGCAGGATGAGCGGCTTGAGGTGCGCGATGCCCTTGTCGAGGAAGTCGCGCTGGAACTTCACGATCGAGTCGGTGACCTTGTAGATGGTCCGCTGCCGCTGGTGGATGGAGCGGATGAGCCACACGGCGCTCCGCAGCTTCTCCTGGATGTACTCCTTCGCCTTGCCCGCCTGTCCGTTCTTGAGGGCGGCGCGGTACATGCCGCTGATGCGGAGCTTGGAGAGGCCGTCGTCGTTCAGCACCGTCACGTACCGATCGCCCATCTTGTAGACGTAGACGTCCGGCGTGATGTATTGCGGCTCGTCTCCCGAGTAGGCCCGACCCGGCTTGGGCTCGAGGCGGCTGATCACCTTCACCGCCTTCACGACCTCCTCGATGGGGACCTTCAGGTCCTTGGCGATCGCGGCGTAGTTCTTCGACTCGAGATGCTTCAGGTGGCGCTCGATGATCGCCACGATCTCGGGGGTGTCGGCGTTGATGTGCCGGACCTGGAGGAGGAGGCACTCGCGCAGATCGCGGGCCGCGATGCTCACCGGATCGAGCTGTTGCACCTTCTTGAGCACGGCCTCGGCGAACTCGATCCCGACGCCCGCCTCGAACGCCACCCGGACCAGCGGATCGCGGGTGGCCGACTCCTCGGCCTCGCCCTCCACCGGCGGCATCTTGAAGTAGCCGTCGTCGTCGAGGTTGCCGATGACGAGCATCGCCACCCGCTCCTCTTCCGGGGTCATGCCGGCGAGCCGGAGCTGCCAGGTGAGGTGATCCTGCAGGTCGGTCTTCTTGGTGAGCGTCGCCTCGTAGCCGGGGAGCTCCTCGTCGGCGAGCCCCCGGTTCGACGGGGCGGTGTGGCCCTGGAGCTGGTAGTGGTCGAGGTACTGGTCCCAGTCGATCTCGTTGGCGCCCTCCTCGCCCTTCACCTCCTCGTTCCGCTCCGCCTCCTTGTGCGTGGGCGCCTGCTCGATCTGCGCCGCCTCCGCCGGGCTGGCGCCGTCGGGGACCGCCTCCTCCTCGTTCTCGTCCGCCCCCTCCAGGAGCGGGTTCTCCTGCATCTCGGTGCGGACCAGGTCCACCAGCTCCATGCGCGAGAGCTGGAGGAGCTTGATGGCCTGCTGCAGCTGGGGCGTCATCACCAGCTGCTGGGTCATCTTGAGGTGCTGCTTCAGCTCGAGGCTCATCGCTGCTCCACCGCGTGGTCGTCCAGGCGGAACTTCTCCCCCAGGTAGACCGCGCGCGCCTTGGGGCTCGCGGCGATCTCGGCCGGCGTCCCGGCCTCCAGGATCGTCCCCGACGACAGGATGTAGGCCCGGTTGCAGATGCCGAGCGCCTCGCGGACGTTGTGGTCGGTGATGAGGACGCCGATGCCGCGGTCGCGCAGGCCGCCGATGAGCCGCTGCAGCTCGCCCACCGCGATGGGATCGACGCCCGCGAACGGCTCGTCGAAGAGGATGAACTTGGGGTTGGAGAGGAGGCTGCGGGCCACCTCGGCGCGCCGCCGCTCGCCGCCCGAGAGCTGCTCGCCCAGGCTTTCCGCGACGTTCTCCAGCCGGTACTCCGCGAGGAGCGCGGCGGCCCGAGCCTCCCGGTCGCGGTGTCCGACACCGAGGGCCTGGAGGATCCCGGTGAAGTTCTTCCGCACCGTGAGCTTGCGGAAGATCGACGCCTCCTGCGGGAGGTAGCCGACGCCGAGCTTCGCGCGCCGGTGCATGGGGAGGTCCGTGAGGTCGACGTCGCCGAGCCGGACCTGACCTGCCTCCGGCGTCACCAGCCCCACCACCATGTTGAACGAGGTGGTCTTGCCGGCGCCGTTCGGCCCGAGGAGCCCGACCACCTCGCCGGGCGCGACGTGGAACGAGACGCCGTCCACCACGCGGCGCCGGCGGTAGGTCTTGACGAGCCCCTCGGCCTCGAGGAGCGGGCGGATGGCGAGATCCGGTCCCTGGCCGTCTCGACCCGTCACGGCCGGTGCTCCTTCGCGGGCGGGACCGCCTGCACGGCCGGCGCCTTGCCGCGCCGCTGCTCCAGCTCCTTCTGCCGCTGCTCGATCTCGTCGCCGGGGGCGGTGATGACGACGCTGCTCCCGCTCTGGGCGCTCGCCTTCCCCAGCGTCACCTCGTCGGTGCCGAGGTCGTAGACGAGCCGCTCGCCGCGCGCCTCGGTCTCGCCGTCCTTGAGGACGACCGGTGACCCGTCGCAGGTGACGCGCGCCGCCGCGTCCTCGTAGACGGCGGTGTCGCAGCTGACCACGCGGGGGCCGCGGGTGAGGTGCACGTCGCCCGAGCAGACCGCGCGCACGATCCGGCCCGCCTCGTCGTTGGTCGCCACCAGCCGCCTGCAGGTGAGGACGGCGTCGTCGCGGGTGAGCCGCACCGGCGCGCCGCTGAAGATCGCCTGCCGCTTGGGGTAGAGGTACTTCACCTCCGCGGCGTCCACGCGCACCGGGCCGGTCTTCCCGGGCACGCCGGCCGGCTGGGCGCCGAGCGCCGCGAGGGCGAGCGCCACCAGGCCCGTCACTGCGCCTCCCCGAGGCCGGCGAGGAGCCGGGGGTGTCCGCCGAGCACGATCTCACCGGTGGACGGCGCCAGCGTGAACCCGGTCCCCTCCAGCCGGTATCCCTTGCCGGCGACGGTGACCGCCTCGTCGCCGCGGACGAGCCCCTCGCCGCCCTCGCGCGGCTCGAACCGTGCGGACGGCGTCCGCGCCACGTCCGCGTCGCGCCGGGCCACCACGCCACCGGTCGCCTCGAAGGTGCGGTCGGAGACGACGCCGTGGCCCTCCGGCGCGGCGATCTCGACGGGCGTGGCGCCGCCGAACAGCGTCGCGCGGACGTCGCGGACGGCCACGTCGGTCGTGTCGCGGCGGTAGGTCACGGCGACGGCCTCACCGCGCGCGCGCAGCGTCGCGCCCCGGTAGATCCGGAACCGGACGCCCCCGAGCTCGAGTTGCGGCACCACCTGGCGTGTCTCCCTGGGCCTGGCCGGACCGCACCCCACCGCGGGGACGGCGCAGACGAGGGCCACGAACCAGGCCGGCGTCCGCTTCCAAAGTCGCTTAACCATAGCACTCTTTGCCATGTGGGTTCCAACCGGCACGATGCTTGCTTAGGTCGTCCCGGACCTAGGCGCTCGTCACTTCAATGCTTTTCGGCACCGTACTTGCTCCGGGCCCTGGCACCGTCCTCCAGCGCTCGTGCATCCATACCCACTCGGCGGGGTGGCGGCGGATCGCCGCCTCGAGGACCGCGGAGCAGGCGGCGGTGAGGCGGACCACCTCCGCCTCCTTGTCGGCGGGGCGTTGGTCGTAGGCGATCTCGACGAGCTCGAGCAGGTGGCCGTCGCCCGGGCGCGGGCCCTTGCGGTGGATGGTGCCGACCACCACCGGCGCGCCGAAGCGGAGCGCGAGGTCGGCGGCGGCGCGTGGCGTCCAGGCGGGCCGGCCGAAGAACGGCACGAACACGCCCTGCACGCTGGTGTCCTGATCGATGAGCAGCCCGAGCGCCCGCCCTCCGCGGAGCGTCTTGATGATGGCGCGGCCGGTAGACTCGTCCTCGCGCCACAGGGTGGTGACGCCACCCCCGGCGCGGAACTTCTCGGCGAGCCGGTTGAGGCCGTCGTCCACGTTGCGCTTGGCGATGACGGCGTTGGGGACCCCGGCGCGGGCGATGGCCCGCGCCAGCAGCTCCCAGCTCCCGACGTGGCCCGTCACGAACACCATGCCGGCGCCGCGGGCCATCACCTCGGCGAGGAGGCGCGGCTGCGCGAACTCCACGTAGCTGTCGAGCCGGGCGTCGTAGCGCCGGATGGCGATGAGCTCGAACGCCGAGCGGCCGAGGTGGACGAACATGGCGCGCGCGATGGCGCGGCGTTCGGCCTCGCTGAGCTCCGGGAACGCCGTCGCGAGGTGCGCGAGCGCGAGGCGGCGAGTCCTCGGGAAGAGGTGGAAGGCGAGCGCGCCGCCCGCCGCGCCGAGCCGGAGGGCGGCGCCGAGCGGGACCAGGGAGAGGAGCCGGATCCCGCCCACGATGAGCGACGACCGGATGCTCCTCTTGATCCGCTTGCGGAGCGGGACCGCCATGGCGCGCGACGCTAGCACGGGGTCGGCAACGTGGGCAGGGCCCGCGGGGATTGACTTCGTCCCTCGACTTCGCGCGCGCTCCGCGAGCGCCACGCTCGGGACGAGCGGAGGAGCGCGCGGTCTCCCGCCCGCGCTCACGGCACCGCGATCCCCTTCGCCTTCAGGATCAGATCGCACAGCTCCCGGACCGCGCCCCGTCCGCCGCGCCCCCCGGTGACGAAGTGAACGCGCTCGCGCACCTCCGGCCGCGCGTCCGCCGGGCAGGCCGAGAGCCCGACCCGCGCGAGCAGCCCCAGGTCGTTCACGTCGTCTCCCATGTACGCGACCTGCGCGTCGGCGACCCCGAGGGCCGCGAGCTGCGCGTAGGCGGCGAGCTTGTCCCGCTGCCCGAAGACGGCGTGCTTGAAGCGGAGCTCGGCGAGCCGGCGCTCCGTCGCCTTCCCGGGGCGCCCGGAGATGACGCCGAAGTCGACGTGGTCGCGCAGCAGGACGATCCCGTGCCCATCCCGCACGTCGAACGCCTTGAGGGCCTCGCCCTCCGGCCCGTACCAGATCCGGCCGTCGGTCATGACCCCGTCGACGTCGAGGAGCACGAGCCGGATCGCCGCGGCCCGGCGCAGCAGCTCCTGGGGGGCGATGCGGCTCCGCGAGCGCGGCGTCTCCCGCTCGCCCCGGGCGTGGCGCCCGGGGCGGCGCGAGGTCGAGGACCGCGGACCGCCGCTCATGGCTGGCCGAGCGCGTGGCGGATGGCGAGGACGTCGCGGAGCACCCGCTCCGCGGCGTCGAAGTCGAGCGAGTTCGGACCGTCCGACTTCGCGACGGAGGGATCCTCGTGGATCTCCATGAAGATCGCGTCGATCCCGACCGCCGCCGCGGCGCGCGCCAGCGGCGCCACGAACTGGCGGTCGCCGGCGGTGGTGTCGCCGCCGGAGCCGGGCATCTGGACGCTGTGGGTCGCGTCCATGCACACCGGCACGCCCAGCTCGCGCATCTGCACGAGCGCCCGCATGTCCACGACCAGGTTTCCGTAGCCGAAGGTGGCGCCGCGCTCGGTGAGGAGCACGTTCTCCTGGCCCGCCTCGCGGCACTTGGCGACCGCGTGGCGCATCTCCCGGGGCGCCAGGAACTGGCCCTTCTTCACGTTCACCGCCTTCGCGGCGCGCGCGCAGGCCATGACCAGGTCGGTCTGCCGGCACAGGAAGGCCGGCACCTGGATCACGTCCACCACCTCCCCGGCCGGCTCCGCCTGCCAGGTCTCGTGGACGTCGGTGAGGCAGGGGAGGCCGGTCTCGCGCTTCACCGCCTGGAACGCGGCCAGCCCCTTCTCCAGGCCGGGGCCGCGGTAGCTCTTCCCCGACGAGCGGTTCGCCTTGTCGAAGCTCGCCTTGAAGATGGCCGGGAGGCCGTGCCGCTCCGCGAGCGCCTTCACGCGCCGCGCGTGGGCGAGGCCGTGGGCCTCGCCCTCCATCACGCACGGGCCGGCGATGAGGAGCAGCTTCTGGCCGTCTCCGACCGGATGCCCGCCGATGCGGGCGAGGACCTGTGCCACCGCGCTCTCCTCCGTGTCGGTGGGGGGCGTCTGCCCCCCACACCCCCGGTCGCTCCGGGCGAGGCTCATCCGCCTCGCCCTGCGCTCCTTGCCCGTCGCCGGCCGCCGTGGCCGCCGCGGGCGCCCGGATCCATACACCGGGCCGGATGGGCTGTCGAACGCCCGCGGCGCGGGGGCCGGGTGCCGCCCGGCGGTTCAGTGCGGAAGCTTGGCCGCGAGCACGTCTACCGGATCGATGGACGGCGGCTTCGCCAGCAGCTCGCCCGCCCTCTGCTTCAGCGCGTCGGCGACGCGGCCGGCGAGGTGCGCCTGGCGCGCGGGCTCGTCGGGGAACGCGTCGAAGATGCCGAAGGTGGACGGACCCATGCGGATCGCGAACCACGCCTCGGTGCGGGGTTCCGCCTCCACCACCGGCAGGGCGTCTCGGAGGAAGCTGGCGACCGCCTCCTCCTTTCCCGGCTTCGCCTCCAGCTTCACGAACAGCGCTTCCGTGACCATCCTGGACCTCCTCGCTCCGCGGCTGCGGAGGCCGGAGACCTGCCGGGGCGCGGCGCCGGAGGCAACGACAATCCGGGGCCCCCGGCAAGTGGCCAGGCGGTGGACCCGGCCCGCGAAGGCCCGCCGCGCGGGCGCGGGCCGCGGCGCGTCCGGCGCTAGCCGCTCTTCCCCACCGGGAGCTTCTTCACCTCGGCGGTCGGCAGCCGCTGCGTCGCGTCGCGGTGCTGGCGCGCCGCCGCGACGAACCCGGCGAAGAGCGGATGCGGCGCGAACGGCTTCGACTTGAACTCCGGGTGGAACTGGCAGCCCACGAAGTGCGGGTGGTTGTTGAGCTCGATCATCTCGACCAGCCCCAGGTCGGGGTTCACGCCCGAGAACACCATCCCCGCCGCCTCGTACTGCGGGCGGTAGGCGTTGTTGAACTCGAAGCGGTGGCGGTGGCGCTCGGCGATGAGCTCCTGACCGTACATCTCGCGCGCCTTGGTGCCGTCCTTGAGCTGGCAGGGATAGGTGCCGAGCCGCATGGTGCCGCCCTTGTCCACCACGCCCTTCTGCGCCTCCATGAGCGTGACCACCGGGTGCGGCGTCTGGTCGTCGAACTCCAGCGAGTTGGCGCGCTCGAGGCCGAGCACGTCGCGGCCGAACTCGATCACCGCCATCTGCAGTCCCAGGCAGATGCCGAAGAAGGGCACCTTCTTCTCGCGGGCGTAGCGCGCCGCCAGGATCTTCCCCTCGGTCCCGCGGACGCCGAAGCCGCCGGGCACCAGCACCGCGTCCACCTGGTCGAGCGCC
>Ga0335084_10003882_pt1 | contig 14691 bp, 13 predicted proteins | sample Lox_Sample_44_FD_206721 | JGI IMG/M metagenome (GOLD analysis project Ga0335084, IMG submission 206721) | Soil microbial communities from Loxahatchee National Wildlife Refuge, Florida, United States - Lox_Sample_4.4 | ecosystem: Environmental > Terrestrial > Soil > Wetlands | place: USA...
GCAACCCGGCGGTCTGGCTCTCGCGCATCCCGAGCTCGCCTTCGAGGCGCCCGATCTCGCGCTGCCGTTCCGCCGCTGCACGATCGAGCGCATCCAGCCGGGACGCGGCATCCGCCAGCGCCGCCTCGCTCCGGTGGAGCCGATCGAGCATCGGCTCGAGCTCGGCGACGCGCGCAGCGAGGGCGAGGAACTCCTGCTCCGCTTTCTCGAGCCGCGCCCGCCAGCCGTCGATCTCGGCGCGGGCGTCCCGGGCAGCCGCAGTGCTCGCCGCGCACTCGGCAACCAGCTCCCCTACCCGCGAGGCGAGCCTTGCGCGCTCGTGCTCGAGCGCCGCGAACTCGCGCTCCCGTGCCGCGGCGGCGCGCTCGCTCGCTTGCGCCCGTTCGTTCGCCGCAGCGAGCGCGCCCGCCCGGCCCGCGAGCTGATCCTGCGCGCGCGCGAGCCTTGCTTCCACGACCTGCAATCGCTGGGTGCGGGCGTAGAGATCGTCGGCGAGCGACAACGTGCCGGTGGTCGCGTCGTCGCGGGCCGCCGCGACCGCGCGGTCGCGGCCGCGCCGGCCGAGCAGCCAGCCGACGGCGGCGCCCGCCGCGGCGGCCAACAGGACAATCACGATCTCTCCGGCGAGCGCGAGCATGGACTCCTCCCCTCCCCGGTCGAAGCCTGAAGGAGAGGGTAGCGCCAAACCGGGCGGGTGTGCTACCGGCTGCCGCGGGGCGCCGGCGCGGGACCCGGCGCTGCGGCGATTCCGCGCCGCCGCATCTGGATGACCGTCGGGATCGCGGCGACCAGGAAGATCGCCGCGCCGACGAAGACGAGGTCCGGCCGGCCCCGGTCGAGCGCCCAGCCGAAGATGAGCGGTGCGAACAGCCCGGCGAGGTCGAGCCCGGAGTAGACGAACCCGTACACCTTGCCGCGCGCCTCGGGCGGCGCGACGCTGCGGACGATGATGTCCCGCGACGGCCCGATCGAGCCGAGCGCGAAGCCGGTCAGCGCCATGATCGCGACGAGCACCGGGCCACCGAACTCCCCCTCGGCGATGACGAGCGCGAGCACGGCCGGCACGCTCACGCCCGCCGCGGCGACGAGATTGTGCCGCTGCGTGCGCGCCGCGAGCACCCCGCCCGCCAGAATGCCCACCGCGCCGCCGATCAGGAACGCGGTCAGCGCAGTCGACGCCGCGACGAGCGTCACGTGGTGGAGACCGGGAAGCGATGCGGTGGCGAAAGTCTGGAAGGCGACGAGCGCCACCGCGTAGAGGAAGAAGAAGAGGAACGTGAGCAGCACCGGCCGCGCGAGGAGCGGCGCGATCCCCGCGCTTGCGCGCGACGCTGCCCCCGGATGCTGGCGCAGCTCGCCGCCGAGGACCCGCTGGGTTGCGATCACGGCGCAGAACACGAGCCCGATCGCTCCGGCAGCGACGAGCGCCGCGCGCCAGCCGTTCGATTGTGCGACCGGGATCACGAAGAGCGGTGCGAGCACCCAGCCGAAGTTGCCGGTGATCCCGTGCACGCTGAAGGCGTACCCGAGCCGCTTTGGCTCGACCTTGCCGTTCAGCAGCGCGAGGTCGGCCGGGTGGAACACGCTGTTGCCGAGCCCGGCGATCGCCGCGGTGACGTACAACCACTCGAAGGAGGGGACGAGGCCCGCCGCGAGCGTTCCGCCGGCGATGAGCGCGAGCCCGGCGAGCAGGATCATGCGCGCGCCGATGCGATCGACCAGGAAACCCGCCACCGTCTGCATGACGCCCGACACGGCGTAGAACGCCGCGAGCACCGCCCCGAGCGCGGCGTAGCTCGCGCCGAACTCATCCCGGATCAGGGGAAAGAGCGGCGGAATACAGAGCTGGAAGAAGTGCGAGAGCCCGTGGGCGACCCCGACGAGCCCGATCACGCGGACGTCGGTGCGCAGCGAAGCGGCGGCGGCAGTCACTGGGGCTTCGACGCCGCCTCCGCGCGCCGCATGCAGTCGCGGATGACACCGGAGCTCGGCGCCCGCGGCGCCTCCATCGTCTCCTGCAGGAGGTCCATCAGCATTTTCTTGTCCTGCATCGATGCGTTCCGCCACCCGGGGCGGTTGATCGCGTCCTCGACGATCCGCTGCGCCGGCCAGCCTTCCGACATCAGGCGGATCGCCGTCTGGCGCGCGCCGAAGAGGTCGCCGCACACGGCTTCGAGCTTCCTGTCCTGCGGAAACGCGCAATCCGGGAGGCACGCGACGGCGAAGGCGACGGCGGTAGCGAGCTTCATGGCGATCGAGAGCGAGCGTGGGAGCGGCGGATTCTAGCTTGTCGCCGCGATGCGAGGGGGCGCAAGCCGCTGCGCGCCCGTTCCCGCATAATCCGCGCCCACGATGACCCGCTATCCCAGCCTCTTCGCACCGCTCCCGCTCGGCCCGCTCACGCTCAAGAACCGCATCGTGATGGGCTCGATGCACACGCGGCTCGAGTGCGCCGACCGTCCGGCCGAGCGCCTCGCCGCGTTCTACGCCGAGCGGGCGCGCGGCGGCGTCTCGCTCGTGATCACCGGCGGCGTATCGCCCGACGGCCCGGGCCGGATGGAAGCCGATTCGCTCGTGTTCGACCGGCGCGACCAGATCCCCTTTCACCGCACGATCGTCGACGCGGTGCACGCGGCGGGGACGCCGATCTGCCTCCAGATCCTGCACGCCGGGCGCTACGCGAAGCTCGACGACCTCGTCGGCGCCTCGGCCATCCCGTCGCCGATCAACCGCCGCAAGCCGCGCGTCCTCGCCGACGGCGAGGTCGAAGCGACGATCGAGGCGTTCGCCGGATGCGCCGCGCTCGCGCAGGAAGCGGGCTACGACGGCGTCGAGATCATGGCCTCGGAAGGCTATCTCGTCACCCAGTTCACCTCCCCGCGGACGAACGACCGGGCCGATCGCTGGGGCGGCTCGCTCGAAAACCGGCTGCGCTTCCCGGTCGAGATCGTCCGGCGGACGCGCGCACGGACCGGGAAGGACTTCCTCATCGTCTACCGGATCTCGGCGCTCGATCTCGTCGATGGCGGGCTCGACGCGGACGAGACGGCCGCCCAGGCCCGGGCGGTCGCCGCGGCGGGCGCCGACGTCCTCGACACCGGCATCGGCTGGCACGAGGCGCGCGTGCCCACGATCGGCTACATGGTGCCGCGAGCGGGGTTCGCGTTCGCGGTGAAGCGGCTAAAGGAGGCCGCGCCGATCCCGGTCATGGCGACCAACCGGATCAACACGCCGGAGCTCGCCGAGGCGCTCGTCCGCGACGGCTACGCCGACGCCGTGTCGCTCGCCCGTCCGCTGCTGGCGGATGCCGAGTTCGCGCGGAAGGCCGCCGAAGGCCGGGGCGACGAGATCAACACCTGCATCGCATGCAACCAGGCGTGCCTCGACTTCATCTTCCGCGACGAGCCCGCGACGTGTCTGGTCAATCCGCGCGCCGGCCGGGAGCTCGATCTGCCGACCGGCGCGGCGCCGCGCGCGAAGCGCGTCGCGGTCGTCGGCGCCGGCGCGGCGGGATTATCCTGCGCGCTGACCGCAGCAGAGCGCGGCCACGCGGTGACCCTCTACGAGGCGGCGCCCGCGATCGGCGGGCAGATGAACCTCGCCGCCGCGATCCCGGGGAAGGAGTTCGCGGAGACGATCCGCTACTTCGACCGGCGGCTCGCGCGGGTCGGCGTCGAGGTGCGGCTCGGCTCGCGGCCCGGGGCCGCCGAGCTCGCCGCTGCCGGGTTCGACGAGATCGTCGTCGCGACCGGGGTCGCGCCACGGCGGCCGTCGATCGACGGGATCGACCACCCGAAGGCGCTGCGCTACGACGAGGTGCTCAGCGGCACGAAAGTGCCGGGCCGGCGCGTCGCGATCATCGGCGCCGGGGGGATCGGGTTCGACACGGCGGTGTACCTGACGAGGCCCCCGGCCGACGACGCGGCCGCGCATTTCCTAGCGGCCTGGGGCGTCGACGCCACTGGCCGGTCGCACGGCGGCTTGGACGGCGATCCGCGCGAGACCCCACCGCGCGAGATCTTTCTCCTGCAGCGCAAGACCACCCCCGCGGGGAAGACCCTCGGCATGACGACCGGCTGGGCGATCCGCGCGGAGCTCGCGCGGCGCGGCGTGAAGATCCTCGTCGGCGTGGACTACGTGAAGATCGACGACGCAGGGTTGCACATCACGCACGAGGACGCCGCGTGGACCCTGGAGGTCGACCATGTCGTCCTCTGCGCCGGCCAGGAGTCGGTGCGCTCCCTCCACGAAGAGCTTACGACGCGCGGCATCCGTTCGCACCTGATCGGTGGCGCCGACGTCGCCGCGGAGCTCGACGCGCTGCGCGCGATCGACCAGGGAATGCGGGTGGCGCTCGCCTTCTGAGGCGCGCGGCCGATCGTCCGCCGCTTCAGCCCTGCATCGTCAAGCCGCCCGACACGCTGATCGTCTGTCCGGTGATGTACGCGGCGTCGTCGCTCGCGAGAAACGCGACGATCCCCGGGTAGTCCTCGGGTGCTCCGAGACGCCGCATGGGGATCGCACGCTTGAGGCCTTCGACGATCTTCGCGCCATCGGGACCCTCGGTGAAGCTCCGCAGGATCGCGGTGTCGGTCGGGCCGGGACAGACCGTGTTCAGCCGGACACCCTTCCCCACCAGCTCGCGGGCAAGCGTCTTCGTGAGCGCGATGACCCCGCCCTTGCACGCCGAGTAGACCGCCTCGCCCGAGGAGCCGACCCGTCCGGCGTCGGAAGCGATGTTCACGACGGCGCCGCCGCGCCCGCGCCCGGCGATCCGCTTCAGCACCACGTGGTGCATGTTCAGCGGGCCGTAGAGGTTGATGCGGATCACCTGCTCCCAGAACGGTGGCGCGGTGTCGAGGAAGTTCGCGGCACGGTCCCAGCCCGCGTTGTTGACCAGGATATCCACCGGACCGCGCGCCGACTCCAGCGACTCGACCGCGCGCTCGACCGCGCGGTAGTCGCCGATGTCGACGATCTCGACATGCGAGTGCCCGCCCCGCGTCTGGATCTCGCCCGCGCAGCCGAGCGCTCCGGGCTCGTCCAGATCGAAGATGCCGGTGACGCAGCCCTCATCGGCGAGCCGCAGCGCGATCGCGCGGCCGATACCGTTCGCGGCGCCGGTCACCAGCGCCACCTTGCCTGCGAGTCCTCTCATGCGCATCCTCCCTCAGAGCGTCGCCACGAACCGTTCGATCGCCGCGAGCGTGAGCTCGGGCTGGTCCCGGTGCGGACTATGACCGCATGCGGCCAGCCTGACCACCTCGCACCGGCCGGCGACTTGCCGCTCGATCGCCTCGACCTGGGCCATCGTGCCGTACTCGTCGTCCGTGCCCTGGATCGCGAGCACCGGACAGCGGATCGCCGGCAGGAAGGCCTCGATGTTCCAGCGCCGGAAGTCGGGGTGCAGCCAGATGTCGTTCCAGCCGTAGAACGTCCGGCGCGCGTCCGCGTGGTGGCGCGCGAGCTTCTGCGGGAGGTCCGTCGTCTCGAAGGCGGTCTTCGCTTCCGCGATGCTCCGCACCGAGATGTCTTCGACGAAGACGTGCGGGGCGAGCGCCACGAGCCCGGTCAGACCGTCGCGCGAGCCGGCGTGGATGAGGGCGATCGACGCGCCGTCGGAGTGCCCGACGAGCACCGGGCGCTCGAGCCCGAGCCTCGCGAGCAGCTCGGGCAGCGTCTCGAGCGCCTCGCGATGCATGTAATCGACCGCAAACGGCGCTTCGAGCAGGTCGGACTGGCCGTAGCCGTAGCGCGAGTAGACGACCGCCGGGCAGCCGGTCGCGGTCGCGACGCGCGCCGGGAAGTCCCGCCACATCGAGATCGAGCCGAGGCCCTCGTGGAGGAACACGAGCGTCGGGCGCCGTGTGTCGCCGTCGAGGCGCTCCACCTCCAGGCGGTGGCTGTCCGCCTCGACGAAGACCTTCTGCGGCTGCTGCGCGCGAGGCACCGGCGGATCGTACTAGAGCCGCACCGGCTTGCCGTACCCGGTCAGCTCGAGGTACCCGCGCCCTGCGATCCGGTCGCCGTCGCGCGCGGTGACCGCGCCCTCCCAGTAGATCGTCCCGGTGCTCCCGCGCGAGTCGAGCTCCTGGTCGTCCATCAGCGGCTCGAGCACGAGTTCGCGCCCTCCCGCATGCACCCGCATCGCCACCGGGTAGTCGACCTCGGTGCGCGGGGAGCGCCAGCGTCGCAGCGGCTCGAACCCGACCTCGCCCGGCCCGAAGACGCGCACCCGGCCCCCGGCGTCGCGCGAGGCGCCGCCGGCCCAGAGCACGCCGCCCGCCTTCGCCCGGATGCGGAACGCCATCAGCGCGCCGTCCTGATCGAGGTTGAGCCCGATCCAGTCCCAGCCCGCGGCCTCCGGCGCCAGATACTCGCTCGACCACTCGTGATCGAGCCACGCCGAACCTTCGGCCTTCTCGCGCTTCCCGCCCCGCTCCACCGTGCCGCTCACCGCGAGATGCGGGCGGCTGTAGTAGTAGCTCGCCTGGCCCTGCTCCGGCCCCTTGCGGCTGTAACCTGCCTCGCCCTGGAGCAGGGCGGGCTGCGACGGCGCGAACTCGAGATCGAGCACGAAGTCGCGCGCCGCGATGTGCGTGCGATAGACCGCGCCGGCGAGCGTCATCGACCAGTCGTCGATGCGCACGTCGGTCGTCCCCTCGCGCGCCTCGGCGAGACCGAAACCGGACCGGGCGGCGCGCTGATCGTGCATCAGCCGCCCTACCGCCGGATCCGCGATCGCAGCGTGCGCGAAGAGGAGCTGGCGCGGCGCGAACGTGCTCGGACTGTCCTCGCCGATGCGCGGCCGGCTGCGGAAGAACGTCACCTGAACGCCGATGTCCCGCGCCCCCAGACGCAGCCAGCCGGTGACGTACCACCACTCGGTCCGGAACCCGGGGTGCGCGCCGTCGTCGCGGGGGAATTCGAGCGCGTGGCCGGGCCCGACGACCGGATAGCCTTGCCCGGCCGGCGCGGCCCGGGCGAGGAGCGCGAGCGGCGCCGCGAGGAACGCGCGCCGGTGCACTACCAGTCCTCCTTCACCGCCCGCACCGCATCTCCCGTCATCGCGGCGCGCGCGCTCGCCGTCGCGGTCCCTGCCGCTGCGGCAAGCATCACCGCGCAGAAGGCGGCGAGCGGCAGCCACGGGACCGCGAAATCCATGCTCCAGTGGAACGACTGCCGGTTCACGACGTGGATCAGGATCAGGCTGATGACCGCGCCGAGTCCCAACCCGACGGCGAGCCCGAGCGCGCTGACCGCGAGGCCCTCGGCCGCGAGCATGGCGCCGATCTGGCGACGGGTCAGCCCGAGGTGGCGCAGCATCCCGAACTCGCTCCGGCGCGCGAGCACCAGTGCCCCGAAGCTCGACGACAGGCCGGTGAGTCCGATCACCAGCGCGACCAGTTCGAGCACGTAGGTGATCGCGAACGTGCGGTCGAAGGCCTGCATCGAACGCGCCCGGATCTCGCCCGGTGCGGCGATCTCGAGCGAGTCGCCGCCCGGCAGCCCCGCGCGGATCGCCCTTCGGACTGCGCCGGCGTCCGCACCCTCGGCGAGCCAGAGTGCGGCATCGCTCGCGTCGCGGTCCCCGGTGAGCCGGACATACCGATCGCGCTCGATGACCACTGCGCCGTGCTGGCGGATGTAGTCCCGCCACACGCCGGCGACCGTGAATGGCATGCGCTGTCCGGCGATCGGCAGCTCGATGACGTTCCCCGCGGCAAAGCCGTAGAGGTCGACCATGGCCTCGGACACCCAGGCGGGCGGTGGCGCATCCGCCGATGGTGCGACCGACCCGCCGATCAGCGGCAGAAGCCGGCCGGGATCCTGTGGATCGATCGGGCGTGCGAGCAGCGTCACCGGCGGTTTCTCGGGCGCGAGCAGGATGCTCTGGATGCGCGCGAAGTCGACGCGCCGCACGCCCGGAACGCTGGCGAGCGCCTCCTGGTCGCGCGGCGCGAGGAACGCCGTGTCGGCCGAGGCGCTCGTCCGAACGTACAAGTCGGCCGGCAGAACGTGATCGAGCCAGCCCGCCAGCGAATTGCGGAATGACGCCACCATGATCGCCATCGACACGAGCAGGCTGACCGCTGCAACGATGGTCGCGAGCGAGAGCATCGACTGCCCGGGCGAGCCGTGCAGCTGCAGCACGGCGAGCCGCAGCGGCACCGCGCGGTGCAGCGGTAGGCGCGCGAACACCGCGACCGCGAACCGCGGCATCAGCATGATCGTCCCGATGAGCAGCAGCGCGATCGCGAGATAGCCGAAGAGCGGCAGGCCGTCGATCGGCGGTGCGGCGGTGAGCGCGGCCCCGCCGGCGATCACGGCGAGGCCCGGCCAGGCCGGCCTGAGCCGCTCGAAGAGCCGCTGCTCGTCGCCCGCCTTCAGCGCCGCGGCCGGCTGCGCGCGCGCCGCCTCGAGCGCAGGTGCGAGGCTTGCCAGGAATGCGACGAGGACGCCGAGGGCGAAGAACGCAGCCGCCCCACCGGGCTCGAACCGCAGCGCCGGCCGCATGCCGCGGAAGCTCCCCGCCCCGAGATCGGCACCCACCACGTCGAGGATCGCCCCGGCGAGCAGGAAGCCGAGCGCGAGCCCCACGGCTGCTCCGATCGTGCCGAGAAGCAACGCTTCGCCGAGCAGCGTCCGCACGAGCCGGCCACGTTTCATCCCGAGGACCCGGAGGAGCGCGAGCTGCCGGCGCCGGCGCACTACGGCGAGCGCCTGGGTCGAGAACACGAGCAGCCCGCCGGTGAAGAGCGCGACGAGCGCGAGCACGTTCAGGTTCACCCGATAGGAGCGCGAGAGGTTAGCCGCGCGCTTGAGCCCGGCCGCCGGACGCTCGACCAGGACGCCGGGGGGAAGCTCGGCCGCGAGCCGGGCGCGGAACGCCTCGACGTCGACGCCCGCCCGCAGCCGCAGGTCGAGGCGGTTGATGCGGCCGATGCGATCGAGCGCGGCCTGCACGCCGGCGATGTCGGCGATCCCGAAACGCGTGCCCTCCGCCCGGGTGAAGCCGGCGACCCGGAAGCGTGCCTCGCCGAGCCCGATCTGCAGGGTGAGCGTGTCGCCCTCCTTCACGCCCAGCCACTCTGCCGCCGCGGGGCTCAGGAAGATCGCGTCGGGGCGCAGCGTGTCGAGCGAGTCGGACGCGGTCGCGAAGAGCTCGGGTTGCACGAGCCCCGCGCGGAAGACGTCGAGCCCGACGAGCCGGAGCACGGCCTCCCGGCCGGCGAGCCGAACGTCGGCCTCGATCACCGGGCTCGCGACCGCGACCTCGGGCAGCCGTGCGAGGCGCGGATAGAGCGACTCGTCGAACCCGGTTCGCGGCCCGCGCACCTCGAGATCGGCGCTGCCGGAGAGCGTCTGCACCGCGTACGCAAATTCGCCGATCGCCGACTGGTTCACGAGCTGCACCGCGTAGCCGAGCGCGACGCCGAGCGCGATCGCCGCGAGCGCGAGCGCAAGACGCCCCCCGCCCTGCCGGAGCGGGCCGAGGAAGAGCGTCCGGCGCAGCGCCCGCGCGTTCACGGCCGGAGCCCCGTCGCGGTGAGCGTGTAGGCGCGGTCCGCCGTCGCGGCCGCGACCGGCGAATGCGTGACCAGGATCCCCGCCGCCCGCTCGCGCTTCACGCTCGCGCGCAGAAGCTCGAGCACCTGCGCGGCGCTCTCCGGATCGAGGTTGCCAGTCGGCTCGTCGGCGAGCACCAGCCGGGGCCGGTGCACGAGCGCCCGGGCAATCGCGACCCGCTGCAGCTCGCCGCCCGACAGCTCGCTCGGCCGGCTCGTCGCGCGTTCGCTCAGGCCCACGGCGTGAAGCATCTCGCCGATCCGCGCCTCGCCGGCGCCGTCGAGCACGCCGTTCAGGGCGAGCGGCAGCGCGACGTTCTGCGCGACGTCGAGGTACGGCAGGATGTGGAATGCCTGGAAGACGAAGCCCATCTGGCTCCGGCGCAGCTCGGTGAGCGCGTCGTCGTCGAGGCGCGCGAGGTCGACGCCGTCGAGCGCGATCGAGCCCGCATCGGCGCGGTCGAGGCCGGCGACGAGGTTGAGGAGCGTCGACTTGCCGATCCCCGATTCGCCGCGCACCGCGACGTACTCGCCGGCGGCGAGTTCGAGATCGACGCCCGCGAAGACGGCGCGGGCGCGCGGGCCGGGGAAGGACTTGGCGAGGCCGCGGATGGACAGCACGCGTCGAGGGTAAAAGAAAACGGCCGCGAGGCGTGCGCCTGCGGCCGCTGAGTTGCCTTCTTGGCTTCGTTCGTACTGAGGCGAGGAGCGGGGAAGCGAGTCCCCTCGTGCACTCCTCAAGTCAGCGCTACGCGCTTTCTTGTCTCGTACGTCGGTCGCGCGGGAATCCGCGCGCGCCGGCGAGCCGAAGCCGGTCGGTCGGGCCTGCTATCCGCCCCGCGTGGAGCTGGAGGTGGTCTTGGCCTGCGAATCGTCCGTCTTCGTGTTCGCGCCGGGGCAAGCCGACGCCGCGCTGCTCGCGAAGATGAATGCGATCACGGCAGCGATCCTCAAGTAGCGACTAGACACCGGATCACCTCCTTTCTCCAGAAACCGGCACATGCCGTTCCGGGAGAATAGCAGAGGGAGGCCGCTGCTGGCCACACCGGGGGGCTAGACCGGTACTGCTAGACCGGTACTACTTGGAGTTCCGGGGCGACCGACTGGACCAGTCCCTCGATCCCGGTCAGCGTCGCCGACAGGGAGCTCGGGCAGCTGCCGCACGCCCCCTGGTAGTGCACCTTGAGCAGGTTGTCCTCGAGCTCGACCACGTAGAGATCGCCGCCGTCGCCCTGCAGATAGGGCCGCACGCGCTCGTCGATCAGGTCGGTGATGAGCGACAGCTTGTGGCGCTGCTCGTCGGAGAGCGTCTCGTCGTCGAGCGCCGGATGGCCGCCGCCGAACGCGGCGTAGGACTGCGACTGCGCCTCGGCCGCGGGCGCCTCGCGGATCGGCACCGCGAGCTGCTTGAGGAGCTCGTTCCACTCCGCACCGCCGTCCTGCGTCACCGTGATCCACTGGTCGACGTAGAAGACGTTGGTGACGTGCGGGATCTCGAACAGCGCCTTCGCGAGCGGATCGCCGGTCGCCTCGTCCTTCGAGTCGAACGACCGCGAGGCGCCGTAGGTGAGCGGCTCCTTGAGCACGAACTTCATCGCGTTCGGGTTCGGCGTGCGCTCGATTTCGGCGATCTTCGGCATCGCTTGCCTGGGTCAGGCGTCCTGGGCCACCGGGTCGGCCGCACCTTCGGTGGTCGTGCTGCCCTGCTGGTTGAACGCCGCGTGCAGCGTGTGCCACGGCAGGATCGCGCACTTCACTCGCGACGGCAGGTCGCGCACGCCGGCGAAGACGGTGAGCCGGCCGAGGTGGCGGCCGCTCGTCTCGAGGTCCTCCTTGCCGGTCGCCATCGCGCGGAAGTGCTCCACCAGGTTCCCGGCCTCGGCGGCAGTCTTGCCCTTCACCGCCGTGGTCATCATGGACGCGGACGCCTTGCAGATCGCGCACGACTCGCCCTCGAAGGCGATCTTCTCGATCCGGTCCCCGTCCACTTTCATCGCGACCCAGATGTGATCGCCGCAGAGCGGGTTCACGCCCTCGGAGCGATGGGTCGCCTCCTCGAGCTTGCCCCAGTTCCTCGGCTTCTTGTTGTGGTCGAGGATCACTTCCTGATAGAGCTGTTTGCTATCCATCATGCAAACATCTTCTGCACCTTGCGGACCGCCGCGGCGAGCGCGTCGACCTCGCCGAAGGTGTTGTAGAAGGCGAACGACGCCCGCGCGGTGGCGGGGACCCCGAAGCGCTGCATCAGGGGCTGCGCGCAGTGATGGCCGGTGCGCACCGCGACGCCTTCCTGATTCAGAATCGTGCCGACGTCGTGCGGATGAACGTCGCCGACGTAGAAAGAGAGCACCGAAGCCTTCTCTTTCGCCGTGCCGATCAGCCGCACGCCCCGGATGGCGCCGAGCAACTCGGTCGCGTACTCGAGTAGCGCGTGCTCGTGCGCACCGATCCCGTCGTGGCCGATCCCCGTCATGTACTCCATCGCCGCGCCCAGGCCGATCGCCTCGGCGATCGGCGGCGTGCCGGCCTCGAACTTGTGCGGGATGTGGTTGTAGGTCGTCTTCTCGAACGTCACCGACAGGATCATGTCGCCGCCGCCCTTGAACGGGTGCATGCTCTCCAGCAGCTTCGCCTTCCCGTAGAGCACGCCGATCCCGGTAGGTCCGAAGATCTTGTGGCCGGTGATGGCGTAGAAATCGCAGTCGAGGTCGCGCACGTCGAGCTTGAGATGCGGCGCGGCCTGCGCGCCGTCGATCAGCACCGGCACTCCGTGCCCGTGCGCGGTCGCGATCATCGCTTTCACCGGGTTGATCGTGCCGAGTGCATTCGAGACGTGCGTGATCGCGACGAACTTCGTCTGCGGGTTGAAGAGCCGCTCGTACTCGTCGATCACGAGCTCGCCGGCGTCGGTGACCGGGACGATCCGCAGCCGCGCGCCCTTCTCCTCGCAGAGCATCTGCCACGGCACGATGTTGGCGTGGTGCTCGAGGTGGGTGATGATGATCTCGTCGCCCGCGCCGATGAACTTGCGGCCGTAGCCGTGCGCCACCAGGTTGATGCCGTCGGTGCAGTTCGAGGTGAATATCACCTCGCGGTCCTCGCCCGCGTTGAGGAAGCCGCGCGCGATGCTGCGGGCGTGCTCGTAGGCCGCCGTCGCGGTCTCGGAGAGGTAGTGCACCCCGCGGTGGATGTTGGCGTGCTCCCACGTGCGGTAGCGGACGAGCCGGTCGATCACCGGTTGCGGCATCTGGGCCGAGGCCGCGTTGTCGAGGAAGACGAGCGGCTTCCCGTCGATCCTGACGTTGTGCAGGATCGGGAAGTCGGCACGGAGGCGCTCGACGTCGAGCGGCGTGGCGAGCCGCCGCTCGTTGCCACCGGGGGCGCGCAGGGCTGTTGCGGTCATAGTGTCGCCTGGGTTTCCTTGAGCACCGTCCGGTGCAGAGAGTCGACGACCGAGCGGATCGGGATCCGGTCGACGACCTCGGCTGCAAAGCCGTAGGTGAGCAGCGCGCGGGCGGCCGGCTCGCTCATGCCACGGCTCTGCAGGTAGAACAGTTCCTCGGCCTCGAGCTGGCCCACGGTCGCCCCGTGCGCGCACTTCACGTCGTCGGCGAAGATCTCGAGCTGCGGCTTGGTGTCGACGTGCGCACGGCGGGAGAGCAGGAGGTTGCGGCTCGCCTGCGACGAGTCGGTCCGCTGGGCGCCCGGCCGCACGAGGATCCGGCCGTTGAAGACCGCATGCGCGTGCCCGCCGGCCACACACTTGTGCAGCTGGCGGCTCGTGCCGTGCGGGTGCGCGTGATCGACGAAGCTGTGCGTATCGCCGAGCTGGCGCTCGTTCAGGAGCGCGAGCCCGTCGATCTGGCAGTGGATCCCCTCGCCCGCCTGGAGGACGCTCAGGTTATAGCGCGAGAGCCGCGCCCCGACCGCCACCGAGACCGACTTGTAGGACGCATCGCGCTCGAGGCGCACCGCGCACGTGGCGATGTGGAACGCGGCCGGGCTCTCCTGCTGCCGGCGAATGTGGCGGACGTGCGCATTCCTGCCGACCGCGATCTCGGTCACGGCATTGACGCAGTAGACGCCCTCGTGGAGGCCGACGTAGTCCTCGAGGACGGTGACCTCGCTCCCCGCCTCGGCGATGATCAGGCAGCGCGGGTGAACCGCTACGCCGGCCTGCGTGGTCGCGAACACGAGCTGGATCGGGGTCGACCCGGCGGCGTTACCCGGTACGACCACCAGGGCGCCGTCGGTGAGTTGCGCGGTGTTGATCGCCCGGAACGCGTCGTCGCGGAAGGCCGCGTGCTGCGCGATGTGCGACTCGACGAGGGGTCCGTGCGTATCGAGCGCGGCGCCGAGCGTCGTGACGGTCACGCCCTCCTGCCGCGTCGACGACAGGGCCGGGACGAACTGCCCGTCGACGAACACGACGCGCGCCGGCGCCTCCGGCGCGATCATCGGCTCGAGCCCCATCCCGACGGAGCCCGCCGCCGGCGCGGCCGGCTTCAACGCGAGCGCGTACAGCGGCGCGAGATCGGTGAAGCGCCAGTCCTCGTCTCGCAGCGTGGGCAGCGTGAGAGAGTTCGCCCGTTCCAGAGCGTTGGCGCGCAGGCGGCTCAGCCATGCCTGCGGCTGCGCCGGCAGCTCCGGCCGGCCCGCGAGCAGGTTTTCCAGCCAGGGATGGGTCGCTGCCGCACTCATGCCGCGACGGCCTCCTTCGCCACCCAGTCGTAGCCCCGGCTCTCGAGCTCAAGCGCGAGGTCCTTGCCGCCGGTCTTGATGATCCGCCCGCCTTCCATCACGTGGACGAAGTCGGGGACGATGTAGTTCAGCATCCGCTGGTAGTGCGTGACCAGCACGACGGCGTTCTCCGGCGTGATCAAGTGGTTCACGCCGTTCGCGACGATCCGCAGCGCATCGATGTCGAGGCCCGAGTCGGTCTCGTCGAGGAACGCGAGCTTCGGCTCGAGCAGCGCCATCTGGAGGATTTCGTTACGCTTCTTCTCGCCGCCCGAGAAGCCTTCGTTCACGCTGCGGTCGAGGAATGCCGGGTCCATCTCGAGCAGCTTCATCTTCTCGCGCACGAAGTCGTCGAACTCGAGCGGATCGAGCTCGTCCTTGC
>Ga0335084_10003883_pt1 | contig 14689 bp, 17 predicted proteins | sample Lox_Sample_44_FD_206721 | JGI IMG/M metagenome (GOLD analysis project Ga0335084, IMG submission 206721) | Soil microbial communities from Loxahatchee National Wildlife Refuge, Florida, United States - Lox_Sample_4.4 | ecosystem: Environmental > Terrestrial > Soil > Wetlands | place: USA...
GTGGCATAGACCCCAAGGATCATCTGCTCGTATTCCGGCTGGTTCGGCTGCCATCGCCACCCGCTCGACCACAGAAACATCATCAGCGGGTAGACACCAAATAAGAAGATCAATCCCACCAACACCAAAACAATCTTCAGCGCCCGTTCTCGATTCATGGTGCCCTCCTGTCTAAGAACTGAATCGTACCTTTAATAGCCTTGATTTCTTTGATACCAGTTTTTTCCAAATACTTGCCGTAAGTATCGGCGTCTGATTCCAGTGTTTCACCAACCCACTGCCGAGCAATCATCCCGACCTCCCACTCTGATTCTGAGACTCGACTAAGGAAGCGACAGAGGAGCCGTCACCGCTGATGCTTTCGCTTCCAAGCCCAAGCGACGACGCTTCGCCCACAGCCAATTGGATGCGGCGATCGCTGCGGTAACGCACATCATGAGAAGCTGGCTGCGCTTGAGTCCGGTCATCAGCCCTACGGCGATTGCGATCCCAATAACACTGAGTACCCGACCGAACGGAACTCTGAAGGCGTCCGCATTCGGACGACGCTTTCGCAAGCGGATAAGGGAGGCGCAGACCGCCGCATAAACAACCATCATCGTACCGGCAGTGACTGCGACCAGCCAAAGGAAGGTACCGCTCGCCGCAAGCACCCACGCAGTGAGCGCATACAGCAGGATGGCGGCTGCGGGTGTTTGAAATTTCGGGTGCAGCCTCGCAAACACAGCGGGAAACTCGCCCTGCGCTGCCAGTGAGTAGGTGAGTCGGGGAGCGTACAGCATGGCGGCTGAAATCCAACCATAGATCGAAACCAGAGCGGCGATTGCGACGAATGCCGCTCCGCTGCGTCCGAGCAAAACTGATGCCGTCACTGTAAGCGGTGCATCGGTTGTTCTCGTACCGATTGTCGCCACGACGATGAACTGTAGCAGCATGTAGATCACGGCGCACGCCAGCAGACCCATCCCCAGACCAAATGGAATGGTTCGGCGTGGCTCTCTGACTTCCCCTGTTGGGAGGACTGAATCCTCCCATCCGCCAAAAGCCCATAGCAGGAACGCCAGCGCACGCACCCAATTCGACATCCCGGGAGAGGTGATCTCGGAAAGCTGTATAAGCTGCGGCTGCCGTGAGAAGTGCGTCACTCCGACTAGAACCAGCAATGCGAGCGGCAACAACTTGGCGAGCGTCATCAGACTACTCAGGTTGGCACCGCTACGAACTCCGCGATAGTTCGCTGCCGCAGGAACCGCAATCAGGATTGCCATCACCAGAGCGCGATTCCAACTGTTAAGCGCACCGGGAAAGAACGGCGCGAGGTAGTCCACGAAGAGAGTGGCGAGGGCGGCGACCGTACCGACGACGTTCAGCAAGTCGAACCAGCCAATCTGCATCCCGGCGAAGCTGCCGAATGTGGTACGAACGTAGAGGTAAGCTCCACCGGGCTCGGAGAACTGGGAAGCAACCTCGGCGAAGCATGCCAAGATTAACGCCATTCCCAGCGCGGCGAAGATCATGGCGAACGGGCTGGCTCGTCCGAGCAGCCGCGTGAGCTCACCGGGCAAACCAAATATCCCGCCACCAATGATGCAATTGATGACGAGGGCAGTCATCGTCCAACGCCCCATTGAACGAACAAATGTCATCGTTCACCCCGCCATGTTGGGGCAAAGTTTACCATGGGATGATTTACTTAGGGCTTCCGAGGTCGTGGGTGAGTTCGTCTGGCAGGAACTTGAGCGCAACGTGGCGACCAGCACAGGGAACGCGAACCTATCTTCCTGAAGCGGCGGGCACGAAGCTGAGATCAGGTCGGTACTGCCAAGTCTCAACATACTGTGACCGCACGGCTCAGGATGGAGTCGAAGATCACACCTGTGGTGTCGCCCCGAAACGCCGGCACCCCTGTCGCCATCTCGTATAAGACTGCCCCGAACGAAAATAGGTCGGTGCGAGCGTCTAATTCCTTGCCCCTGACTTGCTCTGGAGACATGTATGCTACTGTCCCCAGCACTGACCCCGGACTTGTTAGGTGCTCTGGCACGTCCATTGTCGGAGCGCTCATGGCAACGCCGACTGGCTCCGTCATCTTGGCGAGTCCAAAATCGAGAATCTTCGCTTGACCCCTATTCGTAACGAAGATGTTTCCCGGCTTGATGTCTCGATGAACGATTCCTTTCGAGTGTGCCGCGTCCAAGGCATCCGTGATCTGGATACTAAAATCGACCACGGTCTCCATCTCTAAAGGTTTCCCGCCAATACGGTGTTTCAGAGTCATCCCTTCCAGAAATTCCATGACGATGAATGGATGACCATCGTGCTTTCCGATTTCGTAGATCGTGCAGATGTTGGGATGATTCAAGGCAGACGCCGCTCGCGCCTCGCGGCGAAAACGTTCGAGCGCCTGCGGGTCTTGGGCTAGTTCTTCAGGCAGAAATTTCACCGCAACGAACCTCCCAAGCTCGGTGTCTTCGGCTTTGTAGACCACTCCCATGCCGCCGCCTCCGAGTTTCTCGATGACGCGGTAATGCGAGATTGTCTGCGAGATCAGTTGGGAGTCTTGAGCCATTAGCGGAAATGGTAGGTGGGATAGAAGTAAAGGTCAACGCAGGGCGATCGTAAGCGTACGGGTTTCACCGTGTTGACAGGAGGTTCAGTGTCGGCGTTTGTGGGTGGTTCGGAAGATGGAGGAAACGGGAGGATTGATCTCGTCGGTGTAGATGTCTTCGGTCCAGGCGCGCTCGATAGCCTGGTCGAGCCGCGTGAGCAATTGCGCTAGCGTCTCGGCGGGTCGACGCTTGAGCATGGCCAGGCTATTGTGGCCGTCGGTGGCCACGGCCACACAGCCCACGGGATTGAGCATACCCACGGTGATTTCGCCATCGGCGATGAGTTCTGCGATGTGCGGCAGACCGGCGTCGTCGGAATCGTTGGCTCCGGCGGTGTGTTTTAGACTGGGGTTGGGTTTGCGGGCAACACGCTGGCGGCGAGATTCCACGGCAATAGCTCCTCGATGCGGTTGATGGGATGGTCGGCGATGCGGGTGAGCACTTTGCGCAGATAGGCTTCGGAATCGAGACCATTGAGTTTCGCGGATCCGATCAGGCTGTAGATGGCGGCTGCACGTTCGCCACCAGCATCCGATCCGGCGAACAGGTAGTTCTTCCGTCCGAGAGCTACACCACGCAGAGATCGCTCGGCGGCGTTGTTATCGATCTCGATGTGGCCATCTTCTATATAGCGCGTCAATGCGTCCCAGCGTGAAAGTGCATAGCGGATGGCCAGCGTCGTCTCCGACTTACGCGAGAGCTTCGATAACGTTGCCTCGAACCACTGGCGCAGAGCATCGAGCAGCGGCTTCGATTGTGCTTGGCGCACGGCGCGGCGCTGGCTCGGAGGCTTGCCGCGGATCTGTTCTTCGATCCCATACAGCGCTCCGATTCGTTCCAGTGCCTCGTGCGCTACCGACGAAGCATGCGCCTGTTCCAGATCATAGAAGTGACGCCGCACGTGCGCCCAGCACGCCGCTGGTTCGATGCGACCATCTTCATAGAGCTGATTGAAGCCCGCATAGGCATCCGCCTGCAGCGTACCGCGAAACTTTTCCAGATGCTGCGCGGGATGTTCGCCTTTGCGATCCGGGGAGTAGGCGAACCATACGGCAGGCGCACTGCTGTCGCCCGCAGGACGGTCATCGCGAACATAGGTCCACAGACGTCCCGTCTTGGTCTTGCCCTGGCCCGGCGCCAGCACCGGCACGGGTGTGTCGTCGGCGTGCAACTTACTCGCGGTCGTCACGTAGCGGCGCAGCGCTTCCCCCAGCGGTTCCAGCAACTGGGCGCTTCCGCCCACCCAGTCGGCCAGCGTCGAGCGTTCCAGTTCCACATCCTGACGCGCGTACATCTCCGATTGCCGATACAGCGGAAGATGATCGCAATACTTACTCACCAGAACGTGCGCCAGCAGCCCCGGCCCGGCCATGCCCCGCGCAATCGGTCGGCTCGGCGCTTCGGCCTGCACAATGCAGTCGCATTTCGTGCAGCTCAGCTTCGTGCGCACATGACGAATCACCACGAAACTAGCAGGTACGTACTCCAGCATCTCGGAAACATCTGCGCCCAGCTTCCGCAACTCGCCTTGGCATTGCGGACATACGGTTTCTTTCGGCGTATGGGTCTGCGTCTGCCGCGGCAGATGATCGGGCAGAGCACGGCGCGCGGGTTTGGCTGGAGTCGAGGAGACCGTAACGGGAGCCGATTCGGGTAGGTTGGACTCTGGCTCTCGACGACTCGATTCCAACTCTTCCAGCCGCAGTTCCAACTGCTCGATCTGCCGTTGCAGTTTTTCCGACTTGCGCCCAAACTGCATCCGGTGCAGCTTGACCAGCAGCAACTTCAGATGCTCGATCTCGCGCTCCCGCGACCGCAACTGTTCGTCTTGGGTCGTCAGTTGCTGATACTGGGCCAGGATCAGCGTGCGCAGCGCCGCGGCCGGAAGGACGTTCAGATCCGGAAGCGCCGCGATTGACATGCGCGGAGTATCGCATGAACTCATGCGTTCTCATCCACGCTCACGCGAAAAAAGTTGTGGAAAGAATCTCGCCGGTTACACCGACAACTGCGGCTCCCACGTGCGCTCCGGCCGCCGCCAGTCAATGCCCTCCAGCAACATCGAGAGCTGCGCTCGCGTCAGCGAAACCGTGCCAGACGTGGCTTGCGGCCAGACGAAGCGTCCGCGCTCCAACCGCTTGGAAAATAGGCACAACCCGTCGCCATCGAACCAAAGAACTTTGATCAAATCCCCTCGCCGTCCGCGAAACACGAACACATGTCCGGAGAACGGACTCTGTTCCAGCTGGGTCTGCACCAGCGCGCTCAGCCCCGTGAAGCCGCGACGCAAGTCGGTCACGCCCGCCGCGATCCAGATCCGCGTGTTGGCCGGCAACGCCATCATGCTCGCAGGCACTCCAGCAACACGCGAACCAAAGCCGGATCGGCGCTGCCTTCGATGCGCACCTGCGCTTGGCGCAGTTCGATGTGAATGGTGCTGGGTTGCGTTTTTGGAAGATCGGCGACCGCTGGCTCGACCGCGATCGGTGCGGGCAAACTCTCACTCACCCGAACCGGCAACAACTTCATACCCGCCTTCCGCTCCCCAAGTCTTCCCGCCTGGTAGAGCCGACGCCAACCAAACACCTGGTTCGCGTTCACCCCATGCGCCCGCGCCACCCTCGCTACCGACGCGCCGGGCGCCAGTGTCTCTTCGACAATCCGCCGCTTCTCGGCGATGCTCCGCCGCTGCCGCACCGGCGCGACCGGGCCCTGTTTGTCTCTGGGAATGACTGCTACTTGCTGGAAAGTGTCCATCTCCGCTCCAAGTGGACACAGTCTCTAACTGTCCACTTCGCAAGCATGGCTCTCATTTACGGCGATGTCGAGACGGCCACAACCGGACGCTTACGGGCGATCCCGGCTATTGCAATTTTGTATAGTCCGCCGCTTTATGGCGGGATCGGCTTCTTTCCAAGAGAGGAGTTCGCTTATTACCCTTGGCAGACATAGGCTGCTCTTAATACATCGCTAGGCTTGCATCGTGATTTCACTCGCAAGAAACGGATCGGGGTACGATCAGCCATTATGGGCAAGCCCTTAGCATCGTCGTTTGGAGTTGCTTCATTTGTATGGATAGTTGTGGTGCTTGGCAACACCCAAGCACAGACGACAACAAGAGGCGTTTCTAACATCCACCGCTCTGCTAAGGTCGTCGCGTGCAATAAGGATTCGGAATGCCCTTCTGGTCAACGCTGCGGCTTTAGCGGCTCTAAGAGCAACGGCAAATGCGTAGTGCCAAGCCACGATGGACACTGCCTCGACCCCGGAGGTCGTTGCGGCTGCGACGGTCGCCCAGTGGACGTTTTCTGTGCGGTTGGCTCGCGTACGGAATTCACATCCGCTCCCAGATGTTTCATTGGCGCTTGCCCAAAGACCTGCACCGAGGAGTCAGATTGCGGGACAAAGGGTCTGGTCTGTCCCAAGGGCGTGTGCGTGAAGCCATGACACGCAAAAAACTGACATGGTCGCAACCTTCAAGCAGTCCAGCCCCACACCCCGGCAGAATCAGTGCTGGTCAAAAAGGTTTCTCCCGCCAGCTTCCGCAAGCGAATGATTCCATTGACTCGGAATTTTCAATTTTTGCTAGTTACAGGGAATACCTTCTGACCACCCTTGATCACTCAGGCTGTGGCAGTCCCACCCTGCGCAGCAGGTCGGCGAAGCGAGCGTCTGAGTGCATCTCGTAAAAGTACACATCTATTGCGAGCCAAGGCATGACGGCGGAATGCTCTGCATAAGCTTTTTCGAGCAAGCGGAAGGCCTCGTCTTTCTCGCCGAGACCCGCATAAATCGCCGCAACTTGATAAAAATCGACATAAGAGTGCAAGGACATGTCCGTCATTTCTTTGGCGATCTTCAGCGCATCAGCCCGTCTGCCCGACACGGCGTAAACCCAGCCCAGATCAGCAGCAACGTACTGGTTCTCCGGTGCTACCGCTTTGTCCTCATCAGCAATATTGTCGAATTCGGCAATCGCTTCAGGATACATGCGTTTCATTGCGTATGTCCGCGCTAGTGACGAATGAACTGCTGGAAGGTGCGGATTGAGTTCAAGCGCCTTCTTGAATTGAGCAATAGACTCATCGTATCGTCGTGCAAAGAGATAGACGAAGGCAAGCTGGGAAACTATTTCCGGTGACAGCGGGTCAAGCTCTTGTGCCCGTTTTGCCTCCGCCAGACTCTCATTGAATAGCAGTCTCGTTTTCAGGCATTCCGCATAGCGATTATGCGAGACCGCACTGTTCGGGTTTAGCTCGATTGCCCTTTTGAATTCTCGTTCCGCCCTTGGCCAGTCCCAGTCGGCGTAGTAGACGGCATATCCAAGTGCAGCATGTGCCTCGGCAAGCGTGTCATCAAGCTCCAGAGCCTTCAGCGCAGCCGACTTCGCCTTCGGGAGGATGTCGCTCGGTGGCAGATACTGCCATCCGCCTCCGATTGCGGTGTAAGCGTCAGCCAAACCCGCGTAGGCGAGAGCGTAGCCGGAGTCCTTGCCGATTGCTTGCTGGAAATAGTCAATTCCCCTACTCAACTCGGCGACTGTTGTGAGGTTTGCGTGATACCGACCCTTTAAGTAAAGCTGATAAGCCTCGGGATTTATCGTGGACAACTTGGTCAAACGACTCTTATCTTCGCTTGTCAGTCTTCCTGTCAAATTTCCAGATACAGCGGTTGCGATCTCTTGTTGGATGGAAGTGATGTCACCCAGTTTCCTTTCGTACTGCTCACCCCAAAGCTGTTTGTCCTCGCGTGCATCTACGAGTTCGGCACTTACCGAGAGATCGTTGCCGCGCTGAGCGACTCTGCCCGTAACTAAAGCATCTACGCCAAGCTCTTCCGCAACTTTCTGCGGCTCGATGTCACGCCCCTTAAAATGGAAGGCTGACGTTCGCGAGATCACTTTCACAGTCGGGAGGCCCGACAGCCTGTCGATCACCCCCTCGGTGATGCCATCGCTCAGGTATTCCATGGACGGATCGCCAGTCGCGTTGGCGAAGGGCAGAACAGCGACGGAGTTGATGCGGGTGCCCCTGCCGCCGCCATAATAGAACGCTGCCACCGCAATGACTGCGATGACAGCCACGAGAGCTATCGCACCCATCACCATCGTCCAAAGTGACGAGCGGGGAGGTGCGCTGCCAGTCGATACCGCTTTAGCCGATTCTGTGTCTCGTTTCAGCCGTTGGAGATCGGTGCGAATGTCGGAGGCATGCTGATAACGTAGGTTGCGGTCTTTCTCTAGACACTTGCTGATGATCTCCTCCAACTTCGAGGGTGTGTCAGGATTCAATCTCACAACCGGGGCTGGCGTTCTGTTGAGAATCGACTCGAAGATGACCCCAGATGTGTCGCCCCGGAATGGCAGTGTGCCCGTACACATCTCGTAAAGAACCCCACCGAAAGAGAAAAGGTCGGTACGAGCATCCAGTTCTTTCCCCTTCACCTGCTCTGGGGACATGTAAGCAACTGTTCCAAGCGTCGAACCGGGGCTGGTCAGTTGCGCATCATCGGCGGTAGATTGCGAGGTTGTCGGCGTCCCTTGCGGTCGTGAGGTGACCTTTGCTAACCCGAAGTCGAGAATCTTCGTCTGCCCACGAGTCGTCATGAAGATGTTGGCTGGCTTGATGTCTCGGTGAACGATTCCCTTGGAATGAGCCGCGTCCAGCGCATCCGCGATCTGGATGCCCAAATCGAGAACTGTCTCGATCTCCAGAGGCTTGCCAGCGATGCGGTGACGCAGGGTTTGTCCCTCCAGCAATTCCATTGCGATGAAAGCTCGCCCATCGACCTCGTCAATTTCATAGATCGTGCAGATATTCGGGTGATTCAGGGAAGATGCTGCTTTTGCTTCCCGCTGGAAACGGTTGAGGGCTTGCGCGTCGTTGGCGAGTTCGTCGGGAAGAAACTTGAGCGCAACGTGGCGACCCAGCTTCAGGTCTTCCGCTTCATACACCACACCCATCCCACCGCCGCCAATCCTACGGAGTATGCGGTAATGGGAAACCGTCTGCCCCACAGGTTGGGACGGAGTGGACACTGGCAAGGATAGTAAGGACGACTGGGAGGTAGGTCAACTATATGTGAGTGTCGGTGATCCCTCGGGTGCTATACTCTGCGCCAAGTCGCAGAGGAATTGCGTGCCCTTCATCCGCTCCATCGGTAAATGGACATTAACCGCGCTCGTGATCAACGCGATCATCGGTAGCGGCATCTTCGGTCTGCCTTCGGAATTGACTCGATTGCTCGGTCGCGCAAGTCCGTTAGCTATGTTGGTTGCGGCATTTGCGATGGCCACAATGATCTTGTGCATGGCTGAAGTCGCTTCCCAGTTCTCCGAGGCAGGCGGGCCATACCTCTACATTCGTGCCGCATTCGGACGTTTTTCTAGCATACAGATGGGATGGTTCCACTTTGCTGGGCGCAATCGGCGGTGGCGCAGCCAGTGCAGCCCTTTTTACTTCCTATCTGGCTGCGTTCATGCCTTGGGTGGCGCGTGGCTCGAACCGCGCATTGCTACTATTCATCCTGATCGCGATTCCCACTGCCGCGAACTACGTGGGAGTTCGCAGCGGGGCGAGCTTGAGCACCCTGTTGACTTTGCTAAAGCTGTTGCCACTGGCACTGATCATCTCGTTGGGAGTCATTCGGTTCAGTCATCATGTTGAACTTCTCCGCGCTTCCGAGATCACTTCTCCCGGTCGCGCTTCATGGCTGAGTGCAATATTGCTCCTCGTTTTCTCTTATTCCGGCTCAGAAGACGCCCTCGTCCCTGCAGGAGAGATGAAGGAACCGCGTCGAACGGTTCCATTCGCCCTTCTGACAGGCTTGCTCGGCTGCGTGATCGTATACGCGCTTTTGCAGTTCGTTACTGTAGCAGCCATAGGTGCGAGCCCGACTGATCGTCCACTGGCGGAAACAGCATCCGTGCTCCTCGGTAGAGATGGCGAGATGTTCGTTGTTGTCGCGGTAATGATCTCCACCTACGCATGGTTATCAGGTGCGATATTAAACCTGCCTAGACTTGCGTGCTCACTTGCCTCCGGAGGCGACTTTCCGACGTTCTTGGGCAGATTGCACACACGGTTTAACACACCCTCGACAGCCATAGTGTTTTACTCGGCGATTGTGTGGGTGCTGGCTGCAACCGGGACGTTCTTGTGGGCAGCGGCACTCTCCGGGGGTGCGACCATCATCATTTATTCAGGAATGTGTGCGGCGTTAATTCGTTTGCGCCAACAGCACCTCACGCCGATGCCCTGCGGATTCCCTTTGGGCGGACGCTTGCGGTTACAGGAATTCTCATTTCAATGACACTATTGACGCAGCTACGCGCTCGCGAAGCACTGCTAATGGGTGTCACCGCGCTGATTGCTACAGCGAACTGGTGGTGGGCTAAGCGGCGGGAAACTCAGGCACGGAAAATTTCCGAAGCGGTGGTTGTGGCTGGTATTTCCCATTGAGACTCCGTTGTTGAGGATTGGGTCGTTAGTGAAGGGCAGCACGGCGCCCATTGCACTCTCTCGCCAGAAGCGTCTGCTAGTAGCCTGTATTCTTCTCCAACACAACAGTCCAGTGTTCGTTGGGCGCGACGGGGGTAAGGATGAGTTGCTGACCCTCAAACTTGAACGACCTCACGAGGTCTTTGCCCACTAGCTGCCGAGCCACGCTGCCTTCGACATGGTGTGTGATCGTGTGCTTGACCTCGTCAATCGTGTAGGTTCCAAAGTACGCGTCGTAACCATTGTTCAGATAAATGGCATCGGAAGGAACCTGTGATTCAGAGACGGAGCGCCTCATCACCTGCGCGGACATGTGCCCGCTTGCGTCGTAGGTGATTAATCCAACTTCATCCGGGCGAACAACAGTGCCGTCCGGCAAAATCTCCTCGTCTGAAACCTGTCTCCAACTGCCAATCAGACGCTTGTGAATATCAGCGTCATCCTGAGTCCTGTCGCTGCCGAAAACAGTTGCTGCCGATGTGGTCTTGATACTTGGGAGGCTCGCGTCCGAAACACGTTCCCATGTGATCTGAGACCTACGCTTTTCACCGTTTGGAGGCGTCTCCTCAAGCGAGAGAATCAGGCGGTCACCCTCAATATGGAAATTGCGCACCTGGTCTGATCCTATGTAGTACGGCCATTCGGCGAGTTCTGGCCTATGGATTACCCGCCCTTCTTTTTCACGCACCTCATAGGTGCCGCAGTATGCTTCCATGGCTCGGTCGGACATCGCCCTTTCAATGTCACTGGGTTTCGCTGGGTCTGCCCAACGCGGAGGATTTGGATTGGCAAGAGCCACGCACATGTGTGCCGTCTTGTCATACATCAGATACCCGACTGGGTGGGAGCCAAACTCCGGAAAAGGCTGAGAGGAACCGTCAGAACGAACGTCTTCGGCAGAAACAAGCCGCCATGTGCCGATCAGGCGCTCACCCGCACTCGGCTCCGAGCCGGAGACCCGCGTTTCTTGACCGCCGACCATCTGCCAGCGACCATCCCTTTTCACAAAAATGCGGGTGAGCAGGTCATCACTGCTGTCGTCCCGACCCTTATACGTCTCCTTTGACTGATAGCGGTAGGTCATTACAGCGGTGTCACCGTACAACCGCACGCTGTCGTCCTGCCGCTTATAAGAGCTGATTTGCCGATCTCCGGATTTGAAACTGTCTAGAGTCTGCCTTTTGTTCACTACCGTTGCGTCGTCATTGATGAATGTATATTCGTCGGCAAGAATGCGATCCAGCGCGTCGATATCCCTATGGACGTAGGCATCAATTAAGGCGTCTTGTACTCTTCGGACTTCATCTCCGGCTCCATGCGCCGGGTCAACTCTTGCAAGCTCTTGTGCGAAGGTGACAATGCTGGTCGTGAGTAGAAGCGGAAACAAGAAAAGGATTCTCATGCGCCACCTCGGCTATCGTTCTAGGTCGTCCCCACGCCCCCGCGTTGCAGCCATACTCGCCTTATGCGTTTGCCCCTAAGACTCGCGCTTTTCTTGAACGAATAGCAGCCGCGATCCTCACCCCAATCGCGGTGACAGCGACAAGAACAAACGGCGTGTAGAAAGCGGGTTCCTTTATCGCGTGTCGCGTGAAGCTGACCGTGAAGAGACTTATCAGATAGTAGTGCGCCAGCGCCTCAAAACGTAATGACCAGAATGTGAGATGGCGAAGCAGAACGCCAGCAGCCAGAGCATAGATGAGCAGGAACCCGATCGTGAACGGGATGGGCATGATCCCTTTCAAAACGTTTTCTCGTCCTATTGCAGCCGCTAGGATAAGAATGAACGCAAGATGCACCGTGTGTGATCCCGCAAAGCCCAAGGTAAACCCGTCTTTGTGTGCCTTCAGCCAGCGTGTAGCGGCAGCAGGCATGAGACGGTACAGTGCGTCACCCAGAAAAGCGCCGAGGAACAGGACAAACGAGATACGCGCTGTCGCTCGGATCGCCACGCGAATTGTCGTCTCGTCCATCATGGTCTGCGCCCCGATTGCGTTATCGCAGAACTTGATCCGTTTCAGAGCAAGGGCTTGTTGGGTACCCTACTCTTAGCACGCGCCCATTTAAGGCTCTCGCGATCTCGGCTTGCAGACCGTGCACGTTAGCTACTCTTCAGCCGTGGCAGCAGTGCCAGCGCGTTGTCTTGTCCTATCAGCCGGAGATCATCTTCGGAGAAGCCGACCTTGATCATGCCTTCAGCCGTGTCCGCGAGAGGTACGAAGGGATCGTCGCTGCCAAACAGAATTTGCGTGGTGGGAACGAGACTGGTGAGTGCTGCAATCGCAGGTCGATAGGCAGTACCAGCAATGTCGTAATGGAGGCGCTTCAGTTCGTATTCGATTCCGTTTGGTGCCTTCTCAGCGATGTCCTTAGGGCCGTATTGGTGCATACGACCCAACAACATCGGCATATTTCCGCCCGCGTGCGTAAAGATGAAGCGAATGTCCTTGAATTTTGCTAAGGCACCTGTGAAAAGCAGATTTGTGACAGCGCGGGCGGTATCTTGTGGAACCTCAATGAGTATGGGGGAGACATCAGGCAGCAGTGTTCGACAGCACAATGGTGTCGTCGGATGGACGAACACGACGGACTTGCGTCGGTTGAGTTCCTCAAATACAGGCTGGTAGTCGGGGTGCCCCAACCACTTGTCGTCGTAGCTGGTAGCCAATCCAATGCCGTCCGCCTTCAGTACGCTGTATGCGTACTCGATTTCGCGCAGGCTGCCCTCGGTGTCTGGAAGGGGGATTATGGCAAACATTCCAAAACGTCCTCTGTGGCTTCGCACCAGTTCGGCGGCGTATTCGTTGACTCGGCGTGCCGTCCGCACTGCCGCCTGCCGATCCCCGAACCAGAACGCGCTCACCGACAGAGACAAAACAGCGGTCGCTACGCCGTGTTTGTCCATTGCTGCAAGCGATTGCTCCGGAGTCCAGCTAGAGTAAGCAGGATTAATCCGACCACCGCCCGCAGCGACGATGCGGTCTCGATTTTCAGCGAGATAAAAAGGTGGGACGACGTGATGATGCACGTCGATCAAACCGCTGGTCGGGGCTGCTTGTGTTTGCGCCGAGAGGAGATCGGACGCAAAAGGTGACGCAAGGCTGCCGACACCAGCCGCAGCCATCCCCGCGATAAAACGTCGCCTGCCGTCGCAAATCGCCTCGATTCTCTTGTGCGAAACATTGAGCATCGGAATCCCCCCGAAAGCGGCTCTGCGGAGTATAGCCTAGCTGCCAAGGGCACATTGTCTATAGTCCGAGCCGGGACGAATTAGCAGGACTCTAACGAGACGCTGCGGGCGAAAGACCAGCGGGGCGGGACGCGGCGAAGAAAGAAGAAAGCTATCGCAGACACATGGGTTAAGGACAGCCGCGCCGGAGACTGATCAAGCGTTCGCCTTCAGCTTGCTGCCCTTCAGCAGCATCTCTCGGAACTCGTTGTATAGCTTGTTGTGCCGGAGTGGGCTGCGAGCCGACGAAGATGCGCCAGAGCGCTTTGTCCGCTTGGTATACGGACTCCAGTGAGTCCCACCACATGCAGTTAATCTTTGAGTCGGTCATGACGTGAGGAAGGGCGCTGATCTTCTGGAACCTGCGCTCGGCGGTCAAAAGCATCCCGCAGGCTTCGCGCATCCTCTCTTCGGCTTCCATGTCGGCGAGTGTCTGCTCGTCCGTGACGTAGGGCTTGCCGTTGACCGTCTCGACCTTCGTGGTCGTATCTTCGTCGAACAGTTTCGCGATATTCGCATCCAATTCAGCTTCGGTCTTCATTCCTCAGGCTCCTCCATCATCGAGTCGGCGAGACGCCGTCCTTCTAAGGCTCGTTCAATGTCGTGATCCGACAGCAGGCGGGCTGCGCACATTGGATCGTGGCGCTTGAAAGCGTTGTCGGTTTCATCTCCTATGTTCGCCGCTCGATTTAATTCCCAGCAAAAAGACGCCACGGACACCTGCAACCCACAGCGACCCTCTTGGTCGTGGACGCACGAACTGTGGATGCGAAGAAGTTCGCCCACGATCTCAGGCGTGAGCCTGCGGGGCTTGCGGAACTTGATCAGCTTACCCACGGGTTGCGCTCCACAGGATCGTGAACGCCAATGGCGAGTACGCCGCGAGCGGGAAGATGCGCATAGCGGTCGCGGACGGTGGCATAAGAAAGACGACGGCAAGCTCGGCGGCGTAGGAAAACGCGAGCGCAGTGAACATCCAGACCGTGTTTTTGGCGGCTCGCCACAGGTAGGGGCCGTGACGGAACTTCCAATCCTCCACGGAGGGCTTCCCACGCCAGAAGCGGCTGCCAACCAAGATATAAGCGATAACGCTCCAGAAGGCGACCACCCACGGTGAAGCCCAGAAGACGACCTGCGCCCCTATGGGATCGCGAACCAACCAGAAGGTCGCCACAGGCAAACTGAACGAGAGGAAAACCAGAACGAACAAGATCAGTACGCGTTGCAGGAGAGCCATCAAAAACCACTTCATCGGGTTTCCTTTGCGGATCGCTCTACGATCCGATGTACTGATGTCTTGCTAATCCCAAGTTGTTTGGAGATCGCCGCGAGGCTCTTCCCGGCTAGGTGCA
>Ga0335084_10003884_pt1 | contig 14685 bp, 15 predicted proteins | sample Lox_Sample_44_FD_206721 | JGI IMG/M metagenome (GOLD analysis project Ga0335084, IMG submission 206721) | Soil microbial communities from Loxahatchee National Wildlife Refuge, Florida, United States - Lox_Sample_4.4 | ecosystem: Environmental > Terrestrial > Soil > Wetlands | place: USA...
CGCGCGCACGTTCGCGCTGAGCCATCAGTTCGTCGACATCGACAACCCAGTCTGAACCCCCTCGCCAGCCCGTCCGAGCGGCTGGGGTGATGCTGCTTTATACATCTAGATCAATGAGTTGCGTGCAAAAACTTTCAATCGATAACGGCCTTCGGCTATAATCCCGCGTCCCGCCGCGGCCCACTCCGGGTCCAAGCGTCGAAAAGGATCTCAATGAGCACCTCCTCACAGGCGACCTCGCCGCACGGCGCTGCCGGCGACGACGAGGTCGATCAGAGCCGCCGCAGCCTCCTCGTCGCAACGTGCGTCGCCGGGGGTGCGGCGACCGCCGCAGCCGCGTGGCCCTTCCTCGCGAGCATGGAACCGTCCGCGCGCGCGCGCGCGCTCGGCGCGCCGGTCGAGGCTGACATCTCCAGTCTCGAGCCGGGCACGATGATGGTGGTCGAGTGGCAGGGCAAGCCGGTGTGGGTCGTGCGCCGGACCCCGGCGATGCTCGACACGCTGAAGAAGGACGAGGCGCAGCTCGCCGACCCGCTCTCCAAGCGTTCGTCCCAGCCCGAGTACTGCCAGAACATCTGGCGCGCGCGCGAGGACAAGAAGGACGTCCTGGTGACGGTCGGCATCTGCACCCACCTCGGCTGCTCGCCGACCGCCAAGTTCACCCCCGGGGACCCGAGCATGGGGTCGGGCTGGGCGGGCGGCTTCCTCTGTCCGTGCCACGGCTCGCGGTTCGACCTGTCCGCGCGCGTGTTCGCGAACTTTCCCGCGCCGGACAACCTGTCGATCCCGCGGTACACGTACCTCTCCGACCAGCGAATCCTGATCGGCGACGACAAGGCCTGACCCCATGGCGAACGGGACGACCTCCAAGAACGTCTGGGCACGCGAGCTCTTCGAGTGGATCGACGCGCGCTTCCCGCTCTCGGCGCTGTGGAAGTCGCAGGTCTCCGAGTACTACGCGCCGAAGAACTTCAACTTCTGGTACTACTTCGGCTCGCTCGCGCTCGTCGTGCTGGTGCTGCAGATCGTCACCGGCATCTTCCTCACGATGAACTACAAGCCCGATGCGCTCCTCGCGTTTGCCTCGGTCGAGTACATCATGCGCGAGGTGTCGTGGGGCTGGCTGATCCGCTACCTGCACTCGACCGGCGCGTCGTTCTTCTTCATCTGCGTGTACCTCCACATGTTCCGCGCGCTGATGTACGGCTCGTACCGCAAGCCGCGCGAGCTCACGTGGCTCGTCGGCGTCGCCATTTTCCTGTGCCTGATGGCCGAGGCGTTCTTCGGCTATCTCCTCCCGTGGGGCCAGATGTCCTTCTGGGGCGCGCAGGTGATCGTGAACCTCTTCGCCGCGATCCCCTTCGTCGGCGAGAGCCTCGCGATCTGGATCCGCGGCGACTACGTGGTCGGGGACGCGACGCTCAACCGCTTCTTCGCGTTTCACGTGATCGCGGTGCCGCTCGTGCTGCTCGGGATCGTCGTCGCGCACCTGATGGCGCTGCACGAGACCGGCTCGAACAACCCCGACGGCGTCGAGATCAAGAAGCACATCGACCCGGGCACCGGGCATCCGGTCGACGGCATCCCGTTCCACCCGTACTACACCGTGAAGGACCTGTTCGGGACGATGGTGTTCCTGTTCGTGTTCGCGATCATTGCGTTCTTCCTGCCCGAGTTCGGCGGCTATTTCCTCGAGCACAACAACTTCATTCCCGCCGACCCGCTGAAGACCCCGCCGCACATCGCGCCGGTCTGGTACTTCACGCCCTACTACTCGGTGCTGCGCGCCACGACCGACGAGCTGAAGTGGGTGATAGCGATCGCGGCCGTGGTGTTCATGGTGTGGGCGTTCCTGCGCCGGGGCGGCGGCAACGCGGTCCGGATGACGCTGCTCGGCGCCGGCGCGGTCGTCCTCGTGCTCCTCTACCTCCTCGAGGCGAAGGTCTGGGGCGTGATCCTGATGGGCGCGTCGGTTCTCATCTTCGCGTTCATGCCGTGGCTCGACCGCTCGCCGGTCAAGTCGATCCGCTACAAGGGCTGGATGTACAAGCTAGCGCTCACGATCTTCGTCATCTCGTTCCTGGTGCTCGGCTACCTCGGCATGCAGACGCCGACCAACACGCTGACGCGCATCGCGCAGGTGGGCACGATCCTGTACTTCGCGTTCTTCCTGCTGATGCCCTGGTACACCTCGATCGACAAGACCGAGACCCCGCCGGAGAGGGTGACGTGAAAACGACCAGAGGTCTCGCCGCGGCGGTCGCCGCGATCGCCCTCGCTGCCGCGTTCGCGGGCGGCCCGGCCCGCGCCGCGTCCGAGGGCGTGAAGCTCGACGAGATCGGGACGAACGCGACCGATCTCGCGAGCCTCCAGTCCGGCGCGCGCACCTTCGTCAACTTCTGCCTGAGCTGCCACAGCGCCTCGCTCATGCGCTACAACGCGCTGCGCGAGATCGGCCTCACCGACGAGCAAATCAAGGACAACCTGCTGTTCACGGCCGAGAAGGTCGGCCTGCCGATGTCGATCGCGATGGCGCCCCGGGACGCGAAGGAGTGGTTCGGCGCGACCCCGCCGGACCTGTCGGTGATCGCACGCTCGCGCGGCCCGAGCTGGCTCTACACGTATCTGCGCAGCTTCTACCGCGACCCGACCATGACCACCGGCTGGAACAACCTCGTCTACCCGAACGTCGGCATGCCGCACGTGCTGTGGCGGTTGCAGGGCGAGCGCGTCGCCAGGGAAGAGGCGGCGGTGAAGGACGGCCGGCCGATCATGGGCGAGGACGGCAGGCCGCTCATGGTCGTGCGGCTCGAGCCGCTCACCCCCGGCACGCAGTCGGCGATCGAGTACGACAAGACCGTCTACGACCTGGTGAACTTCCTCGCCTGGATGGGCGAGCCGCACCAGATGACGCGCAAGCGCGTCGGCATCTGGGTGCTGATCGGCCTGGCGGTCCTGATCCTCCTCAGCTACTTCCTCAAGCAGGCGTACTGGAAAGACGTGCACTGAGGCCCCACCTGCGGGGGTGGGCGCGGACGCCAGCGCTCACCCTCCCCAATTGAGCCCCCGCTCGCGGGGGCAAGGCCAGTCCCATGATGAACCTCTACTCCGGAACGACCTGCCCGTTCTCGCAGCGCTGCCGCATCGTGCTGTACGAGAAGGGCATGGATTTCCAGATCATCGACGTCGACATGTACAACAAGCCGGAAGACATCGCGGTGATGAACCCGTACGGCCGCCTTCCGGTGCTCGTCGAACGCGACCTCATCCTCTACGAGGCGAACATCATCAACGAGTACATCGACGAGCGGTTTCCCCACCCGCAGCTGATGCCGGCCGACCCGGTCATGCGGGCACGGGCGCGGCTCTTCCTCTTCAACTTCGAGGTCGAGCTCTTCAGCCAGATCGACCATCTCGAGCAGGGCAACGCCAAGCAGCAGGAGAAGTCGCGGAGCCACGTCGCCGACCGGCTCACCGAGCTCGCCCCGGTGTTCACCAAGCAGAAGTACATGCTGGGCGACGAGTTCTCGATGCTCGACGTGGCGATCTCGCCGCTGCTGTGGCGGCTCGACTACTACGGCATCACGCTGCCGAAGTCGGCGGCACCGCTCGCGAAGTACGCCGAGCGGCTGTTCAGCCGGCCGGCGTTCATCGACGCGCTCACGCCATCCGAGAAGGTGATGCGGAAATAGTGCCGCGGACCGCCGGCCCGTGCGCCTGCTCCCGGCGTAAACTTGTCCGATGTCAGAGCCGGTCCCGACGAAGCCGTACCTGCTCCGCGCGCTCTACGAGTGGTGCGTGGACAACGGCTACACGCCGTACGTCTCGGTCATCGTCGACGCCGAAACCCGGGTGCCGGTGGAATACGTCCGCAACGGCGAGATCGTGCTGAACATCGGGCCGCTCGCGGCGCACAAGCTGAAGATGGGGAACGACGCGATCGAGTTCGCCGCGCGGTTCGGCGGCGTGCCGCGGGACCTCTCGATCCCGGTGGCCCAGGTGGCGGCCATCTACGCGCGCGAGAACGGGCACGGCATGTCGTTCGAGACCGGGCGCAAGGAGACGGCCTGGGAAGCGAGCGGCGAGGCGCTGTCGAAGGAGGGACCCGCTGCTCCCGAGCCGCCGTCCGGCCCGGGCGGCGGCAAGCCGAACCTGCGCGTGATCAAGTGAGCGCGCGGCGCGCGAGCGGCGTTCCCGCAAGCTAGGCCATCATGATGCCCTTCGCCGCGCGCCGGGCAGCTCTGCCGGGGCGCGGCGCCGCCCGTCCTGGCCCCTCGAACGCGTGACGGAGGGCAAGCATGTTCGTCGCATGGCTCAGCAACACCGTCGGCAAACAGCCGACCGGCGCGGTGTTCGCGCTCGCACTCGCGCTGATGGGGATGATCGCGCTCGTCGAGTACGGGCTCGGGCAGGACCTCCTGCTCGCGATCGTCTACCTGCTGCCGATCGTGATCGTGACCTGGGCGGCAGGCCGCAACGCGGGCATCGCCTTCTCACTGCTCGCGACGGCGATCTGGGTCACCACCGTCATCCTCACGCACCGCGTATACACGAACCCGCTCTACTTCCATTGGGAGTGGCTCGTCCGGCTGGCGATGTTCATCCTGTTCGTCGTCATCCTGTCGCGGCTGAAGGAGGCGCTGGGGAGCGCCGGCACCGCGCTGTCGCGCAGTGAACAGCGCTACCGGACCCTCGTCGCCGCGCTGCCGCACGGCGTGCAGGAAATCGACCTCGGCGGCCGGATCCTGCTCGCGAACCCGGCGCTCCACCGCATGCTCGGGTACGCCGAGGGCGACCTCGTGGAGCGTCCGGTCGCGGGCCTCTTCGGTGAGGCCGGTGAAGCGCAGCGCGCGCACCGCGAGCTCGAGGCGCTGAGGCTCGTGCCCGGCGCGTCGGCGTCCTACGCCGGGCGCCTCGCGCGCTGCGACGGCAGCCCGGTCGAGGTGCGGTTCGACTGGGTGTGCCGCCGCGACGACGCGGGCAGCCCGAGCGGATTCATCGCCGTCCTCACCGACCTCACCGCGCAGCGGCGGGCGGAGGCGGTGAGCCGCGAGCAGCAAGAGCGGCTCGAGCAGGCGGCGCGGCTGATCACCGTCGGCGAGATGGCGTCCACGCTGGCGCACGAGCTCAACCAGCCGCTCGCGTCGATCGTCAACTTCAACATGGGCTGCGCGCGGCGCCTACGCGCGGGGAACTGGGATCCGGACGCTTTGCTCGACGCGATGGTGCAGGGGAGCCGCCAGGCCGAGCGCGCGGGCGAGATCATCCGGCGCGTCCGCGAGTTCGTGTCGAAGCGTGAGCCGAGCCGTGCGCTCGTCGACTTCAACGCGATCGTGGGCGCGGCGGCGGCGCTCGCCGAGCTCGACGTGGAGAAGAAGCACGTCCGGCTCGCCCTCGATCTCGCCCCGACGCTGCCGCGGGTGCTCGCCGACGAGATCCTGATCGAGCAGGTGATCCTCAACCTTGTCCGGAACGGTGTCGAGGCGATGGACGAAACCACGCCGGGCGAGCGGGAGCTGCGCCTCGCCTCGCAGCTCGATGTCGCAGGACAGGTGCAGTTCTCGATCGCCGATCGCGGCCGCGGGATCGCCGATGGCATGGCGGGCGAGGCGTTCGCCCCGTTCTTCACCACCAAGCCGCGCGGCATGGGGCTCGGGCTGAGCATCTGTCGCTCGATCCTGGAATACCACGATGGACGCCTCTGGTGCGAGCCCAACCCCGCCGGCGGCGCCATCTTCCACTTCACCTTGCCGGCCACCGCGCAATGACTACGACCGGGACCGCGGCCAGGGTGTACGTCGTCGACGACGACGAGATGTTCCGCAAGTCGCTGCACTGGCTACTGGAGTCCGTCGGGCTGCAGGTCGCGGCATTCGCGACCGCAGCCGAGTTCCTCGACGCCTACCGCGCCGGCGATCCGGGATGCCTCGTGCTCGACATCCGCATGCCCGGCATGAGCGGGCTCCAGCTGCAGGACGAGCTCGCGGCGCGGGCGGTGCGTCTGCCGATCGTCTTCCTGACCGCGCACGGCGACGTGCCGATGGCGGTGGCGGCGGTCAAGAAGGGTGCAGTGGATTTCGTGCAGAAGCCCTACAACGACCAGCGCCTGCTCGACGTAATCCAGGGCGCGCTACAGCGCGACGCCGACACGCGCGCCGCGGACGAACGCCACAGGCGGACCGCGGCATTGATCGCGGCCATGACCCCGCGCGAGCGCGAAGTGATGAACGCGGTGGTCGCGGGCAAGACGAACAAGATCATCGCCGACGAGCTTGGCGTGGCGGTGAAGACGATAGAGGCCCACCGCGCCCGGATGATGGACAAGATGGGCGCGAGCTCCGTCGCCGAGCTCGTGCGCCTCGTCACCGCGATCGACGCCGGTCCCTCGTCCGGCTGACTTCGGACGCCGCGCGAGGCGCCCCCGCCCGGGCCGTTCACCGGGTTTTCCCTCGACCTCGTCCGGGTTCTCGCCAATTTCCGGGGACACGACGGTCCGTTAGCCTCATCGGAGGCGGTGAGGTTGCACGCGAGACGCAGCCACCGCGGCCGAGGATCCACAGGCGGGGAAGCACACGATGTCGGTACCAGCCACTGCCCTGCCTGGCGGCGGCGCCGCCCAGCGGGAGGAGCGCCGGGTCATCCTGGCGTCGTCGCTCGGGACGGTCTTCGAGTGGTACGACTTCTATCTCTACGGCAGCTTGGCCGTGTTCTTCGGCCGGCTCTTCTTCCCGCCGGGGAACGACACCGCCGCGTTGCTCGCGAGCCTCGCGACCTTCGGCGCCGGCTTCGCGGTGCGGCCGTTCGGCGCGCTGATCTTCGGGCGGATCGGCGACATCATCGGCCGCAAGTACACGTTCCTCATCACGATCGTGGTGATGGGCCTTGCGACCTTCCTGACCGGTCTCGTTCCGACGTTCGCGGCGATCGGGTGGTGGGCGCCGGTGCTCCTGGTGATGCTGCGCCTGCTGCAGGGTCTCGCGCTCGGCGGCGAGTACGGTGGCGCGGCGATCTACGTGGCCGAGCACGCGCCGAACGACCGGCGCGGCTACGACACGAGCTGGATCCAGACCACGGCGACGCTCGGGATCGTCCTGTCGCTCGTCATCATCCTCGCGTGTCGACTCAACATGCCCTCCGAGACGTTCGCCGACTGGGGTTGGCGGATCCCGTTCTGGTTCTCGGTGATTCTGCTCGGCATCTCGGTCTACATCCGGCTGAAGCTGCAGGAGTCGCCGGTATTCGCGGAAATCAAGGCGGAGGGCAGGACATCCAAGGCGCCGCTGAGGGAGAGCTTCGCCGATCCGACGAACCTGAAGCTCGTGCTGATCGCGCTCTTCGGCGCGGTGGCCGGCGAGGGCGTGGTCTGGTACACCGGCCAGTACTACGCGCTCTTCTTCCTGATCGCGGTGCTCAAGGTCAACTACGTGACCGTCTACACCTGGATCAGCCTAGCGCTCCTGATCGGGACGCCGTTCTTCATCGTGTTCGGCAGCCTCTCGGACCGGATCGGACGGAAGAAGATCATGATGAGCGGGTTCCTGCTCGCGGTGCTCACCTTCATTCCGATCTTCAAGGGATTCACGCACTTTGCGAATCCCGCACTCGAGGAAGCGGCGGCCGCAAGCCCGGTGACCGTCTATGGCGCGCGCTGCGGCAAGCCTTGCGACGGGGCCCGCGACTTCCTCGCGAAGAGCGGCGTCCCCTACACGCACGCCGCGCCGCGCAACGGCGACGAGCTGGTGATCACGATCGGCACGAGCGAGATCAAGGGGTTCGACGACAAGGCTTACGACGCCGCGCTGAAAGCGGCGGGCTACCCGAGCGCCGCGGACCCGGCGCGCATCAATCATGTCGCGGTGGTGCTGCTCCTCGTCCTGCTCGTCATCTACGTGACGATGGTCTACGGGCCGATCGCGGCATTCCTGGTGGAGCTCTTCCCGACGCGCATCCGCTACAGCTCGCTGTCGCTGCCGTATCACATCGGCAACGGCTGGTTCGGTGGATTCGTCCCGCTGATCGCGACCTCGGTAGTGGTGGCGACGGGCAACATCTACTCCGGGCTGTACTACCCGATGGCGATCGCGGCGATGTCGTTCGTGGTCGGATTGCTCTTCGTCCCGGAGACGTTCCGCCGGGATATCAGGCAGTAATCGGACGGGCGCTTCTCCAGGGCCGGCTCCACCCGCTTCCTCCTGTGGTGGAGCCGCAGGCCCGTCCTTCTGAAAGGCGTCGCGCTGCCGTCACGCGGGCGCGACGCCTCCTTTTTTTTGGTGGACCACGGTGGTACTCCGGGTCGCCGCGGCGAGACTTCGTCCAACGGTTCCCCGATACGGCGCGCGTATAATCGCCCGCGCCTGCGCCGGCTTAGCTCAGGGGTAGAGCAACCGCCTTGTAAGCGGTAGGTCCCGGGTTCGATTCCTGGAGCCGGCACCAATACCGACAAGGTGTTACGGCGCGATTTACCAACCGCCAGGAGTTGCACAACTCGGTCTGCCCAAGAACGGGCAACCGATTAGAGCGCGTCAAGCGCGCGCATCACCGCCTTCGGCTCCCGGGCGATCACGTTGAGCAGCACGAGAGCCGTGCCCCGCGGCCTGCGGTCACCGCGCTCCCAATGGCGCAGCGTCCCCAAGCTGATCGCAAACTTCGCCGCGAATTCCTCCTGGGTGAGTCCCGTGCTGCGACGAACCGCCTTCACGTCCACCTTCGCGGGGGCGTAAAGCCTCATCCCGCGGACTCGCTTGCCGCGCTGGTGCGCGATCGCTTGCCGCAATCCGGCCCTGATACTCGCAAATGCCTTGCTCATCTGCTTTCCTTTGCAAGCCCCTTGAGGACCTGCACCAGCTTGGCGAGCTCGTTCCGCTCGGCCTGGCTCAGGTCGGCTTTCTCTCCCTTTCCGAACACCGTCAGGAGATAGAGCGGAAGCGATTCGCTGTGAAAATAGTAGATCACCCGAACGCCTCCGCTCTTGCCCCGTCCACTCCGCGCCCACCGCAGCTTACGAACGCCGCCCCTACCCTGGATTAGATCGCCAGCCTTCGGAGTCGCCGCTACGTAATCGATGACGTCGTTGCGCTCCGATTGGGACAGGAGCTTGATCGCGCGCCGGATGTACTCGGGCATCTCCGCGACGGTTATCAGCGCCGTCGGATACTAATCCAATGGATTACTTCGAAGCAAGTGCACCGACTTACGAACCAGCCGGAAATCCGTGAACCGGCTCGCGATGCGTGCACAACCCCGCACAGCCCCCGCGCTTGCGCGACGAAAGCGCCGCTAGAGTTGTGCAACCTTGGCGCGCCGAGCGCAGCGTGATCAATGGCTTAGGATGGGTTTTACGACCGTCCTTGTAAGCGGTAGGTCCCGGGTTCGATTCCTGGAGCCGGCACCGGAATCAAGTCACCGATCGTGCGCCACAGCTGACGGATTGACATCGGTCTTACAGAAAGAAACTCAAATCTCGGCGCTCGTCTCCCGCACGACCAGGGACCTCCTCGAGCGTCACGTCCGCGCGACCGGCGTGAAGAAAGGCCATCTGATCGAGCAGGCGCTGCGCCACCATCTGCAGGCGCTGCAGGAGTTGCCGGCGGACGTGATCGTGCATCCGAAGCTCGTGGTGACGCGGAAGTCCGGTGCCGCAATCCTGAAGCAGATGAAATCCGGCAAGCCGACCAAGTCGCTTCGCGACCTGATGCGTGATCGAGATTAGGGCCCTTCGCGAAGGGGACGACCGCACGCAGTTCCAGTCCGCCGACCCCGATCTCGATCGATTTTTCCAGAAGTTCGCAGGCCAGAACCAGTTTCGTCACTACGTCGGGGTCACGTACGTCGCTGTCGACGACCGGCGCGTTCTGGGCTCCGCCACCGTATCGCCCGGCCATGTCGAGATCGAGGGCTTGCCGCCGGCCGCGCGGCGAAAGCTGGCTCGATACCCGCTGCCGGTGCTACGACTCGCGAGGCTTGCGGTGGACCGATCCGCCAGAGGCGAGGGGCTCGGCACGGAGCTTCTACGCTTCGTGCTCGATCTCGCCCTTCGAATGGCGAACGACTACGGCTGCGTGGGAGTGATCGTCGATGCGAAGACCGATGCCGTGGACTTCTACGCCAAGTACGGCTTCAGCCCGGTCGAGGCCGTCGAGGGCCACGCGGATGCCCGCCCGCAGCAGACCCCGATGTTCCTCGCGACTCGGGCGATCACGGAGGCCCTCGGTGGACAAGATGCCGGCAACACGTAGCGGTCGCCCACGGCGACTGCACGACCTTCGTCCACGGCCCGCATTTTCACCGCAGAGAGGGTGCTAGAGGGTTGTGCAGCGTCGGCGCGGCGAACGGCCTGCGATCAACGGCTGACGCTGCGGTTTCCGACTCGCCTTGTCAGCGGTAGGTCCCAGGTCCGATTCCTGGAGCCGGCACCAAATAAGAGCAAAGGCTTATGACCAAGGTGCCGGCCCAGGAGCTCACCAAATACTCCGGCCGGATACGACTCCGGATACCAAACGGAGCTGATACCGCGACCCCTAGACAGTTCTCCGGTCGCCACGTGGGCGGAGCTCTGTTGCGCTTCGAGTTGCTCAGTGCAGCGCGCAGCGGCGACAGCGCAGATGCCGCGATAACCGGAAACTGCGCCAGTGACGTTCACTCTGCGCCCATCGACGCGCCGAGCTGAGGAGGAAAGACAAAGAGGTGGTTCTCAACGTGCGCTACGTTGGGCGTGCGTTTGGCTGCAAGGGCGATCGCATCGCGTTCACGGGCCGAATCGACCCCGCCCCAGAGATGTACTGCGTCGTCGGCGACGACCACATTGACGTAGCGGAGCGATAGGCCCGCGTCCCGGATCTCGGCGATGACCGCTTCGCGCGTTGGCAGTGTAAGCGAGGCCGGTTTCACAGCCTGACTGGCGCGGGCGACCAGCCCATGCAGCAGATCCGCGCGGGACACGAGGCCGACGAGCTTGCCGTCGCGCAATACCGGTACCCGTTTGATCGCTCTTCGCTCGAGGAGAATTGCGACCTCTTCGAGTGGGGTGTCTTCGGTTACCGAGACTGGCTCGCGCGTCATTACGTCGCGCGCAGTGAGACCGTGCGACTTGAGGTATTGGCTGGCTCGATCCTCGGGACTTTCGATCAGCTTGAGCCACCAGGATCGAGGCTGCTCGGTCTCCGATTCTGGCCGCCGCATCAGATCACCCTCGCTGACGATACCGATTAGGCGCCCGCCGTCGTCGATAACGGGTACCGCACTGATGCGGTGCTTGAGGAGTGTCCGAGCAATCGTCCGCACGCTGATCTCGGGGCCAGCGCAGATGACCTCGGTAGTCATCACATCCTTCGCTTTCATCAACTTCTCCTCTCATGGGTTATTGGATCTCCGCGATCCGCACCCGCTTGAGCAGCAGCGCATTCGCGGCTAAAGGGTCTGAAGATGGGTCATCTTCCCCAACAATCCCCGCGGGGTTAAGGCGTCTCGAGAATGTTAACCCTCTAGCTCCGATGCTTTGCGAATTCCAATCCTGATCACTTCGAGGCGGTCCTCCGTCGGCTGCTCGCGCTGGTACTCCTTGTAGTGCCACGTCATACCTGCGCGGATTTGCTCCAGGCCTACGTCGCGCAGATGGACATACACCGCGCACACCTCGCGCCCGTAGCGCTCCTTCTCCAGGAGCGATGGTTTTCGCCGGCGGAGATGCCCACCACACGGCCGTCAACAAGTTCAGGAGGCCGCGTTCACGGTCCGGCCTCAACGGACTAGTCCGCAATCCTTGCGCTTCGGCTCGGGGGATCGGCAGCGTCCCGCTTCAGCGGGGCTTTTCCTTTATCCAGCCTGCGTCGAAGCATCTGTCAGCCGAGTTTACACAGCCATCGCGCGGAAATGAGCTCTGTCAGTCTTTTCAGGGCCTTGCGCAAGTGCACTGAACCTTGCTTCTATCTTCTCCCGCGTTCCGGGCTCCGGATAAGACGAGAGAGGTTTTAGCGATATGCACGCCCTTATGCTTGGCTGTACAAGCCGCCTACTACTGCTCGTCTCCGCACTTGCGTTTGCGGCGGCGGTTGGTGCTGCCCCGATTACCTACACGGAGGTTATCTCAGGCTATGGAAGCCCCACGGACAAATCGCCATCAGGCACATTGGGTGGTGTAGCGTTTGGCGGGCTTGGCGGCAGTGCGGGCGAAGCTGTACTCAAGCTCACTTTCCAGGGCGATACGGCGGATGTCGTACCTTTCTCCGTCGGTTCGACACACGGCTACGAAATTCTTGTCGGCACGGCCTCAGTCCAGGTCTTGAATACCGTCGGGAATGTGCTCGCGCAAGGAGCTTTCCTGCCCTCCGCCGGGATCTACGTCAGTATCGACAATACGAACCAAGGCGTGGGTTTTGGTTCGTTCGGGGCGCTTCCATCGGATCCTCAATTCCCGGGGCAACCGCTGTATCCCTACTCGATTATTCTCAACGGCACTTCCGATGTTGGTACCTTCGACTTGAAGGGCAACGACATTATCCAAAGCGTCAATGCAGCTTCCTGCGTCAATTTCCCGTTAGCTTGCGCCCCCGCACTTGCTCTTCCCACCACGGCGGGCGACCTGTACGTCGACGAGAACTTCGGTGGCCAATTTGGAACCTTTACGGCCGCGCTCGCCTCCGTTCCCGAACCCTCGACGCTTGTTCTCGTGGGCTTGGCTGTTGCCGTCTTGGGAGCGCTGCGCAAGCAGAGGACGAACTGAGGCTGACCTTGCATCGGTGAGCTCGCGCCCCGAATTGCGCCGACGTGCCCCACACCTAGCGCTGATCTGGTGGTCCACGGAAGCGCCGGTCCCAAGAAGATGGAAATCTCTGGCCCGACGGAAGATACCGCTCGGCGCAGAACTGCAGCGATACCGCCCCGGAATGCTACAGCTTGCGGCGGCGAGAAAAAGGCGATACCGGAACGATAGGCGTTCGGCTTACCCGCGCCTTCATCAACCGCAAACCAGGCAGGCGCGGTGTCAAGGAGAACGCATCGGCACGCCTGCCGGCGTGGCACCCAGCGTCTGTCCGTGGCCTCGGCCCTGCTCTTCGACTTCTCGCCGCTCAAGCGAGTAGAGGACAGGCTCAGGATCGACGTAGCGGGCCAGCGCCTCTTCGAGCGTGAGCAAATAGGTCGTGCGTCGACGCTTGCCAGTGAGTGGCTCCCTGACCGTGAACCGCCAGAGTTCGATGGTCGGCATCCGGGCAGAATACCGCGCGCGCTGGCTCGCCCGACGCGCCCAGGGAGGGGACGATGCAACTGCAACTGCGCCTGATAGTTCTGCTTGGAGGGGTGCTCGGGGCTACCGCGGCAGGGAATAGTGCGGCAGACCTGATGGTCACCGGAGGATTCATCTCGGGAAATCTCCTCTATGCCTCGATGACTTCTGAGTCTGAGATCGACCGGGAACGCGCAGCGGGCTACGTTAGTGGCGTTGTCGATGCCGAGGCAGTCACGGTGGCGACTCAACGAGCCTCCCCGCTCTTCTGTATTCCGACGCAGGGAATCACGACCTCTCAAACGGTAGAGGTGGTGGAGAGGTACCTCAGGGAACACCCTGAACAGCGTCGCTACACCGGTGCGGGACTCGTTGTCCTAGCCCTCACGAGTGCCTTCCCTTGCGCTAAGTAGCACGCGCCCATAGGGAGAAGGCGATGCAACTGGAGGCGGTAGGGGTCACGCAGGCCGTGAAGCTGGGCCGTTTCAGATCCGGCTGACGTTCGGGAAGCAGGCGTACTGCGTGGTCGAGCTCCGGTGGGGTGAAGAGGCGTCCACACCGCGAAGAGGCTGCAGAACCTCGCCGATCAACTGGCACGGCTCAAGGAGTAGTTGGCCCCTTGCGATCTGGGCTACTCCGCTCGATTCTTGTTTCCGCGCATGCCGCGCAGGCGTTTCTCGCATGTTTCCCAGTCGCCTTGATGACATTCCGTTCTGCGACATTCGAATTCACAAGCTGCGATGTCCTCGGGAACGTCTTGAACTAACCGGCCCTTGATCCATCGCCGCAACCTGAAAAAAGGGCTCAGCATCTTTTCCTTTTGCGCAACCATTGGCTAGCTCTGCGGAGCTGGCACGCCCCCGACTAGATTAACTAAATCGGCTTGCGACTGTCGAGCGACGCCTTAAGAGGCCCCATCACCGGCTCGTGTTCCCGTGCGGATGGTGGGAGGGGGGAATGAAGAAGAAAGCCCGCGCGCGGCGGGCTGACGCTAGAGCTTGGAGCCTGGTCACGCGGGCGGGGGCTCTTGCTTCGCCAGTTGCTCAGTGCAGCTTGCGGCGGCGAGAGAAGCCGAGACCGGCGAGGGCGAGTCCGAGAAGAGCGAGGGTTGCGGGCTCCGGGACTAGCGAGACATCGCGGCCATGCACTGCCCAAACAAAGTAGTTGCCCGCCTCAGGAGCGGCGGTGCGAGGTGGCCCCGGCGAGCCGGCGACCGGCGGATTCAACGGCGGATTCCGGAACCAACTGCCCGGAGAGTCAGCAACGGCGCGGTGACTTGACTCCTGGAGCCGGCGGGGTATTGATCGGAACGGCCGCACCGCGCTAACGCAGATTCCCAGTGTGCCCGAGCGAATACCGCCCGGGTTGCGGCCAGACCGTCAAGCCGTGCGGCTCCGCCCCGACCTTGATCTGCTGCACTTCGCCGCTGACCGTATCGAATCGGTAGACCATGTCGTCGTACCGCG
>Ga0335084_10003885_pt1 | contig 14685 bp, 12 predicted proteins | sample Lox_Sample_44_FD_206721 | JGI IMG/M metagenome (GOLD analysis project Ga0335084, IMG submission 206721) | Soil microbial communities from Loxahatchee National Wildlife Refuge, Florida, United States - Lox_Sample_4.4 | ecosystem: Environmental > Terrestrial > Soil > Wetlands | place: USA...
CTCTCGAGGTAGCAGCGCGTCTCGTCGTAGAAGTCCACGCGCACCCGACCCTTGCGCACGTTGAGCACCTCCTGCGTATAGGCGACGGAGCGCGGGACTGGATTGTGCACGTGGGGAGCAATCAATTTGCCGCGCGGGTGCCGAATCATCGCGAGCTGCTGCGACAGCTCGTCGGGCGTGAGGAACTGGATCCCCTGCGGCCAGGGCGCGTCGCGCGCGACGATCGCAAGCAGGATCTGGTCCTTCCGGATCAGCTCGATCACGCAGCGGCGCTCCATTCCTCGCGAATGCAGGGAGTGCCGCCATCGCTGCCGCGCCCGCGGGCGACGCACGGCGATCGAGGCTGCGAGAATCTCCGCATGGCCGACGGATGCTAGCTCGCGCCTCGGTGTCGCCGCAAGGCGGCGAGCCCACTCGGCGGCGAGGCGGCGAAGGAAGCGCTCGCCTCGCCGTGCGGGATGAGACCCTGAGGCGCGAATCCCGCGCGAGCCCCAGTCGAGCGGAGCACGGCCGATCTTCCGCTACTCCGGGAAGCTCGACCCAACGACCCTGTTGCACACGTAGAGTGGGGGCGGACCGGGCCCGGTGGCGGCCGCAGCGAATACCACCCGGCGGACGCACCATTGACTCGACCGCGCCGCGCCCGTAGCCTGCCTCTCCCATGGCGCTCCACTGGCCCACCGAGCGCGTCGTCGTGACCGGCGGTGCGGGGTTCCTCGGGTCGTACGTCGTCGAGGCGCTGCGGGCGCGCGGCGCGCGGGAGATCGTCGTTCCGCGGACCCGGGACCACGACCTCGTGGACATGGGCGCGGTGCGCGCGCTCTACCGCGAGGCCCGCCCCACGGTCGTCCTGCACCTCGCCGCGCGCGTGGGCGGCATCGGCGCGAACGAGCGCAACCCGGGCAAGTTCTTCTACGACAACCTGATGATGGGCGCGCAGGTGATGGAGGTCGGGCGGCAGACCGGGCTCAAGAAGCTGGTGGCGCTCGGCACCATCTGCGCCTACCCCAAGCACTGCCCGGTGCCGTTCCGCGAGGAGGACCTCTGGAACGGCTATCCGGAGGAGACGAACGCGCCGTACGGCCTCGCCAAGAAGATGCTGCTCGTGCAGAGCGACGCGTACCGTCGCCAGTACGGGTTCGACTCGATCGTGCTCTTCCCGGTGAACCTCTACGGCCCGCGCGACAACTTCGACCTCGCCTCCTCGCACGTGATCCCGGCGCTGATCCGCAAGTGCGTCGAGGCGCGGGAGCGCGGCGAGCGCCGCATCGAAGTGTGGGGGACCGGCGCCGCCACCCGCGAGTTCCTGCACGCCCGCGACGCGGCGGACGGGATCCTCGCGGCGGCGGAGCGGTACGACCGGAGCGACCCGGTGAACCTGGGCGCCGGGTTCGAGATCGCCATCCGCGATCTCGTCCCGCTCGTCGCCCGGCTCGCCCGGTTCGACGGCGAGATCGCCTGGGACGCGAGCCGGCCCGACGGCCAGCCCCGGCGCATGCTCGACACCTCGCGGGCGCTCCGCGAGTTCGGGTGGAAGGCGCGGATCCCGTTCCAGGACGGGCTCCGGGAGACGATCGAGTGGTTCGAGCGGAACCGGACCAGCGGACCGGGTGCACGCGGGGGGACGGACGGACCATGAAGAAGGCGCTCATCACCGGCATCACCGGCCAGGACGGCAGCTACCTCGCCGAGCTGCTCCTCGACAAGGGCTACGAGGTGCACGGCGTCGTCCGCCGCTCCTCGTCCTTCAACACCCAGCGCATCGACCACATCTACCAGGACCCGCACACGCCGGGCTGCCGGCTCTTCCTGCACTTCGGGGACCTGAACGACGCCTCCTCGCTCAACTACCTCCTGAAGAAGATCCGGCCCGACGAGATCTACAACCTGGGCGCGCAGAGCCACGTGAAGGTCTCCTTCGACATCCCCGAGTACACGGCGGAGGTGACCGGCCTGGGGGCCATGCGGCTCCTGGAGTCGATCCGGGAGCTGGGGCTCAAGGACACCCGCGTCTACCAGGCGTCCTCGTCGGAGATGTTCGGCGCCTCGCCGCCCCCGCAGAGCGAGAGGACGCCGTTCTACCCCCGGAGCCCCTACGGCTGCGCCAAGGTCTACGCCTACTGGATCGGCGTGAACTACCGCGAGGCCTACGGGCTGCACGTCTCGAACGGGATCCTGTTCAACCACGAGTCGCAGAGGCGTGGTGAGACCTTCGTCACGCGGAAGGTCACGCGCGCCGCGAGCCGCATCAAGGTGGGCCTGCAGCAGAAGCTCTACGTCGGCAACCTGGAGGCGAGGCGCGACTGGGGCTACGCGAAGGACTTCGTCGAGGCGATGTGGCTCATGCTCCAGCAGCCCAGGGGCGACGACTACGTGGTGGCCACCGGCGAGGCGCACTCGGTGCGCGAGCTGTGCGAGCTGGCCTTCGGCCACGCCGGCCTCGACTACCGCAAGTTCGTGGAGGTCGACCCGCGCTACTACCGGCCCACCGAGGTGGACTCCCTCCTCGGCGACGCGAGCAAGGCGCGGCGCCAGCTCGGGTGGAGCCCGCGGACCACCTTCGCCGAGCTGATCCGCCTGATGATGGAGTCCGACCTGGAGCTGGCCGAGCGGGAGCGGCTGGCCGGGGTGGGCCCGGCCGTGTCCCGGCACGGGTAGCCCGGCCGCGGCGCCACCCTCGACGCGGTTTCCGCGCCCGCCGTCCCCTGCTAGAACGTCCACCGACATGACCTCCCTGTCGGTCCTGGTGCCGGTCTTCGACGAGCAGCACCTCGTCGCCGCCTCGCTGGCGCGCCTGGAGATGCTGGCGGCGCACCCGCGGCTCGAGCGCCTCCAGGTGGTGGTGGTCGACGACTCGTCGCGCGACGCCACCGGGGAGGTGCTGCGGGACTTCGCCGCGGCGCGAGGGATCGCGCTCGCTCCGGCCGCGCCGCACCGGGCGCGCGAGCCCGGCGCGCGCCAGCCGCCCGAGGCGGCGCTCCGCGGCCGCGGCCGCGCCGGCGGGGTGGAGTGGGTGTTCCTCCGCCACGCCCGCAACGGCGGCAAGGGGATGGCGGTCCGCACCGCCCTGCGCCACGCCGAGGGCGCCCTCTCCGTGATCCACGACGCCGACCTCGAGTACCACCCCAAGGACATCGCCCGCATCGTGGACGTGTTCGTGGAGGAGGAGGCCGACGCGGTCTTCGGCTCCCGCTTCGCAGGGGGCCAGGTCCGGCGCGCGCTCCTCTACCGCCACGAGCTCGGCAACCGCCTGCTCACGTTCCTCACCAACGTGGTGACCAACGTGAACCTGACGGACATGGAGACCTGCTACAAGGCCGTCCGCACCGAGCTGCTCCGCTCCATCCCCCTCGTCTCGAACGACTTCCGCCTCGAGCCCGAGCTGACCATCAAGCTCGCCAAGCGCGAGGCGCGGATCTTCGAGGTCCCCATCTCCTACGCCGGGCGCACCTACCAGGAGGGGAAGAAGATCGGCTGGCGCGACGGCGCGCGCGCCCTCGGCGCCATCCTCCGCTTCTGGCTCTCCGACGCCATCTACGTCGCCGACGAGCACGGCTCGCAGATCCTGAGCCGGCTGGCGCGCGCACCCCGCTTCAACGGCTGGATGGCCGACATGGTCCGGCCCTTCTGCGGGCGCAAGGTCCTCGAGATCGGCAGCGGCACCGGGAACCTCACCCGACAGCTCATCCCGCGCGACCGCTACGTGGCGAGCGACGTGAACCCGCTCTACCTCCAGACCCTCCAGGCGCTCACCGCGGACCGGCCCTACCTCGACGTGACCCTCACCGACGTGACCCGCGCCGAGTCCTTCCCGGCCGGCGGCTTCGACACCGTCGTGTGCCTGAACGTGATCGAGCACGTCGAGGACGACGTCGCCGCGCTCCGCAACATCCGCCGGGTCCTCGGGAGCGGCGGACGGGCGGTGGTGCTGGTCCCGCGCGGCCCCGGGCTCTTCGGCACGCTCGACGAGGTGCTCGGCCACCGCCGCCGCTACACCCCCGAGACGCTGCGGGCCGCGGCGCGCCAGGCGGGGTTCGAGGTGCGCGAGCTGGTGCCGTTCAACCGGGTGGGCACCATCGCCTGGTGGCTGAACGGCAAGCTGCTGCGGCGCCGCTCGTTCGGCCTGCTCCAGGTGGTGGTCCTGAACCTGCTCACGCCGGTGTTCCGCGTGGTGGACCGCCTCTTGCCGGTGGTGCCGCTCTCGATCATCGCGATCCTGGAGCCGGTCTCCGGCCCGGCACCGGACGCGGCCGCCCCGGAGCCCCGCACGGTGGTGGCCGCCTCGACGCCGCCGGGCTAGTTCTCCCGCGCGCGCCTGCTGCGCGGTGGGGGTCATGGTCATGCGGATCTTCGTCACCGGGGCGACCGGGTACGTGGGTGGCGCCGTCGTCGAGGCGCTGGTGCGAGCCGGACACCGTGTCACCGGCCTCTCGCGCACGCCGGAGCGCGACGCCGCCGTGAGGCGGCTCGGCGCCGAGCCGGCCCGCGGCGGGCTGGGCGGCCTGGCGGCGCTCCTCCCGCTCCTGGCCGAGCACGACGCGCTCGTCCACGCGGCGGTGGACTACGGCCTCGGGCCACCGGCGGACCGCGAGGCGATCGACGCGCTGCTCGCCGCGGCGCGCGCCGGAAAGGGCCCGCGTGCCGTCGTCTACACCTCCGGGGTCTGGGTGCTCGGCGAGACGCCCGCGCCCGCCGGCGAGGGGGCGCCGGTCGATCGGCCCGCGGCGGCGGTCGCCTGGCGTCCGGGGCACGAGCGCGCCGTGCTCGAGGCCGGCGGCGACCGGATCGCCGCCGCCGTGATCCGCCCCGGGATCGTCTTCGGCGAGAAGCGGGGGCTGGTGTCGCCGTGGTTCGCGGGCGCGCTCGCCGAGGGCGCCGCCTCGTTCGTCGGGACCGGGGCGCAGCGCTGGGCCTTCGTCCACAGGAGCGATCTCGCCGAGCTCTACCGGCTGGTGCTGGAGCGGCGGGCGCGCGGGATCTTCCACGGCGTGGACGGCGCCTCGCCACCGGTGCGCGAGGCCGCGGAGGCGGCGAGCCGCGCCGCGGGCAAGGGCGCGACCCGGGCCATCCCGGTCGAGGAGGCGCGCAAGACCATGGGCGCCATGGCCGACGCGCTCGCCATGGACCAGGTGGTCGCGGCGCCGCGCGGCGCCGAGGTCGGCTGGGCGCCGAGGCATCCCCCCTTCGTGAACGACGCGCCGGGCGCGTTCCGCGAGTTCCGGGCGGCGTAGCCGGCCACGCCCCGGCGGCGCGCCCCGATTGCCGCCGGGCGCCCGCCGGGTTAACACGAGCGCCGTGCCGCTCCTCGACGCCCTGCGCGCCCTCACGGCGTTCCGCCCGCCGCCCGCGCTCCCGGCCTGCGACCTCCGGCTCCTCGGCGACGTGCTGGTCGCGCACGGTCTCGCGCCCATGGCCTCCTACCACGTCGAGAACGGCCGCATCGGCGCGGGGCTCCCCGACGCCTTCCGGGAACGCCTCCTCTCGCAGTACCAGGGCGTCGTGAACGACAACGTCCTCAAGCTCGTCACGCTCCGGAACGCCCTCAAGGGCGCCGCGGACGTCCCGGTGGTCCTCCTCGAGGCGGCGGCGTACGTGGACTGGCTCTACCCGCACATGGCCTGGCGTCCGGTGGCCGACCTGCGCGTCGCCGTCCGGGGCGAGGACGGTGCGCGCTTCGCCGCCGCCATCGCCGGCGGCTTCCAGGTCGCCGGGACGGGAGCGGGCGGCCGCACCGCCACCTTCACGGACGGGAAGGTCGAGCTCCGGCTCCAGGAGGGGCTGTGGCCCGGGGCGCCGGAGGACGCCGCTCTCTTCACGCGCCGCCGGCCGGCCCCCGCCTTCGGCCCCTCGGCGGCGCGACCCGCGCCCGAGGAGGCTTTGCTCGCCACGGTGGCGGACCTGGCGCAGGGCGGGCTGTTCGCGCCCCTCATCGCCTTCGTGGACCTGCGCGAGCTGGCCGGCCTCGTCGAGGACGCGGCCGGGCTCCGGAGACGCGCCGCCGCCCTGGGGCTCTCACGCGCGCTCCACGGCGCGACGCTGCTCCTCGCGCACTTCTTCCCCGAGACCGCCGACGCCGCCCGGGCGCTCCGGCCCGAGCTGGGTCTTGCCGAGCGCGTGGCGGTGGAGCGGCTCGTCGGGGCGGCGAAGGACCCGGCCCGTCTCTCGCACCTGCGCGGCGCCGAGGCGGCCGCCCGGCTGCTGGTGGCGCCCTGATCTGTCCGGCGCCTCCGTGCTAGGCTGCGCGGCGCCGACCCTCGATTCCGCGCTCGCTCCGCGAGCGCCACGCTCGGGATGAGCGGACAGGGCCGGCGTCGGAGGACGACACGTGAAGCTGGCGGTGATCGGCACCGGGTACGTCGGGCTCGTGACGGGCACCTGCTTCGCGGAGTCGGGGCACCGCGTCACCTGCGTGGACCTCGACCCGAGCAAGATCGAGACCCTCCGCGCCGGCGGGATCCCCATCTACGAGCCCGGCCTGGAGGAGCTGGTCCGCCGCAACGTGCGGGAGCAGCGGCTCGACTTCACCACCTCGACCGCCGAGGCGATGCGGGACACCGACGTCGCGTTCATCGCGGTGGGCACGCCCCCGGGCGAGACCGGCGCGGCGGACCTCCAGCACGTGCTCGCCGCCGCCGCCGACGTCGGCCGGAGCCTCACCCGCTACGCGGTGGTGGTCGACAAGAGCACCGTCCCGGTCGGCTCGGGAGAGCAGGTGGCGGCGATCCTGGCGCAGGTGGCGGCGCACCCGTTCGACGTGGTGTCGAACCCCGAGTTCCTGAAGGAGGGGACGGCCATCGAGGACTTCATGCGCCCCGATCGCGTGGTGGTGGGCGTCGCCTCGGAGCGCGCTCAGGCGGTGATGGCCGAGCTGTACGCCCCGTTCGTCCGCGCCGAGCAGCCGGTGCTGTTCATGGACCTGCGCTCGGCGGAGCTGACCAAGTACGCCGCCAACGCCATGCTGGCGACGCGCATCTCCTTCATGAACGAGATGGCCACCCTCTGCGAGCGGCTCGGCGCCGACGTGGACCAGGTCCGCCGCGGCGTCGGCTCCGACCGGCGCATCGGCCACCCCTTCCTCTTCCCGGGCGTCGGCTTCGGCGGGTCCTGCTTCGGCAAGGACTTGCGCGCGGTCCTCACCATGGCGCGGCACCTCGGCCTCGACTTCGACCTGCTCCGCGCCGTGGAGCGCGTGAACGAGCGCCAGAAGCGGTCGCTGGTGGAGAAGGCGCTCCGGCACTTCGGTGGCTCGGTGGCGGGCAGGACCTTCGGCGTCTGGGGGCTCGCCTTCAAGCCCCGGACCGACGACATGCGCGAGGCGCCGTCCATCGCCATCGTCGAGGGGCTGGTGGGGAGCGGGGCGCGCGTCCGCGCCCACGACCCGGTGGCGCGCGAGGTGGCGGCGCGCCTCTTCGGCGGGCGCGTGGAGCTGGTCGACGAACCCTACGCGGCCGCCGAGGGCGCCGACGGTCTCTTCCTCGTCACCGAGTGGAACGAGTTCCGCAGCCCCGACCTGGCACGGCTCGCCCGGACGATGCGCGAGCGGGTCCTCTTCGACGGCCGGAACGTCTGGGACCCGCGAAAAGCGCGCGCCGCCGGGTTCGCTTACTACGGGATCGGGCGCGGCGAAGGCGGCGCCGGCGGCTGATCGGCTCTCTAGGCGCTCGGCGTCCGACCGCGGGACAGCATGAGCAGCACCGCGGCGACCTCCTCCTCCACGATCCGCAGCCGCCGGCCCACGTCCAGCTCCTCGAGGACGCGCTGGCGCGGCCCCGGCTCCGAGATGGCCGCCGCGGCCACCAGGTCGGCGAGGGCGGCGGGGTCCCGCTGGTGCGCCACCGCCTGGGCGAGTCGCGGCGCGCCCGACTCGGCGGGGAGCACCTCGGCCAGCTCCAGCACCAGCTGCCCCACCGCCTCCATCTCCGAGGCGAGCGCGGCCGCGCCGCCCTGCGGGTAGACGTCCTCGAGCAGCTCCGCCCGGAACTCGCGGTAGCCCCTGGCGCCGGGCAGCTCCTCGCCGAGCCGGACGCGCCCCAGGCCCCGCACCAGGACGTTGTAGCGACCGCCGGGCAGCCGCTCCTCCTGCTCGATGACGCCGGCCCCGGCGAGGGGCAGCAGCGGAGGGCGAGCCTGCATCGCCTCCTCGGCCGACACCAGCGCCGGGACCGCCAGGATCCGGTCGCCGCGGAGCGCGTCGGCGACGAGCGCGCGGTAGCGCGGCTCGAAGACGTGCAGCGGGGTGGGCGTGCCGGGGAAGACGGTCACGCCGGAGAGCGGGAACACCTTGAGGGCGGCGCACGCTTGCGCGAGCGCCGCCCGTCCCGGCCCCGGAGCGCGCCGCTCCGCCATGCGCCTCCGCTACGCCGCGCTCGAGGCCGGGGCGGCGCTGCTCGCCGCCTCCTTCACGCCGGACTCGATGCGCATCCGGTAGAACGACCGCCACACGAAGACGAGGGCCACGAGCAAGAAGGCCGCCGCCAGGCCGATCCGGGCGCCCTGGGACATCTCGATCGCGAGCTCGACGGCGAGGAGGCCGAAGAGCGTCGTGAACTTGATGATCGGGTTCATGGCGACGGACGAGGTGTCCTTGAACGGATCGCCGACCGTGTCGCCCACCACGCAGGCGGCGTGCAGCTCGGTCCCCTTGGCCTTGAGCTCCACCTCGACCACCTTCTTGGCGTTGTCCCAGGCTCCGCCGGCGTTGGCCATGAAGATCGCCTGGAAGAGGCCGAAGATGGCGATGGAGATGAGGTAGCCGATGAAGAAGAACTCGTCGGCGAACGCGAACGCCAGCGTCGCGAAGAAGACGACCAGGAAGATGTTGAACATCCCCTTCTGCGCGTACTGCGTGCAGATCTCGACGACCTTCTTCGAGTCCTCCACGCTCGCCTTCTCGACGCCCTCGAGCTTGATGTTCTTCTTGATGAACTCGACCGCGCGGTAGGCGCCGGTGGAGACGGCCTGGGTGGACGCGCCCGTGAACCAGTAGATGACCGCGCCGCCCATGATGAGGCCGAGGAGGAACAGCGGGTTCATGACCGAGAGCTTCTCGAGGTTCTCCGTCAGGCCGTTGGTCAGCACCACGATGATCGAGAAGATCATGGTGGTGGCGCCGACCACGGCCGTGCCGATGAGCACCGGCTTGGCGGTCGCCTTGAAGGTGTTGCCGGCGCCGTCGTTCTCCTCGAGGAAGCTCTTGGCCTTGTCGAAGTTGAGGTCGAAGCCGAAGTCCTTCTTCACCTCGGCCCGCACGTTCGGGATGTTCTCGATGAGCGACAGCTCGTAGACGGACTGCGCGTTGTCGGTGACCGGGCCGTAGGAGTCCACCGCGATCGTCACCGGACCCATGCCCAGGAAGCCGAAGGCGATGAGGCCGAAGGCGAACACCGCCGGGGCCTGCATGATGGCGGAGAGGCCGAGGGTCGAGACGCCGTAGCCGATCGCCATGAGGCTCAGGATGACGAGCCCCATCCAGAAGGCCGAGAAGTTGCCCGCGGTGAGGCCGGCCAGCACGTTGAGCGAGGCGCCGCCCTCCTTGGAGGCCGTCACCACCTCCCTCACGTGGGCGGAGTTGGTGGAGGTGAAGACCTTGACCACCTCGGGGATGACGGCGCCGGCGAGGGTCCCGCAGGTGATGATGGTGGCGAGCTTCCACCACGCCCCCTCGGCGTCGCCGCCCGCGCCGAGCCCCGGGATGAGCAGGAAGGACACGAGGAAGGTGAGGAGCACCGAGACGATCGAGGTGAGCCACACCAGCTGCGTGAGCGGCGCCTCGAAGTTCATGTGGTCCGCGTTCTTGTAGCGGGCGGTCGCGATGGCCTCGTTGATCCAGTACGAGACCACCGAGGCGATGACCATCATGATGCGCATCGCGAAGATCCAGACGAGCAGCTTCACCTGCACCGACGGGTCCCTGATGGCGAGCAGGATGAAGCTGATGAGCGCGACGCCGGTCACGCCGTAGGTCTCGAAGCCGTCCGCCGACGGGCCCACCGAGTCGCCGGCGTTGTCGCCGGTGCAGTCGGCGATGACGCCCGGGTTGCGCGCGTCGTCCTCCTTGATCTTGAAGACGATCTTCATCAGGTCCGAGCCGATGTCGGCGATCTTGGTGAAGATGCCGCCGGCGATGCGGAGCGCGGAGGCGCCGAGCGACTCGCCGATGGCGAACCCGATGAAGCAGGGGCCGGCCAGGTCGTAGGGCACGAACAGGAGGATGAAGAGCATGATGAGCAGCTCGACGCTGATGAGCATCGTGCCGATCGACATGCCCGCCTTGAGCGGGATGGCGTAGGTGGGGAAGGGCTTGCCGCCGAGCGCGGCGAACGCCGACCGGCTGTTCGCGTAGGTGTTGACGCGGATGCCGAACCAGGCGACGCCGGACGAGCCGAGGATGCCCACCAGGCTGAAGAGCAGGATGACGGCCACCTGCCCGAGCCCCATCGCCGGCGTCGTCAGGAACCCGAAGTACGCCACGATGATGACGGCGATGAAGGCCCAGAGGAGGGCGATGAACCGCGCCTGGGTCTTGAGGTAGGTCTTCGCCGTCTCGTAGATGAGCTCGGAGATCTCGAGCATCGAGCGGTGGACCACGAGCGCCTTGAGCTGCCGCGCGACCACCAGGCCGAAGACCAGGCCCAGGGCGGAGACGAGGAGCCCGACGAGGAGCAGGTTGTGCCCGTTCACGCCGAGGAACGTCTCGGAGCGGAGGTCGGGGAGCTTCAGCTGCGCCTCGCTGCCGAGGGCCATGTTGAGCAGGGTGGTGTGCAGACTCATGTCGTGCGGTCCTCTCCGAATGAAGGGAGAATCCGTGAAAGATCGGCTCGTTACGCAGTGACGCGGCGCGGCCGCCGGAACGGGAAGGCGGATACTACCGAGCCGAAAAGGCTCTTGGCAAGGGGCGGCTAGCCGGGGTTCGGCGCGCCGCCGGGGCCGGCTGCGATCCCCTGGCCCACGTCGAGCGCGGCGAAGTTGATGTTGAAGTAGCCGGCGACCCCGCAGGAGTACATGACCCGCTTCACGATCCGGAAGGGGACCTTCTTGTCCGCCTGGATGTTCACGATCCCGTCCCACTTCTTGGAAGGGTCGGACTGGTGGAGGAAGTCCCAGCGCTTCTTCTCGTCGCGGAGCCGCTCCTCGAGGGTCGGGATGTTGAGGTAGCCCGAGTCGCGGTCCATGTCGGCGATGTCGGCCACCTTCTGCCCGGTCACCACCACCTGCTGCGTCGAGATGGCCACCACCGGCGCCAGCTCGATCATCTGGCCGTGCCGGGCGTCGGGGAGCTTGATGTCCTTCTGCATGTACAGCACCTCGCCCGTGGACGAGAACTGCTGCAGGAGGAAGATGACGAGCATCGTCATCATGTCGACCATGGGGACGACGTTCAGCTCGGCGTTCACGCCCTTGCGGCCCCTGGTCATCTTCCCGCCGAGGAGCCGGGACTTCTCGAACCGCTTGGCGGGGCGCTTGCCGGGCTGGACGATGGGCATGGCTAGACGCCGGTGACCGACACGGACGGGAGGCCGGCGCCCAGGCAGGCGTCGATCACCTGCACCAGGTCGCCGTAGGAGACGGTGTCCTCCGCGGACACCGTGATGGCCGCCTGCTCGGGGTAGTCGCCCTTGAGCCGCTTGAGCTGCGCCGCGAGGGCCTTCAGGTCGTACTGCACGGCGCCGTCGCCTCCGCGGCCGAGGTTCGGGATGTCGACGGAGGTGCCCCCCGAGGTGGCGAGGGTGAAGCCGCGCTCGCCGACGGCGAGCGTGACGATCTGGGTCTTCTGCTGCTCCTGCTGCTGCGGCTCCGGAGCGCCCATGCCCAGCTGCTGGACCTGAAGGCGCGAGATCTGGGTCCAGACCGCCGTGTAGAGGAGAAAGGTGATGCAGCAGGAGAGGAGGTCGATGGCGGGGACGACGTTGATGACGGCGTCGAGCGCCTTCTTCTTCCGCTTTCCTCCGCCGCCCTCATCGGGCATCCCGCCGCCGGACATCCTGACCTCCTTTCCGGGCTTCGGCCCTCCTCCCGCGGAGGCGAGGGGGCAATGGGCCGAGGACCGCTACTGCTCCGCGTCCGCCGCCACCGCCGCCGGCATCTTCATCTTCTCCTTGTTGGCGACGATGAGGTTCAGCACCGCGACGGAGGTCTCGTTGATCTCGTCCATCATCAGCTGCGTGCGTCCCTGGAGGACCGAATAGGCGACCAGCGCGGGGATGGCGGTGAGGAGGCCGAAGGCGGTGCAGTTCATCGCCTCGGAGATGGAGTTGGCGAGGATGGTGGCCTTGTCGGCGGGGTTCGCGTTGGCGACCGCGCCGAAGGCGTCGATGAGGCCGACGATGGTGCCGAGGAGGCCGAGCAGGGTGGCCACGTTGCCGAGCATGGCGAGGTAGCCGGTGCGCCGCTCGATCTTGGGGGACTCGCGCAGGGTCGCCTCGTCCATCGCCGCCTGGACGTCCGCGTCGCCCTTGGGCACGTTGATGAGCCCCGCCTTGATGACGGCGGTGAGCGGCGTCTTCTTCTGCTGGGCGGTGAAGCTGATCGCCTTGTCGAGGTCGCCCGCGTAGATGAACTTCTTCAGCCCGCGGAGGAAGGCCTCCTTGTCGATCGAGGCCTTGAAGTAGAGGGCCCAGATGCGATCCAGGACGAGGCCGATGACGAAGATCAGCGCGGCGAGGATGGCGTGCATCATGAAGCCGCCCTCGTGGTAGTGCTTCGCCAGCGTTCCGAACATGTCGCCCATCGCGAGCCGTCCTCTCGGAGCCTCGGGTTCGCGGCGAGGCGAAGGACGCCCCCGCGCGCTCGCCGGAATCCTCGAACCCCTATCACGGGGTTTTCGAGCAGGTCAACGCGGCGTCTTCACACCTCGGCGCACCTCGACGGCCCGCGCGGTGCGGCCGCCGTCCCCGGGCGGCAATTGCCCGCGGGCGGGCGCCGGCGTACGCTCGCACCTCGCCCCACCCGATGCCGGTCGAGATCGCATTCGCGCCCTATCGCCTCGCGCCCGGCGCGCTGCCCGAGGAGGCAGCCCGCGCCGCCGAGGCGAGCGCGGCCGAGCCCCTGGTCGCGGGCCTGGGCGAGCCGCTCCCCACCGCCCTCGTGAGCCGCGCCCTCGCCGACGTCGCGGCGGGGCGGGCGGGCGCGGCCGACGAGGCGTGCCGCGCCGCCGACGGCAGCCCGGCGGGAGGCGCCGGGCCGCCGCGCGCGTGCCTCTCGTCGGAGCGGCACCGGGCCCGGATCGCGGAGGCGGTGCGCTCGGCGCTCGCCACCGGGTTCGCGGGCGTCTGCCTGGACCGGCCCGACGCGCCGCTCGCCCTCGGGCTCCTCGGCGCGGGGTTCTGCCCCGAGTGCCAGCGCGACCTGGCGCGCCACCTCTCCCGCGAGTACGGCGAGCACTTCCAGCCCGTGGACTACCTGGCGCTGGCGCGCGAGGCCCTCGCCCAGGCGCCCGGCGCCGTCGGCTTCGACCAGCTCCCCTTCGGCCGCGACTTCTGGCGCGTGCGGAACGACGCGCTCGGGCGCGCGGTGCAGGCCTACGCCCGGGCGGCGCGCGACGCGGCGCGGGAGGTGGTGCGGCCCTTCGAGGTGGTGGCGCAGTTCGAGGCGCTCGGGCCGGCGCAGCTCCGCGCCGCCCGGCACCTCGACGCCGCGGTGTTCCCGGCCGCACCCGGCCCCGGCGCGGCGTGGGTGGGGCTGGGCATCGCGCGCCTGCTCCGTGCGGCGCTGGGGCGGCGCCCCTGCGCGGTCGCGACGCCGGCCGACCCGCCGGGCGGGCTCGTGCAGCTCGCGGGGGTGGTCGCGACCTGCGGGGTCGATCTCGCCGGTGCGGAGGCCGGCGGGGAGGCCGGCGCCCGCCTGGCCGCCGTCCGACGCCTGGCGCGCGAGGTGGCGGGCCGCGGCCGTGCGCCCGCCGTCCTCGAGCCGGTCGCCGAGTGCGCGATCCTGTACTCGGCCGAGTCCGACCTGTGGACGGGTGGCCGCCACCGGAGCGCGGTGACGGCGGCCGGGGAGGCGCTCGCCGCCCTGCACGTCCAGGCGCCGGTGGTGCTGAGGGTCGAGGACGCGCCCGACGGTGCGGCGCTCGTCCTGGCGGACGCCGAGGCGCTCTCCGGCCACGAGGCGCGCCTGGTGGAGCGCCGGCTGACGGGGGGCGGGAACGTCCTCGCCTTCGGGACGCCCGGGTCGGTGGACGACGTGGGGCGCGCCCAGCCTCCGTTCCTCCCCGCCGCGAAGCCCGGCGGCGTCAAGGTCGGGACAGGGCACCTCGCCGGCCTCGCGCCGCTCGCGCCCGGAAGCGGCGCGGCGGAGCCGGTCGATCCCGTCCTGCTCGGCAAGGCGGTCGCCGCCCTCCTCGGGAAGGGCCGCAGGGCTGCGGGGGCGGCGGGGCGCGCCCGCGTGGCGGTGGTGCTCCACCGGGGCGCCGAGACGCTCGACGCGCACCTGGTCGCGCTCGGGGGCGAACGGGCCCAGGGGACCACGCTCTTCCTCGGCGTCCAGGTGGCAGGCGGGGTGCGCCGCGCCCGCTTCCAGGCCGCGGACGGCACCGACCTGCCCATCCCGCTCAACCCGTCGGGCTTCTCCATCTCCACGGTGCTGCCGGCCTTCGCCGGCTACGCGGTGCTCTCCCTGCCCGGGTGACCGGACGCCGGCGTGCCTCGACCTCGCGCTCGCGCCGCGCTCCGGACGAGCAGCGGACGGTCA
>Ga0335084_10003886_pt1 | contig 14684 bp, 11 predicted proteins | sample Lox_Sample_44_FD_206721 | JGI IMG/M metagenome (GOLD analysis project Ga0335084, IMG submission 206721) | Soil microbial communities from Loxahatchee National Wildlife Refuge, Florida, United States - Lox_Sample_4.4 | ecosystem: Environmental > Terrestrial > Soil > Wetlands | place: USA...
ATGTTCTGCGAACCGCCGCTGACGAACACCGACCACCGCATAGTTTGGGTTGCATCGAACGCGCCGGAGATACCGGTCACCGTGGTCAAATTCAACGCGGTGTCGGTGTTGGGACTCCGCAGCGAGTGACTGCCCGCAAAATCGGGCGTCGGAGAGACCGGCCAGGTCGCAGAATCTATAAAGAAGCTCGTGGCGTCGCCCAACCAGACGTTATTCGCCGTAACACCGTCGAACGGACCGTTGCTCTCACTCTCCCAGGTCTCGAGAATAGCTCCCGCGACCGAGGTGCCCGGTAGCAGCAACACGGTCATGCTCACAATCGACAACAACGAAGCTGCCGCGAGGTGCGGCCAAGAGGTGCGTCTATGGCACATACGAGGTTCCCTCCCGAGTACTTCTCGTGCTGCTGCCCTTCGGACGACTTTTTCTCGGGACGCAAGAATCGAACCCCAGCAATTCTTTGCTTGGTGGATCAAGTTCGTACGTGATTGGTCGGTGTCGGATAGCCGCCAACTGTAAAATCGGCTGACACAATCTGGCTATTGGTTCGACGTCTTCCGCCACTGCCACGGCGGCCGCGGCTTCGCGTCCTTGTACAGCCCGACCCGCCTCGCTTTGGCACTCCCTTCCTCGTCGCGACAGACGGGCCGCTCCTGCGCCGGCTGCTCATGCAGCGTTCCCGCGCGACTGGCAGCGCCGGGGCGGATGCCATCGCGGGCGAGCTGGGGAAGTGGCATTTGACCGCACGCCGTCGCGTTCGGAGTGCGCGTGTGCAGGTGGGTCGCCTATCCTCCGGGCATGAACCCAGACGACCTATTTACCGAAAAGACTGAGGTCATCACTCTCCGTGTCGGACAGGCGCTCTTCCGTGAGGGCGAACCTGGCAATGTGATGTACGTCCTCATCACCGGGACGGCCAAGATCGTAGTCGGCGGTGAGGTGATCGAGGAAGCGGCCCCGGGAGCTCTGCTGGGGGAATTGGCGTTGATCGATGCAGCCCCGCGCGCCGCTACGGTTGTTGCAAGCACGGACTGCCGGCTAGCGCCCCTGAACAAGGAGCAGTTCCACGCGCTAATCAGGGGAACCCCGTACTTCGCTACCGAGGTGATGAAAGTGATGGCCGATCGCCTCCGGCGGATGGATCGCCGCATGGGAGGCGGCCCTCGGGGCACGCCGGCTCGCTAGTACTGGGGTGGTGTTGCTGCTTGGCCTTCCCGAGCGCCTTGCCGGCCCGGCCCGTCGCTCGCCCACGTGCTGGTCGCGACACCCCCTGCGGTGACCACGCGGGCCTTACCCTCGCCCCGTACGTGGGGGCAACACCGAATGGTGACTCGCGCGATCTCTAGGATCGACGCGGCTTCTGAGCGGTTCTTCGGTAGCCGCCGCCCCACCAATTTGTCGTGCAAGGGAATCCAGCAGCATCCCTCGGCCCGCGAATGTGCGGGCTTCTTCTTGTACGGCGACGATGCTCACTTCCGTGCCGGCACGACGTAGAGATAGACCGTCTTGCCGTTGGCATCGATCCGCTTCGTCGGCGGCCAGTCGGCGCCGAAGTCGTGCTCGTGCGAGACGACCGGCGTGCCGGGCTTGAGTTGATCCCACAGCCGCGGGCGCAGCTTGCGGTTGTAGTTCCATTTGAGGAACAGGGTGACCACGGTGGCGTCGCGAAAATCGGCCTCGAAGAGGTCGCCCTGCACGAATCTCACGCGGTCGGCAACGCCGGCCCGTCGCGCATTCTCGACGGCTTCCGTGATCCGGTCGGGGTCGATGTCGATGCCGACGCCGCGCGCGCCGAACCTCTGCGCCGCCGCGATCACGATGCGACCGTCGCCGCAGCCGAGGTCGTACACCACGTCGGTCTCCTTCACGTTCGCCAGCCGGAGCATGGCATCGACGATCTCGTAGGGCGTGGGGACGAAGTCGACCTCCAGACCGAGCTTGTTCTTCGGGTCGGTGGCCTGAGCGTGAATCCGCGGCACCGCACAAACGAAGGCTAGCCCCGCGGCCAGTTTGAGCGCGTTTCGGCGATCGTTCATTTCGCTCGGATCATCCGGGTCGGAGGGCGTCCCGGTCAACCGGGCGAACGCCCTTGAGGGTTGACGAGCATTCGGGTATGTAGATCGCCACTATCAAGCTGCATCCACCACCGCCGGATCTACGAGCGGTGGACGACATGGGGACTGGAGGATGATCGGGGTTGAGGGTGGTCGCGATCCGATGAAGGTCGGCGCGACCTGCTATGGCTGGGTTGCCGTCCTGGCACTGGCGGCGTGCCTGCGTTTCTATGGGATTGACTCCGAGCCACTCTGGCTCGACGAGGCCTACTCCTGGTGGGACGCCCGGCAGACGCTCGACGACCTTTGGCATCTCGTTCCGCAGTGCGATCCCCATCCCCCGCTCTACGCGGCGCTACTGAAGCTTTGGATGGCCGTCGCGGGGGAGAGCGCCGCGGCCATGCGTGCGCTTGGCGCGCTCGTGGGTGTCGCGACCACGGCCGTGGCACTCCTCGCCGGCCGGGAGATCTCGGCGCGGGCCGGATGGATCGCGGGCCTCCTCACCGCGGTCGCGCCATTCCAGATCGAGTTCGCCCATGAGGCGCGGCCCTATTCGCTGGTCACGCTAGGCACCGCGCTGGTGGTGCTCGGGACGCTGCGCGTGCTGCGGACACTTCGCGCGGATATCAACGGGCGGCCCGGCTGGATCGCGATGATCGCCGGTTTGGCCATCGCGCTCTGGTCGAACAATACATCGGTACTGCTACTGGCCGCGCTCGCCACGATGGCGCTGTGCCTGATCATCCGCGACGGCCAGAGCCGGTCGATCAAGCCGGCGATGGCGATGGCGGCGGCGGCGGTTGCAGTGATCTGGCTGCCCTATCTGCCTATCTACCTGATGCAGGCGCAAGGCGTCGCCTCGGATTTCTGGATCCCGCGGCCGGATCTGTGGCGGGTTCTCAACGAGCTGCGATTCGTGGTTGGCCTGGGCTCGTACGGCGTGCTCGGCGCATTGGCCCTCGTGTGGATCGCGGGGCTCGCGGCGCTGTGGCGCTGCGGTCTCAGGCGGGAGATGTGGCTCCTCGCCTGCCTGGTGGTGCTGCCCGTGGCGCTCAACTTCCTGGTGAGCGTCACCATCAAGCCGATCTTTCTGGCGCGCGCGCTGATCGGGATTGCGCCGCCGTTCGGGGTCGGTCTCGCCGTCGCGATGGCGTCGATCGACCAGCGGTGGTTGCGGCGGGCTGCGGTCGGCGGGCTGGCGGCCCTCCGGGTGGCGGCGGTGATTCCGCTCTACACTGAAGTGGATCGGAAGGAACAGTGGGACGACATCGCCAACTACATCGTCGGCGGGGTCGGCCGCGAGGCCCTCGTGCTGCTGGTGCCTAATGAGCTCGCACTGCCCCTGGGGCATGCACTCTCCGTCGCGAACGCGAACGTCGCGATGCGCGGCGTCCCGGTGGACTTTCCTGCGCCGGGGCGCGCCGCGCGCTACCCGTCCGGCAAGTGCACGCCATCGGTCGTCGGTCAGGACCTGCGGCCACTCGCGCAGGCGCTGCGCGACCGCCGCACGGTCGTGATCGTGACCCGACGCAACAACCTCTATGATCCGCAGGAGAGCACCCAGGCAATGCTGCGCTCGATCGGCATGCGGCTCGCGAGCACACGCGAATTCATGCCGGGTTATCTGCGAGTACAGACCTTTGTCGGCCCGCGGATGACGGTCGGTCAAGGACCCTGGTTTCCCTGATCGGCAAAGCGGCCGCGCGACTATCCGCGGCGAATGACCTCCCCGGCTGCAGGTTCGGTCGGGACGCCGTGCAGCCGCAGCCGCGTTACGGCGCGCGGACCTCGATCCCGCGCGCGGCGAACACTTCGCGCAGTGCTTTCGCGAACGGTACCGCGTCCGGCTGGTCGCCGTGCAGGCAGAGCGTGCCCGCGTCGACCGGAACGTCCACCCCCGATTGGGCGCGGACCCTGCCCTGCTCCACCATCATCAGGACCTGCGCCACCGAAGCGGCTGCGTCGGTGATCATCGCGCCGGGCTGACCGCGCGGCGTAAGCGTGCCGTCGGGCTGGTAGGACCGGTCGCCGAACACTTCTCCCAGCGCGCGCACGCCGAGCCTCGCGGCGGCATCCATCATCGCGCTCCCGGACAGACCGTAGAGGATCACGCCATCACCGAGATCGCGCACCGCGCGCGCGATCGCGTCCGACAGCTCGGCATCCTTGGCGGCCATGTTGTACAGCATGCCGTGGAGCTTCACGTGGTGGAGCTTGGTCCCCGCCGCGCGCGCGAACGCCTCGATCGCTCCCCCCTGATAGAGCACGAGGTCGTAGACCTCCCGCGCGCTCACTTTCATCGCGCGCCGTCCGAACCCCTGCAGGTCGGGCAGCGACGGGTGCGCCCCGACGGCGACGCCGTGCTCGACCGCCAGCGCGACGGTCTCGCGGATCGTCGACGGATCGCCGGCGTGGAACCCCGCGGCGACGTTGGCCGACGAGATGAGCGGCATGATCCCGCGGTCGTCGCCCATCTTCCACGCCCCGAAGCTCTCGCCCATGTCGCAGTTGAGGTCAATCGCCTTCATCGCCGAACTCCCAGAGTATGCGTTGGACGAGCGTGTCGACCCGCGCGCAGAGCGCCTCGCGTGCGGCATCGGCGTCGGCGAGCGTCGCGGCAGCGAACCGCAGTGACGCCCCCGGCGCAAGCTGCGCGAGCATCGGCGTATCGGCGGCGATCGCTTCCGCGATCTTAGGGTAGCCGCCGGTCGTCTAGTGATCGGCAATCAGCACGATCGGCTGGCCGCTCGGCGGGACCTGCACGGTGCCGAGGCAGACCGCCTGCGACAGGATCTCGGCCGGGGACGCGAGCCCGAGCTTCGAACCGAGCAGCCGAAAACCCATGCGATTCGAATCCGGAGCGATCCGCCACCGTTCGGCGAAGAAGGTAACGCGCGCTGCCTCGTCGAAGAGCCCGGCGTGCACGCCCTCCACGACCCGGACGACCGGGGCATCGTGCTCGGGCAGGGTCGCAGCGGGAGCGAACCAAGCCACCGTTTGGCAGCGCCCCGCCGCAATCGCGCGCCGGCGGCGCGTCGCCCGCGCGAACCGGTCCGCCCCGAGCGCCGCCGCATCGGGGGCGAGCGGCAGGACCGCGTCGCGCTGAAGGAGTCTTCCCCGCGACCCGCCGAAACCGCCCGCGAGATAGGTGCTGCGGCTGTTGAGCACCGGCCGGACATCGATTCCGCCGGCGACCGCGAGATAACCGAAGCAACCGGCCCCGGCGCGCGCGATCCGCAGCCGCGCGCCCCCGCGCGCGAGCACCGGCCGCGAATGCGGCAGCGGCGCACCATCGATCTCGGCGGCGAACCTGGCGCCGTGCAGAGCGATCAGCGCGTCGTCCTCGAATGCCAGTTCGGGACCGGACAGCCCGACCTCCAGCGTGGCCGCCTGCGCGGGATTCCCGACCAGCGCGTTCGCGATGCGATGCGACATCGGATCCATCGCCCCGCCCGGAACGATGCCGAGATGCTGCAGCCCTTTACGGCCGAGGTCCTGAACGGTGGCCAGGACCCCCGGGCGCATGACGCGGACGCTCATCGGATCGGCCCCACGCTCCGCGCTCGGCATTCGCGCTTGGGACGGCCTGGAGGAATCATGGTGTCCGTTGCTCGCGGGCGATGCGTTCGAACTCGGCGCGCACGATCGGCACGAACGCGACCGCGTCGCCGGGCTCGAGCAGACTGGCCGGGTCGCGCTCCGGGTCGAAGAGCGCGAGCGGCGTCCTGTCGATGACGTTCCAGCCACCGGGCGTCGCGAACGGGTAGATCGACGTCTGCGTGTTCGCGATCGCCACCGATCCGGCCTCCACCCGCAGTCGCGGCGTTGCGGGACGCGGCACCGCGAGCTGCGGGTCGAGCCCGCCGATGTAGGGATGCCCGGGAGCGAACCCGATCATCAGCACCCGGTGCGGCGCCGCAACGTGCAGCGCCACGATCCGGTCGTGCGGGAGCCCGGTCTGCCGCGCCACCTCCGGGAGGTCCGGCGCGAACGCCGGTTCGTAGCACACCGGGATATCGACCGTGCGCGCGGGCGCGTCGGCCCGCGCACCCGCGGCGCGGTCGAGGGCCTCAAGCAGCATGCGTTCGAGCGTCGCTCGGCGCTCCCCGGCCTCCCGCGCAGTGCGCGCATCGAAGCACACCGCGACGGTCACGAGCGCGGGGATGACGTCGGTCACCCATGCCAGGCCGTGGCCCCGGATTTCCAGGGCAACGCGTCGCGCGAGCGCATTTGCCTCGAGTTCGAGGGCGTCGGCGACGGTAAGGAGAATCGCCCCATCCCCAAGCGGCGACACTCGCGGCCCGGCGCGCCTGCCCGTCTTCACCCGCCCGCTCGCGCCGCCGCCATGCGGCGCGTCTTGCCATGATCCCTGCTAATCTTTGCGCCCCGCACCGTTCGCGCCGCTCTAGCGGAATGCAGCCACGATGCAGAACGTCGCCCGGAACGCCGCCGCCTCCGCCACCGCATTCGCCAGGACCCCGCGCGCGCGCCGCATTGGCTGGTGGATCGTCGGCGTCATCGCCGCGATCGGTGTCATCGGCTTCCTCGTCGTCCCGCCGATCGCGAAGCACTATCTCGTCGAGGTGCTGTCGAAAGAGCTCAAGCGCGAGGTGACGATCGAGTCGCTGCGGTTCAATCCGTACACGCTCGCGGTCACCGTCCAGGGGTTCGCCATGAAGGACCGCGCCGGATCCGAGCCGGCGTTCACCTTCGACGAGCTCTACGTCAACGCCTCGCTCGGCTCCCTGTTCCGACTGGCGCCGGTGCTCGACGAGATCCGCCTCGTGAAGCCGCACCTGCGGATCGTGCGGAACGAGGACAAGACTTACAACTTCCAGGACCTCATCGACGAGGCGCTGAACAAGCCGAAGGCCGAGGCACCGCCACCCAAATTCGCCCTATACAACATCGAGCTCGCCGACGGTCGCATCGATTTCGACGATCGCCCGGCCCGCAACCAGCACTCGATCACCGAGATCCGCGTCGGCATTCCCTTCATCTCGACGATCCCGACCCAGGCCGAGATCAAGGTCCAGCCGCTCTTCGCCGCCAAGGTGAACGGCGCTCCGTTCGAGCTCACCGGCGAAACGAAGCCCTTCAAGGACACCCACGAGACGGCCCTCAAGATCGATCTCGACGCGCTCCAGCTCCCGAAGTACGTCGACTACTCCCCGGTGCCGCTCAAGTTCAAGCTGCCGTCGGGGCAGCTCGATACCCGGGTTACGCTCGCCTTTACCACCGTTGGGGACGCGCCGAAGTCGCTGACGCTGTCGGGCGACGTCGCGCTCACCAAGATCCTCGTCCAGGACCTCGCCGGCGCGCCGGTGCTCGGCCTGCCCGCGCTGCGCGTCGCCATCGGGTCGCTCGACGCGATCGGCCGCAAGGCCGACGTCAAGTCGGTACAGATCGAAGGCATCGAGGCGCATCTGACCAGGCTCAAGAGTGGCGACCTGAACGTGATGAAGCTCGCACCGGAGCTGCCGCCGTCGGAACCGAAGCCCGCTGCGGCGCAGCCCGCCGGGGCCTTCGTGTTCACGGTCGGGGAAATCAAGCTCGCCGACGGCAAGCTGCACGTTGCCGACGAGGTGCCGGCAAAGCCGTACCAGGTCGTGCTCCTGAACATCGCCGCCGCGGTTCGGGGCCTGAGCAACGCCCCGGATACGAAAGCTGCGGTGAAGCTCGGTTTCGATACCGACGCCAAGGGCACGTTCGCATACGACGGCAGCGTACAGCTCACGCCGATGCGCGCAGACGGCAAGGTTGCCTTTACCGGCTTCCGGCTCGGCGCGATGTATCCCTACTACGAGAGCGCGCTCAACCTCGAGGTCGCGGACGGCACGCTCGACGTCGGCACGCGCTTCGAGGCCGCGCTCGACGCCGGCCGGCTCGACGCCCGCCTGAGCGAGCTGGCCGCGACGGTCAAATCGCTGCGCCTGCACTTTCCCGGGGACAAGGACCCGCTCTGGCGCGTCCCGATCATAGAGGTGAAGGACGGCGCGGTCGACTTGGCAAAGCAGAGCATCGTCCTCGGCGAGCTCACCGGTCGCGACGCGATTGGCACGATCGAGCGCGGAGCGGACGGTCAGCTCAACTTCGCCCGCATTCTCAAGACCGCGCCGGCCACCGGCGCACCGGGCGCGAAGGGCGGCGGTGACGAATGGTCGGTGCGGGCCAACCGGGTGCACTTCGAGCGCTTCGCGGTGAGCTTCGAGGACCGTACGACGGCCAAGCCGGTCAAGGTCCAGGTCACCGGGATCGACGTGACGGGCGAGGACCTGGGCAACGCCAAGGGCGTGAAGGGCAAGACGTCGATCCGCGCCACGGTGAACAAGACCGGCCGGCTCGCCGTCTCCGGCCCGCTCACCACCAATCCGGTGGCAGGCCGGATGGGCGTGGACGTCAGGACGATCGACCTCGCGCCGTTCCAGCCATACGTCGATCAGGCGCTCAACATCGGGATCACCGCGGGCGCGGTGTCGGCCAAGGGTGTTCTCGATTTCGACTTCCCGCCGGGCGCGCAGCCGAAGCTCGGCTACACCGGCGAGGTCAACGTCACCGACTTCGCGTCGGTGGACACTCCGACGTCCCAGGACCTCCTCAAGTGGAAGTCGCTCTTCGTCGGCGGGATCAGGTCGACGCTCGAGCCCCTGCAGGTCGGCATCGGCGAAATTGCGCTCTCGGATTTCTACTCGCGGTTAATCGTCAATCCGGACGGAACGCTCAATCTCCAGGGGCTCGCGAAGCGACCCGGTGCCGCCGCCGGCGCACCCGCGGTCGCAGCTGAGAAGCCCGCGGCCGAGAAGCCAGCGACCGACACGGCGGCAGCCGAGAAGCCTGCGGCCGAGAAGCCGGCTACGGGCACCGAGGCGAAGATCGCCGAGGCCGCGAAGGCGGCGGCCATGTCGACGAACATCTCGATCGGCAAGGTCACGCTGCAGGGCGGCAACATCAACTTCAGCGACTTCTTCGTCAAGCCGAACTACTCGGCGAACCTGACCGGCGTCGGCGGAACCGTCAGCGCCATCACGCCGGAGACGCCGGGCGAGGTCGAGCTGCGCGGCAAGGTCGACGACATCGCGCCGCTCGAGATCCTCGGCAAGATCAACCCGCTCGCGCGCGACCTCTTCCTCGATATCAAGGCGAACGCGACCGACATCGAGCTGCCGCCGCTCTCGCCCTACGCGATTAAATACGCCGGCTACGGCATCGAGCGCGGCAAGCTCTCGGTGAAGGTGAAGTATCTCGTCGAGAACCGCAAGCTCACCGCCGAGAACAACGTCTACCTCGACCAGCTCACCTTCGGCGAGAAAGTCGAGAGCCCCACCGCCACGAAGCTCCCAGTGCTGCTCGCGGTAGCGCTGCTGAAGGACCGCAACGGCGTGATCGACATCAATCTGCCGGTCGGCGGATCGCTCGACGATCCGCAGTTCAGCGTCGGCGGGATCATCGTCCAGGTGATCGTCAACCTGATCGTGAAGGCGGTCACCGCGCCGTTCGCGCTCCTGGGAGCGATGTTCGGCGGGGGCGAAGAGCTCGCCTATCTCGAGTTCGATCCCGGTTCGGCCAAGCTCGACTCGGCGGACGAGGCGAAGCTCAAATCGATTGCGAAGGCGCTGACCGAGCGCCCAGGGCTGAAGCTCGACGTCGGCGGGCGCGTCGATCCGGACGCCGACCGCGAGGGGCTGAAGCGCGCGGCGGTGGACAACCAGGTCAAGGCGCAGAAGGTCAAGGAGGTCGGGAAAGGCGCTGCCTCAGTCGACGAGATCAGGGTCGAGCCGAGCGAGTATCCGAAGTACCTCACTGCCGCCTACAAGGACGCGAGCTTCGCGAAGCCGCGCAACATCATCGGCATCGCGCGCGACCTGCCGGTGCCGGAGATGGAGAAGCTGATGCTCGCCAACGCGCAGGCGACCGAAGAGGATCTGCGTCAGCTCGCGAACCAGCGCGCCCAAGCGGCGAAGGACTGGCTCGTGACCAAAGGCCAGGTCCCCGCCGACCGGGTGTTCCTCGTCGCGCCGAAGGTCGGCACCGAGGGCATCAAGGACAAGGGCAAGCCCGAGCGGGTGGACTTCTCGCTCAAGTAGGCTTGTTCTGCGCCCGCTCGCGCAGCGCGCTCTTCAGCACCTTGCCGGTCGCGCTCGCCGGCAATGTCGGCAGGATGACGATCTCTGCCGGCAGCTTGTAGGGTGCGAGCCGTTCCGCCGCGAATGCCGTGAGCTCGGCGGGAGTTGCCGCCGAACCTTCGCGCACCTCGACGAACGCGACCACCTCCTCGTTGCCGGGCACCGCGCGCCCGACGACCGCGCACTGGCGGACGTCCGGATGCTGCGTGAGGACGCCTTCGACCTCCACCGGGTAGACGTTGAACCCGGAGCGGATGATCAGCTCCTTGGTGCGCCCTGCGATGAAGAGATTTCCGTCGACGTCCGCGCGCGCGAGATCGCCGGTGTTGAACCAGCCGTCGGCGCTCACCACTTCCGCGGTCAGCTCGGGGGCGCGGTAGTAGCCGAGCATCACGTTCGGCCCTCGGATGTGCAGCTCGCCAACTTCGCCGGGCGCCACCACGCGTCCCGCAGCATCGACGATCCGGACCTCGATCCCGGGCACCGGCGGACCGATCGAGAGGTCGGTGCGCGGCGAGTCGATCCGGGTCGAGGCGACGCTCGGGGAAGTCTCGGTCAGGCCATATCCGTTGTGCAGCGGCTGGCCGAATACGCGCTCCACGTCGGCTTTGAGCTGGGGATCGAGCGGCGCGCCGCCCGCGTAGAGGAAGCGCGCCCGCGGCGCCGAGAGTGGCTTCCCGGACCGGCGCGCGTGATCGAGGAGGCGCGCGTACATCGCCGGCACGCCCGGCACGACGCTCACGCCCTCGACCGCGAGCGCCGCGGCGAATCCTTCGGGCGTGAAGCGCGGGACGAGATGCAGTGCGGCGCCGGCGAACAGCGTGCTCAATGCGACGGAGGCGAGGCCGAACACGTGCGAGATGGGCAATGCCGCGTACACCCGGTCGCCCGACCCAACCCGTCGGAGTGTCGCGCCGGACCGTGCCGCGAACAGCAGGTTGGAGTGCGAGAGCATGACGCCCTTCGGGGCGCCGGTCGTGCCCGAGGTGTAGATCAGGGCGCCGACATCCGCTCCCGGAGCGTCGCACACCGCTTCGGGCACGGCGGCCTCGTCGCACGCCGAGGCCGCGACCGCCCCGACCCCCGGCAGCGCGAGGGGTTCGCTACCGAGGCGCGCCGCGTGTCCCGCGGCCTCGGGCGACACTTCCACGGTGCAGAACGTCCGCCGCGGGACCGAGTGGCCGCGGATCGCCTCGATCTCGCGCGCCGACAGCCGGGCATTGACGAGCACCGGCCAGGCGCGGCAGCGGTTTGCCGCCAGGGCAAGGACGATCGCCGCGGCGCAGTTCTCGTTGACGATCAGCGTCCGGTCGCCGGGCCGCAAGCTCAGGCGGACGAGCGACGCGGCGGTCTCCTCGACCGCTTCCGCGAGCTGGCGATAATTCAGTGTCCGGCCGGCCTCGACGAGGGCCGGTAGATTCCCGAACGCGAGCGCGCCGCGCGGCGCGAGCTCGTCGACCCGGCGCGGTGCCTCGCCGCGCCCGGCCGCGGGCGCCGTCAAGGCGCCAGCGCCACCAGCAGGCTGCAGGGCGCGTAGTCGAGCAGGGTCGCTCCAACCGAGCCGCGCCACCAGCGGGCGGCGAACGACTGCTTCTGCTTGTGCCCGACCACGATGAGGTCGCACTTGATCTCGGACGCGAGCCGGCAGATCTCCTCGACCGGCTCGCCGACCGCGAGATGGCCGGACACCGAGAAGCCGTGCTCCTTGAGCGCCGCGAGGCCTTCGTCGAGCACGCCCTGCATGCGCTTCTTCTCCTCCTCGATCAGCTCCTCGGGGAGGAAGCCCTCGGTGAGGAACATGCTCGAAGGCATGCTCGCGACGGCGAGCAGGTGGGCCTCCGCCTTGGCGAACGCGGCGATCTCGGCGCAGGCGAAGAGCGCAGTGCGGCCCTCGTGGGTGCCGTTGTAGGCCATGAGGATCCGTTTGTACATGAGCCCCTCCAGTGTCCTGTGGAAATCGCGCCCCTTCGCGCGCCGGCGGAACGGCGGGCCTCTGACGGCCTCTTCGACTCGAGCCGGCGCGCCTCGCAGTACGAAGCGCTACCGCGGGAGATTGCCCGAAAACCCGGACGAGCGTCAATCGCGCGTCGCGGGCGGGGTGCGGCGCTAGAATCCGCCGGGCGCACTGCCGCGGCGCATTGCCGCGCATTTTCCGGAGATAGACCAGACCATGCCGCTCGACATCCAGCGTCCGGACCTCACCCTTGGCGTCGTCGGCACCGGCATCATGGGCCGCGGCATCGCCCAGATCGCCGCCCAGGCGGGCATCCGCGTCGTGCTCTACGACACCCGCGCCGACGCCGCGCCGGCGGCGAGGGATTACATTGCGACGACGCTCGCCAAGCTGGCGGAGCGCGGCCGGCTCCCGGCGGACGCGGCGGCGCGCGCCACCGGCCTGATCGAGATCGCGCACGTGCTGACGCAGCTCTCCGCGTGCCACGTCGTCATCGAGGCAATCGTCGAGGACCTGCAGGTGAAGCGCGAGTTGTTCCGCCACCTCGAGGGGGTAGTGACGGACGACTGCTTGATCGCGACCAACACCTCGTCGCTGCAGGTCACCGCGATCGCGGCCGCGTGCAAGCGGCCGGAGCGGGTCGGCGGCTTCCACTTCTTCAACCCGGTGCCGCTGATGAAGGTGGTCGAAGTGATCGGCGGCGTGGTGACCGCGCGGTGGGTGACCGAAGCGCTTACCGCCCTCGCGCGCCGGTGCGGCCATACCCCGGTCCGCGCGCAGGACACACCCGGCTTCATCGTGAATCACGCCGGGCGGGGCTTCGGCACCGAAGCGCTGCAGGCGCTGCGCGAAGGGGTCGCCGAGTTCTACGAGATCGACCGCATCCTGCGCGACTGCGCCGGCTTCCGGATGGGGCCGTTCGAGCTCTTCGACCTCACCGGGCTCGACGTGTCGCACCCGGTCATGGAGTCGATCTACGCCCAGTACTACCAGGAGCCGCGCTACCGGCCCTCCCCGCTCACCGGGCAGCGCGTCGTCGCGGGCCTGCTTGGCCGGAAGTCGAACGGCCATGGCTTCTACGAGTACGCGGAGGGCGCCGCGAAGCCGATGCCGGTCACCCCCGTGCCGGACGCCAAAGTGCCGAAGGTATGGATCGCTGCGCACGGGCTGCACGACGATGTCGCCACGACGGTGGCGAAGCTCGGCGCCGGTATCGACCGCGGCGACCGGCCCGGACCGGACTCCCTCGTCCTCGTGGCACCGCTCGGCCAGGACACGACGACGGCCGCGCTCGCGGCGCGCGTCGACCCGACCCGGACGGTCGGGGTCGATGCGTTGTTCGGCCTGACGAAGCGCCGGACGCTGATGACCAACCCCGCCACGAACCCGGCGATGCGCGACGCCGCGCACGCGCTCTTCGCGCGCGACGGGGTACCGGTGTCGGTGATCCGCGACAGCCCCGGTTTCATCGCCCAGCGCGTGGTGGCGCACGTGATCAACATCGGCTGCGACATCGCGCAGCAGCGCATCTGCTCGCCGCAGGATCTCGACCTGGCGGTGACGCTCGGGCTCGGCTACCCGCGCGGGCCGCTCGCCTGGGGCGACGCGATCGGGCCGGCGCGCGCGCTCGAGATCCTCGAGGGCCTGCACGCCGCGACGGCCGATCCGCGCTACCGCGCGAGCCCGTGGCTGCGGCGGCGCGCCGCCCTTGGTCTATCATTGCTTCACTCCGACACCTGATCCCGAGGAGCCCGTCATGAACGCACCCGACGTGAAAGCGCAGCCGTCGTTTAGATGGGACGACCCCTTCCTCCTCGAGGACCAGCTCACCGAGGACGAGCGCATGGTGCGCGACAGCGCGCGCGCCTATTGCCAGGAGCGCCTCCAGCCGCGGGTGCTGGAGGCGACCCGCAAGGAGAAGTTCGACCGCGAGATCATGAACGAGCTCGGGGCTTTGGGCTTCCTAGGATCGACGATCGACGGCTACGGCTGCGCCGGCGTCAATCACGTCTCCTACGGCCTCGTCGCGCGCGAAGTCGAGCGCGTCGACTCGGGGTATCGGTCGGCGATGAGCGTGCAGAGCTCGCTCGTGATGCATCCGATCCACGCCTACGGCACCGAGGCGCAGCGCCAGAAGTACCTGCCCAAGCTCGCGAAGGGCGAATGGGTCGGCTGCTTCGGGCTCACCGAGCCGAACCACGGCTCCGATCCGGGCTCGATGCAGACGCGTGCGGTCAAGGCGTCAGGCGGCTATGTCCTGAAGGGCTCGAAGATGTGGATCACGAACTCGCCGATCGCCGACGTGTTCGTGGTGTGGGCGAAGACCGAGGACGGCGTGATCCGCGGCTTCGTCCTCGAGAAGGGGATGAAGGGCCTCTCCGCGCCGAAGATCGAAGGCAAGATGTCGCTCCGCGCGTCGATCACCGGCGAGATCGTCATGGACGAGGTGCTCGTCCCCGAGGAGAACCTGCTGCCCGGGGTGAAGGGGCTCGCCGGTCCGTTCGGCTGTCTCAACAAGGCCCGTTACGGGATCGCCTGGGGCGCGCTCGGCGC
>Ga0335084_10003887_pt1 | contig 14683 bp, 7 predicted proteins | sample Lox_Sample_44_FD_206721 | JGI IMG/M metagenome (GOLD analysis project Ga0335084, IMG submission 206721) | Soil microbial communities from Loxahatchee National Wildlife Refuge, Florida, United States - Lox_Sample_4.4 | ecosystem: Environmental > Terrestrial > Soil > Wetlands | place: USA: Florida...
GTACCGGCATCCGCTCGTGCGCTGGGGCACGGCGCTCCACGATCGCTTCCTGCTGCCGCACTACGTGTGGGCCGACATGACGTCGGTCGTGGACGAGCTCGCCGGCGCCGGCTACCCGTTCCGCAGCGAGTGGTTCGCGCCCTTCTTCGAGTTCCGCTTCCCGCTCTACGGCCGCGCCGCCTACGAGGGCGTCGAGCTGGAGCTGCGGATGGCGCTCGAACCCTGGCCCGTGCTCGGCGAGGAGACCGCCGCGCAGCGCCAGGCGCGCGCCGTCGACTCCGCGATCGAGCGCCTCCAGGTATCGTGCCGCGGCTTCGATCCGGAACGCTTCCTCCTGGCGTGCAACGGCCGGCGCGTGCCCCTGCGAGCGACGGGCCCCGCCGGCGAGTACGTCGCGGGGCTGCGCTACAAGGCGTGGCCGTCGCCCTTCGGCCTGCACCCGACCGTGCCCGTGCACGCCCCGCTCGTGATCGACCTGGTCGATCGCCGCCTCGGGCGCGCGGTCGGAGGCTGCGTCTACCACGTGACTCATCCGGGCGGGCTCGCCTACGAGGCGTTCCCCGTGAACGCCTACGAAGCCGAGACGCGGCGAATCTCGCGCTTCTGGGCGTGGGGTCACACGCCGGGCGCGTTCTCGCCGCCGGCGTGGGCCGAGCGCCTGGACGCGCACGTGGCACGCGGGAGTCGCGCCACGACGTGGGAACCGGCGCCCGAGCGTCCCGATCCCGAGCATCCCTGCACCCTCGACCTGCGCAGGCTGCCGCCGTCATGACCCGCCGGATCGCCCTCACGCACACGATCGAGCAGCGCTTCGCGCGGCCCGTGCAGCTCTCGACGCACTGGCTGCGGCTCCGTCCGGCGCCGCACGCGCGCGCCCGGACGACGGCGTACTCGATGCGCGTCCGCACCGAGCCGCACTTCCTCAACTGGCTCCGCGATCCGTTCGAGAACCACGTCGCGCGGCTCGACCTGCCCGAGCCGGTGACGCAGCTCGCGATCGACGTCGCCCTCGTCGCCGATCTGACCGAGACGAACCCGCTCGACTTCCTCGTCGACGAGAGCGCGACACGGCATCCGTTCGACTACGAGCCGCAGCTCCACAAGGAGCTCGAGCCCTACCTCCGCGTCGAGGACATGGGCGCCGAGCTGACCGCCTGGCTCGCCGCGCTCGAGCGCACGCCACGCTACGTCGTCGAGCGGGTCCACGACGTCGCCACGAAGATGCGCGAGCGCTTCGCCGGGACGCCGCCGGAGCTCGCCTGGCTGCTGACCCTCGCCTACCGTGCGCTCGGCCTCGCGGCGCGCTTCACGAGCGGCTACCGGATCGCGGACGACGCGGCGAGCGTGCACGCGTGGAGCGAGGTTTATCTCCCGGGCGCGGGCTGGATCGGGATCGATCCCAGCGCCGGCCTCTTCACGACCGAGGCCTGGGTCCCGCTCGCCTGCGCGCCCGAGCCGCTGCGGGCGCAGCCGCTGGTCGGGTTTCGCGAAGCCAGCGACGAGACCGTACGTGATGCGATCACCCTCGCCCTCCTCGCGCCGGACGAGCCGTCGTGGCCGTGGGGCGACGACACGTGGGCGTATGTCCGTGCGCTCGGCGCGAAGGTCGACGCCGACCTCGGCGCCGCCGGCGTGTCGCTCGCGGTCGGCCGCGAGGTGGCGTTCACGTCGGCGATCGAGGCGGGGTCGATCGAGTGGAGCACCGGCGTACTGGGCGACGCAAAGCGCCGGGCGGGCGGCGCGCTGCTGCGCGCCCTCGGCGCACGCCTCGGGCCCGGCGCGCTCGTGCAGACGGGGTACGGCGAGTGGTACGTCGGCGAGCCGTCGTTGCGGTGGCGGCTCACGTCGCTGTGGCGCGCCGACGGGCAGCCGCTCTGGCGCGATCCGTCGTTGCTGGCCCAGTCGCCGGCGAGCCAGATCACCGTCGCCGCGGCCGAGGAGGCGGCCCACGCCCTCGCGCGCGCGCTCGGCGTGGCGCCCGCGTGCGTGATGCCCGCCTACGAGGATTCGCTCCATCGTCTATCGCGCAGCGGAAGCGGCAGCGGGAGCGGCACCGTCGCCCCGCCTCCGCTCGAAGACCTGCGCGATCCGGAACGGCGGCGCGAGCTCGCCGATCGGCTCGCAGAAGCGGGCACGCCCGCCGGGTACGCGCTGCCGCTCGAGCACGACGACACCGAAGATCGCTGGCGAAGTGGCGTCTGGCGCTTCCGCCGCCGGCGGCTCCATCTCCTGCCCGGGACGCTGCCGATGGGCTTCCGGCTCCCGCTCGAGAGCCTCCCGGCCCACGACGATGCCTCGGTGCCGCGCACGGCGCTCTGCATCGAGGTGCGCGACGGGCTGCTCCACGTCTTCCTGCCGCCTCTGCCGCGGGTCGAGCACTACCTGGACCTCACGCGCGCGATCGAGAGCGCTGCGCATGCGATCGGCGTCCCGGTCGCGCTCGAGGGCTACGAGCCGGCCGAGGACCCGCGCCTGCGGCGCGTCGTGGTCGAGCCCGACGCCGGCGTGCTGCGCGTGACGCTGCCGTCGACCGCGAGCTTCGAGGAGCACGCGGCGCTGCTGGACACCGCGTACGACGAGGCCGCGGAGCTGGGCCTCCATGCCGAGCGCGCGCTCGCGAACGGCGCCCGCGAGCCGGTCGGCGCGGGAGCCGGCGTCGTGCTCGGCGGGACGACGCCCGACGAGAGCCCGCTTCATCGCCGCCCGGAGATCCTGCGGGCGCTGGTCACGTGCTGGCAGCGTCATCCGAGCCTCTCCTACTTCTTCGCCACGCGGTTCGTAGGTCCCGGCGGCCGCGCGCCGCGACCCGACGAGGGCCGGGACGATGCGCTCTTCGAGCTCGCGCTCGCCCTCGAACGCATGCCGCGGGGCGAGAACGCGCTGCCCTGGATTCCAGACCGCCTGCTGCGCCACCTGCTCGCCGATCCGGCGGGCGACCTGCGGCGCGCCGAGATCCGCACCGACGCGCTCTTCGATCCTGCGCGCGCGACGCGCCGGCTCGGCCAGTTGGTCCTGCGGAGCTTCGAGACGCCGCCGCACGCGCGCCTGGCCGCGCTGCAGTCGCTGCTCGTGATGGCGCTGGTCGCCCGCTTCGCGCACGATCCGCGCCCGCAAGACCTCCGGCGCTGGGGGCCCGCCCTGCACGACCGGTTCCTGCTCCCGTCGCTGCTCTGGGACGACCTGGTGGCGGTGCTGCGCGACCTCGACGAGGCGGGCTATCCGCTGCAGCCCGAGTGGTTCGCGCCGCTGCTCGCCTTCCACTTCCCCGTCGTCGGCGGCGTGTGCCTGGGCGACGTGGCGCTCGAGCTGCGGCTCGCACACGAGCCGTGGCCGGTCCTCGCCGAGGAGACCACGGGCGCCGGCGTCGCGCGCTTCGTCGACTCGGCGAACGAGCGGCTCGAGGTGCGGGCGACCGGGCTGCCGCCGTCGCGGTATGCGCTCGTCTGCAACGGCCGGCGCGTCCCGCTGCGTCCGACCGGCGTGCAGGGCGAGTGGATCGCGGGCGTCCGCTACAAGGCCTGGAATGCGCCCGCGACCCTGCATCCGACGACGTTCGCCGTCGGCGTCCTCGTCTTCGACCTGATCGACACGTGGAGCGGACGCGCGATCGGCGGGTGCCGCTTCTTTCCGGCGCGTCCGACCCTGGCGGGACCGGCGGCGCAGCCGCCGGTCGTCGTCGAGCGCGGGGACGGCGAGCGCGGCCGCCCTCCCCGCCCCACGCCATCCCCGCTGGTCTGGCAGCGCCCGCGCACGGGCAGCTTCGAGCCCGAGGGCAGCGGCCAGGGCCCCATGACCGTGCCGCCCGAGGAGATGGTGCCAGGGCACGTGCTCGATCTCACCGCACCTGCATGACGCCTACGCTCGAAAGTCGGGCTCCGGTATCGTATCCATCGACGGCGCCCATGGATTCGCTGGCCTCAGCGCCCGACCCCCATCTGGTGGCCGGGTACCGCGCCCGGCCGGGGGTCTACGACGAGATGGTCGGCCCCGACGGCGAGGTGCGCCCGCACTGGCGCTACGTCGCCGAGGCCCTCGGCACCCTCGGCCTCCCCGCCCTCCACGACCGCTGGCGCGAGACCCGGCGCCTGCTGCGCGAGAGCGGCGCCACCTACAACGTCTACGGCGACCCGCAGGGGCTGGAGCGCCCGTGGCAGCTCGACCCGATCCCGATGCTCCTCTCGAGCGACGAGTGGCGCGAGATCGAGTGGGGTCTCATGCAGCGCGCCGAGCTGCTGAACCTGATCCTGCGCGACATCTACGGGCCGCAGGACCTGATCAAGAAGGGCTTCCTGCCGCTCGAGCTCGTCTATGCGCACGGCGGCTTCCTGCGACCCTGCCACCCGATGCGCACGGCGGGCCCGCACTCGCTGATCTTCTACGCCGCCGACGTGGCGCGCGGACCCGACGGCCGGGTGCGCGTGCTCTCCGATCGCACGCAGGCGCCGTCGGGCGCAGGCTACGCGCTCGAGAACCGGGTCGTCATGAGCCGCGTGCTGCCGAGCCTGTACCGCGACTCGCACGTGCACCGGCTCTCGCTCTTCTTCCAGAACCTGCGCGCGAGCCTGGCGTCCATCTCGCCGCGCAAGCACACCGAGCCGCGCGTCGTGCTGCTCACGCCCGGCCCCCTCAACGAAGCGTACTTCGAGCACACGTACCTGGCGAGCTACCTCGGCTACACGCTCGCGCGCGGCGCCGATCTCACCGTGCGCGACGGCCAGGTGTGGCTGCGCGCCATGCGGCGGCTCGAGCCCGTCGACGTGATCCTGCGCCGGGTCGACGACCACTACTGCGATCCGCTCGAGCTGTATCCCGAGTCGCGGCTCGGGATCCCCGGCCTCACCGAGGCCGTGCGGCGCGGGACGGTCGCGGTCGCGAACCCGCTCGGCGCGAGCGTGCTCGAGAACCCGGCCCTGAACGCCTTCCTGCCGGCGATCGCCAAGCACTTCTTCGGCGGCGAGCTGCAGCTCCCGTCGGTGCCCACCTGGTGGTGCGGCGATCCGCACGGTCGCGAGCACGTGCTCGCGAACCTGGACCGCCTGGTCGTGCGCTCGATCTACCGCCAGCCGCGCAGCATCCCGGTGCTGGGCGGCCTGCTCTCGCACGCCGAGCAGCGTGTCCTCGCCGAGCGCATCCGCGCGCGACCGCAATGGTACGTGGGCCAGGAGCAGCTCCGGCCGTCGTCGGTGCCGGCGGTGGTCGAGTCGGGGCTCGAAGGACGCCAGGCCCTCATCCGCACCTTCCTGGTCGCGCGCGAGGACGGCTACGTCGTCATGCCCGGCGCGCTCACGCGCATCGGCGCCTCACCGCAGAGCTTCCTGCTCTCGAACCAGGCGGGTGGCCTCTCGAAGGACACGTGGATCCTCGCCACCGAGCCCGAGAAGCAGGTGAGCCTGCTCTCCGGTGCGTCGCGCGCGCCGGCGACGTCGGGCACGCAGCCCGCCCTGCCCGGCGGCGCGGCCGACAACCTCTTCTGGCTCGGTCGCTACGCCGAGCGCGCCGAGCAGGCGATCCGCATCGTGCGAGCCGCGCTGCGCGCTCACCGCAACGCCGTCGAGCTCGAGGGCCCCGACCGCCTGTGCCTCGACACCATCCTCGATGCCGTGACGCAGGTGACGGCCACCCATCCGGGGTTCCTGGGCGACGCCGAGCGGCGCGCCACACCGATCGCCGAGCTGCTCTCGGTCGTGCTGGACGGCGGGCGCGCGGGATCGGTCGCGTTCGACGTGCAGGCGATCCTGGCCGCCGCCTACGCCGTCCGCGATCGCCTCTCCGGCGACACCTGGCGGGTCCTGAACGACGTGCGGGCGCGCCTGGAGCGCCTCCAGGGCCGCCCGCAGGAGGCGGCGAACGAGCTCGAGGACGAGCTCGACGCGCTCGTGACCGACCTCGTCGCCATGTTCGCGCTCGCCGACGAGAGCATGCTGCGGGGCCAGGCCTGGCTGTTCCTCGACACGGGCCGGCGGGTGGAGCGCGCCATGACCCTCGCAGCGCTCCTGCGCGCCACCGTCACGTCGCGGCACGAGCCGCACGTCGAGGTGCAGCTCCTGGACGCCGTCCTGCGGGCGTCCGAGAGCCTCATGGCGTATCGCCGCACCTTCCACGAGCAGCCGCAGATCGAGCCCGTGCTCGCCCTCCTGCTCCTCGACGAGACGAACCCGCGCTCGCTCGGCTTCCAGCTCCGCCAGATCCAACACGCCATCACGGAGCTCGCGCACGAGGACGGACGGGTCGAGCTGAGCGAAGAGGAGCGCCTCGTCCTCGACGCGACGACGAGCCTTCGCCTGGCCGATCTCGGCCGCCTCTCGGGCTACGACAACGGCGGCGACGCGCGGCACGGGCTCGACGCGCTTCTCGCGCGCGTCACGACGCTCCTGGCGCAGGCCTCCGACGTGCTCACGCGCCACTACTTCCACGACGTGCAGGGCCCCCAGCACCTCGCCCGCATGACCGGAGGCTCGGGGCGATGAAGTACCGCGTGGTGCACCGCACCGAGTACGTCTACGCCGAGCCGGTGACGCTCTGCCACAACGAGACGCACCTGACGCCACGGTCGACCGCCGCGCAGCGCGTGCACGAGCACCACCTGGAGATCGAGCCCCGGCCGGACGTGCTCTCGCGGCGCGAGGACTTCTTCGGCAACCCGGTCGTGTACTTCGCCGTGCAGTCGGCCCATCCGCGGCTCGTGGTGACGGCGCGCAGCCAGGTCGAGCGCAAGGATGGTGCCGCGCATCCCGAGCTGTCGCGCGCGACGTGGGAGGACGCGGCGGCGCGCACGGCGACGGACGACACGCCGGCCGGGCTCGACGTACGCCAATACCTCCTCGACTCGCCGATGGCGGCGGCCACGCCGGCGATCGCGGCCTGGGCACGCGAATCCTTCCCGGCGGGACGGCCGCTCCTGGACGCGGTGCGTGATCTCACGTCGCGCATCCATCGCAACTTCGCCTACGAGCCAGGCGTGACGACCATCGCGACGCCGCTCGCCGAAGCGTTCGAGGAGCGGCGCGGCGTGTGTCAGGATTTCGCGCACCTCGGGATCGCGTGCCTGCGCTCGGTCGGCCTCGCCGCGAGCTACGTCTCGGGCTACATCGAGACCGTCCCGCCGCCCGGCAAAGAGCGGCTGGCCGGCGCCGACGCCTCGCACGCCTGGTTCGCGGTCTACGATCCCGACGCCGGCTGGCTGAACTTCGATCCGACCAACGACCAGCTGGTGGTCGAGCGCCACATCACGACCGCGTGGGGCCGGGAATATTCCGACGTGACGCCCATGAAGGGCATCATCTTCGGCGGCGGCCCGACCCACACCGCGAAGGTGTCGGTGGACATCGAGCGCGTCGCGGACTGATCGATTCCTACGGTGTGCAGCGCAGCGTGAGGCTGTCCTTGTCGGTGCAGCGCCCGAGCTCCGCGCAACCCTTCAGCTTCCGCGACGCCTTGAGCCCCTGACGCAGCGGCACGTCGAGCGACGCCAGCTGCGTGCAGGTCGGCGCCGCGAGCGGCGTCGTGAAGTGGACGTCGTTCGCCTTCGGGCCGCCGGCCGTGCCGCCGAGCGCCACCAGTCCGGTGACGAGCGCCTGGGCGTTCGCCGCGTCGGTCGCGTCGGCCGCCACCGGCGTCGGCTTGGAGACGACGTACCCCGTCGTCCCGCTCGCCGAGCAGGCGGGCAGCCGCGGGTCGACCTGGTCGAAGCAGATGCCGACCTTGAAGGTGCAGACGCCGTCGGCGGTGCGGTCGGCGTCGCAGGCGGGATCGCCGTCGCGGCAGGTCTGCGTCCGGTTCGGCCGTCCCCTGCGATCGAGGAACGGCACGTTGGTCGAATCGAGGACCTGCCACTCCGCGCGGCAGTCGGTCATGACGCTGCCGCCGCCCGGCACGAGCGGAGGCCGGAACCCGCCGGCGAGCGCCGCAGGATGCACCACTGCCCACGTCGTGAGGCTCGAGATGCTCGCCGTCGCGGTGTGCGTCGCCATGTCGACGACGGTCGGGAGCGCGGTGTACCCGGCGCCCACGCACGGGCCGTTGGCTCCGCAGTCGCCGTCGTCCGAGCACACGGCGCCACCCACCATGCAGGTGCCGTTCTGGAACGAGGCGATCGTCAGCGCCGCCTCGTCGGGGGTGTTGGGCGCGATGCCGGCGATGCCGAGCTCGGTGGTCGTGTAGGCGATCGTCAGGTCGGCGGAGAAGACGCTCGGGATCGCGCGCTGCGCGACCACGAAGAACGGGAGGAACCCGAGCGTTCCCACGCTGCTGATGCCGCCCGGCGGCACGTCGGCGTCGCCGGCGAGCGTCGTCGTGCCGAGGATCGAGCGGCCGACCGTGACGCGCGAGGCCACGACGTTCGTGCTGAAGGCGAGCGTCACGTCGGGCGTCGGCTCGCCGAACGGCATGGTGCCGCCGGCGTTGGCCGTGCGTGCCAGGAACGTGTTGACGGAGGCGCCCGCGGGGACGTCGATGTTCTGATCGGGATTGTAGTTCGGCTCGCCACCGAAGCTGAACGTGCCCGGCGTTCCGTGCGCCACGATGTCGGCGAACCAGTCGAGCACCGACGGCAGGACGCCTGCGTTCGGCACGCGGATGCGGCGGTCGAGCGGGGGGAAGCCGCCGTTCAGCGCGTACTCCTCGGGATGCGCGAAGTCGGGCACGAAGGTGAGCGTGCCGGGTCCCGTGCCGATGCTGGCCGCGTGCGTCGCGGGCCCGTTCTGGACGAGCGCAGCCGTGGCGCCGCCCGCGGCGTTGCCGTGGATCGTGCCGACGGTCGCCGTCACCGGCAGCGAGAACGGGCTCTGGTGGAGGTTCAGCACGAACGGATCGAAGATCTGCAGTCCGCTCGCGACCGCGAGCGCCTCGTTCGAGGGGTTGGGCACCACCTCGTCGCTGTAGTCCTCGAGCTGGATCACGTTGCGGGGGCTGCCGAGCGCCGGCGCCAGGAGCAGACTCGCCGAGTTGAGGCCGTCGGCCGGATCGAGAATCGCCTGCGTCAGGTTCGCCGCGAGGTTGAACTGGTCCGGCACGTTCGCCGGATCGAGGCCGAGGATGCCGTTCACCTGCGCCTGCGCGCCGGCGCCGATCGACGAGTTGAGGAAGAGCTGCGTATTGAGCCCGCCACCGGTGGCGTTCAAGAGAATGGCCTTCAAGTCGGGTTCGAGCGGCGTGAAGCCCGAGCCCATGAGGCCGCCGAGCGAGTGCCCCATGTAGAAGATCTTCGTGTCGTCGAGCACGGTGCCGAGCGCGGCGTCGATCGAATGGCCGTGCAGCAGCCGGACGAGCGACATGAGATCGACGTACGTCTGGCGGAAGTTGTCGCGGATGCCGAGGAAGTTGTGGAAGGCCTGGAAGAAGCCGAGCTGCACGGTGAGGAAGCTCACGCTGAAGCCGAAGTAGTTGCCGTCGACGAAGCCGTCGGGCACCGCGGTGCCGCCGACGTTGTTCGCGTGGTCCTGCGAGCACGGCGCGCCGGGCTTGCAGTCGAAGTAGCGGTAGCCGTGCGCGACGGCGTCGATGCCGATCGAGGCGAAGCCGCGCTCTGCGTCGGCCTCGCCGAACCCGACCACCGTGTCGCGCTGGCCGCCGAGCCCGTGCTGCTGGATGATGACCGGCCAGCCGCCGAGCGGTGGCGAGCCCTTGGGGACGACGATGGTGAACGGGATCTGCGCCGTGTCGACGACGACCGGCGTCCCGCCGGGATCGCGCGTGATGCGCTCGTCGGTGTTCTCGCACGGGAAGACGCAGGTCTTGAAGCCGTCGTTGGGGTTGGGGAGGTCGCCGAACGGGCCGTCGCCGTCGGGATCGTGGGTCTGGAAACGCGCGGCGTCGTAGTAGCCGGTCGCGATCGTGCCGACGTGGTCGTGCGGGTTGCTTCCGAGCAGCGTCTGCAAGGGCGCGTCGCCCGCGAAGACCAGGTTCGGCTGGCTCGTGAAGTCCGCGGTGGGAACCGGCAGCGACGGCAGCACGGTGTCGCGGATCGTCAGGAGATCGGCGGTCGTCGACTCGGTCGTGAAGACCGTCATGCCCGCGATCGACGCCGCGGCGACGCCATGCGTGCCGAGCATCGCGACGACCGGGTCGAAGATGGCGTCGGCGTCGGAATTGGCGCTGGCGCCGTCGCGGACCGAGAGCCAGTCGGCCGAAGGATCGCCGACCGCGCTCTTCACGACGCACGTGTACGTCGTCTTCGGGGCCAGCGGCCGTCCGGGCACCGGCAGCACCGCGAGCAGGTTCGAGATCCGCGAGTCCGCGTTCGGCTTGATCGCGATCGGCACGAGCGCGCCCGTGGTCGCGTCGGCGCAGAAGACGGAATCGGAGAACGACGGCGTGAGGCGCGGCGACGGCGGCAGGGCGCCGGTCACGATCGGCCCGTCGAAGAAGAAGTAGATCGAGGAGGTCGTGCCGAAGCCGTCCACCAGGTCCATCGCCTGCTCGACCGAGCCGGTGTTGGTCTGGATCACCTGCGCGGCGAGGCCGATCGACGCGCCGCTGTCGAGCAGCGTACCGTCGCCGTCGCCCGGCTGGCCCTGATCGAAGTAGAGGTCGTTCGGAAAGGGCAGCGAGCCGAACGTCGACGGGGTCGCGTCGAGTGCCGGCAGCGTGAACTGGATGGTCGCGCCCATCGTCCCTGCGGGCAGCAGGAGGGACAGGCCGAGCAGCGCGGTGGAAAACGATTTCGACATCGATCCTCCAGGTTGGCGATGTTCTCCCACGGGGAGAACGCCCCCGGCAACCTTTTTCGTTGCCCGCTGCGCGCGCTCGCCCTAATCACAGGGGTGCGAATCGATGCAGAGCCCCGAGGCGAACGTCGAGTTGACGCAGACGCCGAGCGGCGGCGGACAGTCCGCATCCCCCGTGCAGAGCTGCCGGCAGGCGAGCCCGCCGTCGTCGATGCATACCTCCTCGGCGCCGCAGGCGAAGCCCGGGCACACGCAACGGCGCGCCGCGCAGCCTGCGAAGGTGCAGTACTGGAGGCAAACCGCACCACCGTCGCACTCGCCGTCGACGGCGCACGTGGGCCCGACGCAGTAGCGCGTCGTGCCCGAGCCGTTGTCCAGGCACGCGTAGCCGGCTGGGCAGTCGGCGGCGCTCGTGCACTCCACGCCGGGGGCGCACGTGCCAGGGGGCGATGCGCATTCCCCCGGATAGGGGACGAACGCCGGGACCGCCGCATGATCGGCGCACTCGACGTCATGGCTCGCCACGCAGTCGGCGCAGGCGACGAGGTCCGCGAGCGTCGTCACCGGGCCGCCGCACGCCGCGCCGCCGGGGACCGTGACCGCCGGGCAAACGGACGGGAGGCCGAGCGTCGCCGGGCTCACGTCGTCGCCGCCGCCGCACGCATGGTCGGCGCCGCCGCACGCCCGGCAGACGACCTTCGCCGCACGCGCGCTCGCGGTCGCGAGCGCCGCCGCGGCGCGTCCGTCCCCGGGGACCGGGCACGGGTTCGCGTGCGCGCCGGCTCCGCGAGCGGCCCAGCAGGCGGCGAGTGCCTTCGACGTCGAGACGGCGAGCTTCGAGACTGCCTTCGGGAGCGCGGCCGTGCAGCGCGCCAGCGCGGGGTTCGACGGCGGCGCCGCGAGCGCGATCAGATCCTCGGCGGCGGCCCGACCCAGGCACACGAGGCACGTCGCGACGTCGCCCGGAGAGTCGATCAGGTTGTTGCAGTCGTGATGGTCGAGGTTCGGGCAGAAGCCCGTCGTCCAACCGATGGTGGCGAGCGCGACGTCGTCGGGCGTGCCGCAGGTGAGGTCGCCACCGCAGCAGACGTCGGCGACCTTCGATCGCAGGCGCGCCGCGGCGCTGGCGAGCTTCGCCGCGGACGCGGGATCGGCGTCGCAATCGACGTGTCGGCGCGCGCAGGTGGCGAGCGTCTTGGCGGCGGCCTGGACGTGACGCCCGGCCTCGGCCGTGATGACGTCGCGACACGTCGCCGCGGCCGCCGGAGTCGCGAACGCGAACGCGAGGATCGTGAGCGCGAATCGCATCACCTGAAGGCGGGCTCTAACGCGCGCTTGGCCGGCGCGTCAATGTGTCGACGGGGCCACGCCCGCCGCCGCGGCCAGCTCCGTGAACGCCTCGTCGATCATCAGCCGGAACGCGTCGACGTCCGGCATGACCGTCTCGTCGGCATCGATCCCGATGAAGAGGCGATCGCGGTAGCCGTAGAGCGCGATGCTCGCCGGGCTCCTGAGCGCGACGGGGGCGAACGGGTATGCGGCGAGGATCGCCGTGCCGGCGAGGTACCGGGTCGCGAGGATGCCGGGAACGTTCGTCACGATGAAGTCGACCGCGCCGAACGTGACCTCGCCCATCCAGGTGACGAGCTGCCGGCCGAGCACCGCGAGCACCTCGGCGAGCGCGGGCGTCGCGCCGGCTGCGGGGTCGGCCTTCTTCTCCTCCACGCGCCGTCGCACCTCGTGGAACGTCGCGATCGGATCGTCGAACCCGATCGGGAGCGGCACGAGGAGTCCCGTCGCGACGTTGCCGACGTTGGCCTTCTCGGCCCACTCCTCGGGGCGTCGGAGGTTCACGGGGACGAGCGTCATCAGCTCCACGACCTGCGCCATTCCCTGTGCGCGATGCCACTTCCCCATCGCCCCCGCCATGATCGAGAGGATCACGTCGATCATCGTACCGCGCAGGGCGTGGCGGATGCGGCGCACGTCCTCGAACGGCAGGTCCATGCCGGCCAGCCGCCGCGCCCGCCCGAACGCGCCCCGGCGTTTGAGCGGCGAGTGGCTGTCGAACGCGAACACCTGCGCGAGGGAGCGCAGCGCCGCGAGCGCCTGCGGGATGCGCGACGGGTGCATCACGGTGTCGGCGAGCACGTTGGCCGATGCCCGCGCGCGCTCGAGATCGAGCGCGACGCGATCACGGACCGCCTCCGCCAAGCGCCGGCCGAGCGGCGCGGACGCCGCCCACGGCCCTTTGTGCGCCCCGGGCATCCCCGCATCAGGCTCCTCGCCCGGGTCGCGCTCCCAGTCGCTCATGGCGGCGAAGATGGCGTTGCCGCCGACGCCGTCGGCGACGGCATGGTGGAGCTTGAAGAAGAGCGCCGAGTGGCCGCCGCCCAGCCCCTCGTAGAGCCGCGCCTCCCAGAGCGGCCGCGAGCGGTCGAACGGAGTCTCGTATGCCGGAGCGATCTCGCAAAAGAGCTCGTCGAGGTCGTGGGCGCCGCTCAGCGTGTGGCGACGGAGATGATAGTCGAGGTCGAAGGTCGGATCGGTCTCCCAGTGCGGGAGCGTCACGTCGAGCGGCGCCTCGACCACCCGCTGTCGCAAGCGCGGCACGGCGATCAACGCCCGCTCGACCGCCGCTCGCAAGCGGCTCCACGCCGGTGGGCGATCGAGCACGAGCAGCATCGCCATGGTGGTCGGCTGCATCGGCGAATCGGCCCACCAGAACGTCAGGTCCTCGCCCGTCAGGCGCAGCGCCGGATCGACCGCCATGCGTCAGCTCGTGCCGGGCTCGGTGTCGAGACGCGGGGCGAACGGCCAGCGCCACCGCGCCGGCGGCGTGAAGCGCTTCCACGCGCCTTCGGGCTGCGTCAGCCGATCGGCGATCGTGAGCAGCGCGACCGGATGGTGCCCGATCCCGAGGTGGCTGCTCGCGACTTCGATGTTCTCGCTGAGCGGTCCCTCGTCGAGTCGACAGCTCTGCCACGCGGCGATCCCATCACTGCGGCTGTAGATCGCCGTGGTCGGCATCGGAAGGGGCGCATGCAGGATCCGCCGGTAGTCCGCCTCGTCGGGCAGCGGCCGGCGGCGTGCCACGTCGCGCAGGAACCGCGGCACGTTCGTCGCCTCGACGTCACGGAAGGGACTGGCGAGCGTGATCACCTGCCGGACGTCGTCGGGAAACCGGCGGGCGAGCTCGCGCGCGTAGATGCCGCCGAGGCTCCAGCCGACGAGGCTCACGCGCCGCCCGTAGCGCCCCCGGATGCGCTGGAGGAGCTCGACCATGTGCGCGGCGAGCTCGGGCGAGGGACCGAGGTTGCGGCCGACCTCCCAGCCGTGCGCGGCGTAGCCGAGGTCTCCCAGGAAGCGGCGCAGGGCACGGGTCGAGAAGTCGCTCGCCATGAAACCCGGGAGGACGAGCACGGGATGGCCGTCGCCGCGCGGCGCGCGGCGAAGAAAAGGATAGGCCGACAGGGTCGCGGCGAGCTCGAGCAAGGCCCGTCCCTCGAGGAAGAGGAGGTGCCGACCGGGCGGCGCGATCGGCTCGCTCATCGCGTCCGACGAGACGCGGCCAGCGACGCCGTTGTCAAGACTCGCCATCGGGAACCTCCAACAGGTCGGTCGCCCCGGCGCGGAGCGCCTCGCGCACCGCCGGATGCGCGATCGCGACGAGCAACTCCGCACGCTCGCGTTCCGTCCGCCCCGCGAGCTCTGCCGCGCCCCATTCGGTGATGACGACGTCGACCTGGTGACGCGGCGTGGTCACCGCGATGCCGCGCGGGATCGACGTGACGATCTTCGACGTGCGGCGACCGTCGCGGAGCCGCGCCGTCGACGGGAGACAGATGAGCGAGTGGCCGTCTCGGCACAGGCTCGCCCCGGTCACGAAGTCTTCGTGGCCACCGATGCCAGAGTATTGCCCGGTCGCGAGCTGATCGGCGACCAGCTGGCCCTTCAGATCCACCCCGAGCGCTCCGTTGATCGACACCATCTGCCGGTTGCGCGCGATCACGGACGGG
>Ga0335084_10003888_pt1 | contig 14683 bp, 12 predicted proteins | sample Lox_Sample_44_FD_206721 | JGI IMG/M metagenome (GOLD analysis project Ga0335084, IMG submission 206721) | Soil microbial communities from Loxahatchee National Wildlife Refuge, Florida, United States - Lox_Sample_4.4 | ecosystem: Environmental > Terrestrial > Soil > Wetlands | place: USA...
AGTCATTGGCCATGATGCAGACGGACCGCCCGCCGACCGTCCCGACACCGGTGACGACGCCGTCGGCCGGCGTGTCGGCCTCCTGGTTGCGCGCGAAGAGAAAGTCCTCCTGGAACTCGGATCCCGGGTCGAGGAGGAGCTTCAGGCGGTCGCGGACGAAAAGCTTGCCCTCATCCTTCAGCTTCTCGCGGTACTTGACGTGGCCCTGCTCGATGCGGGCGCGCTCCCGGAAGTAGCGCTCCTCAGACACGGCCGACCCTCGCCCGGATCACTTCGCCGGCGGCGCGGCGATCGGATCCGCCCAGATGATGATGATGAGCACGCCGATGCCGTGGCGTGGACCGCCGATGATCGCGGGCGCGCCAGGCGCGGCAACGATGTTCGAGGTCATGACGGGCTTTTCGCTCTTGAGCAGTCGCACCTGCATGCGGACGGACTTGCCCTGGAGATCCATCGGCGTGACTTCCAGCGAGCGGTCCCCTGGGGCAGGCAGGCGCTTGGAGGCACCGAACTCGACGTCTACGTTGTGATGCTCGAGCGGCGTGTAGTCGCTGTAGCGGAAGAGTTTGCTCAGCCGCGGCACGATCTGCTTGAGGCGTTCGTCCATCTGGGCCACTGCGGGTGCGGCGGGAGCCGGCGCCTGCTTCCCGGCCGGCGCCGGCGGCGCGGAAGGGTTCGAGGCCTGCAGGATCCTGACCTCGAAGTGCACCGTGCCCTTTGGAGCCGCCACAGCCGGGCCCGGCGGCGGCGTCTGACCCGAGGCCGGCGACCATCCGGAAGCGCCGGCGAGCGCCGCCGCGAGGCACAGGACCGCGAGGAGCATGGGCCCGAGCGCGCTCCGCAACCGCTTGCGGGCGTTGTGAAGCCTCGACATCACCGTTCCGATTGGGCAGTTGAGCACGGATGCGATCTCGCGGTACGAGAGCCCCTCGACGTCACTGAGCATGATAATGGTTCGCGCGTTGGGCGGCAAGGCATCGAGCGCCTGACGGATGCGCTGGCGTCGCTCGGCGCCCACTGCGGCCTGGTCGGGCCGCTCTCCATGATCCAGCGCCGTGCGCTCCCACTCCTCCGCCGGCACGGGCTGGCCGCCGAATGCCCGCGCCTGGGCGCTCCGGGAGCGGAGCCGGTCCGTCGCCACATTCATGGCGATGCGGAAGAGCCAGGTGTAGAAAGCCGACTGGCCGCGGAATGACGCCAGCGACTGGAATGCCCGTACGAAGGCGTCTTGAGCGCAATCCCATGCCTCCTCGCGATCGCGTAGCACCTGGAAGGCCAGGCGCCACACCCGCTGCCGGTACTTTTCCACCAAAGGCTCGAATGCCGCGATGTCGCCCGCTCGGCACCGCTCGATGAGAAGGCGCTCGTCCACGTCCGCGGAGCCCGGAGAGCCTGCGCCGTCGGGTGGCATCGGCGAAGCCGCGGGCGGCGTCACGGGCGCCTGTGGCGGCCCCCGCGTCTCCCGCCACGACGCGGATTAGACGCCGGAAGGGGGAGCGGCATTCACCGCGGGCGCCGGCTCGGCCGGGCCGCGGTGGCCGACTGGAGCGCCGCGTCCACGCCCAGGAAGTAGCTGGAAGGGCCGAAGCCCGAGATCTGTCCCCGCGCCACAGCCGCGATCACGGAATGGCGGCGGAACTCTTCCCGGCCGTGGACGTTCGAGAGGTGGACCTCGACGACGGGGACGGACACGGCGGAGACCGCGTCACGCAACGCGACGGAGTAGTGGGTCAGGGCACCGGGGTTGAGGACGATGGCCCGGAAGCCCTCGCCCGCAGCGCCCTGGATCCAGTCGACGAGCTGGCCCTCGTGGTTCGACTGGCGGCAGACCGCCTTGGCGCCTCGTCGCTCGGCATGGCGCCGGATGTCGGCGTCGAGCCGTGCGAGGGTCGTGCGGCCGTACACGGCAGGCTCCCGTGTGCCCAGGAGATTGAGGTTGGGGCCGTGGAGTACGAGAACGAGGGCAGGCGAGGAACGTGCCATGGCGGGGAGAGTATACACTGGCGACTACGGATCATCCTCGGGCTGGTGCGCGGCCGGCAGACGAGAGGCGATGGCATCGCGGACTTGGCGCCCCAGCACCCGGGCCGCCGCGCGCCCATCGAAGTCCGCGGGGGGCAGAATGACGGGGTGGTAGACGATGCGAAGCCTCCGCGGCCGGGGCAGGACGCGCCCGGGCGGCCACGAGTCGTGGCCGCCCACGATGGTCACCGGTAACACCGGCACCTGGAGCGACGACGCGAGGCGAAAGGCGCCGGGACGGAAGCGCTGGAGCCGGCCGTCGGGGCTGCGTGCGGCCTCCGGAAAGATCATCACGCACTGTCCCGACTGGAGCAGGCGAACGGCCTCCCGCGTGGAGCGGGGATCGGCCGATTCCAGCTGCACCGGGAAGGCGCGGAGCCGGCGGATCACCCAGGAGAGCCCCGGGACCTCGAACAGCGCATCCCACGCCATGAAGTGGACGCGGTGATGGATGGGCAGCCACACCAGGACGGGGTCGGCGTAGGTGACGTGGTTGGGCGCCACAATGAGCGGCCCGTCTTTCGGGATGTGCTGGATGCCCTCGAGCTGGATCTGCCAGTAGATCCGGGCGCCGAACCGGACGAAGGGGCGGAGGATGTTGAGGACGGGAGTGCGCACGGCCAGAGTGTGCCACGGAGATCGCGATGGAGACAATGGAGCCTGCAGCCGGAAAGCCGATCGTGATCGCGCGAGGCGGAGCGTCGGCCGAAGCGCCCGAGCACACCATCGCAGCGTTTGAGGCAGCGGTGGCCGAGGGCGCCGACGCGCTCGGGCTGAGGGTGCAGGTGTCGAAAGACGGCCATCCCGTGGTATTCGGCCACGCCACGCTCGAGCGGACGAGCGACGGCCGGGGCCCCGTGGCGGAACGCACGGTCCGCGAGCTCAAGCGGCTCGACGCAGGCGGGTGGAAGGGACCGCGCTTCAGCGGCCAGCGCATCCAGACGCTTCAGGAGGTTCTCGAGCGGTTTCGCGACCGCACGCGCTTCTGGGTCGAGCTGCCCGACACCTCCACCCGCGAGAGCGGCATCGAGGAGCGGGTCGTCTCGACGATGGAGATCTACGAGACCGTGGAGCGCTCGCTGGTGCAATCGGCCGACCGGGAGGCCTTGGGCCGGGTGAGAGCACTCAACTCCACCATCACGCTCGTCGCAATCTGGAGCGCGGGTCCGCTCGCCGCGGCGCTGCCGGCGACGGGAACGGCTGATGCGCTATGCGCCGGAGCGGAGGTGCTCAGGGAGGCCGACGTCGAGGAAATCCGGGCGGCGGGACTCGGCTGCTATGTCTGGACGGTCGATGAGCCGGTCCTCGCGGACCGGCTCATCGGATGGTGCGTTGACGGTATCCTCACGGACCGGCCCGCGCTCGTGCGCGCGCGGGTCGGCCGGCTGTAGGCGTCGCTTAGTCGTCCTCGGGCTCGTCCTCGTCAACGCCGGCGCCCACCAGGGCGAATTGGCGGGACATGCGCTCCAGGCGATCCTGACAGCGCACGCAGGTCATCACCTCGGGCATGGCCTTGAGCCGGGCGGGCGCGATGGCCTCGCCGCACTCCTGGCAGACGCCATACCCGCCGTCCCGCAGCCGCTCGAGCGCCTCTGCCAAACGGTTGGCACGCTCCACGAGAAGGCTCCGCGTGGCGAAGCTCATTTCGCGATCCTCGTTGACCTGGATCACGTCGACCTCATCGGCCAGCTGGCTCGTGTCTCCCAAGGCGCTCATGGTCTGCACGGCGGTGGCCGTCCCGCCCATCTGGCGGATGCGCTCAACCGTCCGGTTCAGTTCCGCTTCCAGCTTCTTCTTGACGTCTTCCATTTTGGTCTCCCTTTGGGCGGTTCGCTTTCTGGGTACCCCGCCCGGCTGGCATGCCTTAGTGCAAGCCCCATGCCGTAGCTTTTGGCGAGAGAGACGCTAAAAAGCGGGGAATATTCTGGTCAGAATACGAATTGATCCGGGTTACCCGGGCAAAGTGCCCCTATTGGGTGGGAAAAAAGGTCACCCCGACCGCCAAATAGTGGGGAGGCCTCCCCGGATCAGCGGGACTTGGAGGAAGGAGCGAACAACCCGCGGCACGAGAACGACTGGACCCCGGGGAGCCCTGCATGAGGGTTCCCCGGGGCCGCGTGTCGACCGGCCAAGCCCGACCTATGCCCGATGCGACGACTGGTGCAGAGTGGCGGACCCCTCTACCCAGATGCTGTTCTTCCGGGTCTCGGGCATCAGGAACACGGCGAGAATGAACATGAGCGCCGGAAGGGCGATGGGGTATACCAGCGCCCAGCCAAGGCTGCCCGTGGAGGCATACGCCGAGGTCGTGATGATCGGCACCAGACCCCCACCCCAGCCGTTACCGATGTGATAGGGCACCGAGACCGAGGTGTAGCGGATCCGCCCCGGGAAGAACTCAGCCAGGAAGGCCCCAATCGGACCGTAAGTCATGCCGACGTAGTTGACTAGGATCACGACGATGAGGATGGACATCGGGTAGTTGATGCCCGTCTTCGGATCTGCGTACATGCCGAGGGCCGAGTAGAGCGGATAGTACGTGAGGGCGGCCAGGGCCATGCCTCCCAGGATGATCGGCTTGCGACCGACCTTGTCAGAGAGCCAGCCCCAGAAGATGAGGGTCGGGGTGGCGATCAGCAACGCGGCGGCGATGATATAGCTCGACGTCAGCACGTCGACGTTCTTGACCTTCTGGAGGTAGAAAAGCGCCCAGAACTGTCCGCTGTACCAGACACATCCCTGCCCCAGCACGACGATGCTGGCGATGAGAATGTACTTGATGTTCCTGCTCATGAAGGCTTCGCGCCAAGGATTGGTCGTCGCCTGCCCCTTCGCCTTCATGTCTTGGAAGACCGGCGTCTCCTGGAGCGAGAGCCGGATGTAGATGGCGATCGCGACCAGCAGGAGGGAGATGAGGAACGGAACCCGCCAGCCCCATTCGGCGAAGGCCTCGGCGCCCGTCCACTTCTGGGTACCGATGATCACGGCCAGCGAAACGACGATGCCGAGAGTTGGTGAGGTCTGGAGCCAGCCCGTGTAGTACCCCCGGTGTCTATCCTCTATGTGCTCCGCCACGTACGTGATGGCGCCGCCGTACTCGCCGCCGAGACAGAGACCCTGGATCAGCCGGAGGGCGAAGAGGATGAAGGCAGCGGAGAGACCGATCTGGGCATAGGTGGGGACCATGCCGATGATCGCGGTCGAGATCCCCATGCCGCTGAGCGTGGCGATGAAGGTGTACTTGCGTCCGACCCTGTCGCCAAGCCAGCCGAACACGAAGGCCCCCAGTGGCCGGATGAGGAACCCGACCGAGAAGATGGCCACGGTGCTGAGGAAGGCCGCCACGGGGTGGCTCTTGTCGAAGAACTTGACCGCCAGGATCGAGGCCAGGCTGCCGAAGATGTAGAAGTCGTACCACTCGATGATGTTCCCGACCGATGCCGCGACCACGACGCGACGGAGCTCTTTGCCCGATACGCTGATTCCCGCCATTGGTCTCCCCTATTGTTGAAATGCTGTCGACGCTGCCAGCACGGACCCGCCCTCAAGGAGCACGTGGAGTGCCAATGCCCACGCCCTGCTAAGTGGCTGGAAACATACGGCTTGGCGCCCTGTGTCGGCCGTCAGGCCTTGGTAGATCTACCCTTAGGTATTGGTAACGAAACCCTACTATTCCTCCTCGCCGTACTGGTCTTTCAGCCTCGCAACGACGGCTGGATCGGCCAGCGTCGTGGTGTCCCCCAAAGCCTTGCCCTCGGCGATGTCTCGCAGGAGCCGCCGCATGATCTTGCCGCTCCGCGTCTTGGGCAGGTCGGAGGCGAAGATCAGGTCATCGGGACGGGCAAGCGCGCCGATCTTCTTGGTCACGTGCCCCTTGAGCTCTTCCATCAGCTCCTTCGAGCCCGTGGTGCCGTCCTTGATGGTGACGAACGCGGCGATTGCCTGGCCCTTGATCTCATGCGGTCGGCCGATGACTGCGGCCTCGGCCACGAGCGGGTGGTCCACGAGCGCCGATTCGACCTCCATGGTCGAGACCCGGTGGCCCGAGATGTTCATGACGTCGTCCACGCGGCCCAGGAGCCAGAAGTACCCCTCGTCGTCGACCTTGGCGCCGTCGCCGGTGAAGTAGATGCCCGGGTAGCGACTCCAGTACTGCGCCTGGAAGCGCTGCGGATCCCGGTAAATCCCGCGGAGCATCCCTGGCCACGGCTTCTTGAGGACAAGGTAGCCCGCCTTGGCGGGCTCGCCCTTATCGTTAAACACCTCGGCGATGATGCCCGGGAAGGCCTTGGTCGCCGAGCCTGGCTTCAGAGTCGTCACCCCCGGCAGAGGGGTGATGAGGATGTGCCCCGTCTCCGTCTGCCACCAAGTGTCGACCACGGGGCAGCGGCCGCCGCCGATGACCTTCCAGTACCAGACCCAGGCCTCGGGGTTGATGGGCTCCCCGACGCTGCCGAGCAGCCTGAGGCTCGACAAGTCACAGCGGCCGGGGTACTGGTCGCCCCAGCGCATGAAGGTGCGGATGGCGGTGGGTGCCGTGTAGCAGATGGTGATGCCGTGCTTCTCGATGATGCGCCAGAAGCGGTCCTTGTCGGGCGTGTCCGGTGTCCCCTCGTACATGACCGTCGTCGTGCCGTTGGCGAGCGGTCCGTAGACGACGTAGGAGTGACCCGTGACCCAGCCGATGTCGGCCGTGCACCAGAAGACGTCTGTGTCGTGGAGGTCGAAGACCCACTTGGTCGTGGCGTACACCCCGGTCAGGTAGCCGCCGGTCGTGTGCTGGATGCCCTTGGGCTTGCCGGTCGAGCCCGAGGTGTAGAGGAGATAGAGCATGTCCTCGGCATCCATCTTCTCGGGCGCGCAGTACGCATCCGCGCCCTTGACGAACTCCTCCCACCAGACGTCGCGGCCGGCCTGCATGTCGACCGGCTGACCGGTGCGCTTGAGCACAACCACGGTCCCGACGTCGGGACACTCCTTGAGCGCCTCGTCGACGTTCTTTTTGAGCGGCACGATGCCGCCGCGCCGCCAGCCGCCGTCCGCCGTCAGGAGGACGGTCGATTGGGCGTCGTGGATCCGCTCGCGGATGGCGTCCGGCGCAAACCCGCCGAAGATGACGCTGTGGGGGGCGCCGATCCGCGTGCACGCGAGCATGGCGATCGCGGTCTCGGGCACCATCGGCATGTAGATCGTGACGCGGTCGCCCCGCTTGACGCCCGAGCGCTTGAGAGCGCTGGCAAAGCGATTGACCTCGCGGTACAGGTCCCAGTACGTCAGCGTCCGCGTATCGCCCGGCTCGCCTTCCCAGATGAGAGCGGCCTTGGTGCGCCGGGCGGTATTGATGTGGCGGTCGAGGCAGTTGTAGGAGACGTTGAGCTTGCCGCCGACGAACCACTTGGCGTAAGGCGCTTTCCACTCGAGCGCCTTCTTCCACGGCTTGAACCAGTCGAGCTCGCGGGCGAATCCCTCCCAGAACTTGACCGGGTTCTTGGCCGCCTGCGCGTAGATCGAGGCGCTCCTGGCGTTTGCGCGCTTCGCGAACTCCTTCGGCGGCGTGAACTTCCGCTTCTCTTTGAGGAGGGCTTCGATGGGGGTCCCGCCGCCCGCTGCCTTGGTCGCCATGGTGGACGTGCCTCGTGTGATAGGTGGAGTCGAGGTCGGCGCGGCATCGCGCCCGCTATCTTCTAAACCAAGTCCCCGCCGACTTCAAGTGCCGCGCGTCCCGCCATCGCCGGGCTCGACCGCCTGCCGGCGTAACCCGTAACGCGCCATCTTGTCTGAGAAGTTCTTGGGATCCATGTCCGCGTGCTTCGCGGCGGCGGTCAGCTTGCCGCCGTGGGCGTCCAGGAGGCCGGCTACGTAAGCCCGCTCGAACTCTTCCACGATCCTCGCCTTGGCGTCGCGGAACGGCAGCGACAGGTCTACGGGCGCCTGCGCGCCGGCCGGCCCGCCGAGGAAGCGCTCGAGCCCCCTCAGGACATCCTCCTTGGAGACGATGACCGCGCGCTCGATGACGTTCTCGAGCTCGCGCACGTTGCCGGGCCAGGGGTAACGCACCAGCGCCTGCAGGCTCTCGGGGACGATGCCCTTGACCGACCGCTTGAGTCGCCGGCCGGCCGCCTCGAGGAAGTGCTCGACCAGCAGCGGGATGTCCTCGGGCCGCTCGCGAAGCGCCGGCACGCGCACGGGCATGACGGAGAGGCGGTAGAAGAGGTCGCGGCGGAACGCCGCGCGCTCCACCGCGGCCTGCAGATCCTTGTTGGTCGTGGCGATGAACCGGACGTCGATATCCACGGGCCGGTCCGCCCCGACCGAGGTGACCTTGCGTTCCTCGATGGCGCGCAGGAGCTTGCTCTGGAGGTGCAGCGGCATCTCCCCGATCTCGTCCAGCAGCAGCGTGCCGCCGTGGGCCATCTGGAAGTGCCCGCGGCGGTGCTCGGTGGCGCCGGTGAAGGCGCCCTTGCGGGAGCCGAAGAGCTCCGATTCGAACAGCTCCTCGGGGATCGCCGCGCAGTTGACCGCCACGAAGGGGCGGTCGCTGCGAGCGCCGGAGAAGTGGACGGACCGCGCCAGCAGCTCCTTGCCCACGCCGGTCTCGCCGTGGATCAGCACCGTCGTGTCGAGGTCGGCAACCGAGCGGAGCGTCTCGAACACCGCCTGCATGGCGGCGCTCTTCGCCACCACGTTCCGAAAGGTGAAGCGTTCCTGGTTGCGCCGGATGGAGCGGCGGTTGGCGGACTTCAGCGCCTGGAACTCGATGGCGCGGCGGATGACGAGGAGCATCTCGGCCGCCTCGAACGGCTTGACCAGGTAGTCCTCGGCGCCGAGCCGCATGGCCTCGACCGCCGACTCGATCGTCCCGAAGGCCGTCATGACGACCACGGCCAGGTCGGCGTGGTCGGCCTTGATCTGCCGCACCAGCGCGACGCCGTCCATGCCGGGAAGGCGCTTGTCCGTCAGCACCAGGTCCACGTCCTCCGTCTTGAGCGTGTCGAGCGCCTCCTCGCCGCTCTGCACCGGCAGCACCTCGTAGCCCGACAGCTCGAGCGTCCGGTGCAGCGGGCGAAGGAATACCTCGTCGTCGTCGACCAGCAGCAGCCGCTGCTTCATGACGTGCCTCCTGCAATGGGTTGCGTGAGTCCGACGGCGGGCAGCGAGATGCGCACGTGCGTGCCGCGTCCGGGCGTGCTCTCGACGCTGATGTCGCCGGCATGCAGCTCCACGATCTTCTTCACGATGGCCATGCCCAAGCCCGTGCCAGACGGCTTGGTGGTGAAGAAGGGGAGAAATATCTTGTCGCGATTCTCCGACGCGATGCCGGCGCCGTTGTCGATCACCTCCACGACGGCGCGGTCCTCCTCGGCGAGCAGGTTGACGACCACGCGGCCGTCGGCGCGCCGCGGGTCGATGGCCTCAAGCGCGTTCTTCATGACGTTGGCGAAGACCTGGCGGAGGCGCTGGCCGTCGGCCGAGGCCGCCACCTCCCGATCCACCCGGCCGTAGCTGACCTCCACTCCGCGCCCGCGCCCCTCCGCCGCGACGGCCTTCACGACGGGGTCGAGAATGCGGGCGATCTCGTACTCGGCTCGCTCGAGCTTCGTGTCCCGCGTGAAATCGAGGAGCGTGTTGATGATCCGCTCGATCTCAACGATGCCCGAGAGGATGGACCTCGCCATCTCCTGCGAGAGCGCGCCGTCGCCGAGGTTGCCCGACGAGAGGAGGTTGGTCGCCATCTTGATGCCGCCCAGGGGGTTCCTGATCTCGTGGGCGACGCCGGCGGCCATCTCGCCGAGCGAGGCCAGCTTCTCCCGCTGGATCAGCCGCCGCTGGGTCTCGACCTGCTCCGTCAGGTCGCGCAGCACGCCGACCGTGCCGATGATCTGCCCCTCGGCGTCGAAGATGCAGCGCACCGACACGTACGCTGGAAAGCCCAGCCCTTTCGCTGCGCGGGCGGTGACCTGACCGCTCCATCCCTGCCCCGACTCCACGGCGCGCGCGATGGCCTTGCCCGCCCGTCCGCGGTCCTCGGAGCCGAGCAGGTCCTGGACGCCGATGCGGCCGAGCCGCCGCTCCCGGTACCCGAGGAGCCGCTGACCCGCCGGGTTCATCGTGACGAGCCGGCCGTCGACTCCCGTGGTGAAGATGCAGTCGTCGACGCTCTGGACGACCGAGGCCAGGAGCCGCTCGCCGCGCCGCACCTCCTCCTCTGTTAACCTCAAAGACTGCTGCATCTGCTGGAACGAGGTGACGAGCTCCTGGGCCTCGTCCTTGGAGATCGTGAAGTGGTCCTCCACGATCATGCGCGCGGCAGCGGCACCGAGAGAGGCCGCCAGCAGGCGCTCGAACCGGATGCGCAGCTCGAGCAGCTCAGGCACGGAGAGCTCAGCGGGCGCCTTGCCGCGGAACAGCTCGCGCACGATGCCCTCGGCCTCCTCGTCGCCCACGTAGTTGTGCACGAGGCGCTCGATCTCGGTGGCCGACAAGATTGCCGGAGCTCCGACAAGATGCTTGTCCTCGCCGGGCGCGCCCACGAAGGCCGCGGCCTGGGAGCGGTCGTCGGCGTCCTGCTCGCTGAAGAGCGAGACAAGCACGAAGAGGGCGAGGTTGACGAAGAGCGACCAGAAGATCCCGTGCGTCGTCGTATCGAGGCCGGTCAACCCGAGCAGGGCCGTCGGCCGCAGCCAGTCGATACCCCACGGCCCTTCCACGAGGACCGACGCCGATACCAGGCCCTCCTTGACCAGCGCCGGTATGATCAGCGTGTAGCACCACAGCGCGAAGCCCACCGAGATCCCGGCAGCCGCGCCCCGACGGTTGCCGCGCCGCCAGTAGAGCCCGAGCAGGATGGCCGGCGCGCACTGGGCGACAGCGACGAAGGAAAGCAGGCCCATCTCGACGAGCAGGAGCTGGCCGCGCTCCATCCGCGCCCACGCGAAGCCGAGCGCCACGACGACCAGCATCGCCAGGCGGGTGTAGTAGAGCGTTACCAGGTAGATGTCCTCAATGCGGCGGCGGCGCAGGAGCATGGGCAGGATCACGTCGTTGGTGATCATCTTGGACAGCGCGAGCGAATCCACGACGATCATCGCCGTCGCGGCCGAGAAGCCGCCGAGGAAAACAACGACGGAGATGAGATGGCTGTCGAAGTGGAGGGGCAGGCGGAGGATGAAGCTGTCCGCCTGGGCGGCCGACTCGGGAAAGACGAGGAGCCCCGCAAAGGCGATCGGGAGCACGAAGAGGTTGATCAGCAGGAGGTAGAGCGGAAAGGACCACGCGACGGCGTTGACGTCGCGCTCGCGAGGGTTTTGGACCACCAACACGTGGAACTGCCGCGGCAGAAACATGACGGCCATCATCGAGATGAGCAGCATCGCCGCCCACCGCGCCCAGGAAGCCGTCTGCGGCTGCTCGAGCGTGAGGAGGCGCGACCAGGCCGGCTCGGCCGCGATCCGGCCGAAGATGTCTCCGGGCCCGTCGAAGAGCCCCCACGTGACGTAGACGCCAACCGCGAGAAACGCCACGAGCTTGACGCCCGATTCCACCGCCACCGCGGTCATAAGGCCGGTCTGGCGCTTCGTGAAGTCGAGGTTGCGCGCACCGAAAAGGATGCCGAAGAGCGCGAGCGTGACAGCCACGAGCAGCGTCGGATCGAACACGTCGAGGACCGAGCCCTCGTGCAGGATCAAGGTGAAGGATGCGGAGACGGCGCGGAGCTGGAGCGCGATGTACGGAATCATTCCGGCGACCACCAGCACAGCCACGAGCGTGCCGAGGTTCGCGGACTTTCCGTAGCGGCTCGAGATGAAGTCCGAAATCGAGGTGATGCGCTGCTCCTTCGAGACTCGCACCAGCTTTCTCAGTACGACCGGCCAGAGGAGCGCTACCAAGGCTGGGCCGAGGTAGATCGTGAGGAACTCGAGGCCGCGGTTGGCCGCAAGCCCCACGCTGCCGTAGAAGGTCCACGCCGTGCAGTACACCGAGGCAGCCAGGACGTACGTGACGGTGCGGATTCGCCCGCGCGCCAGGCGGTGGGCGAACGTCTCGCCGGCCGTCGCGACGAGAAAGAGGAAGATGAGGTAGCCGAGCAGGATCGCGAGCAGCGTCGGCTGGCTCAGCCAGGTCACTCGTCACTCTCCAGCACACGGCGCTTCACGGCCGTGACGACCAGCACGACCACGATGGCGGCCCAGACGGCGAAAAGGTAGAGGGCGAGGGCGGGTACGCCGAGCACGAGCACCGGCCGGTTCGGGATGGCGAGGAGAGGCCACACCAGGCAGGCGCCGAAGAGAGCGAAGCAGGCCGCGAGGATTTCCCTGGCCTTCATTGGCTTGGCGGGATTATAGGCGGCGCCCGAGGGGGACGCAATGAGCTCCCGGAGGGCCGGCGTCAGCCTGGCTTGGGCAAAAAACGCTTCACGAGGAGGGCCTGGAAGCCGTCCTCGATCTCCGCCGCGACGGCCTCGACGACGTCCTCCGGGGAGCCCTGCCGCTCGAGCCAGTCGCCCTGTCCCCACCCCTCGAGGTAGGCGTCCCCCTCCGTCGCGTTCTCCCGCATGGCCAGCGCGTCGATCAGGTCCTGGAACTTCTGGGAGAGCTGGCGCCGGGCCGTACCCTCGCCGTCGGCCGCCTCGACGAGCGACGGGATCTCCTTCCAGTGGACGATGCGGTAGCGGGCCATGGCTCGTGCGGCACATTCTATCGAAAAGACGCGCGCTTGCTTGACAAAGGTAGACCCCAACCCTACCCTCACAGCGGGAGGCCGAACATGATCGATACGAAGACGGCGGAGAAGGAGCTGCAGATCTACATCCGCCCGCAGACCTTCCCCGTGGCGATCCGCATGCTCAAGCCCGGCGAGCCCATCCCCGAGCGGGCGAAGCGCCCCGCGCGCGACTTCAAGAAGCTCAGCATGGCCTGCCAGGTCATCGACATGTCGCGGCGCTACGGCTGGATGATCGCGCTCACCCGCGAGGACCACATCTGCTCGCTGGGCATCACCGCCATCGGCTTCGACAAGCCGCTGCCCATCTACAACGTCGGCACGCTCTGCGAAGGCATGTACACGGAGACCAAGGAGGCCGGCCAGCGCTCGGAGGCCGCCATCGACAAGTTCGCCCCGGGCGAGTACGAGACGCTGCTCGTCGCGCCGCTCGACCGTGCCACGTTCGAGCCGCACCTCGTGTGTGTCTACGCCAACCCGGCTCAGGTGATGCGGCTGACGCAAGCCGCGCTGTGGAAGCGTGGCGGCCGCCTGCACTCCTCGTTCGAGGGGCGCGCGGTCTGCGCCGACATCATCGTGACGACGATGCAAACCGGCGAGCCCCAGGTCATCCTCCCGTGCTCGGGCGACCGGATCTTCGGCCAGACGCAGGACCACGAGATGGCGTTCGCGATCCCGTGGGCGAAGATGGAAGAGATCGTCGAGGGCCTGCGCGGCACTCACAATGGCGGCATCCGCTACCCGATCACGCAGTTCATGGAATACGAGGCCAAGCTGCCGCCGCGATACATGGAGGTCAACCGCCTCTGGGACGCCGAGACGGGCAAGGCGGCGCTGACACCGCGCGACCGCGTCGTGGCCGCCTACAAGCGCTCCTTCGCCGACCGCGTGCCGGTCTACCCGATCGTCGCTTCGTTCGCGGGTACGCTCGACGGGCAGTCCATCGAGGAATACTGTACGAACCCGACCAAGGCCATCACGGCCATGATGAACTACTACGAGCGCTACCAGCCGGACGTGGTGCTGGCCTACAACGACCTCGCCAAGGAGGCCGAGGCCTTCGGCTGCAAGGTCAAGTACTCCGACTACGTGGTGCCGTCCATCGAAGGGCACGTGCTCGAGGACAAGGCCAACCTGGCGAAGCTCAAGATGCCGGACCCGTACGGCGCGGCGCGCCTGCCGGGATTCCTCGAGCAGTGCGAGGCGCTCGTCAAGGCCGCGCCCCCGGCGGCCATGGGCGCGGTCGCCGTCGGCCCGTGGACCATCGCCATGCTGCTGCGCAACCCGGAGATGATGCTGCTAGACACCTTCGAGGACCAGCAGTTCATCCACGACCTGATGCGCGTCACGACCGATTTCTGCAAGATCTGGGGCGACGCCATCGTCAAGACCAAGATCGGCCTCAGCTTCTCGGAGCCGACGGCGTCCATCAGCCTGGTCTCTCCCGACAACTACCGCGAGTTCATCGCCCCCTACCACAAGGAGCTCGTCGACCACTTCAAGGCCAAGAAGGTCGGACTCACGACCCACATCTGCGGCACGACGTACCCGATCTACGAGGACATCATCGGCTGCGGCTTCACGACGGTCTCGTTCGACCTGGACCAGCAGGGCGACCCGAAGCTCTACGTCGACCAGCTGGAGCGCTTCATGGAAGTCGCCAAGGGCCGCGCCGTCGCCATCGGCAACGTGGACGCGACCAAGTTCGAGAAGACGACCAAGGCCGAGATGGAGGCGGACGTGCGGCGCTGCATCGACACGGCGGCGAGGCACTCGGGCTTCATTCTTTCGACCTCGTGCGAGATACCGCCGCGCTCGAGCCCCGAGATTGTGAAGTGGTTCATGGACGCGGCGCACGACTTCGGCCGCTACGACCGCGTCCTGGGCTAGAAGCATCCCGGGCGGCGAGAGGGCCCAGATGCGAGGCGGCGAGGGATGCGAC
>Ga0335084_10003890_pt1 | contig 14679 bp, 13 predicted proteins | sample Lox_Sample_44_FD_206721 | JGI IMG/M metagenome (GOLD analysis project Ga0335084, IMG submission 206721) | Soil microbial communities from Loxahatchee National Wildlife Refuge, Florida, United States - Lox_Sample_4.4 | ecosystem: Environmental > Terrestrial > Soil > Wetlands | place: USA...
TGCCTGTACCACTGGGTAGCGTTCCCCGACGCGGCGCGCGAGCTGCAGGTACTGCAGCGCCGCGTGCCCGGCGTCGCGCAGCAGCTCGCGCAGCAGATCGTCGCCTTCGTGCAGCGGCTGCGCCAGGTGGAGCTGTACAAGCAGCCGGGCATCGCCGAGACCATCGAGTGGGCGCGCGCGCTGATGCAGCTCGACGCGCTGGTGCTCGACCCCGCGGTCATTCAAGACACGCTCGGCGTGCTCCTCAAGTACCAGGACGACATCGCTCGCATGCAGGGCGGCGAGGCGGCGCGGCTGCTGGAAGAGGTGCGCAACGCGGTGCGCGCGCCGGCTTGAAAAGGGGATGCTCGTGCGAGCGTTCAGCGCACGAGGCCACGGATGGGCAGGCCCGGGTGCGCTCCCACCGGCGCCTCGGCCCTGCGGGCCGAGGTCCCCTGCGCGGCTCGCGGCCCAACGGCGGCTCCGCCCCTCGCCCTCGCGCGGCCGCGACGCTGCTGCGCAGCGCCGCTGCGCTCGGAGCTCGACATGCTCGCCGTCGCGCCGCCGCTTGAGCGGCGGCGCGATGCCCCTTGGTCCGCTGCGCTGCTCGGCGCCCTCCAAGCGCACCCGAACCTGCCCACTCGCAGCCTCCCTGGCACCACCGCGCCCTGCCTCGGCTTTGCGCTCGCGGTCGCCGCACGACATTGCTCTTCAATGATCGTCACCGCGCATCAAGCCCCCGGCCACCTCGCCGAGAACGTCATGCACTTCGCGCGCGTGCTCCGCAGTGCCGGCATGGCGGTGGGGACCGACCGCGTGCAGCTGACGCTGCAGGCGTTGAAGCTGGCCGGCTTCGACAGCCGGCGCGACTTCCACGCGGTGCTCACGACCTGCATGCTCGACCGCATCGAGCACAAGGACCTGTTCGACCAGGCGTTCGAGCTGTTCTGGCGCGACCCCGATCTCGAAGGCCGCATGCGCGCGATGCTGCTGCCCAAGGTGCGCGCGCAGGCCGCGTTGCAGCCCGAACAGCGCGAGAACCGGCGCCTCGGCGACGCGCTGTTCCCGAGCCCGCGGCCCGATCAGCAGCCGCTGCGGCCCGACGACGAGGTGCAGTTCGACGCCGCGTTCACGGTGAGCGACCGCGAGGTGCTGCGCAAGGCCGACTTCGACACGATGAGTGCCGACGAGTGGCGTGCCGCGCGCCGCGCGCTGGCGCAGATGCGCTGGGTGTTCGAGCCGCTGCCCACGCGCCGCGGCGAGCGCTCGCCGCGTGCCGGCCGCGTCGACTGGCGCGCCACGCTGCAGACGATGGCACGCCACGGCGGCGAGCTGTGGGCGCTGCGCTGGCGGCGGCCGCGCCCGCTGCCGGCGCCGATGGTCGTGCTGGCCGACATCTCCGGCTCGATGAGCCGCTATTCGCGCATGCTGCTGCACTTCGCGCACGCGCTCGGCCACGCCGAGGCTCGGGTCGAAAGCTTCGTCTTCGGCACCCGGCTGACCCGCACCACGCGGCTGTTGAAGAGCCGAGACCCCGACGTCGCGGTGGCGCAGGTGGTCAAGGCGGTCGAGGACTGGTCCGGCGGCACGCGCATCACCACCTGCCTGCACGAGTTCAACCAGCGCTGGGCGCGCCGCTGCCTGAGCAGCCGCACCACGGTGCTGTTGATCAGCGACGGTCTCGAGCACGGCGACACGCAGGCGCTGTCGCACGAGATGGAGCGGCTGGCCAAGAGCTGCCGGCGCCTGATCTGGCTCAACCCGCTGCTGCGCTTCGACCGCTTCCAGCCCAAGGCGGCCGGCATCCGCGCGATGCTGCCCCACGTCGACCGCTTCCTGCCGGTGCACAGCCTCGAGAGCCTCGAGCAGCTGGTGCAGCTGCTCGGTCAACCGGACCTGCCCGCGCGGTCGCCATGACGTCGACCCTCGGTCCGTGGCTCAAGGGGTTTCCGCCCGATGCCGCGCCGATCGAGCCGCGCGACATCGCCGCGCTCGGCTGGAACGTGCTCGCCGGCGACCTGCCGCTGCCGCTGGCGGTGCTCGACCGTGACGCGCTGGCGCACAACATCGCGTGGATGCAGGCCTACGCGCGCGAGCAGGGCGTGGACCTCGCGCCGCACGGCAAGACCACGATGTCGCCCGAGCTGTTCGCCCGCCAGCTCGACGCCGGTGCGTGGGGCATCACGTTTGCCAACGTCTTTCAGCTGCGCGCCGGTGTCGCGGCGGGCGTGCGGCGCGCGCTGATCGCCAACCAGCTGGTGCAGGAGGTCGAGCTGACCGCGGTGCTCGAGCTGCGCACTCAGCACCCCGATCTGCGCGTGGTGTTCCTGGTCGATTCGCCAGCGCAGCTGCAGCGCATCGAGGCGTGGGCGAGCGCGCATCCGGGGGCGGGCGCGTTCGACGTGCTGCTCGAGGTCGGCGTGCCCGGTGGCCGCACCGGCGTGCGTGCGCACGACGACGCGCTCGCGCTGGCCCGGGCACTGCACGCCAGCGCGGCCGTGCGGCTGGTCGGCATCGAGTGCTACGAGGGGCTCGGCGCCAGCGGCGACGATGCGAGCGACCGCGCCTATGCCGATGCATTGATGCGGCGTCTCGCCGCCGTGGCGCAGGCCTGCGAGCGCGAGGCACTGTTCGAGGCCGACGAGGTGATCGTCTCGGCCGGCGGCTCGGGCATCTTCGATCTCGTGGCCGCGCGGCTGCGGCTCGATCTGCGGTGCCCCGTGCGCGGCCTGCTGCGCTCGGGCTGCTATGTCACGCACGATCATGGCCACTACCGGCGTCTCGTGCGGCGGGTTGATGAGCGCTGCGGTTGCAGCGACGGCCTGAGGCCGGCGCTGCAGTTGTGGACCTGCGTGCAGAGCCTGCCCGAGCCTGGGCTGGCGATTCTCACCGCCGGTCGCCGCGACGTCGGCTTCGACATGGGGCTGCCGCAACCGATCGGCTTCGCGCGGCGCGCCGCCCAGCGCGTCGCCCCGAGCGAACCGGGCTGGCAGATCAGCGCGCTCAACGACCAGCACGCCTATCTGAGGATCGGCACCGACGGATCGACGCCGCTCGCTGTGGGCGACCGCGTGGTGCTCGGCATCTCGCATCCGTGCACCACCTTCGACAAATGGCACTGGATGCCGATCGTCGACGCGCAGCACAACGTCGTCGATGCGGTGACGATCCATTTCTGATAGCGTCGCCAGCCGATGAGCGAGTCCGACGCTGTCGAGCCTTTGCCGCCGCTGGACCTGGTGTGCCTGGGCGAGGCGATGGTCGAGTTCAATCAGGCGCCCGAGGATCCCGCCCACTACACCGCGGGCTTCGGCGGCGACACCTCCAATTGCGCCATCGCGGCGGCGCGCATCGGCGCGCGCAGCGGCTACATCACGCAGGTCGGAGACGATGCGTTCGGGCGCCAGCTGCTCGCGCTGTGGCGCGACGAGCGCGTCGACACGGCGGGTGTGCGCGTCGTTGCCGGCGCCGACACCGGCATCTACTTCGTCACCCACGGCGCGCAGGGGCATGCGTTCAGCTACCGGCGCGCCGGCAGCGCCGCCAGCCGCATGGCGCCCGACGACGCCGGGTTCGGGTCCTGCCTGCAGCAGGTCGGCCGCGCGCGCACGCTGCACGTGTCGGGCATTTCACAGGCGATCTCCGACAGCGCCCGCGCCACCGTGGACGCGGCGATCGAACTGGCGCGCGCCCGTGGTGTGCGCATCGCCTACGACCTCAACTTTCGCCCGCGCCTGTGGAGTGCCGACAGCGCGCGGCCGGTGGTCGCGCGCACGGCGCGGGTGACCGACGTCTTCCTGCCGAGCGTCGACGAGGTCGCGCTGCTCGCCGGCACCCGCACGCCCGAGCAGGCGCTGCAATGGGCACACGGGCTCGGCGCACCGACCGTGGTGTTGAAACTCGGTCGCGACGGCTGCTGGGTCTCGACGCGCGAGGGCGTCACCAGGGTGCCGCCGTTCGCGCCGGCCTCGGTGGTCGATGCGACGGGGGCCGGTGACTGCTTTGCCGGCGCCCTGCTGGCGCGGCTGGCCGCGGGCGACTCGCTGGTGACGGCGGCGCGCGCGGCCAACGTGGCCGCGGCGCTCAGCACGCGCGGCTTCGGCGCGGTGGCGCCGTTGCCGCACTGGCCGCAGGTGCGGGCGGCGCTGGCGGCTCTGGCATGACGCGCGCGATGCGTCCGCGTCTGGCCGTGGCGTTGGCGTTGCTCGCAACGCTGTGGGTCGGCAGCATCGCGCGCGCCTGGGCGCAGGCGGTGGCTGCGCCGGGCACCGCGGCGTCCGCGCCGCGGCCGCGCATCGGGCTGGTGCTCGCCGGCGGCGGTGCGCGCGGCGGAGCACACATCGGCGTGCTCAAGGTGCTCGAGGAACTGCACGTGCCGATCGACGTCGTCGTCGGCACCAGCGCGGGGTCGATCGTCGGGGCGGCCTATGCGAGCGGCATGCCGCTGGCGGACATCGAGGCGGAAATGAAGCCGCTGAACACGGCCGATCTGTTTCGCGACAAGCCGCGCGAGGACGTGCCGATGCGGCGCAAGGCCGACGACCAGCTCAACTACATCGGGCCCGAGATCGGCGTCAGCGCGCAGGGCCTGCGCTTGCCCAAAGGCGCGGTGGCCGGCGTGGCGCTCGAGGCGGTGCTGCGGCGTCTGACCACGCGCCAGCGCGACCCCGACTTCGACAAGCTGCCGATCCGCTTTCGCGCCATCGCCACCGACGTCGCCACCTCGGAAATGGTGGTGCTCGACCACGGCAGCCTTGCGCAGGCGATCCGCGCCAGCATGGCGATCCCGGCGGTGATCAACCCGGTGGAGATCGACGGCCGCCTGCTGGTCGACGGCGGACTGAGCCGCAACCTGCCGGTCGACGTCGCTCGCAGTCTGGGTGCGCAGGTGGTGATCGCGGTCAACATCGGTACACCGCTGCTGGCGCGCAAGGACATCACGTCGATCCTGTCGGTGTCGGACCAGCTGGTGCGGTTCATGACCAACACCAACGTCAACCAGTCGCTGAAAGAGCTCGGTCCCGACGACGTGCTGATCACGCCCGACCTCGGCACCGTCGGCACCACGGACTTCGACCGTATCGGCGAGGCGGCCGCGGCCGGCGAGAAGGCTGCGCGCAGCATGGCCGAGCAGCTGGCGCGCCTGCAGATCGGCAGCGACGCGTATGCCGCGTTCAGCGCCGCGCGCACCGCACAGGCCAACACCGGCGAGGTGCGCATCGCCGCGGTCGAGGTCAAAGGCACCGAACGCGTCAACCCGGAGGCGGTGCGCGGGGTGATGCGGACCCGGCGCGGCGACACCTTCGACCCCGCGGTCGCCGAGTCGGACATGCGGCGCATCTACGGCAGCGGCGACTTCGAGAGCGTCGGCTACTTCCTGGTGGAACAGCCCGGCGGTGGCTACCTCATGACGGCCGACGTGAGCGAAAAGTCGTGGGGCCCGAACTACCTGCGCTTCGGCTTGAGCCTGTCCACCGACTTCAAGGGCCGCTCGTACTTCAACCTGCTGGCCACGCACCGCTGGACGTGGCTCAACTCGCTGGGCGGCGAGTGGCGCAACGACCTGCAGATCGGCAACAACGAGCGCATACGCACCGAGTGGCACCAGCCGCTGTCGCCGGCGCAGCGCTGGTTCGTCGCCGCCGGCGCCGAATACGCGAGCGACCCGTTCGACGTCTACGTCGAGGGCCAGCGCGTCGCGCGCTTCACGCGCGACGTCAAGCAGATCGACCTCAACGTGGGCGTGCCGTTCGGGCGCGCCGGCGAGATCCGACTGGGCGCGGTGCGTGGCCGGGTCAGGCTCGGCGACGACACCAGCGTGGTGCCGGCCAGCCTGGTGTCGCCGCCGCAGGGGCTGGGCGGCGTGCAGCTGTGGCTGCGGCTGGATCAGCTCGACAGCCTGCGCTTCCCGCGCGAAGGCTATGCGCTGGACGCCAAGCTGTTTCGCTCGATGACCGCGCTGGGCGCCGACCTGAACTACGACCGCTTGACCCTCAATGCGCAGGGTGCGCTGTCGTTCGAGCGGCACACGCTGCAGCTGGCCGCGCAGGGCGCGCTGGCCGTCGGCGGCGAGGATCTGCCGTTCTACGAGCTGTCGAGCCTGGGCGGCTTCCTGCGCCTGTCGGGCTACCGCACCGGCGAGTTCCTCGGTCGCGACATGCGCTTCGGCCGCCTCGTCTACAACTACCGCATCGCCGGCCCCGGGTTCCTCGAGGGCGTGTCGGTCGGCCTGTCGGCCGAAGTCGGCCGCCTGAGCACCGAAGTCAACAACCCGGCCCAGACGCGCTACGGCAGCGCCCTGTACCTCGCGGCCGACACGCCGATCGGCCCGGTGTACGTGGCCTACGGACGCGCCAACTCGGCCAATCAGGCCGTCTACATCTTTCTCGGCCTGCCCTGATCGGCGCGAAGGCCCGTGGCGCTCAAGGCGCGCGCACCAGGCGCAGCAGGTCGGCCAGCGTCTTGCCCGGCTCGTCGCGAAACGCGTCGGCGCTGGTGTGCAGCGCGCGAATGCGGTCGACGCGGAAGTTGCGGAAGTCGCGCCGCAGTTCGCACCACGCGGCCAGCGTCCACACCGCGTCCCAATAGAACACGCCGAGCGGCCGCACCCGGCGTTGCGACGACGCGCCTTGCAGGCTGTCGTAGTCGAGGTCGACGAAGCGGCGCGACTCGGTGGCCTCGCGCAGCAGGCGCAGCCGCTCGCGCGCGGCGTCGTCGCTTGCGCTTGCCGGCGCATACACGGCCAGGCCTTCCGCGGCCGCGCGTGCCGCGGCCGGCAGCACCGCCAGAATCTTGCCCAGCGCGTCCTCGGCGTCGCGCGCCAGCGCGGTGTCGAGCCGCGGTTGCGCCAGTCGCACGCACGCGACGAGCGCCTTGGCCTGTCCGTTGGTGAACATCAGCGGCGGCAGGTCGAAGCCGGCGCGCATGCGATAGCCGACGCCGGCCTCGCCGTCGATTGGCACGCCCTGGTGCTGCAGGTCGGCGACGTCGCGGTACACGGTGCGCAGCGACACCTCGAGGCGTGCGGCCAGCCACTCGGCGGTGGTGAGCCGGCGTCCGCGCACCAGCTGCACGAGCTGGAACAAGCGATCAGCGCGTCGCATCGGGCCATGTTAACGACGAGCGCGCGCGACGGGCGTGCCCCTCGAGGGGAGGCGGCCGCCAGACCGCTTCCGGGTGGTCGTCAACCCAGCGCGTGCAGGCCGACCACGTTGCCCTCGGTGTCGGCGATGTGCGCGAAGTAGCCCATGCCGGGCGGCAGCGCGACCTTCGGCGTCGTGATGCGGCCGCCGGCGCGTTGCACGCGAGCGAGCGCGGCATCGAGCGACGGTGTGCAGTCGAGGTAGACCCGCGTGCCCTGCGCCGAGGGCTCGACGGGCTTCGACGACAGGTGGATGCAGCCCTGCGCGCGGCCCTCGTCGGCCGGGAACACGGCCATCCGTTCGTCGCCCATCGTCTCGGATCTCAAGGCACGGTCGAGCACGGTCTCGTAGAAGCGCTGTGCGCGCGGCAGGTCAAGCACGGGAATCTCGAACCAGCTGATGGCATCGGTGGGCATCAGGAGCTCCTTGCGTCGAGGACGCGGTGGAAGGAGCCGAGATCCTGCGCGGCCGCTGCTGACAGCGTGGTGTCAGCAGTCGAGCGGTGTGCTCAGACCGCCACCGTCTGGCGCACCGCGCGCTCCCAGCGGTCCATCAGTTCGGCCACGCGCTGGCGCGGCATGGTCGGCAGGAAGCGCCGCTCGACTTGCCACTGCGCCGCCAGTTCGTCGAGGTTCTTGTAGACGCCGACCGCCAGCCCGGCGAGGTAAGCAGCGCCCAGCGCGGTGGTCTCCACCACCTGCGGCCGCACCACCGGAATGCCGAGCAGGTCGGCCTGGAACTGCATCAGCAGGTCATTGACGCTGGCGCCACCGTCGACCCGCAGCTCGGTCACGGCGGCGGTTGCGCCGCCGGCACTGGCATCGCGGGCCATTGCCTGCAGCAGCGCCGCGCTCTGGAAGGCGATGCTCTCGAGCGCGGCGCGCGCGATGTGGGCCACCGTGGTGCCGCGCGTCAGGCCGACAATCGCGCCGCGCGCGTCGGCGTTCCAGTAGGGCGCGCCCAGGCCGGTGAACGCCGGCACGAACATGACGCCGCCGGCGTCGGGCACGCTCGCCGCCAAGCCTTGAATCTCGTTGCTGCCGGTGATCGCGCGCAAGCCGTCGCGCAACCACTGCACGACCGCGCCGCCGATGAACACGCTGCCTTCGAGCGCGTACTGCGGCGCCGCGTCGGGCTGCGCCGCGGCGGTGGTGATGAGGCCGTTGCTCGAGGTTTCGAAGCGGCCGCCGCGGTGCATCAGCATGAAGCAGCCGGTGCCGTAGGTGTTCTTGGCCAGGCCCGCCTTGAAGCAGGCCTGTCCGAACAGCGCGCTCTGCTGGTCGCCGGCGATGCCGGCGATCGGAATCGGCGCGCCGAACCATTGCGCGTCGGTCTCGCCGTACAGGTGGCTCGATGGCAGCACCTGCGGCAGCAGGCGCTCCGGTACCTGCAGCGCCTGCAGCAGCTCACGGTCCCAGGTGTTGTGCCGGATGTCGAACAGCATCGTGCGCGACGCGTTGCTGACGTCGGTGGCGTGCACGCGGCCGCCGGTCAGCTTCCACAGCAGCCACGAGTCGATGGTGCCGAACGCCAGCGCGCCGCGCGCCGCGTCGGCTTGTGCGCCGCTCACCTGGTCGAGCAGCCAGCGGATCTTGGTGCCCGAGAAGTACGGGTCGATCACCAGGCCGGTCGAGCGGCGCACCTGGTCGACGAAGCCGGCGCGCGCGCGCAGCTGCACGCACAGCGGTTCGGTGCGGCGATCCTGCCAGACGATGGCGTGGTGGATCGGTGCCCCATCGGCGCGCCGCCACACCAGGGTGGTCTCGCGCTGGTTGGTGATGCCGAGCGCCGCGATGTCGCCGGCCTGCAGCTTCGCCTTGGCCAGCGCCTCGCGCCCCACGGCGAGCTGCGTGTCCCAGATCTCGTTGGCGTCGTGCTCCACCCAGCCGGGTTGCGGATAGATCTGGCGGAACTCGCGCTGCGCCATTGCCACGATGCGCCCGCTGGCGTGGAACACGATCGCGCGCGAGCTCGAGGTGCCCTGGTCGAGTGCGAGCAGGTGTTCCTTGGTCATCGCGTGGTCTCCGTCGTTGTGACCGGCGCCAAGCATAGCCAAGCGCGCGGCTGTCAAGCGCGGACGCGTAACAGCCGCCCAGCGCGTGCGTCCGATCACGCAGGCGACGGCTGACACGCGTTCGAAACACCTGTACGCGCATGCGCTGACCACAGTGCATCGAGATGGTGTCGCGCACTCGTCTTCGTGGTGGCAGCGCGCTGGCCGCGAGCCTGCTGGCCGTGGCGTTGGCGGGCTGCGGCGTGCTCGCGCCGCAGCCCGAGGCGCCGCCGCAGCCACCGGCGGTGGTGATGCCGGCGCCGCCGCCGAAACCCGCGCCGCCACCGGTGGTGGAGGCCAGGCCGCGCGTCGAGCGGCTCAACAGCGGACCACCGAATGAGCCCTACGAGATCAAAGGCCGGCGCTACGAGCCCGAGAACACCGACGTGCCGATGTTCGAGACCGGACTCGCGTCGTGGTACGGCGCGGCGTTCCACGGCAAGCGCACCGCCACCGGCGAGCGCTACGACATGAACGCGATGACCGCCGCGCACAAGACCATGCCGCTGCCGAGTTACGCGCTGGTGCGCAACCCGGCCAACGGTCGCCAGGTGGTCGTCAAGGTCAACGACCGCGGGCCATTCGTCAAAGGCCGCATCATCGACCTCAGCCGCGCGGCGGCGCGCCGCCTGCGCATCAGCGGCGTGGCGCCCGTCGAGGTGCGACGCCTCACGCACGACGAGATCGCCAGCGGGGCCTGGAAGCTGCCGGTGCAGCAGCTGGCGAAGTCGCCCTGAGCGCGCGGTCGCGCCGCCGACGCCGACGCCACCGAGTTCAGCGACACTCGCGGCCTCATGTCGCGCGCATCGCTGCTGTCGGGATCGCTGTTCGCATTGGCCGCCGGGCTGATGTGGGGCCTGGTGTTCGTCGGGCCGCTGCTGCTGCCGGAGTACCCGGCGGCGCTGCAGTCGTTCGGGCGCTACCTCGCGTTCGGCCTGATCGCGTTGCCGCTGGCGTGGCTCGATCGCGCCGCACTGCGCCAGCTGGCACGCGCCGACTGGCTCGAGGCGGCCAAGCTCGCGCTGGTGGGCAACATCGTCTACTACCTGTTCCTCGCCAGTGCGATCCAGCGCGCCGGCGGCCCGCTGCCGACGATGATCATCGGCACGCTGCCGGTGGTGATCGCGATCACGTCGAACCTGCGCGACGCGCAACGCGACGGCCGCCTGCCGTGGGTCCGGCTGGCGCCGTCGCTGGCGCTGATCGGCGCCGGCATCGCCTGCGTCAATCACAGCGAGCTGGGCGCGCTACAGGCCGACCCGCACACCGACCTCGGCCGCTACGCGCTCGGCGCGCTGCTGGCGGTCGGCGCGGTCGCCTGCTGGACCTGGTATCCGATCCGCAACGCCGACTGGCTGCGCGCGCACGGCGAGCGCAACCCGCGCAGCTGGGCCACGGCACAGGGCGTGGCGACGCTGCCGCTGGCGCTCGCCGGCTACGCGCTGTGGTGGGGCTTCACGGCCTGGCGCGGTGACGCGTTCCCGATGCCGCTGGGGCCGCGCCCGTGGTTCTTCGCCGGCCTGATGCTGGCGATCGGACTGTTCGCGTCGTGGCTCGGCACGATGTGCTGGAACGAGGCGAGTCAGCGCCTGCCGACCACGCTCGCGGGGCAGCTGATCGTGTTCGAGACGCTGTCGGCGCTGGCGTATGCATTCGCGCTGCGCGGGCAGTGGCCGGCGCCGGTCAGCGTTGCGGGCATCGCGCTGTTGATCGCCGGCGTGGCGTGGGCGTTGCGCGCCCGGCCGCAGCCGCTGGCCGCGGAAGGCCATGCCGGATGACGGGCGTCACCGCCCGTTGTGCGACCACCCCGACCGCTTTGCACACGGGCGCTTTTCTTGCAAGCACACAACAGGGCTTGCGCAATGCACGTCTAGGGGGATCGCGTGCTGTGCCCGGCCGATAGAATCCTCGCCTTTCGCACTCAACGCGCATGACCGTTGCCGCTCCCGCGAAGCCGACCTCCCTCCTCGAGCTGAGGAGCGCGGCGCTGACGCTGGTGGCGGTGGTGCTGAAGACCACCGACCTCTCGGTGCTCGCGCAGGAACTCGCCGATCGCGTGAGCGCGACGCCGGGGCTGTTCGACAAGGACCCCGTCGCGATCGACCTCTCGCGCGTGCGTGAGGCCAGCGCGCCGATCGACTTTGGTGCGTTGATCGCCCTGTTGCGCAGCCATCACCTGGTGCCCGTGGCCGCGCGCGGTGGCAGCCTCGAGCAGATGGCCGCGGCCGCGGCGGCGGGTCTGGCGGAGGCGCCCGACGCGCCGCGCGGTGCTGGCGCCAACGCCGTGCGCGAACCGCTGCTGTTGACCGAAGCGGTGCGCGAGGTGCAATTGCCCGCGCCGCCGCCGCTGATCGTCGACAAGCCGCTGCGTTCGGGTCAACAGGTCTACGCGCGCGGTGGCGATCTGATCGTGCTCGCGCTGGTGAGCTACGGCGCGGAAGTGATCGCTGACGGCAGCATCCACGTCTACGCGCCGCTGCGTGGCCGCGCGCTGGCCGGCGCCAAGGGCGACACCAGCGCGCGCATCTTCACCACCTGCATGCAGGCCCAGCTGCTGTCGATCGCCGGCATCTACCGCACCGGCGAGGCCGCCGTGCCGGCGTCGCTCGACGGGCGCGCGGCCCAGGCGCGGCTCGACGGCGACACGCTGCTGGTCGAAGCGCTGTCGGGTTGACCCGCACTCATCCCACACGGAAAGGACTCTGTCGCGATGGCGAGAATCATCGTTGTGACCTCGGGCAAGGGCGGCGTGGGCAAGACCACGACCAGCGCGAGCTTCGCCTCCGGGCTCGCCTTGCGAGGGCACAAGACCGCGGTGATCGACTTCGACGTCGGCCTGCGCAACCTCGACCTGATCATGGGCTGCGAACGGCGCGTGGTCTACGACCTGATCAACGTCATCCACGACGAGGCCAAGCTGAACCAGGCGCTGATCAAGGACAAGCACTGCGATAACCTGTCCATCCTCGCGGCCTCGCAGACCCGTGACAAGGAGGCGCTGACGCAAGACGGGGTCAAGCGCGTGCTCGACGAGCTCGCCGAGATGGGCTTCGAATACATCGTCTGCGATTCGCCCGCCGGCATCGAGACCGGCGCGCTGCTGGCGATGCGCTACGCCGACGAGGCGCTGATCGTCACCAACCCCGAGGTGTCGTCGGTGCGCGACTCCGATCGCATCCTCGGCATGCTGGCGGCCAAGACGCAGCGCGCGATCGACAACGCTGAAGGCGTCAAGGAGCACCTGCTGATCACGCGCTACGACCCCGCGCGCGTGGCCGGCGGCGCGATGCTGTCGGTGCAGGACATCGAGGACATCCTGCGCATTCCGCTGATCGGCGTGGTGCCGGAGTCGCAGACGGTGCTCAACGCGTCGAACCAGGGCGTGCCGGCGATCCACATGAAGGCCAGCGCGGTGTCCGAGGCCTACAAGGACGTGGTGCGGCGCTTCCTCGGCGAGAGCCGCGAGATGCGGTTCACCGAAGCCGCGCGGCCGACGCTGTTCCAGCGCCTGTTCGCGCGCGCGGGGGCGTGATGTCGCTGCTGTCGTTCCTGTTCGGCCGCAACAAGAAGTCGGCCCAGCTCGCCAAGCAGCGGCTGCTCGCGGTGGTCGAGCAGGAGCGTGCGGCGCGCGGGCAGAAGCGGCCCGACTACCTGCCGGCGCTGCAGCGCGAGCTGGCCAAGGTGGTGTCCAAGTACGTGAAGGTGCCTTCGGGCGACATCCAGGTGCAGCTGCAACGGCGCCAGGACAACAAACAGGTGCTCGAGGTCAGGGTCAGGCTGCCGCAGGCCGCCGCCCGGTGACCAGCTGGCGAGAGGCGCTCGTCGCCTCAGTGCGACAGCGCCTGGTCGACCACTTCGATCCAGTGCCGCACCGGCGTCGTGGTGCCGGCCTGCAGGTGCTGGATGCAGCCGATGTTGGCCGACACGATCGTCTGTGCCTTCAGCGCCGCGAGCGCACCGAGCTTGCGATCGCGCAGCCGGTGCGCCAGATCGGGCTGCAACACCGAGTAGGTGCCCGCCGATCCGCAGCACAGGTGGCTGTCGGTCGGCAGCTCGACCTCGAAGCCGAGCTCGCGTAAACCGTCCTCGATCCCGCCGCGCAGCTGTTGGCCATGCTGCAGCGTGCACGGCGGGTGCAGCGCGAGCCGCCGCGACGACCACTGCGCGAGCGACAGTCGGGGCTTGAGCTTGGGCACCAGCTCGGGCAGCAGCTCGCTGACGTCGCGCGTCAGGGCCGCGATGCGCTCGGCCTTCGCGCCGTAGTGCGGGTCGTGGGCCAGCGCCTGCCCGTATTCCTTGACCGTCACGCCGCAGCCCGACGCGTTCATCACAATGGCCTCGACGCGGCCGGCGCCGGTGAGGCCTTCGACCAGGGGCCACCAGGCGTCGATGTTGCGCCGCATGTCGGCCAGCCCGCCGTCGCGATCGCCCAGGTGCGTGCGCAGCGCGCCGCAACAGCCGGCGCCGTCGGCCACCAGCGTCTGGATGCCGCAGGCGTCGAGCACGCGCGCGGTGGCCGAGTTGACGTTGGGCATCATCGCCGGCTGCACGCAGCCCATCAGCAGCAGCACCTTGCGCGCATGGGTGCGCGTCGGCCAGCGGTGTGCAGCGCCGGCGCCCCGGCGCGGCACCTTGTCCTGCAGCGTCGACGGCAGGAAAGGCCGCGCCAGCCGTCCGAGCCTGAGCGCCGGCGCGAACAGCGGCGAGGTCATGCCCTCCTTCAGAGCCCAGCGCGCGGCGCGCTCGGCCGCCGGCCGCTCGACGCGCCGTTCGACGATGTGGCGCCCGATGTCCACCAGCTCGCCGTAGCGCACGCCCGACGGACACGTGGTCTCGCAGTTGCGGCAGGTCAGGCAGCGGTCGAGGTGCAGCTGCGTGCTGCGTGTCGGCGCGGCCCCTTCGAGCACCTGCTTGATCAGGTAGATGCGTCCGCGCGGGCCGTCGAGTTCGTCGCCGAGCAGCTGGTAGGTCGGGCAGGTCGCGGTGCAAAAGCCGCAGTGCACGCACTTGCGCAGGATGGCTTCGGCGGCCTGACCTTCGGGCGTGCCCTTGAACTCCGGGCTGAGGTTGGTTTGCATGCGGCGCGGGGCGGTCAGTCGAGCGTGTAGCTCAGCACCCAGTAGTGCGCGTGCTCGACCCACTGCACGTCGCGCGCGCGGTCGCCGGGCGCCGCCACGGCCCCGTCGCGGTCGGGAAAATTCTTCAGCACCTCGTGGACGCTGCCGTCGTCGAGGCTGCGCTGCTGGTAGGTGTTGCCGTCGGCGTCGCGGCGCGAGATCGGCGTGCTGCTGCCGGCCACGTAGCGGTTGTCGAGCAGCACGACGCGCGCGCCGGGCTCGAGCCGTGCGTGCAGCAGCGCGAGCCAGCCGGGCAAGCGCGCCAGTGGCACGTGGCTCCACCAGAAGCCGGCGAAGGCGCCGTCGAAGCGCTGCCCGTCGACGCCGGCGAAGGTGTAGGCATCGACCACCGCGAAGCGCACGCACGGCGGCATCGGCTTGGCCTGCG